>Ga0335085_10017162_pt1 | contig 10439 bp, 12 predicted proteins | sample Lox_Sample_45_FD_206712 | JGI IMG/M metagenome (GOLD analysis project Ga0335085, IMG submission 206712) | Soil microbial communities from Loxahatchee National Wildlife Refuge, Florida, United States - Lox_Sample_4.5 | ecosystem: Environmental > Terrestrial > Soil > Wetlands | place: USA...
GCCTCGCCCCAACTCTCTCAGGATGCGCCCTTTATATCAGTTCGATCCGGATTGGTCAAGACAAAACGTGAACATCGGCGGATTTCTGCCGTTTTTTTGGGGCACTTCCGAGGCTGAAAGAGCGATTTCCCCGCGGCCTTCCGCTAAGTCTTTGATTCTCCGACGTTTCGAAAATCGAAAATCCGCCGCTCAGAGGCGCAGCATGTCGGCGGGCGTCTTGCCGGCCGGCAGGGCCGGGCGCTGGCGCAGGGTCTCGAAGCTCTCGCCGGCGCGGTGGCGGCGCAGCAGCTCCTCGGGATCGTAGAGCACGCCGATCGGATTGTTGCGGAAACTGTCGGAGCGCATATAGGCCTTGGCCTCGTCCATCGTGGCGAAGGCATCGACCTGCAGCTCGACGCTGTTGCCGTCGGGGTCGCGGTAATACATCGAGACGGTCACGCCATGATGGATCGGCCAATAAGGCTCGATCCCCTGCTGCTTCAGCCGCTCGTAGGTGCGCAGCAGCTCGTCGAGATTGCGATAGGTGAAGGCGATGTGGTGCAAACCGACCTGCGGCCCCGCTTCGCGCGGCGGCAGATCGGGCATGCCGACGAAGGCGATGCGGTGATGCTCGTCATCGTAAGAAAGGAACGAGAGCATCGGATCCTCGACCGTGACCGTCGCCTGCAGCACCGTGCGATACCAATCGCGCAGCCGCGGCAGGTCGCGCGTCAGCAGCACGAGATGCGCGAGCTTCGCCGGCGTCACGGTCTGTGCAACCGCTTGCGTTCCTTCCATGGTCCGTCCTCCTAACACTGGGTGATGCAATCGTCGTCGCCCGTCATTTGATGTAGTCGTTGGTGTAGAGCCCGTCGTAAGACGCCAGCACGTCTTCCTTCTTCATGAAGCCGGCCTGCTCGTTCATCAGATCGCCGTTCTTCAGCGCCTGAACCGTCACCGCCGGCGGATCGTTGGTCATGCGCGCGACCGCCGCATAGGAGGCGCTGACGACCGCCGGGTCGGTCTTGGGGAAGCGCTTCTGCAGGATCGCGATCGACTCGTCTTTCTTCTGCAGCAGGAACTTCGACGCCACCACCATCGAATGCGTCATCTTCTCGCAGATCGAGCGATGCTCCTGGCAGAGCTGCGGCCGCGTCAGCAGCAGCCCGGCGGCGATCGGCAGGAATTGCGCCGGCTCCTTGTCGGTGCCGTCGGCGACGATCACGGCGGCGCCGCTATGCGCGAGCTCCAGCGAATAAGGCAGGCTGAACGACACTCCGTCGATCGCGCCGCGCTGGAAGGCGGCGATCAGCTCGAAGGCGCCGATCGACGAGATCGTGAGATCGCTCGGCGAGAGGCCGCCGAGACGGAGAATGGTCTTGAAGAACAGATCGGCGACCGAGCCGGCGCCGCCATCGGCGATGATGTGGCCCTTCATCGCCTTGACCCGCTCGGCCAGCGGCGCGTCGGGATTGAAATGCGCCGCCTCGGCGTATTCCTTGCGCAGCGAGGTGACCTGGCCGGTCTTGTTGTTGAGCGCGGCGAGCGCCAGCAGGCGCTGCCCCTTGGCCGCGGCGCGGGTCAGCGCATCGCTGCCCGAGAGCGCGAAATCGGCCGAGCCGGCGATCACCGCGTTGACGGTCGCGACGCCCGGCAGGTTGATCACCTTCACGTCGAGACCGTTGTCGCGCCAGATGCCGGCATCCTCGGCGATATAGGCGGCGAGAAACGCCATGATCGCCGGCGTCTGCGCCATGCTGGTGTGCTCGAGCTCGGCGGCCGCCGCGGGCATTGCCGCCGGCCCGGCGAGACCGAGAAACGCCAGCGCGCCCATTGCGATCATCGTCCGCGTGCGTGTGATTGTCATGCTGCTTTCCTCCCGTTCGATCGGCGGCCGTGCTCGCGGCCGCTTTATCTGTCGCGCCAGTTTATCGGTCCGCGCCCGCTCTGGCGAGCCATCGATTTCGCCGGCTCGACCCATTGCGCGGATCGATGCGTCGCCGGCAAGCGCACGCCCTGGCGAGCCGGCGGCCAAGCTGATACAAGCCGGGCACGCAGCCGCAGGCCGCATCTATCAAGGGGGGAATGCCGATGCTCAACCGCACTTTGACGCTCGCCGCGCTCGCGGCCGCTTGGCTCGGCTTCGCGCTGCCGGCCTCCGCCGACGAGGCGCTGAAGGTCGGCAAATCCGTGCCGCAGGCTTTCGGCTTCACGCCGCTCAATGTCGGCATCGAGAAAGGCATCTTCAAAAAGAACGGCGTCGATGTAGAAGCGGTGGATTTCGGCGGCGCGCCGCGCCTCGCGCAAGGCCTCATCTCCAACGCCGTCGACATGGGGCTGGGTAGCGGCCCCGACATGGCGAACATCGTCAAGGGTGCGACTATCAAGGCGGTCGGCGCGTCGGCCGGCGCGCCCATGGAATTGACGATCACCGTCGGCACCAAGAGCAACATCAACAGCCTCGCCGATTTGAAAGGCCGCAGCGTCGCCGTGTCGCAGAAAGGCTCGCTGACCGGCTGGCTGGTCTCGACGCTCAGCGCCCAACAAGGCTGGGGCCGCGACGGCATCACCCTCGCCATCATCAATCCGATGAGCGAGGTGCTCGCCGCGCTGATCTCGAACAATGTCGACGGCATCACCGTCGATCTCTCGACCGCGCTGAAGCTGCAGAACGACAATCACGGCAAGCTGCTGGTGAAGTTCGGCGACTACATCAAGGATTTCCACCTCTACGTGATCTTCGCGACCGACGATCTGATCGCCAAGCGCCCGCAAGCGGTGCGCGACTTTTTGAAGGGCTGGTACGAAACGATCGCCTGGATGAAAGCGAACAAGGCCGAAGCCGTCGCCATCGCCGCCAAGGTCCAGAACGTCGATCCCAAGATCGTCGCCGGCACCTACGATTTGATGATGCCGGTGTTCTCGACCGACGGAAAATTCAACGACAAGGCGCTCGCGGTGCTGGCGCGCTCTTACGTCGAGCTCGGCCTCCTCGACAAGGAGCCTGACATGAAGACGCTCTACACGGAGCAATTCCTGCCTAAGTAAGGAGCCCGAGCGATGAAAGCGATCCGCTTCCACGCGCATGGCGAGCCCGATGTCCTGCGCTACGAGGACGTGCCCGATCCGGCGCCGGGGCCGGGTCAGGTGCTGCTGCGCGTATTGGCGGCCGGCGTCAATTACGCCGACGCGTCGCGCCGCAAGGGCGGCACCTCCTATCCGCGGCCGACGCCGCTGCCCTTCACGCCGGGCAGTGAGGTCGTCGGTACCATCGAGAAGCTGGGCGACGGGGTCGCCGGCATCGCGCGCGGCGCCACCTTCATGGCCTGGCTCGGCCAGGGCGGCTATGCGGAACTGGCCGTCGCCGACGCCGCCGATCTCCAGCCCGTGCCGCCGGGCGTGAAGCCGATCGAGGCGCTGTCGCTCATCATCCAGGGCCTCACCGCGGCGCTCATCCTCAAAGGCAGCGCGCGGATGCAGCCGGGCGAAAGCGTGCTGGTCGAAGGCGCGGCCGGCGGCGTCGGCGTCATCGCCGTGCAGCTCGCCAAGATCTATGGCGCGGGCCGCGTGATCGGCGCGGCGAGCACGGAGGCCAAGCGCGACCTTGTCATGAGCCTCGGTGCCGATGCCGCGGTCGATTATTCAAAGCCCGGCTGGTCGGCCGAGGTCAAAGCGAAGAACGGCGGCAAGCCGGTCGACATCATCCTCGAGATGACCGGCGGCGCCGTCTTCGAAGAAGCGCTCGACTGCCTCGCGCCGTTCGGCCGGATGGTCGGTTACGGCAATGCCAGCCGCCAGCCGATGAACCTCAACCCGCAGCGGCTTTACGCGCAGTGCCAGACCGTCACCGGCTTCTTCCTCAGCGGCTTCATCGCCGGTCAGTCGCGCGACCGCGGCGCTTTCGCCGCCAAGCTGCTCGATGAATTGGGCGGCTATATCCGCGACGGCCGGCTGCGGCTGCAGCTCGGCGGCACCTACAAGCTCGCGCAAGCCGCCGAGGCGCATCGCGCCATCGAAGGACGCGGCACGACCGGCAAGATCGTCCTGGTACCCTAGGGGGCGAGCCCTCGATGCGCGCGGCGCCGGCGCGCGCAGGAGCGCGGCCTCGGAACTCCGCGGCCGCGCCGCGATTGATCGGCCATGACACCGGAAAGCCTGAAGCATGGCCCCCTGACCCGGCGGGCCGCGCATCTTTGCCTCGACGTGCAGAATCTCTTTCTCGAGCCGACGCCCTGGCATGTGCCCTGGCTCGCGCGCATCCTTCCCGCCATCGAGCGGATCAGCCTGCTGCATCCGGAGCGCAACATCTTCACGCGCTTCATCCCGCCGCAGCGGGCGGAGGATCTGCCCGGCATGTGGCAGCGCTATTACCGGCGCTGGCCGCAGATGCTGCGCAGCCGGCTCGATCCGCATCTGCTGCAGCTCGTGCCGAGCCTCGAGGCGATCGCGCCGCTCGGCCTCGTCCTCGACAAGCCGGTCTATTCGCCTTTCGCCAATCCGCTGCTCCTGCGCCATTTGCGCGAGCGCGACATCGAGAGCCTCATCGTCACCGGCGTCGAGACCGATGTCTGCGTGTTGAGCGCGGTGCTGAGCGCCGTCGATGAAGGCTTTCGCGTGGTGCTGGTCAAAGACGCGCTCGGCAGCTCGTCCGACGCGACGCATGATGCGCTGTTGCAACTCTACGCGACGCGGCTCAACACCCAGATCGAGCTCGCCGACAGCGCGACGATCGCGGCGGTGTGGCTCTAGCCTCGATCAGTCGCTGCCGCTGCGGCGCGCGATGTCGGCCATCTTCTCGGGATGGCGGAAGATGCCGGTGGTGAAATCGATGCGGCCGCGATTGGAATTGCGCAGGATGCCCGGCGGCTCCTTGCCCTGATCGATCGCCTTGAGCGCGTCCCAATAGCCGCGGCGCAAGCGCACGACGCCGCGATCCGAGGTCGCGAGCGTCTCATTGTTGCGATTGCTGATCGCGCCCTGGCTCTCCATCGCGATCATGTCCTGCGAGAACACGACCGAGCCGGAAACGAACGGATTGTCGCGCGGGATCTGGCTGTCCTGCTTCACCAGCAGGTCGATGCGGCGCTGGATCTCTTCGGCGCTCGCGCCTTGGGGATTTGGCAGGAAGCGCGCATTGATCGAAAGCGCATGCGTCTCGTCGATCGGCGTGACATACCACGCGATCTCGAGCGCCGGATCCATGTGATTGACCGCGACGCGGTTCATCGCCGGGAAGACGAAATGGTCGAGCCGCGTATGGCCCTGATCGCGCCGCGTCGAGTGCACCACGAAGCCCCACTCGGTATCAACGGTCTTGTCGAAGCTCGGCAGCTCGTCGACCACGTTGGTCAGCGGCGAGAAGCGATGGAGAAAGGTCGTGTGCTGCGGATCGACCATGTTCTCCGCGACCTGCAGCCAGTTGCAATCGTGGTAGCTTTTGGTCACGCGCTTGAAGCCGTCGTCGCGCACGAACACATCGAGCGCCGGCAGCTCGGGCGGCTCGCCCTCGCCCATATATGTCCAGATGACGCCATAGCGGTCGACCGCGGGATAACCGGCGATCTTCACCTGCTGCAAAAGCGGCGTGTCTTTCGGCTCGCACGGCATCTCGATGCAGCGGCCACCCGCATCGTAGAGCCAGCCGTGATAGCAGCAGCGCAAGCCGCGCGCCTCGGGCGTGCCGTGCTGCATCCCGGCATTGCGATGCGCGCATTTCGCGCCGACCAGGCCGGGCTCGCCGCCGGGGAAGCGGAAGAGCACGAGGTCTTCGCCGAGGATGCGGATCGCTTTCGGCTTTTGCCCGAGATCGCCCGCGACCTCGACCGGGATCCAATAGCGGCGGAAGATGCGGCCGGCCGGATCCTTGGCGCCGACGGGCACGAGCTTTTGCGCGATCGACGACGCCGCGCCGAGCACCGGCGCCGCAACTTTGGCCTTGCCGCGTTTGCCCGCGACTTTCCGCGCGCCGCGCTGCACCAGCGCCGCCCCGCGCGCGCGCGGCTTCGCCCGCTTGCCGGCGCTCTTCTGGCGAGCAATTTGCTTGGCCATCCCCGTCCTCCGCTCTGGCGGCGGGAGCCTAGCCGTCCGTGCTTTTGTGGGCAATCGACGCCCACGCCACGTTCAGGCCGCGGCTTCGGCCTCGCGCAGATCGCTGAGCGCGCTCAGCACCCGCATCCATTCGACATATTTCTCGATATTGCCGTCGCGCAGATGCGCATTCGCGCGGCCGAGCACGCGGTCGTCGTCGCAGCACAAGGCGATCAGCGCACGCGCGGTGCACTGGATCGCACGATCCGGCATCATGATTCTCTCCCCTACTCCGTACGGAGACATTACCGCGTTCGGTCTGCACGAGGCGAGCAGCAATGTGACGCAGACGCCCAGCCTCGTTATGGCGCGAGCTTGAGCGCAGCATCTTGAATGCAGCGGAAAGCCTGTCCAGGCATTATGTGAAAGAGAGACGGAGCGCGCGCCGCCTCGAGATCGAGGAAGGCGCGACGGGGGAACACATTATTTTCGAGATCCGAGCGTGAAAGAAGGCGATAAATATCGCTCATTGGCGCAGCGTCTGCGCGAGCAGGCCGATCTTCAGGCTGATCGCACGATCCGCGAGCAGTTCCAGAAGATCGCTGATCGCTACGACGAGCTCGCCGAGCAGATCGAGGCCGCCGCCCGGCGCGCGGATTAGCGTAACGCCCGCGCGCTCAGCACCCCTCTTCGCTCAGCACGCGGCGCTTATCTTCCCAGAGCTCGAGCCCGTCGCGTGCCGCACGCTCGGCATAAAGCGCCCGCGCGACGATGACCGCGTCATTGTCGGTTTCGGCCTCGAATTCCTCTTTGGCCGCGACGCGGCCGTTCGGCTCGAGGAAGAGACAGCGATATCCATGCATCGGCGCAATCCCGGTTTCGCAGTACCTGCCGCTCCAAAGCACGAGACGCGCGAAAGTTGCATCGGCGTGTCGGCGCGCCGCCTTGAGCGCCGCCTTAGGCCAAAGAAAAAGGCGGCTCCCGCTCGGGGAGCCGCCAAGGAGCGTGGGGGATTGCGTCCCACGCTGTGCTGCGTACGACGCATGAACCGTTTTTAATCGATTCGGTTCCGTCTTTCTTGGGAGCGCCGGCGCTACGCCGCCGCGGCCGCGGCTTTACGCTCCAGCGGCAGCCGGATGCGCACTTTGGTGCCGCGCTCCGGCGCGCTTTCGATCGCCAGTGTGCCGCCATGCAGCTCGACCAGCGTTTTCGCGAGCGGCAGGCCGAGACCCGTGCCGGCGAAGCGGCGCGTCAGCGCATCGTCGGCGCCGCTCACCTGACAGAAGGGCTGCAGCGCGACCGCGATATCGTCGGCGCGCATGCCGATGCCGGTGTCGGCGACGGTGACGAGCGCGCAACCGTCCTCGATCGCCGCCGATACGACCGCGGAGCCGCCCGCCGGCGTGAACTTGACCGCGTTCGACATGAGGTTGAGCAGGATCTGCCGGAAGCGCAGCGCGTCGCAGCGGATGACCGGGAGGCCCTCCGGCACCTCGACCGAAAGGGCAACGCCCGTCGCCTCGGCCATCGCCGCGACGATGCGGCGGCAGGATTCGATCATGTCCTCGATCGCGACCGGCTCGTCGCGCAGATCGAGACGCCCGCCCTCGATCTTCGAGATGTCGAGGATGTCGTTGATGACGTTCTGGAGATGGCGCCCGGCATTGTGGATGTCGTCGCCATAGCCGCGATAGCGCGCATCGAGCGGCCCGACCATCGCCTCGCGGATCATCTCGGAAAAGCCGATGATCGCATTGAGCGGCGTGCGCAGCTCGTGGCTCATGCGGGCGATGAATTCCGATTTGGCCTTGCCCGCTTCGAGGAGCCGCGCCTCGCTCAGCCGCAAATTCTCGTTGATGCGGCGCATCTTCGCGCTGGCCAGCCGCATCGCCGCGATGACCGCGATCACGGTGAAGGCGCCGACGAGGAAAGCGAGCGTCTGATAAGGCGCCAGCATCGTCATGTGCAGCGGCATGATGACAAGCCACACCGCGCCGACCGAGAGCAGGGCGCTGACCACAGCCGCGGCCGTGCCGCAGAGGAAAGCCGTGAGCAGGACACCCAGAAAGGCGACCGCGAACGGCATGCCGCCGAACGGTATCGAGGTGAAAAGCGGCGCGAGCACAAAGCGCGCCAGCGTCGCCGCGGCGGTGACGGCGACCGCCGCGGCGAAGGCAAGCGGCGATCCCGGCCGGAACAGCGGACGGTTGAGGAGAGCGATTTCGATCACGGGGGAGAAACCGATGGGCAAGATACCAACCCTTGCGAGGCCTTAGCGAAAGACCGCGAAGTGTTGCGCAAAGAAATGGGCGGTCCGTTAATGCAATAAAGCGATGAAACCCCGTCAAATTCGCTGGTTAACACAAAGGCAAGAAATTCGTCCCAGACTCGCCAGCAACATGACGACGGCTTTCACCTATTACCTCTTCGATCAAAGCGCCAACATGGTCACGGCGGAAGCCGCGAGCCATGACGACATTCTCGACGCTTTCGAGCGCATGCGCGGCTTGCTCGACACGTTCGAGATGATCGCGATGGTCCAGCTCTGGCGGGACGAAGAATTCGTCGGCCATATCAAGCGCAGCGACGGCCGGCTCATCCTCAAGAGCACGGCCGAGCCGGTGCCGCTCCATCCGCTGGCGCAGGATCCGCCCGAGACCAAGGCGTCGTAACGCCGCGCCGAGCCGTGGGCTGCGCCAACGCGGCGCTTCCCTTCACAATCCGAACTGTTCCTGCAGCGCGCCGAGCGCGCCGATCAGCACGCCCGAAGCCGCTTCGGGCGACAGCACGCGGCCGTTCCAGCCGTGATGCAGCGCCCATTCTTTCAGCGTCACCGCGCTGCCGACGACATGCCAGACGCAGGAGCCCGCCGGCGACGAGACGCCGCCGAGCGCTTTGAGGATGCGCCAGACTCGTTTACGCGCCTCGGCCTGGCGCAGCGTGATCGTGACCTCGCGCATGCCGTCGGGCAGGCGATGAAGATCGGCGGCGCGCAGCGTCTCGAGCTGCGCGATCATGAACAGCGCGTGGAAATCCTCGCCGGCCTGGCGCATCTCCGGCGTGATCGAGCCTTTGCGCTGCATCGCGGTCAGCGTGTCGACCGCGCGGTAGGGCCGCGCCGGACGGCCCGATTCGTCGGCGATCGGCTGGGCGAGGTGCTCGACCGGGCTCTGCGCCAGGCGTTCGGCGCTCGGCGCAGCCGCCTCGGCGGACGTACGCGGTTTGCGCTTCCTCATCGCCGCACCGCGGTGGTCGGGGCCGCGCAGCGCACGGCATGCGCCGGGCAATAGGGCGAGCCCGGCAAAACTGGCCGCCCGCAAAACGGTGGAAACCCCGCCGGCCAGGCGTAGGGCTCGATGAAAACGCAGGTGCCATCGCGGTCTTCGCCGCTTTCCGCGGAATCTTTGCCGTTGGCCCGACGAAGAGTTCTTGATATGTTCTCGTGGCGGCGCAAGACGAAGCCGCGACGAGGACCGCGATCATGCATGACCCCTCCCTTTTCCCGCTCTCTCCGGATGAACGCAAATATCGTACGCTAAAAGCCGGAACTATCACCTTAGCAAAGGCGACACAACATCTAGTATGCCCGCTATTTCAGCGGGTTAGATAGATATTCGGACTAATACAAAGGGAGATTTTTGCGTACAGATGGGATAGGGGTCTTGCGCGATGCGCGGAGCGGCAAGCGTCACTAGCCAACCGCCCCGCACTCCACTCCGACCAGTCGGCCAAGGGGTTGCAGTCCCCAAGGCCGGCGAGTGATGAAGCTACCATATCTAGTGGGTGTCAAGCTAAATACCCACTACATCTAGTACGAGGCCGCTCTTGACCAGATCCACCCGCACAATTCGCGTGCCTCTCGCCGATTATTCCGACGCGGTGCTGTGCTTTGGCGCGTTGGCAAGGCGCGCTTTTACGCCCAGACGCTCGCCGAGGGCGAAAAAATCGCCAATCAAGTCGCCGATTCGGTCGGCTACAGCCCATAGCTCAGCGGCGTTGTAGAGCTTCGATTCGGCGACAAGCTTTTTCCCGCGCGCTCGCACGCTCATTCTGCGCACCATCCCGGACTTATCGTTGGGAAACCATGACCCGTGAATGATGAAGTTACGTTCTGAATAGGCGTCGTCGATTCGATTAAGTAGCTTGCTAGTCTCTTCACAGAGCGCATCGCTCATCATTCCGCTTTCTTTCGCAGCCAAAATGCGAAGCAGCGAAAGTCGCGAGTGGAACGAAAGATTGCTGGTAAGGACTAATCCTCTCCCTAGGTCGATCTCATAAAGAGCCAGGATAGTATGCTCCATGAGATTTTCGATTGCGGTCCAATGCACGGCGACGGCACCGATTGCTGCTAGATGATTTTGTGGTAAAAGTTTCGTGCGTTTCGCCATCACGACACGCAACACCCCGACTCGGGTTGCAGTCAAGCGAAGGCC
>Ga0335085_10017163_pt1 | contig 10438 bp, 6 predicted proteins | sample Lox_Sample_45_FD_206712 | JGI IMG/M metagenome (GOLD analysis project Ga0335085, IMG submission 206712) | Soil microbial communities from Loxahatchee National Wildlife Refuge, Florida, United States - Lox_Sample_4.5 | ecosystem: Environmental > Terrestrial > Soil > Wetlands | place: USA: Florida...
GCGCGATGGACTACACGATCGTCGTTGTGGCTTCGGCGTCCGAACCGGCTCCGATGCAATACATTGCTCCGTATGCCGCAACCGCGATCGGTGAGTACTTCCGTGATAGCAAGCGTCATGCGCTGGTGATCTACGACGATCTTTCCAAGCACGCGGCAGCATATCGTGAAATATCGTTGCTGTTACGGCGTCCGCCGGGGCGCGAAGCGTATCCGGGAGATGTGTTCTATCTCCACTCGCGGCTACTGGAGCGTTCGGCGAAGCTGAGCGACAAGAACGGCGGAGGATCGCTGACGGCGTTACCGGTCATTGAAACGCAGGCAGGCGACGTTTCTGCGTATATCCCGACCAACGTGATTTCGATTACCGATGGCCAGATCTACCTGGAAACCGATCTGTTCAACTCCGGCATTCGTCCGGCGGTGAACGTCGGTCTGTCGGTGAGCCGCGTGGGATTCTCGGCGGCCATCAAGGCGATGAAGCAGGTGGGCGCGAGCCTGAAGCTGGATCTCGCGCAATACCGCGAACTGGCGGCGTTTGCGATGTTCGCCAGCGATCTCGACAAGGCCAGCCAGGCGCAGTTGAACCGCGGACAGCGACTGACTGAAATTCTGAAGCAGGATCAATATCAGCCGCTGCCGTTCTCGCGGCAGATTCTGATCATCTACGCCGGCACCAACGGTTTCCTTGACGATATTGCGGTGAATGAGTGCCGTGATTTCGAAAAAGGCTTGTATCCCTACGTCGAAGCGACTTATCCAAAGTTGTTCGAAACGATTGAGACCAAGAAGGCGCTCGACGATGCGATCAAGGCCGACATGGGCAAGGCGCTGAAAGAGTACAAGGTGCGGTTCGTGCAAGAGCGCGAGGCCGCGACAGCAACAGCGGCGAGATAAACAATGGCGAACGTACTCGATCTTCGGCGGCGAATTCGAAGCGTGCGCAGCACGCGGCAGATTACCAAGGCCATGAAGATGGTCTCGGCGGCGAAGCTTCGCCGGGCGCAGGATCGCGCTCTGGCGGCGCGTCCTTATGCGCAAATGCTGAACAATGTGCTGAAGTCGCTGGTATCGAGAGCGGAGATCTACGATCCCGAAACTGGTGAGCCGAAACATCCGCTGCTGATGAGGCGACCGGAGAACCGAGTCCTGCTGATCGTGCTCACGGGGGACAAGGGCCTGGCGGGAGCGTTTAACGCGAACATTTTGAAAGCGGCGCACCGCTTCATCCAGGAAAAAGAAGGCAAAACCATCGACATCGTTTCCGTCGGACGCAAAGCGCGCGAGTATTACCGACGGCGCTATCCGACGGGGAAGCGCGGCGAAGAACGTGCCGGTCAAGTGCAGGTGCTGGCGGAGCAAGTGGACTATCTCAGCCATATGGACTTCGCGGAAGCAAATCGCGTGGCCAACGTGATTATCGATGCGTATACCAAGGAAGAGATTGATTCGGTTTACCTGATCTATAACGAGTTCAAGTCGGTGATTTCGCAGCGGCTGGTGATCGAGCAGGTGTTGCCAATCGAGCAAGTCGCGGAGACTAGCTTGATACGCGGAGAGGCTCCTACGGCGGGCGAGAGGAAGCAGCAAGTCGAAGCTGCCGCAACAGCGGGGGTCAGTCTGCGAGCGCCTGATACGCGCGAGATCGATCGTCATGCGGCGGAGTTCGGCACCGCGCAGGTGGATTACATCTACGAGCAGTCTCCGGAAGAGCTGTTCCGCAGCCTGTTACCGAAATACGTTTCCGTGCAGTTGTTGCGTGCGGCATTGGAATCGGTGGCGGCGGAGCATGCGGCGCGGATGACTGCGATGGATGCGGCCACCAATAATGCGAACGACATGATCGACTCGCTGACGCTGAGCATGAACCGCGTGCGGCAAGCATCGATTACGAAAGAGATCATTGAGATTGTGAGCGGCGCGGCAGCGCTGTAATAACCGTTTCACGTTTCGCGTTGCACGTTTCACGAAGGGGTGAACGTAAGTCGCGAAACTTGAGACCGGAAACCTGAAACGGAATTGATATGGCAGAAAACATCGGAAGAGTCATACAGATTGCTGGTCCAGCGGTAGACGTGCAATTCACGGAAGCGACCATGCCTCCCATTTACGAAGCATTGCGCGTGGTCAGCGACGGCTTCAATGTGCCGGAGCCCATCAACGTCATTCTGGAAGTCCAACAGCACCTCGGTGAAGGCCGCGTTCGCTGCGTCGCGATGGAAGCGACGGAGGGCATGGTGCGCGGAATGAAGGTCATCGATGAGGGCGGTCCGATTCGCGTACCGGTCGGGCGTCCGACGCTCGGTCGCGTGATGAACGTGATCGGTCAGCCGGTCGACCAACTGGGTCCGATCACTTCCAGCGTGATGCTGCCGATCCACCGTCCCGCCCCCGCTTTCGACGAGCAGGCAACCACGGCAGAGATGTTCGAAACCGGCGTAAAAGTGATCGATCTGATCCAGCCCTTCCTAAAAGGCGGAAAGATCGGCCTGTTTGGTGGCGCCGGTGTGGGCAAGACCGTGGTCATCATGGAACTGATCAACAACGTGGCGAAACAGCATGGCGGATTCTCAGTGTTTGCCGGCGTTGGTGAGCGTACGCGCGAAGGGAACGACCTGTGGCTCGAAATGAGTGAATCGGGCGTGATCAAGCCGGGCGACTCGAATGCTTCGAAGGCTTCGCTGATCTACGGTCAGATGACCGAGCCCCCAGGGGCACGTCTGCGGGTGGCGCTTACGGGACTGACCGTCGCCGAATATTTCCGTGACGTCGAGGGCGCCGACACGCTGCTGTTCATCGACAACATTTTCCGATTCACGCAGGCGGGAGCAGAAGTATCCACGCTGCTTGGACGTATGCCGTCCGCGGTGGGATACCAGCCGAACCTGGCAACGGAAATGGGCGAGTTGCAGGAGCGCATTACCTCGACGAAGAAGGGTTCGGTTACGTCTGTGCAGGCGATTTACGTGCCCGCCGACGACTTGACCGATCCGGCGCCGGCGACGACATTTGCTCACCTGGATGCGACGACGGTGCTTTCGCGTGCGCTAACCGAGTTGGGGATTTATCCGGCGGTTGATCCGTTGGCTTCCACTTCGCGCATTCTCGATCCACACATTGTGGGCCAGGAGCATTACGACGTCGCGCAAGGTGTGAAGCGAATTCTGCAGAAATACAAAGATCTGCAGGACATCATTGCTATTCTCGGTATCGACGAACTCAGCGAAGAGGACAAGCTGGTGGTGGCGCGCGCTCGCAAGGTACAGAAGTTCCTGTCGCAGCCGTTCCACGTGGCCGAACAGTTCACTGGATTCAAAGGCGAGTACGTGAAGATTGCCGATACCGTGAAAGCCTTCAAGGAGATCATTGAAGGCAAGCACGACGACGTGCCGGAGCAGGCGTTCTATATGGTGGGCACGATCGACCAGGTGCTGGAGAAGGCTGAGAAACTGAAGGCGGTGGCAGTCTAGAACAGCGCTATCAGCTGTCGCTTATCTGCTATCGACGAGCACGCGGTGGCGGAAAGTTCCCAGCGGAGAGCCAAAAGCGATATGGCAGACACATTCGCAATCGAAATCGTTACGCCGGAACGGCTAGTGGTCAAAGACGTTGCCGAAGAAGCCCAGATTCCCGGAAAGAATGGGTACATGGGGATTCTGCCGGGGCATGCTCCGTTGATCAGCGAGCTAGCGGTTGGTGAGATTTCCTATCGGATTAACGACGTGACCAACCGCATCGCGGTCGCATGGGGTTTTGCCGAGGTTCTGCCGGACAAGCTGACAATCCTTGCAGAAACAGCGGAGCGTCCAGAGGAAATCGACGTCGCGCGTGCGGAAAAAGCGAAGGTGCGAGCGGAAAAGAAACTCGCCGACGGCAAGTCAGAAGAGGAGTGCCGCGAAGCCCTGGGTTCGCTGGCCAAAGCGCAGATGCGAATTGGGATAGCGGAGAAAAAATAAAAGTTTCAGTCGTAGCACAAATTCGAAGGACTGAAAGGGTCGCCAAGCGCGGCCCTTTTATTTTCCGCAAACTCGGGCTGGCGAATCGCAGGAAATAATCGTTTTACGACTTATTGAAATTGCAGCGCTCGAGAACGTCGACGAATCGCGGATGGGAGCGGAGGCTATCCCATTTGGGGTCGACAGGAAGGAACGAAAGATGGACATCGTGGACCTGTAACGCACGATCGAGCCAGTCGAGGGACTCCTCTGTTTTCCCCAGGCCAGCGGAGATCAGTGCCTGAGCGTATGGCGGCACATAGTGCTCACGTGCGGTAGATTCCAGCATGGCTAGTACCTCACAGGCTTCCTGCCGCCGACCAGCTTTGGCGAGCATATAGCCACGAAGGGAGATCGGCTTGCTGTTCCCGCCGGAGAGGCGGGCTGCGGTATTGAGGGCGTCAAGCGCCAGATCGATCTCGCCGAGCTGCTCGTATGCCTGACCTAGCTGCATATGCCCGATCCAGAATTCGGGGTCGACTGTGATCGCTTGTTTCGCAAACTGTTCAGCGGCTGCATAGTCTCGCCCCGCGAAGGCCACCTGCGAAGCTAAAGCATGATGTCCAGCGAGAAGAGGGTCCAATTCGATAGCACGCTGCACGGCTTTCTGAGCCTCCTTTCGCGCGTCCATATGCGAGAGGACAATTCCAAGCAAGCGGTGAGCCAAGCCATACTGCGGGTTGAGGTGGATCGCGCGTCGAAAAGCGGCGACTGAGGACGGCCATTCCCAATCAAGCCAGAACTTCACGAAACCGTCGGAAACATGGCATTCGGCCAGGTTGGGATCTGCAGCTGTGGCACGATTGGCAGCTTCACGAGCGAGAGGCCAGACCTTCTCTGGCGCGGCGTCTCCGTTGATGGGACTGGCAGTATAAGCGTCTGCCAGGCCGGACCAGGCGAGAGCGTAACTGGGATCGAGACTGGTAGCCTGGGCATAAAACTCGGTGGCGCGTCGCGTCGTTGCCGGCGAGAGTTGGTTCCAGAAATATCGGCCACGGAGGTAGAGATCATAGGCCTCGGGATTGCGAGTTTGGCGCCGTGCGATCATCGAGAGGCGTTCGGGAGGAAGTTGCACGCGGACGCGTTCAGCGATGGCGGTACTGATTTCCCGCTGAAACTCGAGGATACTGGTGGGCTCACTATCGTAGGACATCGACCAGACCTGTACCTGGTCAGGTAAGCGAATCAGTCGCGAAGCGATTCGCAGATGGCCACCTTCCGAGCGCATCGAGCTTTCGACGAGATAGTCGGCACCCAGTTCTCGGCCGATTTGCGCAAGCGTGCTCCGCGTGTGCTTGTAGGCAATCATTGTCGTTCGGCCGATGACGCTCAGGCCCGCAGGGTCGATTTGCCCGAGAGTTGCGATTACTTCTTCCGTCAGTCCGTCAGCGAGGTACTCACGTTCCGGATTGGCGCTCAGGTTTTCAAACGGCAGGACGGCAACGGTTACACAGGCAGCGGTTCGGCTGTGGCTTGCGGAGACTTCAACGGTTGGAACGAATTGATATCCTCTGCCGGGAATCGTGGCGATGTAACGATTCTCTCCGCGGCTCTCACCCAGAACCCGACGTAAAGTCGAAATATTCTGGTTCAGGTTGTTCTCCTCCACGGCGGTGTCCGGCCAGACAGCCCGCATTAGCTCATCTTTGCCGACAATCCTTCCATGACTTTGCACCAGGTGAAGGAGCGTTTCGAAGACCTTCGGCGAAAGGGGAACGGACACGCCAGTTCGAAACAAGAGACGTTTACCGGCGTCCAGACAGAAGTCATCGAATTTGTAGAGATGTGCTTCCGCCGAATTCATCAAAGTTGGTCGCCTTCAGGGAATTTCAGAAATCTTCAGATGATTCTAAGTACTTCGGAGGGGTGTGGGAAGGAGGATGAGCCTGCGCGGGGTGAAACTCCAGCGACATTTTCTGAATGAGGAGTAGAACAAATGCGAACGAATGTCCTGAAGGTATTGTCAGTGTTGGTCTTAGCCGGTAGTGCAGCATTGTTGTTTGAACACAGTGCGGTTGCCTTTCCGGCAGTAGGCCCGGGAGAGTTGTTAGGCACGTGGAACGTGACTGTCTCGCTGGTTGATTGTCAGAGCGGCGACCCATTGTCTCCACCATCACCGCCCTTTTCTTCGCTGCTGACATTCAATCTCGGAGGAACCATGGCGGAAGATACAACAAATCCGGCGTTCGGACCTGGACAGCGTGGAGCCGGCCAAGGTGTGTGGGAAATCAAAGGCCGGGAAACGTACGATGCGAAGAGCACGGCTTTTATCAACTACACAACAGCGCCAAACCCCGCCGCGCATAATCCGGGATTCGAAGCAGGTCAGCAGACCATCACTCAGACGATCATCAAGGACGGCCCCAATAAATGGCACAGTACAGCATCGATCGAATTCACAGACGTGAACAGTACGGTGTACCGCCAGGGGTGCGCGGTGGCGACTGCGAAAAGGTTATAAACGCGAACGGATTGGGATTGCCCGATTGAAGGAGCGACACTTCGATCGGGCTTCCCAAAAAGAGTCCATCGTGGAACACATCGTCCAATCGAGATCGACCCTGCTAGTTCGGTGCCTGGAAATCGAGGGCGTAGATGTCCTGTGTGCCGGTATCGCGGAGCAGCAATGGAGAGTTATCCGGGGCAAGGGATAATCCGCCGCCGAAGCGGCCCGTGATCACAAAGCCCTTCAGATCGGCGACGCGTTCGATTTTGTGATCGCTGATTCGAACGCGGAGAACTGCTCCCGCGCCGCTGAAATCCAGAACGTAAATGTACTGACTATCCCTGGACCAATTCAGCCAACCCACACTGGCTTTCGCGAGATCGCTCCAGGTCTGAGTGTTTACATCGAATAACACGAGACGAGTCGAATCTGCGCTGATGGCGAGAATGTACTTTCCGTCCGGAGACCAGCGTGGAGAAAAGAGTCCTTGCGATCCCGGCAGAGCGGTTACCTGGTGCGTAGCTAGATCGAGTACGCGGATAGCCGGCGCCGAGCCGGCGTTTGTGGCATCGTTGGCGTCACCAGAGAAGATAATCTTGGTGCCGTCGGGAGACCAGTTCGGATCCTGCTGATGATGTGGATCGTCGGGAAGCAACGGGTGGGGACTTCCACCGCTAGCAGGAACCTCATACATGCGAGCCGGCTTGGAAGAGCTTTCGGGAAACTCGAAGAAGATGATCTGTTTGCCGTCCGGCGACCAGCGTGGCATCACGGCGTACAACGGCGGATAGGTCAGCTGCACGCGCTCAGTGCCATCCAGCTTGCTGCGCCAGATAGTCCCCTCCGGGTAGGCTGTGTAGGCCACCCACTCACCATCTTTGGAGAAGTCGAGATACTCGGCGGAGGCTCCACCGAGGAAGGGCGAGAACTGCGCAGTTTTTGTATCGTAACGTGATAGTTCGCCTCGGTAGGTGCGACCTACGACAAAAAGAGTTTTGCCATCCTTGCCGGGAATGGGAGAGTACAGAGACATCGGGCTGGACGTCAGCTGGATGGGCTTAGGCTTGGGACGAAGCCATCCGGGATTTTGCGGAAGAGCCCAGATCTGATTCCTGGACTGAAAAATGTAGTATCTTCCGTCGGCTGTCCACTGTCCGCAGCATTCGTCGGGAGGATCGTGCCAGCCTGCGAAGAGCTGATGCAGGTTGCTCCCGTCCGCGGAGGCCTCCCAAACCATATGCTGGCCCGCGATATCGAATCCGTCTGTAGCGTCAAATCGCAGGTGGGTTCCATCGGGCGACCAGATAAGGTGGGAGAGCTGGCTTTTCATACTCAGGATCTTGCGAGAGTCAGTTCCGTCAGCATTGGCTATAAAAACGTTTCCGGCGCGGATGTAGGCCAGCATCTTGCCGTCACGCGACCAGGAGCCATCCTCAGCGACAATGTCGGCAAGCCGGCGTGGCGATCCGCCGAGGACTGGCAGGCTCCACATTGGCCCAGTCAGCGGCACACCTTGTCCGTCGATGACCAACAGCTCGGCGCCGTCAGGAGATAGCGCCACGGGCGACATATTCGGGGAGGGCACGTTGGGAATGGTTCGCGGCTCTCCTCCGGAGAGTGACATCGCGGCGATGCTTCCCTGCGCACTGGTTCCGAGTTCGAGATACAGCCTGGAACCATCGGTACCGATGAGGGATTTCTGGTGGCCATCGTGCGTGAGCTGCAGGTAGTTGCCCACGCTCGGTGCAGACACAGAGCGAGTTGCGAGATATGCGCCGGCTGCAATTAGTAAGAATGCGACCACAAGGGCTGTGGCGAGGATCCGCGACCGAAGAGATTTTTTCGAATGGGGTGTCTGAGCCATCAATCCGGAAGAAGTCGAGTCGGAGAGAGACTCCAGGGCAAAGGCCATGTCGGAGGCCGACTGGAAGCGTTGCTCGGGATTCTTTTCCAGTCCGCGCTGAATGATTTTTTGGACAGCGACGGGTGCAGTGGGAGCCAGTTCCGAAATCGGTGGCGCGTCTTCATTCAGGATGGCTGTCATGGTTTCTGCCGACGTCGGTCGCTGAAAGGTTCGTTCTCCAGTCAACATTTCCTGAAGAACGGCGCTGAAGGCGAAGATGTCCGAACGGGCGTCGGCTTTCTTGCCGCGCACCTGTTCCGGCGACATATAGCCAGCGGTTCCCATTACAAGCCCCGCCTGGGTGTGAAGCATCAGGGTGGGGGCGCGGTCGGGTGCTGCTTCGTCCGGCTCCGTCATCGTGGCCAGGCCGAAGTCGAGAATCTTGACCCGGCCATCGTTGGTGAGGAACAGATTTGCCGGCTTCAGGTCGCGATGAACGATCCCCTTCTCGTGGGCCGCTGCGAGGCCTTGAGCGATCTGAACGCCGAAGTCGATCACTTTGCGCAGAGGCAAGGGTCCACGCCTCAGCCGTTCCCACATGGTTTCGCCTTGCAGCAACTCGAAGACGACATAGGGCTCGCCTTCGTGAGTTCCCATCTGATAGACCGCGAGAATGTTCGGATGATTGAGCGCGGCTACTGCGCGCGCTTCCTGTTCGAAGCGCTGTAAGCGCAGGCGATCGCAGGTTAGGAGCTCGGGCAAGACCTTGATAGCGACGTCACGCCTTAAGCTCGTGTCGCGCGCACGATAGACCTCGCCCATTCCGCCAACGCCTAGGGGGCCGAGGATCTCATACTGCCCGAGCATCGTTCCGGCAGTCAGAGTCATGGGTGGGCAGAGTATACATCGGACGGCAGGGGATCAGACACGTGCAGAGACGCTTTGTTGGAAGAATCTGCGATCAAAATCCTGTACTCGAACTAAGAGGTAGTAGGCCGCAACTGCCAAAGGAGCGCAGATGTGATGATCCAGTTCACATTCTGCTAGCGGACGTTCGACGTAATGCGGCGCAGCCAGTCGCGCTGGTACAAGAACGAGATTCCGAGCAGAAGAACCCCTAAGGCCACGAAGCTGATGATGCGGTAGCCGCGATCGAGATTCCAGATGTCGATGGTGAAGACCTTGCCGATCGTCAGGGCGAGGATTGCGAGTGCCTGCCATCGCAGGAATGGAGATTTTCGCCAGAAGCCGAGAGACATCAGGATCGTGGATTCGACGAACCAGCCCAGGGAGATCCACTTACTTTCGAAGCCAATTGCTATGGCGATAGCGAGAAGCGCTGTGCCCAGGGAGAAATGTAATCGCTGCAACGCCGCGGGTAGAGGATCGGCAGCCTTTGTCGGCAGGAATAAGCTGAGCGAAGTATAGATGGCTGCAAGACCCGCCGCAGACCACGCCATCGTAACCGTGTCTGTGCGGCCGAAGAACAGGTAAAGTCCAAGAAAGTATGCCACCGCGTTCAGCAAGCTGGTGCTGAGAGCAATGTGCCAACGGTTCGAAGCGGGCCGAAAGATACTTTCCAGGATTGGCGCGACCGCAAAGATGACAAAAAACACGGTCGCAAATGAGAGTGTGACGTCCAGATCGCGAGGACGATAGAAGCTTGCATACCATCCGATGTACAAGATATTGGTGGCGAGCAAACTCACGAGAACCAGGCGCTGCCAGGGCCGAGAGACGCTCAAGATGAGTGTCGCGAGGCTCAAGAGCACAAGGTAGGTAAACAACTCGATCTCGCGGTTATCTCCGGTGTAGAGAAGCACCGGTGTGAGATATCCGCCAACCAGCGCGAATAGTGCGAGGACTTCCGCGTCCTGCGAGAGGGCCAGAACTGCGGTTGAGACGGTAACCGTGACCATCGCAAGGAAGGCGACAGCCCACGAGATGAGGTCGTAGACCTGAAAGGCAGCCCAAAGAGACAGGTAGAGTATTCCGAGACCGAGAGCTTTCAGCGAGAAAGAAAAAACGCGGTATCCCCGACGGCGGAAGATCTCGCTCGCGGCGATGACAGCGATTCCACCAAGTAATCCAAGACCAACACGCCCGGCGGGTCCGATCAACTGGCTTTCGAAGGCATATTTCAGAAAAAACGAAA
>Ga0335085_10017164_pt1 | contig 10438 bp, 6 predicted proteins | sample Lox_Sample_45_FD_206712 | JGI IMG/M metagenome (GOLD analysis project Ga0335085, IMG submission 206712) | Soil microbial communities from Loxahatchee National Wildlife Refuge, Florida, United States - Lox_Sample_4.5 | ecosystem: Environmental > Terrestrial > Soil > Wetlands | place: USA: Florida...
GCGGCCTGATCGACGACTTCGCTGCGGGCGGTGTTGATGAAGTAGGCGCCATCGCGCATCGCGCCGAAGAAGCGGGCACCCAGCAGCCCCTTGGTGGCGGCGTTCAACGCGAGGTGGACGCTGACGACATCGGCGGAAGCCGCGACCTCCTCCGGGCTGAATTTGTATTTGATGCCCAGGGCTTCGGCGCGCGCGGCGGTCAGGCTCCGGCTCCATGCCACGACCGGCATGCCGAAACCGCGGGCGCGGGGGAGCATCTCCGCGCCGATCTGCCCGAGGCCGATCAACCCCAGCGGGCGGCCGAACAGCCCGCGCGCCTTGGAGAACAGCTCCTTGTTCCACTCGCCCTGGCGCAGGCTGACAATGTTGTCGGCCAGCCGGCGGTCGAGGGCCAGGATCAGCGCAAAGGCGAGCTCGGCGACGGCGACGGAGTTCTTGCCCGGGCAGTTCGAAACGTAGATGCCGCGGCGCGAGGCCGCGGCGACGTCGATGGTATTGTACCCGGCGCCGGCGCGCACCACGAGCTTCAGGGCCCCGGACTCCAGCACCTCCGGCGTGACCTTGGTGGATCGCACCACCAGGACGTCCGGCAAGGTTTGCCGGATCGCCTGCACGAGCGCCGCGTCCTTGGTGCCAGGTTGGTAGAGTACGTCGCAGCCGATGGCCGCCAGACGATCCCGGCCGGATTGCTCGAATTTGTCTGCAATGAGTACGCGCATGAGGGGACTCCGCGGAAGGTTGAGGGGTACGATTCCTTTATGGGGCCCGAGGTTACGGGGAAACGAGCGCCGAGACAAGGGCGCTTGGCGCGGGAGCCCCCGTGTCCGCACCGGCGGCGGCCCGACGACTCAGGGGCTGCCGCGGTGCGCGCGGTATTCCGCGAGCTCGTGCTGCACCTCGTCGAAAATGTCGGCCGGTATGAGTTCGCCGCGAATCAGGGGGTAGGCTTTTTCGCCCAGGGCCTGCCAGGCCTCCCGGGCCGATGGTGTCAGCTCATGTACGATCAGCCCGCGCTTTTGCATCGCGACCACGGATTCCTCGTTTTCCGTCCGGCTGTGCGCGCGGATCTGGTCGCCCGTTCTTGCCGCGCTCGCCGCGAGTTCGGTCCGCAAGGCTTCGGGAATGGCCTCCCAGGCCGATTTGGTGATGACGGCGGCACCGACCAACGGCGCGTAATTGACACGCAGCATGTGCCGGGCCCGGCGGTCGAGCTGGGTGGCCAGGACGAAGATCGGGGGTGCCGGCATGGCGGTGACCAGGCCGGTCTGCAGGGCGGCGGGAAGGTCGTTGGTCTCGAGGCTCACGGGGTTCTGGCCAACCTGCTTGAGGATCCCGGCCTGCTTCGGGTCGGCCCACACGAAGATCTTCAGCCGGGCGAAATCGTCGGGTGTGACGGCGGCCTCGGTGGAAAACAGCCGGAGCCAGCCCGCATCGCTCCAGAACAGGACGTGAAACCCCTTCTCGTCGAATTTGCGCTCCAGCCGCGGGCTCATTACCCGCATGATATGGTCGAACTCCGCGAGGTCGCGCAGCATGAAGGGCAGCTTCTGCAAGCCGGCCACGGAGTCTTCGATCAGCTCGAGCCCGGTCGACGTCAGCAGCCCGGCCTGGAGCGCGCCGATGCGCATGAGCCGGACCATGTCGGCCTCCGTCCCCTGGGTGCCGTCCGGATAAATGACCAGCTTCACCCGGCCGTTCGACGCCGTGCGCCACGCTTCGCCCATGCCTTGCAGCGCCTGGTGGTAGGAGGAGCCGCGGGGGGCCAGCGTGCCGAGGTTGATTCGCAGGGGCTTGTCCGCCGGCGCGGCGGGCGCGGACAGGGCGGCGAGCAGCAGGAGGAGGGAGGCGAGGCGCATCGGAGGGCGGGTGGACGGGGACGGGTCCGCGGGAGATCAGGGGTTCAGAAACAGTTCATCCATGCGGCTGAGGAGCCAGCGGGCGCGCCGCTGGGCCACGAGGTTGGCCAGCCGGTCGGCCGGGTCGGCGTCGGCGTCGATCGCCAGCGCCTGGTCGAGCAACCGGCGGAACTCCGCGGCCTGCTGGCGCCGGAGCGGCACGGCCTCGGCGTAGTTGACGTACGGCGCGGCCAGCCGGCCGCCGGAGAGCGCGACGGCGCGCTCGAACTGCTGCTGCGACCGCTCCGCGGCGTCGCCGGGGCCGCTGCGCGCCGACTCGTAGCTGATCAGGAACGTGTGCAGGGCGCCGCGATCCCACGCCTCGTCGAGCGCGACGGCCCGGTCGATCATAGCCTCGACCTTGGGCAGGTCCGCGATCAGGGCGGGCTCGTCCTTGGCTTGGGCAATGGCCGCGCTCCACGCGGCGGCCGTCCAGTAGAGCAGGGGGACATCGGATCGGTCGGCCGGCGCCACCGCCTGGGCGGGGGTGGCGGCGAGCGCCGCCGTGAAGCCGGGATGTCGCGCCTCGAGGCCGCGCAGGCCATAGTTGCGGGCGCGCAGGTAGAGGCGCTTCGCGCGGGCGTGGGCCGCCCGGGCCGCGCTGAAATCGGTCACCTCAAGTTCATCGGCGTCCTCCTGCACAAAGGCGTAGGCGTACTCGGTAAAGCCGCTCGCGGCGCTCAAGAGGAGTCCGGTGTGCTTCGGACTTTCCGCCAGCAGGCTCTCGATGAGTTTGAGGCTGAACGGGGCGGCCGCCTTGACGAGTTCGGGATCATCGTCGCTGGCGAACGTGCCGCCACTGCTCCGCGCCAGCGCATCGCCGAGACGGTTGACGGTGTACTGCCGGACGGAGCAGCCGGTGGCCGCCAGGACGACGAACGCGAGGACGCCGGACCGAGCGCGGCGGAACATGTGCATCCTCGACATGGGTTTTCTTGAAACAAGCCTTTCCGCGGCTGGCAACCCGAACCGGACGCGCGGGAGGGGCGGCCCGGCGTCAGACATTGAAGCGAAACAGCGCCACGTCGCCGTCGCGGATGGCGTAATCCCGGCCCTCGAGGCGGTAGTGGCCCACCTCGCGGGCGTGATGCACGCTGCCGAGCTTGACGAGGTCGTCGTGCGAAATGATTTCGGCCTTGATGAACCCCCGTTCGAAATCCGTGTGGATGACGCCGGCCGCCTGCGGCGCCTTGGTGCCCTGGCGGACCGTCCACGCGCGCACTTCCTTTTCGTTGTGCGTGAAGAACGTGATGAGCCCGAGCAAGGCATAGGTCGCGCGGATCAGCGCGGACGCGCCCGAGTCCGCCACCCCGAGATCCTTGAGGTAATCCCGCGCCTCCTCGGGCGAGAGGTCGGCGAGTTCGGCCTCGATCTTCGCGCTGACCGGCACCAGCGCGGCCCCGTGATGCGTCCGCACGTACCCGGCGAGCTGCTGGACCAGCGGGTGCTGGGCGGCGGCGGCGAAGTCGCCCTCGCTCACGTTGGCGGCGTAGATGACGGGTTTGGCGGAGAGCAGTTGGAACAGGCGCAGCAGGCGCGGCTCGTCCTCGTGCACTTCCAGCAGGCTCGCGGGCTTGGCGGCATTGAGGTGCGGCACCAGGCGCTCCAGCAGGGCCAGTTCCGCATGCGCGTCCTTTTCCCCGCTGCGCTCCCGCTTGTGCGCCTTCTCCATCCGCTTCCGGACCGCGTCGAGATCGGACAGGACCAGCTCGGTCGTCACCACCTCGATGTCGCGGATGGGATCGAGGGACCCGATGGGATGGGGCGCATCGTCGTCCTCGAAACAGCGCACGACGTGCACGAGGGCGTCGACTTCGCGGATGTGGGCCAGGAACTGGTTCCCGAGGCCTTCGCCCTTGCTGGCGCCGGCGACGAGCCCGGCGATGTCGAAGAATTCGATGGCGGTGGGGATGACGGTGCCGGTCTTGAAAATCTGTTCGAGATGGGCCAGGCGGTCGTCCGGCACGATGACGACGCCGACGTTGGGCTCGATGGTGCAGAACGGGTAGCTGGCCACCGCGGCCTTGTGCGTCCGGGTGACGGCGTTGAAGAGGGTGGATTTCCCCGCGTTGGGCAGCCCAACAATGCCGGCTTTGAGCATAGGGATGGAGCATTGACGCCGCAGCCGGGGCGCCGGGGCAAGCGGAAAAAAGGGAGCGGGATGGAGATGCGGTTAAGAAAGATAAGAAAATCGCCAGTTAAGGGTGGACCTACGACCTATAGGGCCACTAGGACCTATGCCCGAGATCCATGGCAGATTTGCAGGACAGATCGTGGTCGGGTATCATCGGGCCGCACGGCGGTTACCGCGAGCTGAAGTCCTACCAGAATGCCGAGATCATCTACGACGCCACCGTGGTGTTCTGCGACCGGCTGATCGATCGCCGGTCCCGCACGCACGACCAGATGGTCCAGGCCGCGCGCAGCGGCAAGCAGAACATCGCCGAGGGCAGCATGGCTTCGGGCACTTCGACCAAGACCGAGCTCAAGCTGATGGGAGTGGCGAGAGCCAGCCTGGAGGAGCTGCTGCTGGACTTTCAGGATTTCCTGCGCCAGCGGGGCATGACTTTGTGGGCCAAAGATCATCCGCACGCGAGGAAGGTGCGCGGGCTGGCCTATGCGCAGAATAGGTCCTATGAGACTTATAGGACCTATGTTGAGCAGAGCAGCCCTGAAACCGCTGCCAATGCCCTCGTCTGCCTGATCCACCAGACGAACTACCTGCTCGACCAGCAACTGCGCCAGCTCGATGAGCGGTTCCGCCGGGAGGGCGGCTTCACCGAGAAGCTTCACCGGATCAGGTGCGACCGCCGAGGCACAGGCCCGGGCGCCGCCGCCGGGTTCACCGCAGGCGATCCACGGCAGCCTTGAGCAAATCCGGGAGTCCGCCTCCGGCCGGCGGCGATTCCACCCGGCGGCCGGCGGCATGCGCGAGCACCTGCTGGATGTGGACCTCCACCTGGCGGAGGAAGGAGGGGGCGACCGCGTAACCGTCGCTCTCGTAGGTCAAAATGGGCATGCCGCGCTGGATGCTGAGCGGCTTCAGGATGGCCTCCGAGATCCGGTACGGCAGGCAGTTGAACGGCCCGATGAGGATGATGCCATCGTAGCCCTCCTGGTCGGCCTCCAGCCCCTTGCCGACCGCCGGAATGATTTCCCCGTAAATGGTGGGAGAGACATGCTCGGAGGCAGTTTCAACGAGGGCAGAAATGTCGTTGCCTCCCGCCACGAGCAAACCGGTCCGGCGGAAGAGGCCGCGATAGTATTGCTCGACTTTGCGCTCGGCCTGATATCCCAGCCACTGCTGCAGGTATTGTTTCCCGTCCGGCTGGAAGATCCGGGTGCAGGCCTTGGCGAAGGCAAGGCTGCCCGGCTTCATTCCCCAACTGCTGGCGGCGCCGACCGCCCCGTCATAGGTTCCATACAGGAAGAAGTCGGTCAGATCGACGGGCTTGAGGATAATGCCCTGCGCGGCGTAGAGGTCGTGGACGCCGTCCATGAAGAACGGGCTGAACCGGGTGTAGAAGTCGCCGGTGACCACGACCCGGGGACAGGTGAGGGGATCGCGCGCGAGGGGGAGGGCCGCGAGCCGGTCGACCAATCCAGGCAACCGCGCGTGAAACTCGTCGAGCGACGCGGCTGCGGTCGCGAAGCGGCGCCACTCGGCGCGGAGCTGCTTGACGGTCTCGGGGGCGCCCGCCACGCGCAGCACATGGTCGATTTCCACGAGAATGTCCGCGAGCAGGATGGCCGGCGACAGATTCTTCGCGAGGGTGAGCGCATCGAACCCGAGGTAGTCGTACTCGGCCGCGACATTGACCAGGAAGAAATCGGGCCACCGCTGCTCCGCGATGAACCGCTCGAAGTAGCCCAGGTAGGAGTCGCTGACACACGGGGCCCCTCCGCGCACGCTATAGTATCCCGTGATCTCCCCCGGCTGGCGCCGGTCATGGATCTCGAGCAATTGCCCGACGCAAAGCGGCAGCGGCAGGCATTCCCGGCCCGAGGTGTATTGGAGGCCGCGTTCGAGCTGATTGCGGTCGAGGGGTACGATGTCGCCGGCATGCAGGCCGAGCCAGCGGATCGTCAGAAGGGAGAGGGCGTCGGTGTGATATTGGGAGAAGTTGGGGAGATACAGTTTCACCCGGGGGTCGCTCAGCGGCACGTGTTCGCCGTTCGAGCGGATCACGAGACCCCCTTTCGTGAGCCGGCACGGTTTGAACCCCGGCGCGTGGCTGGTGCGCGCGACCCGGTAGTTGTGGATGATATCGAGAAATGCCTCCAGGCGCGTCTGGATGCCGGCGTCGGCGGTGTGGGCGTCGATCTCCAGGATGAGGTAGGGTTTGGCGCCCAGTTCGGATGCCAGCAGGGAGTGGGTGAAGGCGTCGATGGTGCAGCTGAAGTTGCTGACGCAAAGCAGGAACAGGTTGGGATGCTGCCGGGCGAGAGCCACGGCATTCATGATCTGGTTGGCAAAGTGCCACGCCGTGGGTCCGCGGTCGACCGGCATCAGGCAATCGGCGGGAATGGCCGTAATGCCCATGCTGGCGAGCTTTCGGCCCACCGACTGTGAGGCTTCCGGGGTGAAGGCGTTGTAGCTGTGGCCGGCGAGGAGCACCGTCGGGCTTCCCGTTGCCAGCGCCTGCGCGAGTGCGTGCTGACCCAGATCGCGCAGGGCGCGCTCGGTTTCCGTCTGGGCGCGCACGGCGGCCGTCCAGGCGCGTTCGGCCACCGCGCGGCCGACCCGCAGCTCGCGGATGACCAGCTCCACCAGGGCGGCATTGTCCGCATAGCCGCCGGTGAAATCCAGCAGCGGGGAAAGGAAGCGGATGTCGGGAAATGCCTTGGCGATGAAATAAGGGCCGGCCTGGGTGATGGGGCAGAGATAGGAATCCCGGCAGGCGTTGGGCTGAGGCATGCGCATCACGTGGGGCAGAAAAACCAGATTCACGCCGCGGCGGGCGAGATCCAGCACCGCGCCGTGCGCGATCTGCACGGGAAAACAGAAACCCGAATGCGACTTCAGATCGCCGTGCGGATCCACACCGGACAACACCACCTCCATCCCCAGTCCGGAAAAGAACGTCGCGTAAAGGGGGTGGAGCGAGTGGGTCGTCAAAGCCCGCGGAATGCCGATGCGCGCCACGGCGGCGGGCCCGTCGTGGCTGGGGCGCCCCAGTGAGTCTTCCAGGAACGATCGGGCATCTTCGAGCACCTGTTCCACCCGTTGTCGGCGGGAGCGTTTGGCCGGCTCGCTCGCTGACGGCGGGGCCAGGAATGGCCGGGTGTCTCCATAGACCAAGTCGGCCCGCTGCTCGACGAAATCGGGGGCCGCGGCAGCGCGGGATTTTCGCTTCCAGGCGTTTTCGTACAGGCTGCAGCGGCCCCCGAAGGGGAACCGCCGGCCGGCCACTTCGAAACGATCAACGCTGCAGAAAAGCTTGCAGGCCCGGCAGGTGAACTGGCCCACCAACTTCATTTCCGGCGCGGCCAGGCTGAGCAGGCCGATGGGGGCGCCCCCCGCGCCGCCGGCACGTTCCAGGGCCAGCAGCGCGACCCCAAGCGCCCCGAGCAATTCCGGGCTCGGCGGGATCACCACCGGGCGGTCGACGCTGTGCGCGAAGGCGTGGCCGACCGCGCGGTTCAGGGCCACGCCGCCCTGCAGGAACACCTTCTTGCCCAGGGCGCGCGGCCCCTTCACGCGGGTCAGGTAGTTGCTGGCGATCGCGTAGACGAGCCCGGCCGCAATGTCGTCGCGCGAGTGGCCTTGCTGCTGGGCGAGGCGGATGTCCGAGTTGATGAACGCCGCACAGGTGGCCTTGACCTGCACGGGAGCGGTTGCGGCCAGCGCGATATCGGCGATCTCGGAGACCATGAGGCCGAGATCGCCCTGCGCGCTTTCCTCGAGGAAGGAACCGGTGCCGGCCGAGCAGGCGTTGTTCATCGCGTAATCGACGGGCACGCCGTTGCGCAGGAGGATGAACTTGGAGTCCTGCCCGCCGATTTCGAAGATCGTATCCACGTCGGCGTCAAAGTGCGTTGCGCCTGCCGCCTGCGCGGAGATCTCGTTGTAGACGTGGGCGGTGCCGAGGTAGGCGCCGAGGAGTTCGCGGGCCGACCCGGTCGTGGCCGTGAGTCCGATCGGGCGATCGCCGACCTGCGCGACGAGCGCCCGCAGGCATTCGCGGGTCGCGGCCACGGGGTCGCCGCGGGTGCGCCGGTAATGCGAAGCCACCACGCCGCGCGTCGCCGGGTCGAGCAGGATCGCCTTGGTCGTCGTGGAGCCGGCGTCCACGCCGAGGACCAGCGGGCCGTCCGTCGGCGCCAGTCGCTGCGGCGCCGCGATGACCTGCACCCGGCCGGCGTAGCGCGAGAGCGGCGGCAGGCCGCCCAGGCCCGGCTGGCGCGAGATCTTCGGGGACGGGTGGCGCGGCTCATCGCGGGTGAGCAGGGCGCAGCCCCATGCTTCCATCCACGGGCTCTCCGGCAGCGTGACCAACTCGCTGGCAGGCAGTTTTTCCCGCAGGGCGGCCAGCATGGCCCCGTTGCGAGTCACGCCACCGATCAGCAGCACCCGCGGCAGCTCGCGCTGCGCTTTTTCCAACAGTGCCACCACCTTGTTCGCCATGCTGTCGTGGAGCGTGCGCAGAATGTCGTCGGCGGTGGCTTCCTGGCGGTTCAGTTTGTGCGTGATGTCCGACTTGCAATGCACCGAACAGCGGGAGGCCAGCGGCACGACGTGCCCGAGGGACGAACGGCGGATCGCTTCGTCGAGATCCAGCCCCATGCGGCCGATTTGCTGCACGAAGAACTCGCCGCTGCCCGCCGCGCACTTGTTGTGCGACAGGACGTGGGCGATTTTGCCGTCCGCCAGGATGTAGACTAGGAAGGATTCCCCGCCGAGGGACACGACCGCGTCGAATCCGCCGGCCGTCTCGCGGAGCGCCCGCTGGATGGCGGTCACCTCCGGAATGTGGCCGAGGTGCCCGGAAACGCCGAAGGCCTCCGCGTCGGCAAACTCCGCCTCGGCGAGGAGTCCGGAAAGAACTTCCAGGGGCCGCCCCTGGTGCGCGACGACCCGGGCGCTGCGGGCATCGCCGCGCAGGGTCACCACCTTCACCGTCAGGGCACCGATATTGACACCCACGTGCGACATGGCGGCAATGCGGATGGGAGTTGCTAAGGGATGGTCTGCGTCTCAGGCCCCGTTACGCCTTTGGCACCGCATTGTCCAAGAAAGAAGTGAACCCACCTCGCCACAGCCCCCGGCAAGGCATCGCCCGCGGGCGCGCTTCTTAAGGTTGCGCCGCGGAAGTGCGGACGTGATCGCCGCTGCCCTGGCGGAGCGGCCGCGCGGTGGCGGGCCCGCCGCGGCGCGGGCCAGGGTCGATGGCGGGAGCGACCCACGCGGCGGTCGTCCCGTCCCGTTGCAAGATCCAAGCCGTCAGGTTGATCCGGAGGCGGGGACATCCCCGTCGAGCTGCATTGCCAAAGGCGCAGCGGGGACCCAGAGTCGGCGGTGCCAGCGCAAGGCGCGCGGCAATTCGGCTCAACCCGGAGGCACCCATGGCCAAGGCATTTCATGAACTCACCGAGCGGGAAATCCTCGCGCTCGCCGTCGCGCTGGAAGAGGAGGACGGCCGGATTTACGGCGAATTCGCCGAGCGGCTACGGGCGGACTATCCCGCCACCGCCACCGCGCTGACGCAGATGCAGGAACAGGAATCGAATCACCGCCACCGGTTGCTGGAAGCGTACCAGGAACGGTTTGGCGAGCATTTGCCGCTCATGCGGCGGCAGGACATCAAGGGCTTTGTGGACCGCAAGCCGTTGTGGCTGTCGCGCCATCTTTCGGTCGCGCAAGTCCGGCGCGAGGCCGAGACCATGGAACTCGAGACGCGCCGGTTCTATGAAGCGGTGGCCCAGCGAACGACCGACGCGGGCATCCGGCAATTGCTGGGCGACCTGGCGCAGGAGGAGCGGCACCACGCGGCCATGGCGGAGGAATTCGATAGGCAGCAGACGGCCTCGGGCGCCCGCGCCGAGGAGGACGTCACGCAGCGCCGGCTCTTCGTGCTCCAGATCGTGCAGCCCGCGCTGGCCGGATTGATGGATGGATCGGTGTCGACGCTCGCGCCGCTGTTTGCCGCGGCGTTCGCCACGCGGAACAGTTGGGACGCGTTCCTGGTGGGCATGGCCGCGTCGGTCGGCGCGGGCATCAGCATGGGGTTCGCGGAGGCGCTGTCGGACGACGGCGCCCTGAGCGGCCGCGGGCATCCGTGGCTGCGCGGCGGCGTGTGCGGGATCATGACGACGCTGGGCGGGATCGGCCACACGCTGCCCTTCCTGATCGGCAGCTTTCAAGTGGCGACCGGCGTGGCGGCCGGCGTGGTGCTGGTGGAACTCGGCGTCATCTCCTGGATCCGCCACCATTACATGGACACGCCGTTTCTCTCCGCCGCCTTTCAGGTGGTGCTCGGTGGCCTGCTCGTGTTCATCGCCGGCATCCTGATCGGCTCGGCGTAGCGAAGGGCAAGGTCCGA
>Ga0335085_10017165_pt1 | contig 10438 bp, 9 predicted proteins | sample Lox_Sample_45_FD_206712 | JGI IMG/M metagenome (GOLD analysis project Ga0335085, IMG submission 206712) | Soil microbial communities from Loxahatchee National Wildlife Refuge, Florida, United States - Lox_Sample_4.5 | ecosystem: Environmental > Terrestrial > Soil > Wetlands | place: USA: Florida...
AGATTCTTTGCGGGGCAGACTCCCGCGGCGCGGGATTTGGCGAGCATGACGTCGCGCGGCGCGGGGGAATCGAAGAGGATGTCCCAGGCGGAGACTTCGAGGCGCCGGGCGGCGAGGTCATGGCCGACGATGCCGCCGGCTTCGCCGAAGCCGATGAGCGCTACGCGCTGAATGGATTCGCTGGACATTTTTGAGTCGACCATTTTAAGCCCACCATGGCGATCGATTACGTGTGATAGGCGATGCCGCCGACGCGGACGGCGAAGCGCCAGCCGTGCGCGGTGCGGACGTAGCGGTCGCGGTAGGTACCCATGAGCTGCATGGGCAGGGTTTTGCGGCCCTCGGGCGTTTCGGGTTCGGACTCGTCGGAAAGATAGAGCAGGACGCGGCAGGTGCCGGAGGCGGTGTCGTCGGTTTCCATACGCACGCGGAAATTGCTGATGATGTGGTGGGTGAGGCGACCGCGGGGGCGGGAGTGGAACATGGCGATGATCTTGTCGGCGCCTTTGTAGATTTGCGCGGGCGGCAGCGGGGCGTGGAATTCGCCGTCGGGGGCGAAGACATCGGCGAGGCGGTCCCAGTCGCGGGCGTCGATGATGTCGGCGTAGTCGACGCAGAGGGCGTAGCAGGCGGCTTCGGTGTTGCGCATTTCGGATTGGGCGAATTCAGGCATGGGTGGCGGACCTCGCGGGGCCGAATTTATCACGTAATGGAGACGCGGAGGACGCGATACGGAAAAGCCCCACCCTCGAACTGCGAGGATGGGGCGCCCGGAAAGGCCACGGCGAAAACTTTACTCGAGCGGAGGGAGGACCGGGTGGTGGTCTGTGTAGGGCGGCGTTTTGTATTCCGGCAGCGGGTGATCTTTCAACTGCTGCAGGGCCTCGGCCACGGCGCGCTCGAGCTGCGGATCGTGACCTTCGCGAACGAGTTTCGGATCCTGGATGACTTCGATATCGGGCGGGATACCGTGGCCTTCGACTTCCCATTCTCCGTTGAGATTGGAAATGGCGTCGCGCGGAGCAGTGACGGTGCCGCCGTCGAGCAGGACGGGATAGCCGCCGATGCCGACGAGTCCGCCCCAGGTGCGCACGCCGACCAGCGGCCCGAGGTGCGAGCGCCGGAAGAGCCAGGGCATGGCGTCGCCGCCGGAGCCGGCGAATTGATTGATGATCATGACTTTGGGTCCGTAGATGGCCATGGCGGGGTCGAAGGCGCGCTGACCTTCGCGGCCGGTGACCATGTCCATGGGCTCGCGCTTGAGGTAGTCGATGATGTAATCGGCGATCTGGCCGCCGTGGTTGAAGCGCTCGTCGAGAATGGCGCCCTGCTTGCCGACCTGGGCGAAATAGTAGCGGTTGAAATTGGTGTAGCCGCCGACCTGCGTGTCGGGAAGGAAGACGTAGGCGAGTTTGCCGCCGCTCATTTCGTCGACTTTGCGGCGGTTGGACTCGATCCAATCGAGGTTGCGGAGCGCGGCTTCGCTGGGCAGCGGGACGACGGTGACGTCGCGGGAATCTTTTCCGTCGGGATTGGGGCCGACTTTGAGAATGACCTGCTTGCCGGCGGTTTCCTGGAAGAGACGATAGATTTCGTCCGATGAAGTGAGATCGTTGCCGTTGACGGCGAGCAGGTATTCGCCGGCTTTGACGTTGACGCCGGGCTGGGTCAGGGGGGCTTGCAGGCGCGGGTTCCAGTTTTCGCCGTTGAAGATTTTGGCGAAGCGGTAGCGGCCGTTCTCAAGGGTGTAGTCCGCGCCGAGCAGACCGACGCTGACGTGCGGGATTTCGGGTTCGGCGCCGCCGCGGATGAACATGTGTCCGACGGCGAGGTAGCTGAGCATTTCGCGGAAGAGATAGCTCAAATCGTCGCGGCTGGCGATGCCGGGGAGATAGACGGCAAAGCGTTTTTCGGCGGCGGCGATATCGAGTCCGTGGTAGTGCGGATCGTAAAAGAAGTCGCGCTCGATGCGCCAGACTTCGTGATACATCTGCTTCCACTCATCCTGGGGTGCGACGCGGACTTCCATCGAGCCGGTATCGATCTGGCCCTTGCCGGGGTCGGGCGCCTTGCCTGAATCGGCGATGAACCAATTTTCACCCTGCTTGAAGAGCATTTTCTCGCCGTTGTGCGAGAGCGCGAAGGATTCGACGCCGTGAAGGATGGCGTCCGTCTTGCGGGTCTTCAAATCGAATTTGGAGACGGTGAGCTGCGGCGGACCGGGTTGGGTGTCGACGATGGGCGCGGAGACGAGGAAAAGCTCGCCTTCCTTGCCGGCCGAGAGGCTGACGTAGAACTGGGAAGGAATGGGCAGACTGAGGACACGCTGGAGAATGTTGTCGAAATCGATGGTGACCTTTGGAGGTTCCTTGGGCTTGTCGGATTTGGAATTGTCGCCGGATTTCTTGTCGTCCGCTTTCTTGTCATCCGATTTCTTGACATCCGATTTCTTATCATCCGATTTCTTAGCGGAGGCTTTGTCGTCCGATTTTTTCTCGTCGCCGGATTGATCCGCGGAGTTGCCGGCGGAGGAGTCGTTTGCGCCGGCCTTCGCGTCGGGGCCCTTTTCTTCATCGCTTTCGGGCGGAATGGGCGAAGGGAGGTCCTTTCGCAGGACCACGACGTAGACGCTGGACGTGACGGGGCGCTGTTCGCTGGACATATCAAGCCCGGCGGCGGCGAGGCCGGTGTTGGTGCTGGCGGTGAAGTAGATGTATTTGCCGTTGGCGTCGAAATTGGGGTATTGGGCGTCGCTCATGCCGTCGGTGATCTGATTGCTTTTGGCCGAATCGAGCGAATAGACGACGACGGCGTGCAGGTAATTCTGGAGGGTGCGGGTATAGACGATCCACTGGCTATCGGGCGACCACTGCTGGGCGAAGTCGTTTTCGTCGAAATCGAAGGTATTCGTGTCGACTTTCACGGGGGCGCCTTTGTCGACGTCGACGTACCAGAGATTGAGCCGCTTGTCCGCGAAAGCGATTTTCTTGCTGTCGGGGGACCAGACGGGCGAGTAGTAGAAGCTGGCGGGCGAACCGAGACTGATGATTTTGGGCGGTTCGAGACCTTTTTGGTCGCGGATGTGGAGGGCGTATTCGCCGGAGGCGTCGGAGAAGTAGGCGATCCATTTGCCGTCGGGAGACCATGACGGGTCGCGTTCGGCGACGCCGGGCGTCGAGGTGATGTCGCGAACGTCGCCCTTTTCCGCGGGCACGGTGAAGATATCGCCGTGGGCTTCAAAGACGGCGCGCGCGCCGGTGGGGGAGATGGCCGAGTTCAGAATATTCGTGCCGACTTTTTTCCAGTGCGGGAGCAACTGCGGCATGTCGCCCGGGACGGTGACGCTGACAATCTGGTTCTGGCGGGTGGCGGGATCAAAAATGTGAAGCACGCCAAACTGGGAGTAGATGATCTTGCCGTCGCCGGAGGAAGCGGAGCTGATATCGAAGCCGTTTTTGTTTTCAATTTCGCGGGTGACTTTTTTGCTGACGGTGTCGTAGGAGAACAGCGTGACCGGACCTTCGCGATCGGAGAGGAAGTAGACGGTCTTGCCGATCCAGATCGGATTGCGATCGTTGGAATTGTCGCGAGGGATTTCGACCATGCTGGAATCGGAGAGATCGGCGATCCAGACCATGGTGGTCTGGCCGCCACGGTACATTTTCCAATCCGGCTCCCACTGGAAAATGGGGACGTAGGCGATGTGCGATGCGTCAGGGGAGTACGCGCCCGTTTCGGCCATATCGAGCGGAAGCGGCGTGGGGAAACCACCGCTGACGGGAACGGTGAAAAGCTTGGCGGGGTCGCTGGTGCTGAAACGGTCGGACTGGAACAGGACGTTTTTGCCGTCGGGAGTCCAGCCCACGGCGATGTCGGGCCGCGGATGATAGGTGAGGCGGGTGGGTTCGCCTCCGGCCGAGGGGACAACGTAGACGTCGACGTTGCCGTCGTAATTGCCGCTATAGGCGACCATCGAGCCGTCCGGCGAAAAAATCGGGGCGGTCAGGAGGTCCATGCCGGTGACGAGGCGATGCGCTTCCCCGCCCTGGCGGCCGACGATCCAGATGTCTCCGCCGTAGACGAAGGCGATCTGGGTGGCGCTCATGGTGGGGGTCTGGAGCAGGAGAGGAATTTTAGATTGGGCGGGAGCGGTGAGTGCGACGGCGAGAACTGCGGCTGCGGCGAGAAGGAATTTTGCCGGGAAGAGTTTTGTCACATGTGCCTCCGAATTTAATAATGCGATTATCGTCCGCTTTTATCCCGGCGAGATGCGAGAAGCAGGCCCGGGCAAGCCCGGGCCTGCGAACAGCGGGAGCAAGCTCCCGCACTCCACATGTCTTTTCGCTCACGCCGATTCGAATTCATACGGTGCGGCAATTTCCGGGCGCGCCGGCTGCCCGGATTTCGCCTGCGTTTCCTCGCGCACCCTTCACGAAACGCGTGAGGAGCGCGGCACCCGTCCATGCGACCCGTGGCCCGCAGAAAATGCAGTGTGACAGGCTGCGCCGATTGCTTGGACGCGGCGGCGCGGCTGACGTTAGCCGATCGTGGAGGCCGCGTCTAGCGATACTCGAGACCCAGTTCCTTCAGCTTGGGGCGCAGGTTGTAGATGTCGAGGCCGAGCTCGCCCTTGGCGAGGCGGGCGCGGACGGCGTCTTCTTTATCCACGCGGGCTTTGGACGCGGCGGCCACAGCGGCGGCATCGGCACGCGGGACGACGCAGACGCCGTCGTCATCGGCGACGATCACGTCGCCGGGATTGACCTGCGCGCCGGCACAGACGATGGGGATATTCACGGAGCCGAGCGTGGCTTTGACCGTGCCCTGGGAGTGGACGGCGCGGCTCCAGACGGGCCAGTTCATTTGCGTGATGGGGGCGACGTCGCGGACGCCGGTTTCGATGACCAGACCCTTGCAGCCGTGGGCTTTGAGCGAGGTGGCGAGGAGCTCGCCGAAGTAGCCGTCGGTGCACGGCGAGGTGGGCGCGACGACGAGGATGCAGCCCGGCGTACAGACTTCGACGGCGACGTGGATCATGAGATTGTCGCCGGGGGCGAGCGAGACGGTGACGGCGTGGCCGGCGATCGAGGCGCCGGCGAAGATCGGGCGCATGTAGGAAGCGAGCAGTCCGGTGCGGCCCTGGGCTTCGTGGACGGTGGAGACGCCGTATTTTTCGAGAGCGGCGACGGCGGCGGCGTCGGGGAGTTCGGTTGTGCGGACGACGACATTCTTGCTCATGAAGGCTCCTTGATTAATGGCGGGAAGGATTTTAGAAGGTGGTTTGGCGCGGCGTCAAATGGCGAGGCAAGGGATTCCCAACGATGGTATGCGCACGTTGTGACGCCGTGGGGATTCTTCCACCGCATCACCCGACGTCCGCCACGGCGGACGAAATGCCAAATCGTCGGGTCACTCCACTCAGAATGACGGCGTTAAAAAGGAATTCAGAGGCAAAAGCTGCCGGGCTGACGGACCCGGGGCTACATTCAAACCTTGACGCTATTTCATTAGCCAGCGGGTGGCGTGCGGGTAGACGCGCTGGGCGTTGGCGGCGAAGACTTTGGCTTTGTCCGCGGCGTTGAGCTTGGAATCGTTTACGTAGCGGCTGGTGTTGTCGTAGTGGTCGTGGGTTTCGTCGTTGACCACGCCGGGGAATGCGCCGTCGCATTCCGAGCCGAAGAGAATGTTGTCGAGCGGCACGGCGTCGAAAAGCTGCTGCATGTTGAGATCGTTGTAGACGCAGGTGTCGACGAAGACGTTGCCGTTGGCGAGCAGCGCGTCGGGGCTGGTCCAATCGTTGTATTTGCCGATGGCGCGCCAGCGGCCAATCTGGCACGGGAGGGCGCCGCCGCCATGGGGAATCAGGAAGCGCAGGCGGGGAAAATCCTTGAAGAGATCCTTGGCCATCATGAGCTGGACGAAGCCAGTGATGTCCGCGACGAGATATTGCACGGCGGTGTGCGGGAAATTTTTATTGATCGATTCGCTGCCGTGGAGGACGAGCGGGACGTCGAGAGCCTGGGCGGCTTCGAAGACGGGATAGTTGTGCTTGCCGGTGAAGGGCGGATTTTGCCAGCGGCCGCCGGTGCCGTCGGGATCGAAATTGAAGGCGACGAAACCGTCTTTGGTCCAGCGCTCGATTTGCGCGGCGACTTGCGCGGACGGCGACGTGGGATGCTGGCCGAGCATGCCGACCGGAGCGAAGCGGCCGGGATTGAGCTGGCAGGCGCGCAGGATCAGGCTGTTGTTGAGGTCGGCCCAGATGGCGTTCTGCTCGGCGGTGCCTTCATGGGTGGCCATGGCTTTGGCGCGCGGGGAGGCGAAGGCGACGTCGACGGCGCGGGAATCCATGAGGCTGATGACTTGCTCGAGGCTTTTTTTGACGTCGGCGTCGGAGATATTCGGCAGCGCGCCGGGATTTTTTCCGGAGAGCTGCGCGGCGCGGAAGCCTTCGACTTCGGGATGGCGGGCGAGGCGGACGAAATGCTGGTGAGAGTCGATGATCATGTTGTGAGTGGCTAAAACCTTTCTTTTGGCTTGGAGTGGAATTCTAGAGGGGCGGATTCATTGCGTCAATGTGGGAGGGCGGTGAAAAAATACTTTGGCTCGTGCTCGCGAAGCCGAAGAGCCGGCGAGACGCCAGCGCTACGAAAGGCCGGCGAACCATTCGGACATGGCGGCGGTTACATCGGCGGGGCGTTCCATGGGAGCCATGTGGCCGCTGTGTTCGATGACGGCCAGGCGCGAGCCGGGAATGGCGGCGGCGATTTCCTCGTGGGCGGCGAGCGGGCTCCAGGTGTCTTTGCGGCCGCAGAGGACGAGCGTGGGGCAGCGGATGGCGGCGAGTTGCGCGGTGGCGTCGGGCCGGCCGAGCAGGGCTTTGATTTGCGCGGCGAAAATTTCGGGAGTCTTGCGGGACATCATGGCGAGGATGGCACCGGTGAGCGCCGAGTCCGACATGCGATCGGGATGGATGATGCCGGGCATCCAGAATTCGGCCATGGCGCGCATGCCTTTGGTGCGGGCGATGCCAACCAGCTCGGCGCGTTTGGCGATTTCGCGATCGCCGGCTTCACCGCCGGGAAATCCTCGGTAGGCGGTATCGAGCAGCGCGAGGCCGGCCACGCGATCGGGCGCGAGGCGCATGATTTCGAACGCGACGCGGCCGCCCATGGAATGTCCGGCGATGGCGATGCGGCCGGGTGCGGAGGCGAGAGCGATTTCCGCCATGCGCGTGATGGAGTCGGCGAGGCCGTAGTCGACGACGGTGACGGCCGTTGATTGCGAAAGGGCATGCGTCTGATCGAGCCAGACGTCGGCGTCGCAGGCCAGTCCCGGCAGCAGCAGGAGGTGAGGCGGCGCGGCCACGGATTAATTCCCCGCCGTCATCACTTGTGTTCGACTTCGACGACCGGCGTGCCGTAGGTGTGGAAGGACTCGATGGTTTTGAGTCCCCAAGCCTGGCCTTTTTTGCGCTCGGCTTCGGTCCAGCGGATGGGCTTCCAGTCCGGCGCGAGGATCAGGCGCGCGCCGGCGTTGGCCACCTCAACGCGATTGCCGCCCGGCTCGTAGACGTACAGGAAAAAAGTCTGCTGGATGGCGTGCTTGTGCGGGCCGGTTTCGATGTGCACGCCGTTTTCAAGGCAGACGTCGGCGGCGAGCAGAACTTCTTCGCGGCTGTTGACGGCGTAGGTGACGTGGTGAAAGCGGCCGCGCACGCCGGTGTGATCCTTTGAATAGGCGAAGTCGTAACTCTTGTTGGTGCAGGTCATCCACATGGCGGCTTCGACGCCGCTATCGAGGACGATCTGTTCGGTGAGGCGGAAGCCGAGATATTTTTCGAAAAATTGCCGATTGGCTTCGATGTCGACGGCCAGGCCGTTCCAGTGGTCGAGGCGGCGGACGTTGATGCCGCGCGCGGGAAAGCGCTGCGCCTGATTTTTCAGCGAGGGTTTCAGATGCTCGGGAGCTTCATACCACTGCGTCTCGTAGTAAAGCTCGATCTTGTGGCCGTCGGGATCGTGGCAGACGTAGGCCGGGCCGTGGCAGAGGTCACCCTTGTTCCAGCCGACTTCAAAACCGGAGCCGTGAAGCGCGGCGATGCGGCGATCGAGGGCCTGCTGGCTGCGCGTGCGGTAGGCGACGTGGCCGAGGCCGGCGTGTTTCGAGGCGGTGAGCTTGAGGGTGTGGCGCTCGTAGTCGTCGTAGGCGCGCAGGTAAACGGAGTCGCCTTCGCGGCCGCTTTCGGTCATGCCGAAGACGTCGACGAAAAAGCGCAGGCTTTCCTCGGGTTTCGGCGTGAGCAATTCGAGATGGCCCAGATGGGCGACGTCCATGATCGGTTCCGGATGCATACATTCCCCCGCGGTTTTCGGCTTTGCGCCCGCACCGCTACACGGTCAGTGAAATTCGATGGGGAAATTATACATAGAACGCGGCGCCGGACGGCGCGGAGATTGGAGCGAGCCGTTCGGCGCTTCGATCAATCCGGGCCCGCGTTTCACATGCTGACGCAGTCGCGCTGGCGTTTCGCCAGAAGGACCGACCCCAGATTCAGAGCGATGGAAATACCCACGAAGAAGCCGGAGATTCCGTCGTGCCAGTTCTTGCCGAGCGGCGTCGCCGGGTGAACGAAGTTCAGAATAATGAGCCCGGCTGCGAGCGAGAACATGCCAGCCGACATCATCAACCGTGCTTTCTTCGATTTCATCTGAGACATCATTTTCTTTCTCCTTTTTGTGCGGTGCTAATTGCGAAGGAAGTACCACGCCATGAAGGAAAGCTTTACGAAGACCATCGCGCCGAGGATGCCGAGCAAGTCCCAGCTGATCTGGTGCCGGGTGAAAATTCGGTACTCGAAAATCACGCCGAGGACGAGCGCGCCGGCCATCCCGGCGTAGCTCGACGAGCGCAGCCGGTAATTGAGGAAGCGCTCGTCGACCACGCGGCCGGTCCATCCTTTGAGGATTGTCATTGTGAGTCACGCTCCAATTGGAAGATCTCGTCGGTGGCGCATTCGAAAACCCGGGCGAACGTTAAGGCCAGTTCCAGGCTCGGGACGTAGCGTTCGCGCTCGATCGAATTAATGCTCTGGCGCGAGACGCCGACGGCTTGCGCGAGTTGCTCCTGAGTCCAGCCGCGAGCACCGCGCAGTTCTTTGACCCGATTTTGAATGCGAGGCGCCATGTAAAGCAAGCTTTCCAATGAGGAGTGTACGTGGCGTCAGGAACCATGTCAAGTAAACTTTCCATCGACAACAGAATACGTAGTTATCCGTACGTGGATTTTCGTAACTCCTTGCGAATGATTACGATCCGAAGCAATTTCTATTGACGTAGCCCGAAAGCCCGCCTATTTTGCCACTCTCGGCGTTTGATTTCTCGACGCTGGAAGGCCGACTTCAGAGCAGTGTCGAACTGACCGGAACGGTACATCCGTTCGCCGGGCGCACCACCGAAATGAACCATTCACTCACCCACAACGGAATCAGCCGCGGCGAGGCGTTGCTGGCAGAGGCTGAACAACTGGGCAATCTGGGCAGCTGGGAGCACGTGGTGGGCAGCGGCGTGATTCGCCATTCGGCCAACCTGTGCCGGATGATGGAGTCCGATCCCAAGACGCAGAGCATTACAGATGAGGATTTCTGGAGCCTGGTCGATCCGCGAGACCGGGACGACGTGCGGAGAATCATCGAAGGCGGGCTGCAATCGCAGGAGCCGTACGAATACCAGGCGAGGTTCGTGCTGCCGAGCGGCGCGAAGAAAACGCTGATGATCCGGGGCAAATCGGTGGTGGACGGCGAGAAGCGGATCCGGAAACTGATCGGCGTGGCGATGGACGTAACCGAGCGATCGAAATGGATCGATGCCATCCGAGAAAGCGGAGAACGGTATCGCGACATCGTCGAGAACAGCCACGCGCTGATCTGCACGCACGATTTGTCCGGACGGCTGCTTTCGATGAACGAGCTGCCGGCCAAAATCCTGGGGTTCAGGGCGGACGAACTGATCGGGAGGAGAATTCCCGATCTGCTGCCCGTTGATGGAGAAAAACTCTACGCGAATTACCTGGAGCAGATCCTGCAGTACGGAGCGGCGACGGGGTTGATGGCGCTGAAGACGAAATCGGGCGAACGCCGGGTGTGGGAATACCACAATTCGCTGAGGACGGAAGGAGTGGCGGAGCCCGTGGTTCGAGGCATCGCGCACGACGTCACGGAGCGATTCGAGACCGAGAAACAGCTGAGGAAGAGCGAGGCGTTGCTGGCGCAAGCGGAGCGGCTGGCGAATGTCGGCGGATGGGAACTGGAAGTCGAGACCAACACGCTGCGCTGGTCGGACCAGTTTTTCCGAATGCTGGGCCTGAAGCCGCATCCGGGTCCGGTGCCATATGGCACGGGGATCGCGATGATTCATCCCGACGACCTGGAGCGGGCGCA
>Ga0335085_10017166_pt1 | contig 10438 bp, 5 predicted proteins | sample Lox_Sample_45_FD_206712 | JGI IMG/M metagenome (GOLD analysis project Ga0335085, IMG submission 206712) | Soil microbial communities from Loxahatchee National Wildlife Refuge, Florida, United States - Lox_Sample_4.5 | ecosystem: Environmental > Terrestrial > Soil > Wetlands | place: USA: Florida...
GCTCAGCGGCACAGCACGGTAGACACCCACAGCGCGCCTGCGGGCAAGAATGGCGACGGCACTCAGAAAGTCACGCCTCGCGATGACGAACTGAATGCGGCACGCGCTATGGCGACGAGCGTCCTGGGCGCATCGGCGCGGACCATTGAGGCTCTCACCGAGAGCGGCATCTACCGGGGACAGATCATAGGCGAGACCGATCACTACACTTTGCAGCGGCAATCTGGCAACACCGCCATTCTGCATCCAAAAGAGTTGCTTGACCGGCAACCGGGACCAGGCGAGAGCGTTGGAATCAACTACTCGAACGGCAAAGGAGTCGTTCGAGAGGCACGCGGTCGTGGCAAGGCCCAGGATCTGGGGCGGTGATACCTGTCGTAATTTCCGCTGTACTCATGGTCGCGGCGGCATATCGCTTTCGCCACGGAGCAAGCAGGAAACAACGAAGCGACTGGTGCCGGGCGCTGACCATTAGCGCCATTCTCTTCGTAGTTTATGCAGCCCGCGCCGCTATCCATGGGACAGCGGTCGGTGGTTGTGATGTCCGCATTGCGGTGTCCAAAGACATGACTGTTCCCTGATTGCTCCAAAGGATTCCATTTATGAATCGACAGCCGGAACTATACCGAACCCCGAAGAAGCCCGGCTATCTCGGTGGCTACAACTGGCGCGCTACCTGCTTCGGATTGCTGATGCTTCTGGTAGTGAATTTCGCAGCAACGCAATTCATCGCCGCGCGGTTTGAATACCAACCGGCGCTTGGCCGACCGATGTTGCGCACGAAGACAGGCGGCGGTATCTACCAACCGTTTGCTTGGGTGATCTGGGGATGGCACAACTCCACATCACAGGACCCGCGCGTTCGCAAGCCTCTGTTTGAAGGGGAAATGATCGTATTTGCTGGCTGCTTCCTTTGCGTCGGCATCTTTTTCGCTGCCGCAAGCAGGCGAACACGCAAGCTCATGGAGAACGCCGACGATCTCCATGGTTCCGCGCGCTGGGCTAGTGAACGTGATATCCGCGGGACGGGCTTGATGGATGCACAGCGCGGCGTCTATGTGGGTGCCTGGTGCGCAGAGAATTCAAATCGGCTCCATTATCTGAGGCACAACGGACCCGAGCACATTCTGGCGTTCGCACCGACTCGCTCCGGTAAAGGCGTGGGACTCGTCATTCCGACTCTGTTGGCGTGGTCTGAGTCAGCGGTCATCTACGACATCAAAGGCGAGAACTGGGCGAAAACAGCGGGGTTCCGCTCTCAGCAGGGACACCTCTGCTTTAAGTTCTCCCCGGTGGAAGAGAACGCAAGCTCTCGATTCAATCCCCTGTCGGAGGTCCGGCTTTTCACGCCGCGCGATGTCTCCGATGCCCAGAACATCGCCAACATGATTGTGCGGACGGGCGAGGACAGCCCGCAGGAGCGCTATTGGCAAGACGCTGCTGCTTCCATCACAACTGGAATGATCCTGCACGTGTGCTATGAGGCCGCACTCCAAGCACGCGTCGCTTCGTTGGCAGACTTGGCGCATGTGTTTACTACACCGGGATCGAGTTTCCGGGACACGTTGGAAGATCTGCTCAACTTCGCCCACGATCCCGAATACAAGCACGACTGGCGGATGCCCTCTGGCGACAAAACCGCCACACATCCGGTTGTCAGGGAGAAGGTGCAAGAGATGCTCGACAAGGAGGAGCGTGACTTTGGCGGTGTCTTGAGCACCGCCAAGACGGCGCTGACGCTTTACAGCGATCCCCTGGTGGCCAAGAACACGTCGGCGAGTGATTTTACGATCGCCGATTTGGTCAACTACCAGAGGCCTATCTCGCTGTACCTAGTGGTTCCACCTTCGGACAAGATCCGTTTGCGCCCGCTCATCAGGCTGATGTTCACGATGGTCGTCAACCGCCTGACCGAGAGGATGGTCTTCGAAGGAGCCGAGCAAAAGCGGAATCGCCACCAGCTCCTTCTGTTGATTGACGAGTTCCCATCGCTGAACCGGATGGAGATCTTTGCGGACGCCCTTTCCTACATGGCCGGTTACGGACTGAAAGCCTACCTCATCACCCAAGATATCCGGCAAATCGTCGATGCCTACGGCCATAACGAGAGCATCGTTTCCAACTGCCACGTGAGGATCGCTTTCGCTCCGAATCAGGTCGAGACCGCGGAACTGCTGAGTAAAATGACCGGCACCCAAACCGTTCAGAAGGCCAGCTACAACTTCTCGGGCTCGCGTTTCTCCCCCGTAATGGGCCACATCAACGCAAGCGTCGATCATATCGAGCGTCCGTTGATGACGCCGGACGAGGTGCTGCGCCTGAAACCACCGCAGAAACAAAGGGACGGCGATTCCGAGCGGATCGTCGCTCCCGGCCAGATGCTCATTTTTGTCAGCGGCAACTACCCCATTCTGGGCACCCAGATGCTCTACTTCCTTGACCCGGTGCTGACCGCCCGCGCCGCCGTCAAGCCGCCAACCGAATTTCTTGCGCTGGAAGATGGCCAGCCCGTACACCAACGCCCCATCGACCGCACACTGAACCGAATCAGCAAGCCGGAGGTTGCGCCCCACGATTCCGATCCCGAATCGGAAGTAGATCGCAGCTTCATCGAAGAATACCGTCTCACGAAAGGAGCTTAATTTCATATGCAAATGAATCGTGTCGAAGTGGCAGGTCATCTGGCGAAAAAGCCGGAGGTCAGGTACCTGCCTTCTGGGTTGCCCGTCGCGAATGTTCGATTGGGGCAGACGTATCGGTTTCAGGACAGCGGCCGGCAGTGGCAGGAGCGCACCAACTGGCACAGTCTGTCTTTCTACGGAGACCTGTCCAAAGTCGCGCTCACCTTCGACAAGGGCGAGAACATCTTTGTCGAAGGAACTATCGAGCAGCGCGAGTTCACTCCAAAGGATGGGGCCAAGCGAGTTGTCAACGAGATCATCGTGCGGCACTGCCACTTGATAGCGCCGGCCCGCGGAGTCGTATCCGGCGCCGACACCGCGCCCTCTGCGGCGGTTCATAACGGCGACCCTGTACCGGTTCTCGAAGGAGCAGCGACTCATGACGACGATTGGCCTGTTCGGTAAAATCCGCGACCTCCTCCCTTCGCCGACGTTCTGGCCAGGAGTAACCATTCCGGTCGTCCTTGTTGTCGTTTTTCAGGTGTGGAGTCTGGTTGGATTGAGAATCAATTCCTCGCCCTCGTTGCCAGTGGGTCTTTACATCACAACCAGCGACGCCCGAGCAAATCTTGTTGAGTTTTGTCCGGCCGAGCCTTTCGCGAGCCTCTCGATTGCGCGCGGCTATCGCGACCGCGGCGCCTGTGGCGATGGCGCTGCGCCCCTGCTTAAGCCTGTCGTTGCGTCCGCCGGTGACGTGGTGGAACTCTCCGCGCGTGGGATTTCCGTGAACGGAGTGCTCCTGCAGAACACCGCTCCACTCGTGAAGGGCACCAAAGGCCGGCCGCTGCTGGCGTGGCCGTTCGGACGATATCGTGTGGCGCCCGGAACTGTCTGGGTGGCCTCTTCCTATCACCCGCGTAGCTTCGACAGCCGCTATTTCGGCCCGCTATCGACGAGTGCCATTCGCCATCGAGTTAAGCCATTTCTCACCTTATGACCACTCGCCTCAGAGACGGGATTGCGCTCAGTTCCGCAGTTGCGATGGGGTTGGGCATATCCACCGGCTACCCACTCGCAATGATGGCAGCGGCGGGAATGCCGGTAGCGTGCCTGGCGTCCCGAACCCGGAAGGGCGCATTCCAGAGCGCATTTGGCTACTACATGGCCGCGCTTTGGCCGGTGGTCCCCGGCTTGGATCGTTACATCGGACGCGGGGCGACCTTTGCGACGCCACTTGCGATTTGGGTATTGGCGGCCATCCTGCTCTCGCTTCCATGGACCCTTGCCGCAACATCTGATCTTTTGCGGTGTGTGTGGCGAGCCCCATTAGCGCTCCTTGCGACCGTCATCCCTCCACTCGGGATTATCGGAGTTGCGTCCCCGCTGACAGCGGCGGGTTATCTGTTTCCGGGAACAGCTTGGGCCGGCATCGCGGCGGTCGCACTGACGCCGGGGATTCTTCTTGCGACGAATGCGTTGCCGCTCCGCCGACGTTATGGCATTCGGTGCTTCGCTATCGCTTTGTGTATCGGGCTCGCCATCTACGGTCGTTGCTTGCAATCGGGCGAGGCTGCGCCTCCCAGCGGCTGGGTCGCGGTCAACACTCATTTCGGTGACGTTTCGCAGCCGTTCCGGAATTTCCTGGCGGCACAATTCATTCAGCAGACAGCCGCTGGCAGTTCCGCCCGAGTGCTTATCTTTCCTGAGGCCGTGGTTCCGCGTTGGTCTGACGCGACCGAAGCGTTCTGGCGCCAGTCGCTTGATCGATGCCGCGCGCGTGGCCAGATACTTGCCATCGGCGCAGGCCTGCCAGCAGGATCGCGAAGCACCGAAGACGAGCAACAGAAATTCACCGATCTGAAGTTGTATGACTTTGGTGCTGCCATTGACGCACTGCGGACCATGAATACGACGCCGCTGCACCTCATCCAGGCCAAGCCGAGCCCGGAGCCGACTGACAACACGATGCTTGTTCTGGGCGCGGAATCAGCCACGTTTTACCAGCGCGTTCCGGTTCCGGTGGGGATGTGGCGGCCTTTCGGTCGGACCAGCGTCCCGCTTCGTCTCACCGCTCCCGGAGTTCTCACCATCGATCACCAGCGCGCCGCAGTGCTGATCTGTTTCGAGCAGATGCTCACCTTCCCGGTCCTCCTCTCGATGCTTCAGCATCCGACAGTGATCATCGGCATCAGCAACACATTCTGGGTTGACGGCACGCCCATTCCCAGGTACCAAGCCACAGCGCTGCGTGGCTGGGCGAAACTCTTTCGCCTGCCATGTTTCCTGGCGGTCAACTCCTGAGGGCGAACCCAATGGCTACGAAAACACGAACCGGAAGTCAATTCGCGAACGAGAACCAACTCAGCCTGTTCGGGGAAACCACCGACGCCGAATTGGCCGATAATTTAGGAGAGGAGTCCCTCGATGACCGAAACGGTTACCCTCACGCCCCTTGGACATCAGATCCTGGAGCATTGGCAACGCCATCGACCGAAGATGGTCGAGAGTCTGGAGAGCCGGAACCAGCTTCAGCGGGCGATTTTCGCAGCGCAGGAACTGACGGGAAACCTGCTGTACGAGTTGACGGTGGTGCAGAAAATGGAATACCACCGAGCCTGGGAGATCGCGACGAGGGAATGGGCATTTCTCCCGGACGAGGAGGACCAGCCCCAGTTGTCGTTCGATCCGGCGACACTCGATCCACAGCAACCCTTGCCCGTGATCTCCGCATAACCTCGGCTCATGGCGTTGGCGAGGGTGGCCTGAAGCAGAAAGCCCAAGCCAATCTCGCCGCCATCCGCACTCTGAAAAACATAGAAGCTGAAAACCGCCCGGCAACGCCAGAGGAAAAGGCCGTGCTGGTGAAATACGTCGGGTGGGGAGCGATGCCAAACGCATTTGCCTCACCGCCTCCACAAGAATGGCAGGGCGTCGCGGATGAGCTGGGGAGCCTCCTAAGCGCGGAGGAGTACGCGTCGGCTCGGGCGTCGACGCCGAATGCGCACTATACCTCTCCCGAAGTCGTTCAGGCAATCTGGCATGCCATGAATCGGTTCGGTCTCCAGCCCGGCGCACAGATCCTCGAGCCGTCCATGGGCGTAGGGCATTTCTTTGGTCTGATGCCGGAGCGGTTGTATGCCGGCACGAGGCGGACAGGGATCGAGTTGGATTCTGTGACGGCGCGTATCGCGGCCAAGCTTTACCCGGAATCGACCGTCCACGAAAAGGCGTTCGAGGATACGCCATTTCCGAAGAACTATTTTGACGCGGTGGTTGGCAATATCCCGTTCGGTAATTACCCGGTCTACGATCCTGAATACCGCGGAAGTCCGCACCTGACCCACGCGATCCACGACTACTTCCTGGCGAAGTGCCTTGACGTGGTCCGGCCTGGCGGAATCATCGGAGTGATTACGAGCCGCTACACGATGGATAAGCAGGACTCGGCCGTCCGCCGCCATCTGGCGGAGGGTTCGATCCTGCTGGGCGCGGTTCGGCTTCCCAACACGACGTTCAAGGCTAACGCGGGAACAGAAGTAACCACGGATATTCTATTTCTCCAGAAGCGTTCCACCGAAACGGCGGTCGGCGAAACTTGGACTGAACTGCGAGCCATTGAGACGTCAGACGGGCCGGTGTACGTGAACGAGTACTACGCGCGCTACCCGGACATGATGCTGGGGCGGATGGGATTGGATTCCGGGCAGTATGGCGATGCTCCCGCCTTGATCGGAACTCTGGACCCAGGTGATCTCCCAAAGGCCGTGGCTCTTCTGCCGGCCAGGGTGTACAAAAGCCGGGAGAGCCAGTTTCCGCTCTCGCAATCGGAGTCCGACCAGGTTCCCGCCGCCGGTGCGGTCAAAGAAGGCGGCCTCGCCGAGCACAGCGGCCAGATCGTGGTGCGTCGCGGCGCCGCGTTCCAGCCGGTGGCTGTATCCGTTTCGGTTGGGGCGCGGATTCGGGGGATGCTTCAGGTTCGTGACGCCGTGCGCGACGTGTTTCGCACGCAACTCGCGGATGCACCCGAAGAAAGCATAGCGGAGGCCCGCCGTCATCTGAACCGCACGTACGATTCCTTCGTTGCGCGGTTCGGTCCTCTCAGCGCGAGGGAGAACATCAAAGCCTTCGCCGGTGACCCGGACCAGCCTCTCCTGTTATCTCTGGAAGACTTCGACCCGGAGACGAAGCAGGCTAGCAAGACTGCTGTTTTCGAGCGTCGTACCCTGGAACGCTATCGGCCGATTGAGCGCGTCGAGACTGCATCCGAGGCGCTGCTGGTGTCGCTCAACGAGACCGGCCTACTCAACTGGCCGCGCATGGAGTCGCTGACGGGCAGAAGCGCTTCTGAATTACAGGAGGAGCTCGGATCTCTTGCATATTGCAATCCGGGGACCGGAATATGGGAGACCGCCGACCGTTATCTCAGCGGCAACGTGCGCGCAAAACTCGCCGTCGCGCAGGAGGCAGCGTGGGTCGATCCAGTCTACCGCCGAAATGTTGAGGCTCTCCAGGCGGTCCAGCCCAAAGACCTGGAGCCCAGTGAGATTGAAGCTCGCCTCGGCTCGTCTTGGATTCCGCCTTCAGATGTCCGCGATTTTGTCGCCGAACTGCTAGATGTTCCTCGCGCGAGCGTAATAATCGGCCACGCGCCGGCCATCGCGACCTGGACCGTAGAACTCGATTACAGCGCAAAACACGTTGTGAATAACACTACGACCCACGGTACCGCTCGGTTCCGCGCATCCGAGCTGATCGAGCAATCTCTCAATGGGCGGACGCCGACAGCGTATGACGAGCACGAGGATGGGAGCCGCACGGTAAATCAGCCGGAAACCATCGCGGCGAGAGAGAAGCAGCAGCAGTTGAAAGACCGGTTCCGCGATTGGGTTTGGGAAGATCGCGACCGCGCGGAGCGCCTCGCAAGAGAATATAATTTCCGCTTCAACAACCTCCGGCTTCGGGACTTTGACGGTTCGCACCTCACCTTGCCCGGTATGGTGCGTACGTCTCTCCGTGATGGCGACCTCGCGCCACATCAGAAGAACGCCGTCTGGCGCATCCTCCAGGGTGGCAGTCCACTGTTGGCGCATGTCGTGGGTGCCGGGAAGACGTGGACGATGACGGCGGCAGCCATGGAACTTCGTCGCCTGGACCTTGCGAAGAAGCCGATGTTTGTTGTGCCCAACCACCTGGTGGACCAGTGGGGCGCAGAGGTTCTAAAGCTGTACCCGCAAGCGCGAATTTTTGTTGCTGGAAAGGAACACTTCGAAAGTGGCAAGCGACAGCAGGCGATGGCTCGCATCGCCACTGGAAACTACGACGCTGTGATCGTCTCCCATCGGTCATTCGAATTCCTACCAGTCTCCGATGAATACTTCAACCGGTTCGTCGAGAAGCAAATCGCCGAACTCGATTCCGAGATTGGGTTGGCCAAGGATTCCAAGGAAGACAACCGCCGGATCGTAAAGGAACTGGAGAAAGCCAAGAAGCGGCTGATGGTCAGGCTCAAGAAACGCGCCGATCGCGAATCGAAGGACCAGACGATGACCTTTGAGGAACTGGGTGTCGATCAGCTCTTCGTGGATGAGGCAGACCTGTACAAGAATCTGGCGTACACAACGAAAATGAGCCGGATCGCGGGACTTCCGAACTCCGACAGCAACCGCGCATTCGATATGTTTCTGAAGATCCGGTATCTGCAGGAACGAGAAGAGGGCCGCGGCGTAGTGTTCGCCACCGGAACCCCCATCTCCAACTCCCTCGCCGAGATGTACACAATGATTCGCTATCTCGCGCCGGAAATGCTGGCGGAACGGAAGGTGGAGCACTTCGATTCGTGGGCCGCAAATTTCGCTGAAGCCGTGACATCGCTCGAACTCGCCCCGGATGGATCTGGCTACCGCATGCATACGCGGTTCGCCAAATTCATCAATCTCCCGGAACTCCTTACGGTATTCCGGACTGTGGCCGACGTGCAAACGGCCGACATGCTGAACCTCCCGAGGCCCGAATTGGAAAACGGCAAGCCCGGCATCGTAGCGGCTCCCGCCAGCCCACAACTCAAAGTATTCATCCGAACGCTGACCGAGCGTGCCGAACGGCTGAAAAAGGAGCGCGTTGACCCGGCTGTAGACAATATGCTGAAGATCACGGGCGAAGGCCGAAAAGCAGCGCTCGACATGCGGCTCGTCGATCCGACAGCCGAGCCGGAATCAGATACCAAGATAGATCTCGCTGTCGCGCGCATTGTTACGATTTGGAAGGCGACTCAAGCTGACCGGTCAACCCAGCTTGTCTTCAGCGATCTCTCCACGCCGGACCCGGAACGCTTTAATGTTTACGACGATGTCCGCGCGAAGCTGGTCAAAGCTGGCATTCCGGCCGACCAGATCGCGTTCATCCATGATGCCGACACTGACACAGCCAAGAAGCTGCTCTTCGATGCGGTAAACGCAGGCAGGGTGCGAGTCCTGTTGGGATCGACCGAAAAGATGGGTGCCGGCACGAATGTGCAGCGGCGGCTCGTCGCGCTTCATCACTTGGATGCTCCATGGCGACCGCGCGACATCGAGCAACGGGAGGGCCGGATTCTCCGCCAGGGCAACGCCAATAGAGAGGTTCAACTCTACCGATACGTCACCGAAGGCTCCTTTGACGCCTACATGTGGCAAACCCTCGAAACAAAGGCCCGCTTCATCCAGCAGGTGATGCGGGGAGAAACATCGGTTCGCGCGGCGGAGGATCTGGAAGGCGGCGCTCTCACTTACGCTGAGATCAAAGCAATCGCCTCTGGTAATCCTGCGGTCGTTGAAAAGATCAAGGTCGACACGGAAATCCGCAAGCTGGATCAGCTCCGCGCCGTTCACCTCAACCAACAGCGCCACATTCGTTGGACAATGCGGGACCTGCCCCGGCAGATCGCGGAAGCAAAACAGCATCTGGCTCAGATTGAAGCGGACATCGCGACCAGAAACGCGAACGAGTCCGACGAGTTTGTCATGAAGGTAGGCAACCGGGTCTTCTCCGCCAAAGGCGCACGCGAGGAGGCGGCCAAGGCGCTGACCATCGCGATCCTAACCTGGCGCGATGACCACACAATGCAGCCGCGCGGCAGTTTTCGAGGGTTCGAGATCTTGAGCAGGGGGAAGAGCAGCGGGTTCGGAATGCTGCAAGAGGACGACCGCATCCCGGATCTTTTCGTTCGTGGACGAGCGACCTATGCTGCGAATCTGAATCCTACGAATCCGATTGGCACGGTCCAGAGCATCGAGCACACGTTGAGAAATTTGGATAAGCTCGCCGTAGATCAGCAGAACCGCGTCGCTCGCGTCGAGAAAGAACTCGCCGACTACCGGATACAGGCTGATCGCCCGTTCGAGCACGAAGAGCGGCTGAAGGGATTGCTCGCCCGGCAAGCAGAATTGGATTCTCTCTTGGATCTCGACAAAGGCGATCTGCAAGCGGCTGGCCCTGTTCCGGATGGGACAGAGCCAGAGCGGGCCGAGCTCACCCCGTCGCAAGGGCGTGAAGAGGTAGCGAAACTGGCCAGAGCGTACATGTCGGAATCTGGAACAGCTATTCAAGAAATGCCCATCTCCGAGCGCGAGCCTCCGCAGACGGGTCAGGTGACCGCCAGAGCCGTCGCCAAAGACGCGGCGCATGTCGCGTTCGCGACAGCAGCGAATAGCTTCGTGAGTTTTCGGCAGAGGCGCGTAGAGTGCAGATGGGGCGATTCAGCTCGGCTTATTATCGGCCGGTTTGACTCTCAGAAAGAGTTTGTCCCATTTGTGATGTTTGCCGGAAGGCGCGGGGCGACC
>Ga0335085_10017167_pt1 | contig 10438 bp, 3 predicted proteins | sample Lox_Sample_45_FD_206712 | JGI IMG/M metagenome (GOLD analysis project Ga0335085, IMG submission 206712) | Soil microbial communities from Loxahatchee National Wildlife Refuge, Florida, United States - Lox_Sample_4.5 | ecosystem: Environmental > Terrestrial > Soil > Wetlands | place: USA: Florida...
CGATCCCCGCCATCGACTACATGGCGAAGGATTTCCAAAGCTTCCAGAAGGCGCTGCTGGACTTCTCGTCGCAGCGTTATCCCGCCTGGCAGGAACGCGCCGAAGCCGATTTCGGCATGATGTTCATGGAGGCGCTGTGCGCGACAGCCGACGAGCTGAGCTACCTGCAGGACCGCATCGCCGCCGAGGCGTCGCTGCGCACCGCGACGCAACGCCGCTCGCTCGTCTCGCTCGCGCGGCTGGTGGATTACGAGCCATTGCCGGCGCTTTCCGCCAGCACGCTCATTCAGTGCAACGTCCTGACCGGCCCGATCGCCGCCGGTCTCGTCATCAACGCCGTCGCCCCGGACGGCACGCTGGTGCCGTTCGAAATCGGCACCGGCCTCGCCGATACCGGCAGCTACACCGTCTCGCCGCTGTGGAATGACGGCATCCAGCCCTACTGGTTCGATGACAGCCAGCGCTGCCTGCCGCGCGGCGCGACATCGCTGTATCTGCACGGTCACGGCTTCGGCTTCGCCGCCGTCCCCGGCCTCGCCCTGCTGATCCAGACCGACCTGCCGGGCGAGAGCATCCGCGAGCTGGTGCACATCGTTTCCTGGCAGGAACTCAATGATCCAATCTATCAGGAAGGCGGCCAGCCGGCGCCGGTGACCCAGATCACCTGGGCGACGACCGAGGCGCTCCAGCGCGATCACGACCTGACTGTCACGCATCTCGCCGGCAATCTGCTGCCGGCCACGCAGGGCCGCCGGCAACGCCAGACCTTCGTGATCGGCAGCGTGCCATCGTCGCTGGCCGGCGGTGCCATGCCCGCCGTCGCACGTCGCGGACCGAACGGAACCGATGCCGAGCCCAACATCATCTTCCGCCTGCCGCTGTCGCAGGGCCGCCTCGCTTGGTTGCCGCCGGCCGGGCAGGCGCCCGATCCCAGCCTCAACGCGCCCTCGCCGGAAATCCTCGTCACGCAGACGCAGCCGCTGACCCAGCCCTGGACCTTCGCGACCTCGCTGCTCGACGCCACGGCATTGCAGACCGCCTTCACTGTCGATCCGATGGCCTGGCGCGTGGTCGCCGCCGACGAACTCGGCAACCCGACGCAATGGGACTATGACGGCGATCAGGGCGACACCGTCCGTTTCGGCGACAACGTGTTCGGCCAGCAGCCCGCCGATGGCGCCCTCTTCGATGTCCGCTATCGCACCGGCATCGGTGCCGCCGGCAACGTCGCACCGGATGCCATCAGCCAGGTCGATCCCGCCTGGACCGCCTATGTCGGCAGCGCCCGCAATCCCTTCATCGTCACCAATGGCGCGGATGCGGAAACCGCGCAGCACATCCAGCGCATGGCGCCGCAGGCGTTCCAGGCGGTGCAGTATCGCGCCGTCCTGCCGAAGGATTACGAGGCTGCGGCCGAAACGCTGCCCTGGGTGCTCAAGGCCGGCACGGCGTTCCGCTGGACCGGCAGCTGGCTCAGCGTCTTCACCACCGTCGATCCCGCCGGCACCGAGGCCGCGACGCCGCAGGAGCAGCTCGACCTGATCGACCTGCTCAACCGCTACCGCCTCGCCGGCTACGAATCCTTCGCGCCCGCCCCCAATCTCGTGTCGATCGACCTGCAGATCACGGTCTGCGCCCAGCTCGGCTGGATCAGGGGCGATGTCGAAAAGGGCGTGCTCGACGCGCTCGGCAACGCGCAACGCCCCGACGGCAGCATCGGCTTCTTCTTCGCCGACCGTTTCACCTTCGGCACGCCGCTTTATCGCAGCCGGCTGGAAGCCGCGATTCAGGCGGTCGATGGCGTGCGCGGCGTCTTGCAGGTCCTCTACCGCCGCCGCGGCGCGACGCCGACCTTCATCGACCTGCCGTCCGTTCTGCCGCTCGGCAACGGCGAGATCCTGCGCGTCGACAACGATCCCGACTATCCGGCGCGCGGCACCATCACGGTTTTCGTGGATGATGCGCAATGAGTGTCACCACCGCCCCCATCTGCCCGTGCGACGGCGATACGATCGAACCGCCGGTCAACCTGCCGAACCTTTCGACGATCGCCTATCGCAACGGCACGTTCCGCGATTTTCGGCGCGCGCTGCTCACACCCTTGCTGGCGCCGCCGGGGCAGCCGCCAGCGGAGCAGGCGCTCACCGCCTGGCGCTCGGATGTCAGCGCCGATCCCTCGGTCTCCGATCTCGCCGTGATGATGGTGGAATGGTGGGCCTATCTGGCCGACATCCTCACCTTCTACAACGAGCGCATCGCCAACGAGGACTACCTGCGCACGGTCAAGCTGCCGGAAAGCGCGGGACGGCTGATCAGCCTGCTTGGCTATCGCCCCCGTCCGGCGCTTGGCGCCACCGGCACGCTCGCCGCCCTGGTCACGCCGGGTCAGACGGCCACGCTGCCGCAGGGCCTGCAGTTCCAAAGCAAGCCCGCCCCGGGCCAGCAGCCGCAGACCTTCCAGCTTTCCACCGCCGTCACGATCGGTGCGCCCGACGCGGTCGCCGCCACGACGCCGCCCGTCCTGGTTGCGAAATCCGGCACGGTCGTCTCGGTCGGCACGTCCGGAATGTTTGGGATTTCCCATGGCAAGTATCAGCCATGGATCAAGCATCCTCTACCGAAGACGCTGCCCGGCAACCGGATTATCCTGCAAGGCACGGTTACCAGCGTCAGCTCCGGGGCGCTGCTGCTGCTCGGCCCGCGCGACGATACGAAGGAGCCCACGCTGGTCACGCTCAGCGGCGCGCCCACGCCGCAGACCGTCGCGTCCGGCAAGCAGACCGTGCTCGGCTTCACGGTCACCGGCGGCGCGGCGCTCGCCCCGATGTCGGCCGCCAATGCGCGGCTGCAACGTGCAGCGCAAAGCATTGCGCTCTGGACCGTCAACAGCGCCAACAACACCAGCACGGTCGTTCAACTTGCCGGCCTTGCGCGTCAGATTCGCCCCAATGATTGGGTGGTCTTCGCCAGTGGTTCCACGCAGCAGCTCGTGCAGGTCGCGGGCAGCGCGGACGTGCTGGGCGATGCCAGCAGCGGCGGAACGGCAACAACCACGGTGTCGGACCCAAAGGTGGCGATCCCGGTGCTGCATACGGCCTTGACGCTCGCCGGCACGCTTGACCTTCCTGGCGATCTCACCACCGTCACGGTCTGGTTCGGCTGGGTCGAAATCGGCACGCTGCTCGACCAGCCGGCGGCCGCGTGGGACGGCACCCTGCCCGGGCTCGTCGCCGTCGAGCCCGGCGCCTTCGTCAACGCCAACAACGTTCCGGTTCTGATGCAGGATTCGTCCGGCACCGGGATCGCGGCGGTGGCATCGTCCGATGGCGACGGTAATGTCAATGTCGCGCCCTCGGCCACGCCGCCTCTGTCGCCATCACTGCAACCGCCGTTCAAGGTCTTCTACAACCTGCTGCCGGTGCAGCGCGGCAAGACCATCGCGAAGGAAGTCCTCGGCAGCGGCAATGCCGCCATTCCCGGCCAGAGCTTCCAGCTTGCCAATGCGCCCGTCACTTACCTCGGCAACGGCGTCGCCTACGCCAGCACCATCGTGTTGACCGTGAACGGGGTGCCATGGAAGGAAGTCGCGCATTTCTACGGGCAGAGCCCGACCGCACAGGTCTTCGTCACGCGAGAGGACGAAGAGGGCGACACCCATGTCGACTTCGGCGATGGCGTGAACGGCGCGCGCCTGCCCACCGGCACCAACAACGTCGTTGCCACCTACAGCATCGGCGCCGGCGCCGACTCGCCGCCCGCCGGCAAGCTGACCGTCATCGCACAGGCTTGGCCCGGCCTGCGCGCCGTGCAGAACCCCGTCGCTGTCGGCGGCGGCGCCGACCCGGATCCGCCCGCGCTCTTGCAGACCGCTGCCCCGCGCTCGGTCCTGACCTTCGGCCGTGCCGTGTCGATCGACGACTATCAGGCGATCGCGGCGCTCGCACCGGGCGTGACGTTGGCCTCCGCCGTCTGGTCATGGGATGCGGCGAACCAGCGGGCCGGCGTCACGGTCCACGTCGCCGGCACGGGCGACGTGGTCGGCGCTGCGACCGCCGCGCTCGCCTCGGCCGCCGATGCCAACCGGCCGCTGTCCGTCGTCGCCGCGACCCCGCTTCCGGTCGCCCTCGTGCTCACGCTGGTCGTCACGCCCGGCTACGACACCGATACGATCATGGCCTCGGTTACGACGGCGCTCGCCGATCCCACCGTGGGCCTGTTCGCACCGGCCAATCTCGGCATCGGCCAAGTGGTGTTCGACAGCCAGATCGAGGCCGCCTGCCTGAGCGTCGCCGGTGTCGTCGCGCTCACCGTGCTGACCTTCTACAACGGCGCGACGGTCGATCCCGGCCCGCTGCATGTGCCCGGGGAGGGCGCCTACTGGCTGCTCGCTCCCGCCGGTGTTTCGCCCGGCACGCAGGTGGACCCCAATGGCTGATCCGATGACCGATGACGGCTACGCCCAGTGGTACGCCGACCGTCTCTGGACGTTGCTGCCCGCCATTTATCGCGCGCTCGATACCGGCGCCGAGTCCAACGGCACCGGCGCGCTGCGCGAGCTTATCAACCGCATCGGCGCGCAGGCCGCCGTCATCCGTCGCAGCATCGACCGGCTGGGCGAGAACCAGTCGATCGAGACCTGCGACGATTGGGTGATCCCCTATATCGGCGACCTCGTCGCCACCCGCCTCGTCGCCTGCCTGCCGCCGCCCGCACAGCGCATCGACGTCGCCAAGACGATCTACTACCGCCGCCGCGCCGGCACCGTCGGCCTGCTGGAGGAATTGGCGGCCGACATCATCGGCCGCGACGCTCGCGTGGTGGAGTTCTTCCGCCGCCTGGGCCGCACGCGCCATCAGTTCGATCCCGAAATCGGCCTGGTGGGCGACATCACGCCGGCCACGCCGACGCCGCTGCCGGTGGCCGAGGGGATCGTCGGCCGCTACTCCCGCACGCCAGCCGGCGGCTTCGCAGATCTGCGCAACGTCTACGCTGCCAACAACACCGGCACGGCGTTCGACGAATTCGCCCATACTGCCGATCTGCGCCCGGGTGGCGAGACCATCGGCTGGTACAACATCTCCCACCTTGGCGTCTTCCTCTGGTGGCTCCAGGCGTTCCCGATCAACGGCGCGACCCCGGTCGGCAACGGGGCCACCCCGCCCTGCTTCACCTTCGATCCCACCGGCCGCAACATCCCGCTGTTCGCGCCATCGCAGCGTTCAGCGGAATCCTATGGCGCGCACTGGGTTTCACCCGCGGAATGGCAACTCCCTGTCGCCATCCGTCCCTCGCTCTGGCAGCAGGAACCCGACCACCTCTACCCAGACGCGCCTAATCCGACGAACCCGGGCGCCTTCTGGGTCGGTCTCGTCGCCGGTGGCAGCAGCGCGCGCCTGCTGCGCTCGCAGCTTCTGATCCATCCCGACACCGGCCGCTTCAGCTTCGTGGCCGGCGTGTCGCCCGGCACTCTCAGCAGCAACTACTGCTTCGGATTCCTGTCCGAGATCGGTGCCGGCGGCTACAGCGACGGCGTGCTCACGACGCTCGACCAGCCGCCCAACACGGTCACTGTCGCCGGCGGCGGCGGCGCCCTCACCACCGCTCTGCCCGGTGCCACGCCGCTGGCCACCGACACGACGTATCTGATCACCGACTCGACCACATACACGGTGCCTGGCACGGCGCTCACCGTGGGCAACGGCGTGATCTGCGTCCTCCGCGCGGCCAGCGAGGAGCGTCCGGTCATCCGCACCGGCAGTGCCGGCGTCGTCTGGACGCTGAATGGCGAGGCGCAGGCCAATCCCGACGGCGCGACGACCGAGCTCGCGTTGCAAGGCTTCCATCTGCAGGGCGCCTCCATCGTGCTCACCGGAAATTTCGACACGGTGCGCCTGCGGGCCATGACGCTCGATCCCGGCACATCGGGTGCCGCACGCACGCCACCCGCGCTGTTCGAGACCGCCATCGACGGCGTGGCGCTGCAACCCGTCACGCTGCTGATCGAAGGTTCGGTCACCAACCTCATTCTCGAGCGCTGCATCACCGGCCCGATCCGCACCATCAACGGTGGTGCGGTGCAAACCCTGACCGCGACCGACAGCATCATCCAGTCGATACCGACGCATGACGTGCAGGGCATTCAGTCCGGCCTGCCGGTCTTCGATCCGGCCAATCTGGCCGCGCACCTGAAAAGCAAATCCGATCCGCTGTCGGTGCAGGTCGATGCCACGCTGCCGGCGGCGACCGCGACGGCGCTCGATGCCTATGTCTACGGCCAGTCGCCCTCGGCCGCGCTGCTGGCCGACATCACGGCCGTCGTCGCCGGTCTCGACCGCGCGAAGGCGGAAGCCGCCTGGCCGCTCGCGCTCGCCGATCTCGCGCTCGGCTTTTCCGAAGGCGCGGTCTCGCTCTCGCGCTGCACCGTGCTCGGTCCCACGGCGACGCACCGGCTGGCAGCCAGCGAATGCATCTTCGATAGCCTCGCCTTGGTTGAAGATCCGCAGCATGGCTGCGTTCGCTTCTCGGCCTTCGTGACCGGCAGCACGCTGCACGCGCCCTATCGCTGCGTCACGATCCCCGCTGCCGCCGCGATCTTCCGCTCGCGGCTGTTCGGTCAGCCGGAATATGCCCGCCTGCGCGACGACGCCGACAACGCCATCCTCTCGACCACCATCGTCGACGCAACAACGCCCGGTACCATCCTGCAAGGCGCCCAGAACGGCGCCGAAATGGGTGCCTATGGCGGCGAGGTCATCGCGCTCAAGAAGCGAGGCCTCGCCATCAAGTTCGAGGAATTCATGCCGATCAGTCAATCGCCTGTCTGGATCGATGTCGATTGACGATCGTTAAGGGACGCGCACCATGGGAAGCGATCTGGCCAGAATCAGCTACGACCGGACCCGGGCCTACCGCTCGGTTATCGCGCAGCAGGGCCGCGTCACGCTCGAGGCCGACGCCAACGAGGCGAGCATCATCGCCAGCGAGGCGTTGCGCGAGGAAACCATCGACATCATCGGCCCGTGCGGCACGCCCGATGACGGCTACGCGGTCGGCACCGGCAGCGGCCCCACCGACATCGTCGTCGGCAAGGGCACGATGTATCTCGGCGGCTGGCGGCTTACCGAGCCGAAGGCGGTACACCTCAACGCCCAGCCCGACTGGCTGAACCTGCCCGCCGGCCAGCCCTCCTGGAAGAACCTGCCGCCCACGCAGACCGAACGCGGCAATCTGCTGATCGCCTTGCTCGCCACCGAGCAGAGCATCAGCGCGGTCGAGGACACGGCGCTGCGCGAAGTCGCGCTTGGCGGCCCGGACAGCGCCGCGCGGTCGCGGCTGATGCAGCATTTCCTGGCCGTTCCGGTCGCCGCCAGCACCTGCGCGGCGGCGGCGGAGGAGCTGGAGGCGGATCTCGCCTTCAACGGCCTGACCTATCATCCGAAGACCGCCGCGGTCACCTGCGGCGCGACGCTGCAAGTCAGCTTCTTCCCGCCCACCGCCGCGCCCGACCCGTGCAGCCCGCCAGCGGCCGGCGGCTATCTCGGCGCCGACAACCAGCTCGTCCGCGTGACCATCGCCAGCTACGACCCCGCCAAGCAATCCGGCACGCTGCTCTGGGGCTGGAACAACGCCTCGACGCTGTTCCGCGCCGCCGTCGCGGTGCCGCAGACGGCGACGCAGCCGGCCACGCTGACCCTGTCGCCGGCGCCGGTCGATGCCGCGCACACGCCGCAGCAGGGTCAGGCGATCGAGGTGCTGCGCACCGAATGCGTGCTCAGCAACCAGACCGCCGCCGGCTACACCGATCAGAACTTCATCGCCGCCGCGCAGGGGCAGGTGATGGTGCTGCCCACGGCAACCACCGCCTTCAACCCCGACAACAACCAGCTCGCGCTGCCCGATCTGCTGCCGGCGGATTATGCCAGCGAACCCTATTCGCTGTTCGTCCGGCTCTGGCAGGCCGAGGTCGCGTTCACCTCCGGCCAAAGTGTTCAGCTCGACGACGTCTCCGGCCTCGCCGTCACCATCACCGTCACGTCGCCCGGAACGGCGCTTCCCAGCGACGCCTTCGTAACCGCGACCCCCTATTGGCATTTCGCGGTCCGGCCGAACACGCCCGAGCAGGTCTATCCGGTCCGCTATGTCGAAGGCCCGCAGCGGCCGGACGGACCGCGCCAGTGGTTGTGCGATCTCGCCGTGATCAGTGCGAACTCCGACGGGTTCACGTTGCTCGAGGATTGTCGCAAGCACTTCCTGCCGCTGACCGACCAGGAGCAGTGCGCCTGCTGCGCGATCGTCCTTGACCCTGCTCAAGTGACGGCGAAGGGCGGCCTGCAGGCGGTGCTCGACGAGGCCGCTTCGAAGCGGCAGAGCGTCAGCCTGCGGCCCGGCATCTATCGGCTTCCGGCACCGCTCGCGCTGACCAAGGCACACAACCACCTGGTGCTGGAAGGCTGCGGCGCGCAGGTCGTGCTGATGGCGGAGGCGAAGCAGATCGCGTCGTTCCGGCAGGGCCTCATCACCATCACGGGCGCCACCGGCATCAGCCTGCGGCAGCTCACGCTGCGCGTCCCGCAAGTGCCGCTGAGCGTGCCGGCCGGCGAGGCCGGCGCGGCCCCGGTCGACGTCGTCACCATGATCGGCGTTCATCTCAACGCTGCGACCGACATCACGATTGCGGACTGCCTCTTCTATGCGGTCGTCGCCGAGAAACTCAGCGCGATTGCCGCCTGCATCTATGCCGAAGGCCTCTGCGCCGGGCTGCAACTGCAAGGCAACACATTCGACGGCGGCCTGACGGCCACGCCGCCAGCCGGGGCGGTCCGTTTCACGATCGGACTATGGCAAAGCCCGGCGGCTCAGGGTGCCGCAAAGGTCTACAGCTACGGCGTCGCCGTCGAGAAACCGAGCTTTGCAAACGTCGATCAGCAGCTCGACAATGCGGTGATCGCCGACAATGTCTTCACCGGTCTCACCATCGCCGTCGTGGTGATCGCGCGGCTCGGCCTGGTTCGCGCGACCGGCAATCAGATCAGCGAATGCGCCGGCGGCCTGTGGTTTATCGAATCCGCCCTTGGCGGCCAGGTCGCCGTGGGCCAGTCCGCCTTCAACGACGAGTTGGCGAACAACGCCAATGCCAGGCTGGCCCTCACCCTGCGCAACAGCATGCAGGCCGCCACGCTGGCCGATACCCTGACCTATGCCGGGCTGCTCGGCACCACCGCGGCCGCGACCAGGCTCACCCTGTCGGCCGAGGCGCGCGATGTTCTCGTGGCGAACTTCAAAGCGCACGGCACCGCCGCCTATCGGGCGCTTGCTGGCAATCAGGCGCAGACGGCGCCGGCAAGCGTCGCCGGGGCGGTGGCCGGCGGCGCCGCGGTTGCGCCGCAGCTCGACGCCGCCACCCGCGCTCAGATGGACAACGCGTTCCAGATGTTGTCGTCGGTCTCGGTGGCGGTCGAGCAGATCGGCACGCCGCTGAAGCCCACGCTCTACCTGCTCGGCAACGATCTCGAACTTGTCTCCGCGACGGCCGCCAGGAGCGCCAACGAGGTCAATGTCGCGGGGCCGTCCTTGCCAGGAATCATGGTGATCAGCACGCAAGGCGGGACCCAGGGCAACATCTTCGTGCAAGGCAACCGGGTCGAAGTGCCGACGCTGGGCTCGATCGCGATGGTCACTTTCTGGGCCGCGTGGACCACGGTGACGGGCAATCAACTCGTTCAGCTTCCGGGCAAGGCGCCGACGGCGCTGCCCTGCGCGATCGTGATCACCAGCAGTGCCAGCGCCCTGGCGATCGCCGGCAACATCGTCCAGCACGAATGGCTCGTCTTCCCGGCTCGTTCGGTGACCGCTCAGCCGACCACGTGGGAGTTCCTCAACACCGTGGGCTAACGTCACGGCGCAGTCGTTCGCGTCGGCGTGTCCGGATCGGCTCAGACAGGTGCAGTCATGTTTGCTCCGCCGGCCTTAAAGCCACAGACGAAACCGACCGCGAACCCGGGGCGGACGCTGGCGCCGGCGCGTGCCATGGACTTGGCGCGACCATCCGGCGGCGCTGCCGAGCGGGCGCGCGGATTCGAATGGCGCATCGGCAATCAGGCGGCGCTCCGGCGACTGGTCCAGGCGAAGCTCGCCGTCGGGCCGACCGATGATCCGCTCGAACACGAAGCGGACCGAATCGCAGACCAGGTTATGCGCATGCCCGATCCCGCAGATCGACCCCCGGTCGTCGGGAGCGCGTCGCGAGCTGGCTTGCAGAGAGCATGTGCGAGCTGCGAGGAAGAGATGCCCCGCACCGATGCCGTTGCGCGTGGTATCCCCGACGAGCCTGACCAGGACGTCCCGGTGGACGCCAATCAGCCGCTGGTGACCAAGGGGCCGGACCCCGAGCAGCCCGAGCCGCTGACGCCCGCGGTCTGCGAGCGGTGCGAGGGCATTC
>Ga0335085_10017168_pt1 | contig 10437 bp, 7 predicted proteins | sample Lox_Sample_45_FD_206712 | JGI IMG/M metagenome (GOLD analysis project Ga0335085, IMG submission 206712) | Soil microbial communities from Loxahatchee National Wildlife Refuge, Florida, United States - Lox_Sample_4.5 | ecosystem: Environmental > Terrestrial > Soil > Wetlands | place: USA: Florida...
CCTCGTAGATCACATCGTCCATGCGCGAGCCGGTGTCGATCAGGGCCGTAGCGAGGATGGTGAGCGAGCCGCCCTCCTCGATATTGCGGGCGGCGCCGAAGAAGCGCTTTGGCCGCTGCAGCGCGTTGGAATCCACACCTCCGGTTAGCACCTTGCCGGAAGCCGGGACCACCGTGTTGTAGGCGCGCGCCAGACGCGTGATCGAGTCGAGCAGGATCACCACATCCTTCTTGTGCTCGATCAGACGCTTGGCCTTCTCCAGGACCATCTCGGCGACCTGCACATGGCGCGTCGCCGGCTCGTCGAACGTGGACGACACCACCTCGCCGCGCACCGAGCGCTGCATCTCGGTGACTTCCTCCGGGCGCTCATCGATGAGCAGCACGATCAACACGACCTCGGGATGATTCGACGTGACCGCATGGGCGATGTGTTGCAGCATCACCGTCTTGCCCGCCTTGGGAGGCGACACGATCAATCCGCGCTGCCCCTTGCCGATGGGAGCGATGATGTCGATGATGCGGCCGGTGAGGTTCTCTTCGGCCTTGATGTCGCGTTCCAGAGTGAAGGGGTCGGTGGGGTGGAGCGGGGTGAGGTTCTCGAACAGGATCTTGTTCTTGGCGTTCTCCGGCGGCTCGGAGTTGACCTTGTCCACCTTGACGAGCGCGAAGTAGCGCTCGCCATCCTTGGGGGTTCGGATCTCTCCCTCGATGGAGTCCCCGGTATGCAGGTTGAACCGGCGGATCTGCGAGGGGCTCACGTAGATGTCGTCCGGCCCCGCCAGGTACGACGTGTCGGGCGAGCGCAGGAACCCGAATCCGTCGGGCAGTACTTCCAGCGTTCCCTCGCCGTAGATGCTCTCGCCCCGCTTCGCCTGGTTCTTGAGCAGGGCAAAGATCAGGTCTTGCTTGCGAAGGCGGTTGGCGTTCTCGATCTCGTTGGCGTTTGCCATCTCCACGAGCTCGGTCACGTGGAGGTTCTTCAGGTCGGAAAGATGCATGGACGAAGGGCTATGCGACGCAAAAGGATGGCGACAGGGGAACGAAAGAAGACGGGGAGAAACCGGCGCCGATATCGGCTTGGCCCGCGCCCGCTGCAGCCTAGGCGCTGCCGGTGCCCGGTGATCCCGGGGCCGGCTTACCTATCATTGGATATCGGCGGGAGAGGTTAAAGTCTTTAGATGGTGCTGTCAATAAATGCGGTGAGCTGGGACTTGGAAACCGCCCCCACCTTGGTGGCTTCGACATTGCCGTTCTTGAAGATCATCAGGGTCGGGATGCCGCGAATCCCGTACCTCGGAGGGGTGCCCTGGTTCTCGTCGATGTTGAGCTTGGCCACCTTGAGGCGGCCGGCGTACTCCTGGGCCACCTCGTCCAGGATCGGTGCGATCATCTTGCACGGGCCGCACCACTCTGCCCAATAATCTACGAGCACCGGGACGGAGGACTGGAGCACTTCCGGCTCGAAGGTGTCGTCGGTTACGTAATGGATATGTTCGCTCATGATAGTTGCCACCTCGATGGAGGACGCGGAAACGGGGCGAAGTGCGGGGCGGCCGCGGGGCCGTGAGAGGCAGGAGTTGGGGGTATCCTAACCAAAAACAAGCCCGGTTGGAAGGCATGGCCCCCCTGCGGGCTTCCGCATGACGAGGCCGAGATTCATGTTTCTGCTAGACTTTCTAACGCCTTGCAGCGGGCGCTCAAGCGGGCTGCGGGCCGCCACACAGAGGAAATCCGCGCATGACCTACGTCGTCACCGAATCGTGCATCAAATGCAAGTACACCGACTGCGTGGATGTCTGCCCGGTAGACTGCTTTCGCGAGGGTCCGAATATGCTGGTGATCGACCCCGACGAGTGCATCGACTGCACGTTGTGCGTGGCCGAGTGCCCCGTGGAGGCGATCTTCGCCGAGGACGACGTGCCCAAAGACCAGCGCGAGTTCACGGCCCTGAACGCCGAGCTGGCCAAAGTTTGGCCGCCGATCACGGAGAAGATCGACGCCCCGGCGGACGCCGATGAATGGGCCAAGACCGAGGACAAGCGCCACCTCATCGAAAGGTGACGACCGGGCGTGCACCGGGAGCTGACGCAGCGCCTCGTTGAGGGCGCGACGGTAGTCACGCCCAACCGTCGGCTCGCCAGCGACCTCAAGCGGCGTTTTGACACCTCTCAGGTCGCCGCCGGGAAAGCGGCCTGGCCCACCGCTGACATCCTGCCATGGGACGCGTGGCTGGAGCGCACTTATGGTGAGCTCGCCCGCCTCGACGCCGGACAGCAGCTCCTGTCCGCGGCGCAGGAGTTGGCGGTCTGGCATCAGGCGATCGTCGATTCCCATTTCGCGCACTCCCTGCTGGACCCCGCCTCGACCGCACGGATAGCCCGCGAGGCCGCCACCATCCAGCGTGCCTGGCGGCTCGATGCGAGGGCATGGCGTGGCGGGCTGTCCGAGGACAACCGGGCGTTCCTGGGCTGGAGCAGATGCGTGGAGGAACGCTGCGCCGAGCGCGGGTGGCTGGATCATGCGCGCCTGGCCGATGCAGTAGCCGCTCGGATGCGCCTGGATCCCTCCTCGGCACCACGCGACCTCGTGCTGTACGGTTTCGACGAGCTCAACCCCCAGCAACGGGGTTTGGCTGGCGCCTGCCGTGCGGCGGGCACGCTCGTGGAAGAATGGCACCCGGCTGACCCGGCAGGACACACCGAACGCCGAAGCTACGTCACCGCGGAAGCGGAGCTGGCCGGCGTCGCGCGGCAAACCCGGTGTCTGCTCGAGGCAGATGCCAAGTTGCGCATCGGAGTCATCGTTCCCGACCTCGCGCGCTTGCGACCCGAAGTGTTGCGTTTGTTCGACGATGTCCTCGAGCCCGCGCGGGTCCTGCCAGGCGAGCGCAGGCGGCCGAGACCATACAACCTCTCGCTCGGGGTGCCGCTCTCAGGCTATCCGCTGGTGCACTCGGCGCTCTCCGTCCTGCGGCTGGCTGGAGGTGAGCTACCGTTCACCGGTGCCGCCGCCCTGGTGCGGAGTCCGTTTCTGGTCGCCGCCGAGCGAGAGTTCACCGAGCGCGCCCGGATTGAGGTGCGGTTGCGGCAGCGTGGTCTGCTGACTGTCACGATCGAAGCGTTGCTCGCCCAGCTGCGTCCTGACCGTCGGGACGTGCCCGCGCTCTGCCCCGTCCTGCTCACTCGGCTGGAGACATGGCAGGATTCTGCGCGGCGGGCGCGGTCTAGACGTCAACCTCCCTCAGACTGGAGCAGCAGCTTCTTGTCGCTGTTGTCTGGGCTTGGCTGGCCGGGCGAGCGCACCCTCGACAGCGAGGAGTACCAGACTTACGAGAGATGGCGCGAACTGGTTCGGGATCTATCGGCGTTGGATCCCGTCCTCGGCCCATTGGGCTATGACGACGCGCTGGCTTGGTTGACTCGCCTGTCTGCAGATGCCCTGTTCCAGCCCGAATCCGAGGCGACTCCGATCCAGGTCCTGGGCGTGTTGGAAGCGGCCGGGCTGGAGTTCGACCATCTGTTTGTCGTAGGGCTGGACGATGAGCGGTGGCCGGCGGCCCCCCGGCCCCATCCTCTGCTGCCCGCGGCGCTGCAGCGAGCGCATGCGGTGGCGCATTCCAGCGCGCAATGGGAGCTGGAGTTCGCCCGGCGGATCACCGCGCTGTGGCGAAGCAGCGCGCCGCGAGTGACGCTCACCCATGCGATGCGCGACCAGGACCGCGCGCTACGCCCCAGCCCGCTCATCGCCGAGGTACCTCTGGCGGCGTCGGAGGCGGCCGTCGCCGAGCCGGGGGGATATGCCGAATCGATTCGCGTCCGATCACGGCTCGAGCGGCTAATGGACGCCCGGGCACCCGCCCTCCCGGCCGGTTACCGTGCGGTCGGCGGTGTGGCCGTGTTCGAGAACCAAGCGGCTTGTCCGTTCCGCGCGCTCGCCATCCATCGGCTTGGCGCGCGGGGACTGGAGCAGCCGGCGCCGGGGCTGAGTGCCCGCGAAAGAGGCACCCTCGTGCATCGTGCGCTTGCAAGCTTGTGGGGCGAGCTGCAAAGCCAGAGGCGTCTGTTGGACGCAAGTGACGGCGAACTGCGCACCATCGTCGAGCGAGCCGTCGATACGGCGGTTGAGCGCCTGAGGCGCGAGCGCGGTGACGCGATGTCAGATGCATTCGCTGCGCTGGAGCGAGAGCGGGTCGCCGGTCTGCTCGGCCGCCTGCTCGAGATCGAGAAGCTGCGCGCGCCCTTCAGCGTCTTGGCGCGGGAGCTGCCGCGGACGCTGGAGCTTGGGGGGCTCAGCGTCGAGACGCGGGTGGACCGCATCGACCAGCTCGAAGGCGGCGGGCGGGTGGTTCTGGACTACAAGACCGGGAGAGCATCCATCTCGGGCTGGGGCGATGAGCGGCTGGACCAGCCACAGATCCCGCTCTATGCAGTGACCGAACCCGGCGAGCTGGCGGCAGCAAGCCTGGTCGCCGTCAATGCCCAGGAGGTGGCTTTCCGCGGTGTCGCGCGCGAAGAGGGGCTGGTGCCGGGGGTACACACCCCGGCGCAATCTCGGACCTTCGGCGCGCTTGCCACCTGGAAGGGGATGCTGGATCGTTGGCGCATAGCGCTGGACGCGTTGGCGCGCGGCTTCCTCGCGGGCGAGGCGGCGGTCGCGCCGAGGAGCTATCCGCGTACCTGCGAGTGGTGCGACCTGGGGACGCTGTGCCGGGTCAAAGAATTGTTCGACCGCGTCTCGGTCTCCGCCGATGAGGCTCCCGATGACTGAGCCGGGCGATCTCACGGACGCCGCAGCGCGCCGTCAAGCGCTCGACCCGGGGCGCTGCTGCATCGTTCAGGCACCCGCCGGATCGGGCAAGACCGAGCTGCTGATCCAACGCTTCCTGGCCTTGCTGGCGCGCGTAGAGGCGCCGGAAGAGATCGTCGCCATCACCTTCACGCGCAAGGCGGCCGGCGAGATGCGCGAACGCGTATTGGCCGCCTTGAGCGATGCCGGCCGCGACGCGCCGCCGGAGTCGGATTACGGGCGCACCACCTGGGCGCTCGCGCGCGCAGCGCAGCAGCGCGACGCGCAGCGTGGCTGGGGCGTGAGCGCGAGCCCAGGACGCCTGCGTATTCAGACCATCGATGCGCTGTGCGCGGCGCTGACTCGACAGATGCCGGTGCTCAGCGGCTTCGGCACGCATGCCGAGCCGGTGGAAAACGCCGCGCCGTTGTACCTCGAAGCCGCGCGCCGTACCCTGTTGCACCTGGACCACGGGGATTCCTCTGCGACGAGCGTCGCGCGCGTGCTCGCTCACCTGGACAACAACGTCGAGCACGCAGAAACGCTGATCGCCGACATGCTCGCACGCCGGGATCAATGGCTGCGCCACGTTGCGGACCCAGACTCGCGCCGCATCCGGCGGGAGACGCTGGAAGCCTCACTTGCCAACGTCATCGTCGATTCCCTGTTGGCGGTGCGCCGCCTGACTCCGAAGGAGTTGGAGCAGGAGATCGTGGCGCTCGCCGCCTACGCGGCGGCCAACCTCACGCACTCCAACAGCGCGTCGCCGATCACCACCCTGGTCGATCTGACGTCGTTGCCGCAGACCGCACTGGGCGATGTGGAGCAGTGGTGCGGCATCGCGGAGCTGCTGCTCACATCGGAAGGCAGCGTGCGCAAGAGAGTCAGCGCTGACACCGGGTTCCCGGCGCCGAGCGCGGAGAAGGACAAGGCGGAACAGGCGCGGCGGAAACAATACAAAGACCGGTGCGAAGCGCTGCTGGCGGAGCTCGTGCGGCATCCGGACTTCGTCGACGCGCTGCGGCTCACGCGGCGTTTGCCGCCCGCCGTGTATAGCGGCTCGCAGTGGGATGTGGTGGAAGCCCTGACGGCGTTGTTGCCGCTTGCGGTTGCCGAGCTGGAGGTCCTGTTCCGAGAGCGCGCACAGGTCGACTTCAGCGCGGTTGCCCAGGCCGCGGTGCGCGCCCTGGGCAACGCCGACGAGCCTACGGACCTGGCGCTTGCGCTGGACTACCGGATCTGCCACCTGCTCGTCGACGAGTTCCAGGACACCTCGCTCTCTCAGTTCGAGCTGCTCGAGCACCTCACCGCAGGGTGGCAACCCGGCGACGGCAGGACGCTGTTCGTGGTGGGCGATCCCATGCAGTCGATCTATCGCTTTCGTGAAGCGCAGGTAGGGCTGTTCCTGCGCGCTTGGCACCGCGGGATCGGCGCGCTGCGCTTGGAGCCGCTCACGCTAAGGCTGAACTTCCGCTCGCAGGACGGTGTGGTGCGCTGGGTCAACGAGTGCTTTCGCACCCTCTTTCCCGAGGTCGAGGATCTGGGCAGCGGCGCGGTGCCGTTTTCCGCATCGCAAGCCGTCCTTGCCGAGCTGCCCGGCCCGGCCGTGAGCGCGCATCCGTTGCTGCATAAGGACCGCGCGGCCGAAGCGCAAATCGTCGTGGATCTGGTGCAACGCGCGCGGATCGAAGATCCGCGGCAGCGCGTCGCCGTTCTCGTTCGCAGCCGCAACCACTTGAGCGCGATCGTCCCGGCGCTCAACGCCGCCGGCCTGCGCTTCCAGGCCATCGAGATCGAGCATCTGGGACACCTCTCGGTGGTTCAGGACTTGTATGCGCTCACACGAGCGCTGCTGCACGCGGCGGACCGCACCGCCTGGCTTTCGGTGCTACGCGCTCCGTGGTGCGGGCTGACTCTGGCGGACCTCGACGCACTTGCCGGGCACGACCACGACGCCTGCATATGGGACTTGATGCGACAGCAGGCGTGCGTCGACCGGCTCACACCGGATGGACGGCAGAGGCTCACGAATCTCCGTGAGCGGTTGCGCCCATGTCTGGCGCAACGGCAGCGCGAGCCGTTACGCCGCTGGGTGGAAGGGGCATGGCTCGCGATCGGGGGACCGGCATGCGCCGAGGAGGCCGCCGAGCTCGAGGACGCGCAGGTATTCCTGAGCGTGCTCGGCGAGCTCGAGGTAGGCGGCGACCTGCCCGAGCTGGAGGCATTGGCCGAGCGGCTGTCGCAGCTCTATGCACTGCCGGACCCGCGAGCCGACGAAACGCTGCAGGTCATGACCATCCACAAGGCCAAGGGGCTGGAGTTCGACACCGTTGTGCTGCCTGGGCTGGGTCATCCCCCGCGACCGAAGGAGCCGCGCCTGCTGCTCTGGGTGGAGCGCCCGCGGCCCCGCGGCGTCGCGGACCTGTTGCTCGCTCCGATCCGCGAGCGTGCCCAGGAAGCCGACCGCATCTACGGCTACCTCAGCGTGCTGGAGGATGCGAGGGAAGAGCAAGAGGACGGCCGGCTGCTCTACGTCGCCGCGACCCGTGCCCGGTCGCGCCTGCATCTGATCGGCCACGTGGAGGTGAGGCGCGGCGAGCTGCGTCCGAGCCCGCGCTCGTTGCTCGCGCGCCTGTGGCCGGCCGTGGAGCCCGCTTACCGGCAGGCGCTCCACGCGACGGCGCGCAGCGCAGGGGAGGAGGCGCCGTTGCCGATTCCGGATTCGACCATTCGTCGATTCCCGTCACAGTGGCGGCCGCCCGCGCCGCCGCCCGCGATCCCGCAGCCCGAGGCATGGACAGACACGGGAAGCATGGCTCCGCGAGTGGAATTCTCGTGGGTCACCGAGGCGGCGCGCCATGTGGGCACCGTCGTCCACCGTATGCTGCAGAGGATCGCGGAGGACGGGCTGGCGCAGTGGAGTGTGCAGCGGATCGCGTCGATGCGCGAAATCTACGCACGCGATCTCCGCGCACTCGGCGTTCCGGAGGCCCGGCTGGAGGACGCGGTCGAGCGCGTGGCCGCCGCCCTTGCCTCGGCGCTCGGCGACGACCGCGCCCGCTGGGTGCTCGCGCCGCACTCGCAGGCGCGCTCCGAGCTGCGACTCACCGGCGAGCTGGGAGGAGAGTTGATCGACATCGCCATCGATCGCACTTTCATCGATGACCAGGGCATCCGCTGGATCGTCGACTACAAGACCGGCACCCACGAGGGCGCCGACCTGGAGCAGTTCCTCGACAACGAGCGGGAGCGGTATCGTGAGCAGTTGGAGCGCTACGCCGCTCTATTGAGCCGCCTCGAGTCGCGACCCACGCGCCTGGCGCTGTACTTTCCGCTGCTCAACGGGTGGAGGCAGTGGGAGGCGGCCGCGCACAGCCACCTGTGAGGCGGTCGCCCGCACCGTCGACCGGATTGCGCTGGCGTGGACGGCCTCAAGACATGACAGCCGCAACAACGGTGGCCAGCACGACCAGCAGAAAGATCACGATTGCCGAGACGAACTGCCAATGCGGAGCGAAGACGCTCGCCTGGGGCGACGCATCGTCCGGTTGTGTGCGCAGCGCACGAACCAGCATCGCGGTCGGCGGGAGCAGGAAGCACATGCCGAAGGCGCTGAACAGCCAGAAATCTTTGCCGCCGCCGGAGGTCTCGGTCAGCACTGCGAGATACAGCAGCGCTGCACCCAGGATCAGGCAGCTTGCCATGGCGATCCAGTAGGAGATGGGCTTGCTCATAGGCCGCTCCATCCGAGTTGCACGACAGCGTAGCTGCAACGAGCATACCCGCGTCTGCGCATGCATCCGGCACGCGATGGGCACGCTCCCTGCAGTCGCGCAGCCATCCGTTGCGGCGCGAATGACAAATCCTTGGGGTTTGCTGCCGAGGATGCCGGTCAGCGCCGCGCGGTGTACTCGGAGAAGAGGTGTGCCTCGACGTGGCGGCGCACGTCGTTGAAACCTGCGCGGCGCAACGCTTCCAGCACACGCGTTGGCGGCACGCAGGCCTCGATCGTGTCCCAGAAGTAGCGCAACAGCCGAGGCGTCTCCGGCTGCCGGGCCACGAGTCGCGATGCGGCCGGCGCGATGTGGCGCAGGTACAGCTTGACCAGCCATCGCGCCCAGCGCTGCTCTGGCGGCGTGAGTTCCAGCACGCACAGGATGCCGCCGGGTTTGAGCACGCGCCGGAACTCGCCGAACACCGCTTCGAGCTCCGAGAGGTGGCGCAAGGCGAAGCCCAGGCTGAGAAAGTCGAAGCACGCTCCGGCGAAAGGCAGCCGCTCGCTCGTGCCCTGGACCAGCGGCATCGAGGCCGTCTGCGGTGCATTGCGCAGCATGCCCCAGCTCGGATCGAGCCCGACCACGAAGCCCTGTGCGCCGACCACATGCACCGCCTCGCGCGCCACCAGACCCGTGCCGACTGCAACATCCAACACACGCATGCCCGCGTCCAGTCCGGCGCGCCGCAGCGCCATGCGCCTATAGCCCGATCCGGTGCCGAAGCTGAACAGCCGCTCGGTTGCATCGTAGTCGGACGCCGTGCGGTCGAAGATGCCGCGCACGAACTCGCGGCGCTGGTCGGCCCGCGCGTAATACTGCGGCAGCACCGGGTGCGGGGCCTGCGGCCGGGGGTCAGACGGTGTCCGCATCGCGCTCAGGGGAAAGGATCGCCTGCCGCGGGCACCCGTTCGGCTCCCGGCCGCGGCCGGAGCGCGCGCGATCGCAATATGCGCGAGAGCGGGTCCCCGACCGGTGCGCGCTCACCATCTCGACTGGTGCCGCAGGCTACGGTCTACGGGAGCTGGATCTTGCCGCCTCCGCCCAGAGTGCCGGGGGGAAGGCCGCCCGGGCCGCCGCGCGGGATGACGATCGAGGACGCCGCCTGGCGGCGCACCTCTTCGATCTCTCGCACGGCTTTCTCGATCGCCTCTTTCGCCGCCGGCGCGTAGTTGGCCACTGCTTGGTCCAGGGACTTGGCGTCGATCTCGAAGCTCAACGGCAGCGCGCCCATATTGGTGAAGATCTGCGCTTCCCCGATGTACACCGTGCTGCGTTTAGCGTCGGGCGTGCCGTCGCTCTTCACAGGGACGAGAACACGGATTGTGCCGATCCGGCGGTCGGTATACGTCTCCTCGCGGAACAAGGACGCCGGATCCATCTTCGCCTCGAGCATGCGCTCATCGTTTCGTTCAGCCATGATGATCCTCTCGGTTACGAACCAAATGTTCTAAATGTTGGGCCGAAAGGTTACCAGACAAGCTGATCGCTTTGTGTTCCCCATCTTCCGAAAACCGCTTCGGTTAGGTCGCTCGGGCGCTAGGGGCGATCTGGGCGCAGCGAGCCGGAATGGAACCGAGCGGCGAGCCTAAGGACTGCGGTAACCTAATACCTTCTCAAGACCATTGAGAATGGCAATAAACGGAGCAGGGCACCAGCTCCAGGGACCACAAGGCGCGGTCGAAGACGATGGATCTGACGGCATTCCGCAACTCGCTCGATGGAACCGAGCCGCCGGTAGCGAATGGACCGCTGCGCGCGCTGTGGTACGAGGCGAAGGGCGATTGGCGGCGAGCGCACGAGATCGTGCAGGACGACAACGGGCCGCAGGCGGCTTGGGTGCACGCCTACCTGCATCGCGTCGAGGGTGATCTGTC
>Ga0335085_10017169_pt1 | contig 10437 bp, 6 predicted proteins | sample Lox_Sample_45_FD_206712 | JGI IMG/M metagenome (GOLD analysis project Ga0335085, IMG submission 206712) | Soil microbial communities from Loxahatchee National Wildlife Refuge, Florida, United States - Lox_Sample_4.5 | ecosystem: Environmental > Terrestrial > Soil > Wetlands | place: USA: Florida...
GCTGTAGGTCGAGATGCCCGCCGCGACAGCGCTGCCTAGAATCTCCGACGCATTGAACTGGTTGTGTCCCAAGTCACTACGGGTGACAAAGATCCGGCTCACGGCGTACCCGGTGCGATGAGCAAATCCGCCCTGCCCCAGTTGGTAGTAGCGAGGATCCTGGCGGAACAGCGACGCCAACACCGCCCCGGTCATGAAGTTTTCGATGGTTCCGTCTGCGGCATACGCGCCGAAGCGCTTGGCGTAACCCTCCGCGCCTTGTCCATAGCCGGGTTCACTGTTTTGTGCCTGGCTGATGCCGGCCAGGAGCGCATACCAAGGAACCTGCACGTAGTCGAAGGAGCCGCGGGCAATGGCCTTGAACTTCTGTCCCGTCGTCAGGGGCGGCAGTTGCTTGCTCTGCACGGTTAAAAAGTTCGGTAAGGCGAAGAACAAACGATCATTGGAGGTGCCGTTCTGCTGTTCTTGCGCTTTTTCCTGCGCCGCCCTGTCGCCGGGGGAAGAGGTCGATTGCGCTTTGCTGGCAGACGGGGCGTCGGGCGGAGTAGTTTGCCGCGCGAAAACGGCCGGACAGAGCAAAGTCACGATGACCAGAAACGAGCAAACACGGGTGCGAGGCGTCAAAAGTGAGCAACTCCTTTGGGATGATCTCATCCCCACAACATTGATGCCGAATCTTGCGGAACTCAGCCAACCGCCGGGGACAACGATGCTTACTACTGGTCCCTCTTGGCGACTGCGTAATACCCCAGCCGGGCCTGGATTTTGTAGTTCTTCTCTTTTGGACGAATCTCCACTTTGCGGAAGGTGCCGTCCAGTTTGGTATTGGTGGGCGAGTAGCCGATATTGTACTGGCTGCGCAGTTCGTTAGCGATCTGATCAAAAGCGTCTTTCAGTTTTTCGTATTTGTTACCCACCTCGATGACGCGCCCGCCGGTCTCGCTGGTGAGTTTCTTCATCTCGCTGTCGCCGGAATACCCCATGCCGAAACCGCCGTAAAATCCGCGGTCGGCGCAGAGCAACACGTAAACAATGCTGTCGGACTTTTGTGCGGCTTCGATGGCATCGGTGAGTTTTAACTGGCTGCCCTGATCTTCGCCATCGGTTAACAGGATCATGGCCTTGCGGCCTACCTGCTGCGCCAGTTCGTCGTGAGCTGCGAGATAGACGGCGTCATAGAGGAGCGTGCCGCGCGGACCGTTGGCGGTGGGAACCGGGCCTCCGCCCATGCCGGGGATCACTCCCCCTCCTCCGCCGGTATTGATGCGGGCGCTGTTCATGCCGTGCTTCAACATTGAGACGGAGTTGGTGAAGTCCTGCAAGAGGTCTACGTTCACGTCGAATCCGATGACAAAGGCCAGATCTTTATCCCGCAAGATCTCCTGCAGGAAGTTGCCGCCCACCTGTTTTTCCATATCGAGCACGCGCGCCTGGCTGCCGCTGGAATCAATCAGGATGCCCAAGGTCAGAGGAAGGTTCGACTCAGCGTTAAAGTACTTGATGGCTTGGGGTTTGCCGTCTTCCGAGATCTCAAAGTCGTCCTTGGTCAAGCTCGGGATGAGGGCGCCCTTCTTGTCTTTGACGTTGAAGAACAGCTGGACAACGTTGACATTGACCTTGAGCGTCTCAAGTGATTGATCATCCTGCTGCGCCGAAGGGGCGTTGTTTTGCGCAGCCAAGGTTGTGGCCGCAAAGAGCAGGGCGCAGGCGGCAGCGATGATCGGGAAGAGGCGGGGTTTGGGCATGAAGGATTCTCTCGGAGTTTTTTGTTAGTCTATTCCTGAAGCATTAGATGCGCCAAGCCGGGGAAACTCAGGTCCACATCGAGAAAGTGACGCCCGCGAGGCGGAGAGGCTATCCTTGTTGCTAAGAATCGCACGAGCAAGTTGCGTGGTGTTGGTAGGGTGGACCCTGGCGGGAACTCTGTGGGCCCAAACGGCGCAAGGCCAGCAGAAACAAGACATTCCCGACGCTCCCTCGGCGGTGAAGCCTCCGCAGAGCTTTCCCGATGTGCCGACCACGTCGCCGCCGGGAGCTAACACGCCGATTCCCAAAGCGGCACAGCAAACCCCTCCGGCCGAGCAGACTCCTCCGCCGGACTCCAAACCGCCCTTCAAAGTTGAAACCGTGCCGCAAGGGCAGGCCACGGCCGAACGCAACAACGGCATGAGCGTCGGGCAGGAAGAGCTCTACAAGATCAAGACCAACGTGAACCAGGTACTGATTCCAGTGCGCGTGCTCGATTCCGACGGCCGACCGCTCGACGGATTGCTGCCCAAGGACTTTACGGTGCTGGAAGACAACATCCAGCAGAAGTTGAACTTCTTTACCAGCGATCCCTTTACGCTCTCGGCGGCGGTGGTGATTGACACCGGCATGGCCGACGTTGCGGTGCAGAGAATCAACGAAACCTATTCCGCCCTGGAAGGCGCTTTCAGCCGCTACGATGAAGTTGCGGTATACACGTTCAGCACCACCTATTCCCGCGTGACGGATTTTGACGCGGTGGGAAGAGAATTGACGGCGACCTTCGACGAACTCAAGACCGTGAAAGGTCGGAATAACGGTCCGGCGGTGACAGGAGGCCCTCTTGGACCCGGGGGGCCAATCGTTAACGGTGCCCCGATCGATCCCGCCCAACCGACGGTCTACACCCCGCCGAAAGAAACACACGTGCTGAACGATGCGATTCTGGCGGCGGCCCGCGACCTGGCCAAGCGTGACCGTTCGCGGCGCAAGATCATCTTCGTCATCAGCAATGGACGGGAATGGGGCAGCCGCGCCAGCTACAAGGATGTCTTGCGGGTTCTGCTGGCCAACAACATTCTCGTGTACGCCATTGGTGTGGAAGAGGCGGCGATCCCCGGTTACAACAAGATTCACTTCCACCTGCCCAAGATGGGCTACACCAACTTGCTACCCAAATATGCCAATGCCACCGGCGGCCAAGTGACCACGAACTATACCCGCAATGCGATTGAAGCAGCCTATGTCCAGGCGATTGGAGACGCGCGAAATCTATACACTCTGGGGTACACGACCCGGGTTACGCCCAGCAGTACGTATCGCCAGGTCGAAGTGCGCGTCGATCTTCCCAACGTGAAGGTCTTCGCCAAGGACGGCTATTACCCTTTGCCCCCGGTTCGCTGAGCCGGGCCTCAGATCGGGAAGCGGGTGGCTTGGGTAGTAACTCTGGTAACGTGCCGGTAATGGCGGGGCGTGTGGTATAAAACCAGCAGCAATTCAGCCAATATTCCTGCGCGGGGGCGTTCGCGGGTTGGGGATGCTTGTCGCGGATTTTTTGAGGAAGGCCTTTGAGTTTCATCAACTTTGCGGCCCGGGAGATCAACTGCAAGATCGTGTATTACGGCGCCGGGCTGGGCGGTAAGACGACGAACCTGCAGTTCATCTATCAGAAGACCGCCGAACAACAAAAGGGCAAGATGATCTCTCTGGCGACGGAGACGGAACGTACTCTGTTCTTCGATTTCCTGCCGCTCGATTTGGGATCGGTGCGCGGCTTCAAGACGCGCATCCACCTCTATACCGTTCCCGGCCAGGTCTTCTACGACGCCAGCCGCAAGCTCATCCTGCGCGGCGTGGACGGCATTGTGTTCGTGGCTGATTCGCAGCAGGAGCGCATGGATGCCAACATCGAAGCGCTCGACAACCTGATGGACAATCTGAAAGAGCATGGCTACGACTTTCAGAAGATTCCCTATGTCCTGCAGCTCAACAAGCGCGACCTGCCTAACGTCATGCCCGTACCCGCCCTCGCCAAAGAATTGCGGCGCAAGAACGAACCCGTCATTGAAGCTGTGGCCTTCCAGGGTGCTGGCGTGTTCGATACTTTGAAGGAAATTGCCCGCCAGGTGCTGGTCGAACTGAAGCAGGGCGGATAGGCAGTTGTCAGTCCTCAGCTATCAGGCGTCAGCTTTGTCAGGCTGCGCAGTCGAAGCACCCTACCCCCTATACCGAAACCGCCCGCCTTGCAACACTCAACATCTGTTCCAAGCACATACAAAATCCTGCCCGGTCGGCTAGAATTGCGAGTTTACAAAAAGGGGCATGCTCATGCGCATTCTCAAAGTCCTGCTTTTGATTCTTCTTTCTTCTCCTTTTGCTTTCTCCCAAACTGCTCAAACCAAGGGCGTCGAAGTCTCCGACATGGACCTTAAAGCCGACCCTTGTGCGGACTTTTATGAATACGCCAACGGAACCTGGCGGGCGAACAATCCGATTCCTCCCTCGATGACCCGCTGGAGCCGGCGCTGGGCCGCGGGGGAAAGTAATAAGGACAAGTTGCGCGTCATTCTCGAGGATGCCGAGCAACAGAAAAACGCGCCCAAGGGAAGCACCGAACAGTTGATCGGCGATTACTACGGCGCTTGCATGGATGAGTCGCGCGTCAACGCCCTCGGCATGGATCCGGTGAAACCCTATCTCGCGGAGATCGACGGCGCGAAGAATATGGCCGACCTGCAGAAAGTCATGATGAAGCTGCAAGACATGCTGGTGGTTGTGCCCTTCGCGCTCTCCGGCTCGCAGGATCCGCACCAGCCCACCCTGGTGATGGCCGACGTCTCATCGAACGCCCTGGGTTTGCCGGAGCGCGCCTACTACCTGGGCACCGAGAAGCGTTTTGTCGAAGCGCGCGACAAGTACAAAGAGCATGTGACCAACACCTTCAAAATCGCGGGATGGGATGACGCCAAAGCTTCGGCGGGCGCGCAGACGGTGATGAACATGGAAACCAAATTCGCTGAGGCAATCATCTCCCCCACCGAGGCGCGCGATCCGAAGGCTACGGACCATAAGATGACGTTTGCAGAACTGCAGAAGCTGGCGCCGCATCTCGACTGGACCGAGTACTTCGAGCACAAGCAACTGCCGCAAACTGTGGATTTGAATGTGCAAGAACCGAAGTTCATGCAGGAGTTCGACCGGCAGTGGCATGAGACTTCCCTTGATGACTGGAAGACTTATTTCAAGTGGCATTTGCTCGATCAATCGGCGCCCTACTTGTCCGATAAGTTTGTGGAGGAGGATTTCTCATTCAACGGGAAATTCCTGGGCGGTTCGAGCGAACTGAAGCCGCGCTGGAAGCGCTGCACGGAATACAACGATGATTTCCTTGGCGAGGCTCTGGGAAAAAAGTACGTGGAAAAGTATTTCCCGCCCGAAGCCAAGGCGCGCATGCAGGAAATGGTGCGCAACCTGCTGGCCGCGATGAAGGACGACATCAACAGCCTGACCTGGATGAGCGATCAGACCAAGCAGAAGGCTTTGCTGAAGCTCTCCACCTTCAATCCCAAGATCGGGTATCCCGACAAGTGGAAGGATTACAGCCACGTCCAGATCACCCGTACCAACTTCTTTGAAGACACCATGAACGGCCGCCGCTTCATGGTGGAAGACGACCGCTCCACCATCGGCAAGCCGGTGGACCGGGGACGCTGGGGCATGACGCCGCCGACGTCGGACGCTTATTACAATCCGCTGCTGAACGAAATCGTGTTTCCCGCGGGAATCCTGCAGCCGCCGGCGTTCAGCATGGACGCGGTGGATGCGGTGAACTACGGGGCCATCGGCGTGGTGATCGGCCACGAAATTTCGCATGGCTTCGACGATCAGGGGGCACAGTTCGACGAAACGGGGAAGCTGAACAACTGGTGGACCGATCAGGACCTGAAGCAGTTCCAGGCGCGCGGACAGTGCGTCGCCGATCAGTTCGAGAACTATTACATCGAGCCTGGCGTGCATCACAACGGAAAGCTGGTGCTCGGCGAAAGCATTGGCGACCTCGGCGGCGTGAAGATCGCCTACCTGGCCTACGAGAAATCATTGGAGGGGAAACCGCGTCCGGCCAGCATCAATGGCTTCACTCCCGAGCAGCAGTTCTTCATCGCCTGGGGACAGTTCCGCGGAGATGAGATTCGCATCGAGCAGCAGCGCTCCATGATGCAGGTGGATCCGCATCCGGTGGCGAAGTACCGGGTGATCGGGCCGCTAGCGAACACGCCGGAGTTCGAGACCGCGTTTCACTGCAAGGATGATTCGCCGATGATGCGCCCGCCCGGCAAGCGCTGCGTGGTTTGGTAGAGCAGTCGGTGGCCGTTCGTGGTTGGCGAAAGATTTACCCCAAATTAGACGTCATGCTGAGCGGAGCGAAGCGTGTTGCGCGGGGCGTATCACATGCGCAACCCGCAGAATCCCTCGCACTGCTCGGGATGACGTCGCAAAAAAGCCGACGATCAGCGACGAACGGCCAACGTCGTGTTTACTTCACCCGCAGCGTCCTTAGCATCTGTTCAAACGTCGGGCGCAGCGTGCCAAAGTCTTTATCGGGCGAAATGAAAACCAGGTAGAGCAGGGCTCCATCGCTGCGCCGTGTGGCCACCAGCCAATCCCGCTCTTGAATGGCCTTTCCATTTTGTTGAATCGGCGACGACCCGATCAGCTCCACCGACTTGCCCTCTGCATTGTTGATACGAATCTCTTCATCGTTACCAATCTGGCGCAGGTCAGGATTCGATTGCCGCAAAGAAGCCAGCAGGGCATGGGTGTTGGTGTCGAGATTGGCGCCGGGCTCTTCCGGCTGGTAGACACTGATCATGACACCGGTGGCGATGGCGTTCTGGGTGACGCCGTTCGGCGGGGCAATCGTGACGGCTGAGGTCTGGTCCCCGAAGACCTGCCAGTTGTCGGGATAAGAAATCTGAAAATCGTCGTGATTGAAAGGCTTCAGGTTCGGGCTGGCCGAAGCCGAAACATTCCCGGGAATTGCGGCCTCTACCGGAGTTCCGCCGCCCTTTTTCTGCCACGCCGCGATCTCCTGGGCGGTCATCGGCTTCATGCCGGCGGCTTCCTGCTTGATCTGGCGGAATTCCGAGCTGTCAGCCAGGTACTGTTGACGCGGCGGCAGTGTCCGTACCTCCGCCGAAACGTATTCCACCCGGTTGCCGGGATCGGGATGATCGCTCAAGAACTGCAGCGCGGGGGCCCCACCCATCTGTTTGATCTTCTCGAAAAACGCCGCCATCGCATGCGGATCATATCCCGTGTCGTACATGACGTCGGTTCCGAGCAGGTCGGCTTCTTTTTCGGATTCGCGGGAGTTTTTCAGGAAGTAGGAGCCGATGCCGAAGGAGATGCCTTGCGTAGCCATCTGGCCGAGCGTGCCATGGCCAAGAATGCCGCCGATGGCGGCAAGGGGAAGCTGCGCGGCCATCTGCTTGGTGGCGGCGCGGGTGCCGTGGCGCTGCACCACGTGGGAAATTTCGTGAGCGATCACGCCGGCAAGTTGGGCTTCGTTATCGGCGGCCTGAATAGTACCGAGGTTGACGAAGATCGGGCCTCCCGGCAGGGCGAAGGCATTGATCTCTTTTTGATTGACGACGTGAAAGTTATACGGCCATTTTTCGCCGGGTGCATGCTCGGCGAGCCGGTGTCCGAGACTCGATATGTATTGCGAAATCGGGCTGGAGTCGGGAAGAACCGGGAGCTGCTTGGGGACCTGTGCGGCAGCCTGCTGGCCCGCCTGAATCTCTTCCTGCGTGGAGAACAAATCAAAGCCATGGGTGGGTGTGACGCGCGCCGGCGCGTCGGGAATGAGCAGAAGCGCGGTCAGGAGCAAAGCGATCTGACGCGAAGATTTCATTTCGTCTCCACGGATAAAACTCTAGTTAAAGCTGGGGGCGGAAGGCAAGGAAGGGAGTCGCAAATCCATGTTCGAAAAAAAAGCGCCGGCGACGGGCCGGCGCAGGAGACGAGGAGTAAAGGAGATACGAGGTTATTTACTGTCGAGAGTTCCAGTGGCGCCAAATTCACGCCGATTGGCTACGGTACGTGAGGTGCGCGCGGCCATGGGCACGGCTGCCGCCGCCCCATAGCGTTCCAGCAGCATGGGCACCATGGCGCCTTCGGCTTCTTTGATGAAGGTGATGCGGCCCTCCGGACTCATGTCGATACGGATAAAGTCGCCCAATTTCACCTGGCCGGTGGCGACGAGATTCGCCAGTGGAAAGACGATATTGCGTTCGATGGCGCGCTTCAGGTGGCGGGCCCCATATTTCGGATCGGTGCCTTCGTGCAACAGGAAACTCTTCACTTTGGGGGTGCAATTGAACACGAACTGATTCGCCGGCGAGGCCATCAACACACGCTGCTGCACCATGCCAAGCTCGATCTCGAGAATCTGCTCGAGGTGTTCGGAGCGAAGCGTGCGGAACACCACGACTTTGTCGATGCGGTTCATGAACTCCGGAGTGAATTTGCGGCGGGCCGCTTCGATGGCGGTGCGGTTGATCTTCTCGTCAAGCTGGTGGTTGATCTGGACGACTTTCGGTGCGAAACCGAATCCCCCGTCGACCAGGTTGCTCATCTCGCCAGCCCCCAGGTTTGAGGTCATGATAATGACGCACTGCGAGAGGTCGACGCGGCGGTTGTCACCAAGGGTGAGGGTGGCCTTATCGAGGATGCCGAGCAAAAGCTGCCAGAGCGCATCTGAAGCTTTCTCAATTTCATCGAACAAGAGAATCGAGAGTTTCAGCTTCTCGGTGTGCCACTGATTCAAGGCTTCCTGGGTGAGCAGCGGGTGAGTCTCCCGGTGGCCCAGATAGCCGGGAGGCGAACCGATCAGCTTGGCGATTTCGTGCGAGTGTTGAAATTCGGCGCAGTCAATCTTGATGCAGGCGCGGGCGTCGCCAAATAAGGCTTCGGCCATGGACTCGACCACACGGGTCTTGCCGGACCCGGTCGGTCCCAAAAAGAGCAGGTTGCCGACGGGGCGCCCGGGAGGGTTCAGGCCAGCCAGGAACATTTGGTAGATTTCGACCACTTTGTCGACGGCCTGGTCCTGACCGACGATCTTGCGGCGCAAAGCGCTGTCAAACTCACGGGCATCATTACTGCGACGGGTGGGATCGAGAACGGTGCTGAGCACGCTTTTCATAGTGTCTGGCCCTGCTTTTTCCTTTCCGGGGCCCTTCTACAGCGGACAGCGCTTGCCAAATTCGCCAACATGAGGGGAGCGACAAATTTTGTCAATCTCCCCGTTCCTTCACGACTTCGACTAGAGCAAGCGGTTCGCCATCTTACCAGCCACCCGCACGTCCCGGTTCTTACTAGACTTAGATGCCGATAGGCTTCGGGAGGAGGCACTTGTCCCGAGTTGGTCCCGAGGGCAAAGAGCAATTGTTTGCGCAAGCGGGAAGTTTTCTGGTCCGCACAACCTCCCTGTTTCCACCACGTGGCGTTGACCCGACGTAACTGGCAGCCGTGAAACCGCAAGGTTAGCATCCGGACAGAATCCGTTCACGGAGAGAACCTTGCGCCGCTTCAGTGTGTTTTCCATTTTTTGCATGCTTCTACTGGCTTATGTAGCCCTCGTGCGGCAAGCCATTTTTGTTCCCGCCACCGCCTCGGCGCAATCGGCGCCGCAGATTGTCAGGACGGCGAAGACTTCTGACGCGGTGCGGGCGACCACGGCGGACCTTCCTACGCCGGTGGCGGCGCCGGCGGGAAGCGTGCAGTACGTGGCAAAGCGCGGCGACAGCATCATTTCCGTCGCTCGCCAATATATTGGCAAAAGTTCTTACCTCACGACCACGGAACTTGCGGAAGCAATCCGTCTGACCAATGGCAACTATCAGGGAACCTTCCTGAAGGCCGGGCAACCGCTTACGATCCCGGGCATATTGGATGCTCCGATCGTGGAAAAAGCGGTAGCGGTTCCCAAGGATTTTGAAGTTCGTGCCGTGTATCTGACCGGCTTAATGGCTGCCAGTGACCGCGGGTTAAAAATCATCCGCCACTGGCGCGAGGTGGGCGGCAACGCGGTGGTGTTTGATGTCAAGGATAGTGACGGGACGGTGAACATTCCGTTTGAGAACGCGCTGGCTGGCGGACGCAAGCCGGTGATCCGCGATCTGCCGAAGTTCACCCGCTTCCTGCATTCGCAGGGCATGCATGCTATTGCCCGGGTAGCAATCTTCCGGGACGAGCGGCTGGTGGTAGCGCATCCGGAGCTGGCGGTGCAGTCACATCGCACGGGGCAGCCGTGGCGCGAGAACGGCAAGCTGGTATGGACCGATCCTTCGCAAGCCAAAGTGCAGGACTATGACATAGCCCTGGCCAAGAAGGCGGCCGAAGCCGGCGTGGATGAGATCCAGTTTGACTATGTGCGCTTTCCGGCGGAAGGGGACCAGAAGGATGCCAGCTTTGTGTTCCAGACGACGCATCCTGACTGGCGTCGCTCGGATGTGATCAGCGACTTTCTCAAGCACGCGTATGCGGAACTGCATCCAACTGGCGTTCTGCTTTCTCTGGATGTATTCGGGGTGATGGCGTGGCAGCGTCCCGTAGATCTGGCGCACACGGGGCAGGACATTGTGGCCATGGCGAAGCATTGTGATGTGCTCTCGCCGATGATCTATC
>Ga0335085_10017170_pt1 | contig 10437 bp, 7 predicted proteins | sample Lox_Sample_45_FD_206712 | JGI IMG/M metagenome (GOLD analysis project Ga0335085, IMG submission 206712) | Soil microbial communities from Loxahatchee National Wildlife Refuge, Florida, United States - Lox_Sample_4.5 | ecosystem: Environmental > Terrestrial > Soil > Wetlands | place: USA: Florida...
CGTCCGCGTCACGGCCTGGATCACCGCGGACGCCCGCCCGGCACGGATGCGATCCCAGCTGGCCGGCTTGCCGTCATGCGAGGTCAGCGCGCCGGGCAGCCACACACGGGCGATGAGGCCGCCGCCCGCCGCGGCCTTCAGCCGCACCCTGATGCCGTGCCGTTCCGCCAGGTGCGCCACGGCGAACAGGCCCATGTGGCGTGAGACCTCGACGTCCGCGACGGGCGGGTTCTCCAGGCGCCAGTTCACCTGGGCCAGCTGGTCCTCCGTCATCCCCATACCGCTGTCGATGACGCTGATCAGCACCCCGCCGCTCCTGAGCGAATGGCCCGACACGGCGACCTGGGTGCCCTTCGCCGAGAACGCGGTGGCGTTCTCGATGATCTCGGCCAGCAGGTGCACGACGTCAGCGACCGCGTTCCCGGTGACCGCGAGGCCTGGCTGCATGTCCAGGACGACCCGGTCGTATTGCTCGATCTCCGACACCGAAGCGCGGGCCACGTCGGCCAGCGACACCGGCTCGGCCCACCGCCGCGGCGGCTCCTGGCCCGCCAGCACCAGCAGGTTCTCCGAGTTGCGGCGCATGCGGGTGGCCAGGTGATCCATCCGGAACAGATCGGCCAGCCGCTCCGAGTCCTGCTCGCCGAGTTCCAGGCTGTCGATCAGCCTCAGCAGCCGTTCCAGGAGTGACCCGCTGCGCCGGGAGAGGCTGACGAACATCGCGCTGACGCTTCCGCGCAGCCGGGCCTCGTCCGCAGCCAGCCGCACCGCCTCCTGGTGCACCTGGTCGAACGCGCGCGCGACCTGGCCGATCTCATCGGTGGAGTGGACGCCGATCGGCTCAACCCCAACGGCCTGGTCGGCTCCCCCGGCCGTGGTCAGCTCCCGGACCTCCTCGGGCAGCCGCGCCCCGGCGACTTCGAGCGCGTCGGCCTTCAGCTGCCGCAGCGGGCGCACCATGGACCGGGCGATGACGACCGTGGCCAGCAGCACGATGATCAGGACGGCAGCCGCGGCGGCGGCGGTGAGCAGGAGCGACCGCATCGCGCCCTGGTGGAGGGCGTTGGCCTGCCGGACGATGGCGCTGGACAGCTGCCGTTCGGCCTGGCGCATCCGGCCGATGGTGTAGGACATGTTGCTGTACCACTGCTGGCTGGCGCGGGGGCCGAGTTCCAGCGGCCGGCCGCCACCGCCGAGCACGATCGCGCGCTGCTCCAGCGCCCGGGCCAGGTCGACGGGCCGCCCGGCGACGGTGTTGTCCAGCGCCTGGGATTCGGCGAGTGTGGCTGCCGTGCCGAACGAGGCAAGGTCGGCGGCCTGCTGGGCCTGTGCGGCGGTCAGGGCGTCCAGGGTGCCGGGCTGGAACTGCCCGCTGACGAGGGCCGCCTCGAGGATGGCCCGCTGCTGCGATGCCTGGTCCTTGATCCGTGACAGGGAGCCGAGCGTGCGCACCCTGCCCGCCAGCCCGGCGCTGCCGGCCTGCTGTGCTATCGCGTCATCGAACGTGAACAGGTCCGCCAGGGCCAGGCTGTAATTGGTGATCACAGCGAGGGCCGGGGCGTTGCCCGCTGCCGCGTAGCTGCGCAGGTTGCGCAGGTCGGCGATCCTGGCCATGACGGCGGCGGCGTCGGTCTGGGTCTGGGCGGGGAAGGCGCCGCCGACGTCGCGCATCTGGGCACCGACCCGCTGCGCCCAGGCATCGGTCACCGCGTGCTGCCTCTGCAGGGACGGCCGGCCGGCGGCCGGCCGTCCGGCGGCGATGAAGTTGGCGGTGAGGTCGCGCTCGTCTTCCATCGCCTGGGCCAGGCCCGTGACCTGCTGGCCGAGCGCCGCAAGCTGTGCCGAACGCCCGAAGTTGGCGGCGCTGCTGGCCGCGGCCGCGACCCGCAGGCCCGCAAAGGCCATCGCCACCAGCGTCGGGATGGCGATCAGGGCGATCAGCCGCCACGTCACCGGCCAGTTCCGCAGGGCCAGCGGCGAGCCCCTGCGGCCCTGGCGGCCCGGCGCGTGATCGGCAAGCCAGGGGGGAGGGTCGGGGTTGACGGGCCTTGCCGGGCTGTCCACGCTCATCTCGTGTCCTCGCTATCTCGACACCGTTCCCGCGACGGCCAGGAACCTCCATGCCACGACCGGTGTGCGGGCGCAGGGCGGACCGTGGCGGCCGTCCATGCCGCTGCGGGGGAGGGCGCGTCCGGGCGCAATTCCGTCAGCCGCCTTCCGCCCAGCGGGCGGTCAGGGACGCGCGGCAGACGCGGCGCCGGGGGCTGCCGTCAGGCATGCCTGGCTTCCCGCTGGCTGTCAGCTCGGTCCCGGCCGCGGCCACATCAGCCCTCCATGAGCGACTTGACGTTGAACGGCTCCCTGAGCTGCCCGTACTGCAGCATCAGGTCGGCGGCCCGCTGAATTTGCGCCGGGCTGGCGCTGGTGGGGAAGGTTCCGGTGGCCATCACACCGGTGATGTCCGGGCTCAGGTGCAGCGACGTGGAAAGGACGTGCTGGAGGACGGCCAGGTTCGTGGCGGCGATCGCGTTTCCCTGCCCGACGGCCTCCGTGAACGCTGCCGCCGTGCGCGGGTACTTAGCCGCCCAGGATGCGAGCACGGCGTAGCCGGTGAGCGGGAAGTCCTGCGCCGCCCCGCTATCCATGTCGGCCACCGCGAGCGCGCCGTACATCTTCACGGCCTCGGTGACGAACGGCTCGGTCTCGTAGGCCGCATCGATCTTGCCGGCCGCCAGCGCGGCGGGCATGGCCGGGAAGGGCATGGCCACCAGATGCACCTGGCCGGGGGTGATCCCATAGGGGGCCAGCGCCCGGTACGTCAGGTCGTTGCCCACGCTGCCCAGCTGGTTGATGGCGATGGTCTTGCCCTTCAGCTCGGCCGGGCTGTGAATGTGGGCCTTGGGCAGCGCGATGATCTCGTTCACATGCGGGCCGAGGGCGAACCCCGCGGCCAGGATGCGCATCTTCGCGATCCCCGCCGCATCGGCAGCGATGTAGGACACGTAGCCGCCACCGGCCACGTCCACGCTGCCGCGCCGCATGGCGGGAACTACGGCGCCAGCGCTGACGACGGGCTTGATCGTCACGTGCAGGCCCACCTTGGTGAACAGGCCCCGCGACTGGGCGATGTACAGGCCCGCGTTGGCCTCGGCGGGCACCACCGCCACCACCAGGCCGGGCTTTTCCGGGCCTCCGGCACCAGCCGTGCCAGCCGGGCTGCCGTGGCCGGCGCAGGCGGCGGCTGCCGCTGCGATGCCGGCCATCGTGACGGCCGTCAGGCCGCGGCGCCACGATCGGCGGCCATGGCCGGCTGGCACGGCTGTGCGAGGCCGGGCGCGCCCTGCCCGGCCGGCCAGGACAGCAGCCGCCCCGCTGCGTCCTGGTGATCCGCAGCCGGTCCCCAAGCCCGGCTGGGTGGCACTGCTATAGCCACGAGGCATGCCGGAATCATCGGCTGACGCAGTGACGGCCGCAGCCGCCGTCACTGGTTGCGTCGCTTTTCGGGCCGGCCGGCCGTTTAGGCGTGTCCTAGCCGGGCCGTGCCACCGGGGAATCCCCCGGCCGGGCCGCCGCGGCCCGCAGCGGGCGGGGCTCACGCATGGCGGCTGCGCTTGCCGCCGGCACCACGGAGATACCGCCGGGGAAGGTCAGCACGTGGCGCCGGTGACCGGCCAGCGCGACGGCCCTGACGAGCAGATCGAGCAGGATGATCGGGTCGGCGAGCCGCACCCGGCCCGGCGGTGGGTGCGCCCACGTCACCCGCTGGCCGCGGGGATCCCGCGACGGCGGGACCGGGATCGTGCTGCCACCGGCGTGCCAGCGCACCAGCACCCCCGGCGGCCCCCCGCCGGGGGTCGCCACCGCGAGATCCGGGCCGACCCAGGGGCAGGCACCCGGCTGGACCAGGAACAGGAACCGGTCACCCGCGGCGATCACGGCCAGCGCGTCCTGCGGGCCGGGCAGCGCCGGCAGGCCCCGGATCTCATCCGGTGCGCCCCCGGTGTGCAGCCACCAGTGGACCGCCACCACGCCCGCGGGCCGCGGCACCTCAAGCGCCTCGACACCGTCCCCGCATGCCAGCTCGACCCGCCCGCCCGCGTGCCCCACCCGCCAGCCCAGCTGCCGGTAGGCCGCGACCGCCTCCGTCGCGACGCACGCACTCAAGCCCCGGCCGGCCTCCCCCTCGTCCTGGCCGCCGGTGCCCGCGGCCGTGTGCGGGAACCGGGCGACCCGTCCCCGCGCGAGCCGGTCATACCGGGCCAGGAGCGAAGCCCCGGTGCCCAGCGCGGCGTCGCTGCGCTCCCAGAAGATCCGGGGCACGTTCTGGCCGCCGCTTTCCACCGTGGATACGGTGCTGCGCGCATACCCCGTCTTGCGGGCCAGCTGGGCCTGCGAGTAACCCGCCGCCCCGCGTGCCTCCTTCAGGGCTTGGCCTAACTCCCGCCGGAGCGCCCGGATGCCTTCAGAATCGTTCATCCCAACCGCCTCACGGCCAGCGGCCCGCGCCACGCCCCTCCCGGCCGCGGCCCGCGGCAGAACACCAGGCGCGGCATAACGAGATTGCTCGCGGATGCGGTTCCCATCTCGCTTCCCTCTGGTCGCGGCACATGGACTGCTCCACCTCGGCAGCGGGACGGTGAAGGATCTAACCGGGCCGCCTTGTGTGCTCGCTACCGGCGTGGTGATCTTGCGGTGTCATCGGGGTTCGCGGACCCGCTGCGGTCACCATGGCCCGGGCCGGATAAGCCGGGTCATCCGCAACTATGCACACGCCCGTAACGGAGATGCAAGGGCTGCCAGCCCGAATAGCCCCCAGAGACCCTCGTGGGCAAGGAGCGCGGGCGCTGCTGCTGGCCTGCATCACCGCCGCGGCCGCTGTTATAGAAAAAGTGATCTGAGAATCGTGATTTGAGAGTGAAGAAGCTAATTCAATGGGCCGCGGTAAATCCCGCTGGATCGGCCCGCGCGTCGCGGTCGGCCGTGCCCGCGCGAGAACTGACACGCCCGTTTCAACCGCTCCCACCGGGTTGGATACCGGCTCCCGCGCCGGGGTTGGATACCTGCACGAAGTCGCTGGCCGGGCGGGTGCTGGGCGATTTCGGCGTGGACGCAGCTCGGTGGTCAGCCGAGCAGCGGCGCCGCCCTGACCGCCTGCGTCTCCCACCAGGCGAGCTCCTCGTCGTAGCCGCCGAGCGCCTTCTCCCAGCCGAACTGGACCAGCGCCCCCAGCAGGCACAGCGCCAGCTGGCGCTCCCACCAGGGCTGGGTGTCCACCCCGCAGGCCTCCAGCGCGTCCCGGTAGGCCCCGATCGAGGCCTCCTTGGACTGCGGGAGGCGGCGGCAGTTGATCGCCAGGTACCAGGCCAGGTCGGCCAGCGGGGCACCGCAGCCGGGCTGCTCCCAGTCCAGCACGACCGTCCGTTCGGCATCATCGGTGCCGAGGTTGTCGAGTTTCCAGTTGCTGTGAACGAACGTGTGCGGGGTGGCGGCCAGCGCGTCGACCAGGGGGCCCGGGTCGCGCGCCAGCGGGGTGACCACCGCCGCGGCGGCCGGTGCCACCTCGGCCAGCAGCGGCCAGCCCTTGGCGACCAGCCGCGGCACCAGGTGCGGCGAGCCGGCGGCGGCCTCGGCCTCCGCCATCCAGGGGGACAGCTCCAGGTAGCGGTGCATGGCCGGGACGACGTCGAGCTCGGCGCCGCAGCCCCAGAACGACGCGTGCATGGCGGCCATGTGCCGCAGGAACCGCAGGTGCTGGCCCAGGCCGATCGGCGCGTCGGTGGCCGGGACGAGCCACGCCGACACGTCGCGCATCAGCAGGGCGCAGCCCCCCGCCGGGGCCGGGCCGGGCCGGTCCTCGGGGGCGGCCCCCACGATCGGCTGGTTGAAGCAGTCCGGGAGCCGGGCGAGGATCCCCCGCTCCCAGAGCGTGAGCGGCGCGCCCCGCAGGCAGCCCGAGGCGCGCATGGTCCAGTCGTCGGCCAGGTCGTGATGCTTGAGGATGTAGGGCTCCCCGCCGATCACGACCCGCTCCAGCGAGGCGCCGGACTTGCCGGGCACCTCGGCGAGCACGGTCCGCTCGGTCGCGCCGGCGAGCAGCTCGGCCACGTCGCGGTAGCGCCGCGGCGCGCCCGCTGGCGGCCGGCCGGGCCCCGGCGCGGCTGCTGGCTGCGGGTCAGGCATCGGCGGCCTCCATCTCGGCCAGCGGTGAGGCCGGCCAGCGGCCGCCGCAGAAGACCGTGTCGGGGCGATGAGGCCGTCCCGCCCGCCGCTGGCGGCTGGTGTGGATCAGAGTGTTCCCCGCCGGTGGCCGGTTCAGGCCTGGCCGGTGGCCCCGCTCACGGCCCGCGCCGCCCGGTCTCGGGGACTCCCACCGCGGCCGGCGCCGGCGGGCCCGGCCGCCGCACCCGGACGCAGTCCCGCACCGCCATCGCCACCAGGTAGGGGAGCAGGTCCGTGCACCGGCGCAGCACCCATGCCGTGCCCTTGGTCGCCATCCAGGCGAACTCGTCGCGGCGGGTCGGCGGCGGGCTGGTCGGCTCGGCGCCCGGGCGCGGCCCGACCGGGTGGCCGCGCGCGGCGAGCTGGTCGTGGAAGCGGCAGGCGATGTGCCGGTGCCCGCGCTCGCTGGGGTGCAGCCGGTCCACGCTCCACATGCAGCGGTCGTAGACCTGGCCGTCGGTGGCCGCGTCAAAGTGCAGCGTGCCGAACTGCGCCGCCAGCTGGTCCACGATCTGGTTGAGCTCGTGAATGCGCCGCCCCAGCGGCCGGGCCAGCGCGGCGGGCATTCCGAGCATCCGCCCCGGGTCGGGGAGCCGCATGGTGAGCACCACGGCGCCCGCCGCGCTCAGCGAGCCGATCACGTGCGCCAGCGCGGCGTGGACGCGCGCCGGGTCGAAGCCGCGCCGCAGGGTGTCGTTGATCCCGACCACCACGCTCGCCACGTCCGGGCGCAGCTCGAGCGCGCGCGGCAGCTGGCTGCGCTCCACATCGGCCGCCTGGGCCCCGGTGGTCGCCAGGTTGTGCAGCTGCCCGCCCGGCAGGCCCTCGGCCAGGAAGACGGCCCAGCCGCGCCACCCCCCGGCCGGCGCCGGGTCGCCGAGCCCCAGTGTGATCGAGTCTCCCAGCGCCGCGAACGTCGTCATCTCACCGCCTCCTCAGCCATCTCCACCCGGGCGGCAACGGCGTGCGCGGCCAGGAAGCCGCGGACGGCGGCCGGCCAGCCGAACCGCTCGGCGTGGGCGCGGGCCGCGGCCCGCCGCTGCGCGGCCGGCCGCCCCAGCACGGCGAGCACCCCGCCCGCGAAGTCCTCGCCGGTCACCGTCACCCCGGCGCCGCCGATCACCTCGGGCAGCGCGCCGGAGCCGCTCACCACCACCGGCGTGCCGGACGCCAGCGCCTCCAGCGCGGCCAGGCCGAAGGTCTCCACCGGCCCGGGGGCGAGCACGACGTCGGCCGTGGCCAGCAGCGCGGCGACCGCCGTGCGGCCCGGGATGAAGCCGGTGAAGGCCACCGGCAGCGCGGCGCCCGCCGCCTGGCGCTCCAGCCGCGGGCGCAGCGGCCCGTCACCCGCGACCACCAGCACCGCGGGCACGCCCGCCGCCCGCAGCCGGGCCAGCGCGTCGATGGACCGGTGCGGCCTCTTCTCCACCGACAGCCGCCCGCAGTGGACGATGAGCACCTCGCCGGGCGCCGTGTAGCGCCGCCGCAGGGCCGGGCAGCGCCGCTGCGGGCTGAACAGCTCCAGGTCCACCCCGAGCGGGACGTGCCGCAGGTTGCGCACGCCCAGCCGCTCGAACTCGGCCGCCGCCCACCGCGTGGTGCACACCACCTGGGCGTAGGCCTGGGCGGTGCGGGCGTTGAGGGTGTCGGCGAGCACCCGGGCCATGCCCTGGATCATGCGCGCCATCGTGCCGGCGTCCGGCACCCCGGGCGGCTGGGGCCACCCGCTGCGCAGCGGCAGCGACAGCAGCCCGGCCACGCTCTCGTGCGAGACCATCACGGCGGGCACGTGGTGGCTGCGGGCCCACGGCCCGGTCCAGCGCAAGGTGGTCCGGTCGGAGACCTCCAGCCGGTCGGGCCGCAGCGATTCGAGTATGGCGCGGACGCGCCGCTTGGACAGCAGCAGCCGGTAGCCGCCCGACAGCGGCAGCACCGGCCCGCGCAGCGTGATCACCCGGCCCTGCGGGGTCTGCTCGTCATGATCGGCGGCCCCCGGCATGACCAGCACCGGCTCGTGCCCGAGCGCGGCGTAACCGGCGCCGAGCTCCCGCAGGGCCGTGCGCAGGCCACCCGAGCAGGGGGTGATGAAGTTGGCCAGCCGGACGATCCTCATCGCGAGACCCCGGCCCCGTGGCGCACCCGGGGCCCGGCCGCGAGCCCCGCCCGGGGTTGCGCCGGGAGGTCAAGCGGCCGGGCCTGCCAGGGCCTGCCCAGCACCGCGGAGTAGTGGGCGATCAGCTGGTCGCCCAGCACCCGCCAGCTCCGGCCCATCATCTTGTCCCGCCCCGCCCGCCCCATCGCGAGGCGCAGCCGCGGGTCGCCGGCGAGCCGCGCCACCGCGCCGGCCAGTGCCCCCGCGTCGCCGGGGGCCACCAGGTAGCCGGTGCGGCCGTGATCGACCAGGTCCAGCGGCCCGCCCGCGGCCGGCGCCACCACCGGGAGGCCGCTGGCCGCGGCCTCCTGGAGCGTCTGGCCGAACGTCTCACAGGCGCCGCTGTGCACGAACATGTCGAGGCTCGCGTAGATCGTGGCCAGCTCGGTGCCGTGCCGGGGCCCGAGGAACGTGGCCCGCGGCAGGGCCCGGCGCAGGCCGGCCCCGGCCGGCCCGTCGCCGACGATGACCAGCCGTACCCCCGGCAGCCCGGCGACCTGCCCGAGCAGGCCGACCCGCTTCTCCGGGGCCAGCCGGCCGATGTACCCCACCAGCAGCTCGCCGCCGGGGGCGAGCTCATGCCGCAGCCGCGGGCTGCGCCTGGCCGGGTGGAACCGCTCGGTGTCCACCCCCCGGCCCCACCGCCACACCCGCTGCACGCCGTGCTCGCGCAGGCTCGCGGCGCTGGCCGCGGACGGGGCGAGGGTGCGGTCGGCGGCGTTATGAATCCGGCGCAGCCACCGCCACGCGGCGGCCTCGCCCAGCTTCCCGGCCCGGTAGACGCGGGCGTAGGCGGGCACGTCGGTCTGGTAGACGGCCACCGTGGGCAGGCGTTCCCGGCCGGCCGCGGCGACGGCGGCCGGGCCGAGCACAAACGGGCTGGCGAGGTGGACTATTTCGGCGCGGTGGCCGGCCAGCGCGGTATGCAGGTGCCGGATCGGCAGGCCGATCCGGAAGCTGCGGTAGCGGGGCAGCGGCACGGAGGGGAGCCGCACCACCGGCCAGGGGAACGGGCCACTCCCGCCGGGCGCGTTGCGGGCCGGCGCCGGGGCGATGACCATCGGCTGGTGCCCGCGCAGGACGAGGTGCTCGGCCACCCGCAGCACGCAATGCGCGACACCATTCACATCGGGCGCGAAGGATTCGGCAACGATCGCTACTCGCACGCTCACAACGTGAACCACCAGATGTCGCAACAGGACATGCGGCAGTTATGTGTTGAAGAACTCTGGGCGACATCTTGTGGTCACCCTTTGGGCCTGGCTCATCACGGATTTCGTCAACCGCCCGTTCCGCTCTGGTTTCCGCCCGGCGAAAATCCGTGATAAGTCTCAGGCCCCTGGGCGGGCGGCGCTCCGGGCCCCGCCGGCCGGCCCGCAGGCCGCGGCGCGGCCGGGGGAGGGGGAGGGACGGCGCGCCCGGCCGCCGGAATCGACATCCTCGGCAAGAATTTCTCAACGCGCGGCGCGCCGGATGTCGAGACCGGGCCGGCTGCCCCGTCCTGCTGGTGAGTGCGCCACGATGGGCGCAGCGAGTAGCGAGGAGGCGGGCATGACCAAGTTCATGTTGCTGCAGAACTACGGGGCCACGCCAGGGTGCGACGTGCCGATGACCGAGTGGGACCCGGCCGACATCAAGGCGCACATCGACTTCCAGCTGGCCCTGAACGACGAGCTCGCCCGCAACGGCGAGCTGGTCGACGCGCAGGGCCTGGCTGGGCCGGAGCTGGCCAGGTTCGTGACCTTCGACGGCGGGCGCGCCCCGGTGGTGACCGACGGCCCGTTCCCGGAGTCCAAGGAGCTGCTCGCCGGTTACCGGATGATCGACGTCGAGTCGGAGGCGCGCGCGATCGAGATCGCGGCGAAGGCGTCGGCCGCGCCGGGTCCCGGCGGCGTGCCGATCCAGCAGCCGATCGAGGTGCGGCAGGTGATGGGCGCGCCGGCCAGCGGGGAGTGAGCACCGGCGCGGGCGTCGAGGACCTGCTGCGTGAACTGACGCCGCAGGTTCTCGGCGTGCTCGTCCGCCGTTTCGGCGACTTCGACTCCGCCGAGGACGCCGTGCAGGGG
>Ga0335085_10017171_pt1 | contig 10437 bp, 8 predicted proteins | sample Lox_Sample_45_FD_206712 | JGI IMG/M metagenome (GOLD analysis project Ga0335085, IMG submission 206712) | Soil microbial communities from Loxahatchee National Wildlife Refuge, Florida, United States - Lox_Sample_4.5 | ecosystem: Environmental > Terrestrial > Soil > Wetlands | place: USA: Florida...
CGCCCTATTACAACACGCAGGCCTATCGCGACTCAGGCGGCAACAGCGTCAACTCCATTACGATTCATCCAAAGGGTGGTCCTGGGGTGACGGTCAACGTCTCTGCCGACGTCCATGTCATCACCCTTGCCCCGTTATTTGCGTGGGTGACGCCATGGAAAATCCTGGGTGCCAGGTATGCCGCTTTTATCAATCCCACCATCTCCAACACCAACCTGAGCGCGGCGATACAAGGCCAGGAGCTTGGCATCAATGCATCGGTGGACCAGTCCAATTACGCCTGGGGTGACATGTTCATCCAGCCGATCTGGCTCGGCTGGTCGCTGAAGCATTGGGACCTCATGTTCGGAGAGGGCTTCTATGCGCCAGTGGGCAAATACAGCACGACGAAGGTGACCGTCGGCGCCACCACCGTCACAGTGCCCTCCACCAGCAACGTGGGACTCGGCTACTGGACCAACCAGATGCAGGCCGGCGCGGCCTGGTACCCCTTTGACAACAAGGGGACGTCGCTGTCCGCCGTGCTGACCTGGGAGCTCAACAGCAAGCAGCAGGACATCGACATCGTCCCCGGCCAGCATCTTGTCCTGAATTGGGGAGCCCTCCAGTACCTGCCGGTGACCAAGGACCAGTCGCGCCTGATCAGCGCCGGCCTAACCGGCTACGGCAACTGGCAGGTGACCCAAGACACCGGCAGCGAGAGCGGCAACACCAAAAGCCAGATCCAGGCCATCGGCGGACAGGTGGGCTTTGTCATTGTACCGGCGAACTTCCAGATCAACGTCCGGTATCTGCACGAATACACCGGCCGGTCCAGCTTCGTCGGCGACTGGGTCAATGTGAGTTTTGCGATCAAGGCGTTTTAATGAACGGACCAACCACAACACAAAGGAGCCTCAGATGAAAAAACTTGTTCTCCTGATCATGGGCGTGGCGCTGCTCAGCGGCTGTGCTGCCACCAAGCAGATGCGGCACGTGGAAGCCTCCGGCTTCCTCGCCGAGTACCGTTCCGAGCTCCAACCAGGGAAGAAGGTTAAGGGCGTCCAGCAGGCACTGCTCGTGTACATCAAGCCCAACCTCAACCTCGCCCCCTACAAGAAAATCATGCTGGCGCCGATCACAATCTGGGATGATCCGACGCATCCCATGTCGGCGGACGATCGGAATGACATGGTCCAGTTGGCGGACAGCGAGACGGCCCAGCTCAGCGACCAGCTGTCCAAGGCAGGCTATGAAATGGTCGACAAGTTTGGGCCGGACACTTTGCGCATACAGGTTGCCATCATCCATGGCGACAGGTCGAAAGTCGGGCTGGCCTTCATCTCCCGGGTGGTGCCACAGGCCAGGGCGTTGAACACGATCTGGTCCTTTGCCAGCGGCAAGCCGGCGTTTACGGGAGATATCCAGGTCGAGGCCAAGATCACCGATGCGGCAACGGGGGAATTGCTGGTCGCCGGCGTCGACGCGCGCGCTGGGACGTTGAAATTGATGGATAAGAATATCTTCAGTACATGGGGCGACGTGAAGAATTCCTTCACCTATTGGAACGCGCTGATGGTCTACCGGTTGTGCACGTACAGCGAGAGAACGAATTGTGTGAAGCCGAGCGCGTAATCGAAATGCGATCCGAGAAGCGTGATCCGGAACGGGAGATGTACAGCACACCTCCCACGTTTTGTGACTCGCATTCCCGCATCGCATGTTCACTAATCCGAATAATGGAAAACCGATCATGACGAAGACGACCGGATGGAGTTGGAATCTGTTCATGTGGATGGTTGCGTCCCTGTTGGTGGTTGTCCCGTCCGCCATGGCCCAGCAGGTCACCGGCACGCTCGGATCCCCAAGCGCCACCACCACCATCAGCGGGAAACAGCTCCCGCCGCCCGATCCGAAATTCGGCGGCGTGATCAAGAATGACGCGTTGCAGTCCAAGCCCTGGTGGGCGCCGCGCGTCGTGCCGCCCAAGGGGGCGCCGAACATCCTGCTGATCATGACCGACGACGCCGGTTTTGGTGTCCCGAGCACCTTCGGCGGCGTCATCCCGACGCCGACCATGGACCGCGTCGCAAAGAACGGCCTCCGCTACACCCGCGTCTTCTCCACCGCGCTCTGCTCGCCGACGCGCGCGGCCTTGATCACGGGGCGCAACCATCACTCGGCCGGCTTCGGCGTGATTTCGGAACAGGCGACCGGCTTCCCCGGCTACAACAGCATCATTCCAAAAGACAAAGCCACGATCGGGCGGATCCTGCTCGAAAACGGCTACGCCACCTCCTGGTTCGGCAAAGACCACAACACGCCGGCCTTCGAGGCCAGCCAGGTCGGCCCGTTCGACCAGTGGCCGAGCGGCATGGGGTTCGAATACTTCTACGGCTTCGTCGGCGGCGACGCCAACCAGTGGGAGCCGAACCTCTTCCGCAACAACACGCAGATCTATCCGTTCCTCGGCAAGCCGCCCGGGACGTGGAACCTCGTCACCGCCATGGCCGACGACGCCATCGACTGGGTCACGCGGCTCAACCAGATCGATCCGGGCAAGCCGTTCTTCGTCTATTACGTGCCGGGCGCGACGCACGCGCCTCACCATCCGACGAAGGAATGGGTGGACAAGATCCACGACATGCACCTGTTTGACGACGGCTACGAGAAATTGCGCGAGCGGATCTTCGAGAATCAGAAAAAACTTGGCCTCATCCCGCAGGACACCCGGCTGGCGCCCTGGCCAAAGGAGCACTTGAAGCCCTGGGATGAGCTGTCGGCTGATGAGAAGAAGCTGTATATCAAGCAGGTTGAAATCTTCGCCGCCTACTCGGCCTACGACGACCACGAGATCGGGCGCGTGATCCAGGCGGTCGACGACATCGGCAAGCTCGACAACACGCTCGTCATCTACATCAACGGCGACAACGGAACCAGCGCCGAGGGCGGTCCGATTGGCACGCCCAATGAAGTCGCCTTCTTCAACGGCGTCCCGGTTTCGGTCGAGGATCAGCTTAAATATTTCTATGACGTCTGGGGCACCGACAAGACCTACAACCACATGTCGGCCGGCTGGTCGTGGGCCTTTGACACGCCCTTCGACTGGTTCAAGCAGAACGCCTCACGGCTGGGAGGCACCAACCAGAACATGGTCGTGTCGTGGCCGGCTCGAATCACGGACAAGGGCGGCCTGCGCCAGCAGTTCACGCACGTCATTGACGTGGTGCCCACGATCCTCGAGGAGACCAGGATCCATGCGCCCGAATATGTGGACGGGATCAAGCAGGCGCCGGTCGAAGGCACCAGCTTCGCCTACACTTTCGACAAGAAGAACGCCAACGCTCCATCGCGCCACCACACGCAGTATTTCGAGATGATGGGCCAGTGGGCGGTCTATCACGACGGCTGGATCCTGAGCACCAAGGTCAATCGCGCCCCCTGGGAAGCCTTCGGTCCGGCCAACACGGATCCGCTGAACAATCAGGTGCTGCAACTGTACGACCTGACCAAGGACTTCAGCCAATCGCAGGACATCGCGGCCAAGTACCCGCAGAAGGTCAAGGAGATGAAGCAGCTGTTCATTGCGGAGGCCAAGAAATACCAGGTCTTCCCGCTGGATGCGTCGGTGGCGGCCCGCATCGTCGCGCCGAGGCCGAATATCACCGCCGGCCGTACGGAGTTCGTCTACACGCGGCCGATGACCGGGTTGCCGCAGGGAGATTCGCCGATGCTGCTGGATTCGTCCTACACGATCACGGCCGATCTCGACGTGCCGCAGGGCGGCGCCGAAGGGATGATCCTGACCTCGGGCGGCCGGTTTGCCGGCTACGGCTTCTACCTCCTCAAGGGGAAACCGGTCTTCCTGTGGAATCTGCTTGATCTTGAACGGATCAAATGGGAGGGGTCCGAATCGCTGACGCCCGGTAAACATACCGTCGAGTTCGATTTCAAATACGACGGTCTGGGCATCGGAACGCTGGCGTTCAACAATTTCAGCGGTCTCGGCCGGCCCGGCACCGGAACCCTGAAGGTGGACGGCAAGGCGGTCGACACCAGGGAGATGAAGCGGACCTTGCCGATGATCCTGCAATGGGATGAAAGCTTCGACATCGGCTCGGACACGCTGACGGGTGTGAACGACGCGGACTACCAGCCGCCGTTCCCGCTGACCGCCAAGCTCAACAAGCTGACGATCAAGGTGGACCGTCCGACGTTGTCGCCCGACGATATTAAAAAGCTCGAAGCGGCGATGCGGAACAACAAGATGAGCGAGTAACGGCAATGAACGGACGGACAATCGGTCGTGCAGCGCGCGTGCCGCATGCAATGCGGCCCGCGTAGTCCCGGTCGAATTTAGCTAGGGAGGAACACGCTGGAATGAAAACAACACGCGCCATTCTGTTCATCGGTTTGCTGTCATTGGCAGTCCCAGTCCGGGCTGCGGACGTCCAGACCACCGGCGTCATCGGTTCGCCCGGCGCCACGACCACCATAGACGGGAAACAGCTCCCGCCCCCCGATCCGAAATTCGGCGGGGTGATCAAGGAAAAAGCCTCCGAGTCGACGCCCTGGTGGGCGCCGCGCGTCGTGCCGCCCAAGGGCGCGCCCAACGTGCTGCTCATCATGACGGATGACCAGGGTTTCGGCGCGCCCGGCACCTTCGGCGGCCTCATCCCGACGCCCGCCATGGATCGCATCGCGCAGAACGGCCTGCGCTATACGAACTTCCATTCAACGTCACTCTGCTCACCGACGCGGGCGGCGCTGATCACGGGCCGCAACCATCACTCTGTCGGGTTCGGGGTGGTCGGCGAAATCTCGACGGGCTTCCCGGGTTACGACTCGATCATCCCGATCGAGAAAGGCACCATCGGCACCATCCTGAAGGAGAACGGGTACGCCACGTCGTGGTTCGGCAAGGACCACAACACGCCCTCGTATCAGTCGAGCCAGGCGGGGCCGTTCAATCAATGGCCCAACGGCATGGGCTTCGATTATTTTTACGGCTTCGTCGGTGGGGACGCCAGTCAGTGGCAACCGAACCTGTTCCGCAACACGACGGCCATTTACCCCTTCCAGGGCCATCCCGACTGGAATCTGGAGACGGCGATGGCCGACGATGCCATCCAGCATATCAAGCAGCTCAAGGAGATCGCTCCGGGCAAGCCCTGGTTCGTCTATTACGTGCCGGGCGCCACCCATGCGCCGCATCATCCGACACCGGAGTGGATCAAGAAGATCAGCGACATGCATCTCTTCGACGGGGGCTGGAACAAGGTGCGTGAAACGATCTTCGCCAACCAGAAGCGGCTGGGCATCATGCCTCCGAACGCCCAGCTGACCCCCTGGCCAAAGGAACTGCCGGAATGGGATTCCCTGGGTGTGTTGGAGAAGAAGCTCTTCATCAGGCAGATGGACGTCTATGGGGCCTACCTGGCCTACGCCGACCATGAGATCGGACGGGTCATCCAGGAGGTCGAAGACCTCGGCGAGCTCGACAACACCCTGATCATCTACATCGGCGGCGACAACGGCGCGAGCGCCGAAGGCATGCTCAACGGCACGCCGAATGAGTTCACCACGTTCAATGGCGTCGCCGTGCCGGTCAAGGCGCAGTACCTCTGGTACCCGTTCTGGGGGTCCGACAAGACCTTTCCGCACTATGCGGCGGAATGGGCGTGGGCGATGGACACGCCGTTCAAGTGGGTGAAGCAGGTGCCGTCGCACTTCGGCGGAACGGCCCAGGGCGTGGTCATGTCATGGCCCGGCCACATCACGGACGCGGGCGGCATCCGCCGCCAGTTCAGCCATGTTATCGACATCGTGCCGACCATCCTTGAAGCGGCCGGCATCCCGGCGCCCGAGACGATCAACGGCATCAAGCAGGACCCCATCGAAGGCGTGAGCATGGTCTACACGTGGGACAAGGCGAACGCCGACGCGCCCAGCCGGCACTCCACGCAATACTTCGAGATGCTCGGCAATCGCGCCATTTATCAGGACGGGTGGGTGGCGGCCACGACGCCGGCGACGCTCCCGTGGGAGCTGAGCACCAAGCCGCCTCCGGATGTGATCACCGGGTACAACTGGGAGCTGTATAACGTCAAGGAGGACCCCACCGAGTACAACGACCTCGCCGCCAAGATGCCGGAGAAGCTCAAGCAGATGCAGGCCCTCTTCTATTCCGAGGCGAAAAAGTACAACGTCCTGCCGCTCGACAACACGACGCTCAAACGCTGGAATACGCCGCGCCCCAGTCTGACGGCGGGACAGACGGTCTTCACCTATTCGGGCGAATTGACCGGCACGCCGGCCAGCGCCGCGCCGAGCATTCTGAACAAGTCCTACACTATCACGGCCGAGGTCACGATCCCCAAGGGCGGCGCGGAGGGGATGATCGTGACCGAGGGCGGCCGCTTCGGCGGCTATGGTCTGTACCTGAGCCACAGTTTCAACTGGTGGTTCAAGGCGGGCTTCTTCCGGAATCTGGGCCTGGGAGTCCTGGTATTCGGATTGCTGCTTGTCTGGCGCGGGCAGAGAAAAAACTGGTCACGCCTGACCATGAAACTGAGCTACCTGGTGGTCATACTCGCTTCATTGCAGGTGGTCGCGGTCTTGACCACTCGCGTGGTGGCCATCGGCCGGGGCAAGCCGGTCTTCATCTACAACCTGCTCAACCTCAAGCGCACGACGTGGTCCGGGCCCGCGTTGAGCGCCGGAAAGCACACCATCATCTTCGACTACAAGTCCGACGGTCCAGGCCTGGGCAAGGGAGGGACGGGCGTGCTCTCCGTGGACGGCAAGGAAGTGGCCGAACATTCCATGGAACACGGCACCCCGATCACGTTCCCGGAAGACGAAACGTTCGACGTCGGCCGGGACACGCGCACCGGCGTCGCGATGCTGAAGTATCGTTACGAGGTGCCGTTCGCGTTCACCGGCACGATCGACAAGCTGACCTTCAATCTCAAACCGGAGACCGAGGCGGCGCCGGAGTCAGGCGCAGAACTGGGTCCAACACCGGCACCGGAGCCCGATCCAATCGACACGACGGAGCGCTAGCGGCTTCTCCTCATGGTGAAGAGGTCGCCAGCGCGAAAGTATGGGTGAGATTCGGGCAATGAAAAGGGTGTTGATGTGCGCCGCGATCAGTGAGGCCGCGACCGGTGCGGCGTTGCTGGTTGTTCCCTCGCTCGTCGGGCGGTTGCTGCTCGGTGAGGAACTGACCGGCATCGCCATGCCGGTTGCTCGCGTGGCCGGCATCGCCCTGATCGCGTTGGGGATCGCCTGCTGGCCGGGCCCGCCGCGGGTCGCCATGGTGATCTACAGCGGGGCCGTCACGTTGTATCTCGCCTACCTCGGCTTCGCCGGCGGGATGACCGGTCCGCTCCTGTGGCCGGCGGTCGTCCTGCACGTGATTCTGACGGCGCTGTTGGCTCGGGCGTCACCGCGCGACATGGAGTCGACACCATCGACGAGATGAGGCTGTTGGAGGGGCGGCGCGGATCAAGGCGCGGGCCTGATCGCAGCACCTGAAGAGATCAAGAAACTCGAAGTGACACGGTGAAACGACGCGACGGCTGAAGAAGAGGGAAACCGTACGTTCATCCAGGAGAAGAACAGATGAAGATGAGGAGAATGATCAACACCGCGAGGACGGCGGCAGCCGCAATCTGCCTTCTGCTCGGCATGGCGGGCTGTTCGCTCTTTTCCAATGATGTGGTGAGCGGCACGCTCGGCCAGAACGTCGTCTCCGTCACGGCGAAGGTGAAGGCGGTCGATCTGGAGACGCGCACCGTGACGTTGGAGCGTGCCGACGGCTCGACGGTCCAGATTCACGCCGGCGACCAGGTGCGCAATCTGCCGCAGGTCCACGTGGGCGATGACGTCACGGTTACCTACTACCAGTCATTGGCCTATGACGTGACGAAAGCCGGCGAAGGCGCGCCGGGCGTCACGACGGCCGAGGCGCTGGCGCGGGCCAAGCCAGGCGAAAAGCCGGCCGGCGCCGTGGGGCGGATCATCACGATCACCGCCACGATCACGGCGATTGATAAAGCGGCCCAAACGGTCACGTTGAAGGGGCCGCAAGGAAATATGCTAACCGTCAAGGCCCGCGATCCGAAGAAGCTGGATAAGGTGGCGGTCGGCGATCTGGTGAATATTACCTACACCGAAGCGGTGGCGATCCTGGTGGAGGAGCCGAAGAAATAAATGAGGCCATCAAACTGAACGAAGCGAATTCTTGCGTGAGGGGGATGGAGTGCAGCGTGATGACTGGACGCCTGCTGATAGGGTTCGTATCCATTGCGGCGATGACCATGGCGATGGGGGCAGTTGCTGACATTGCGATGGCGGAGCAGAAGCCGCTCGGCAAGATGACCTGCGAAGATTTTCTGGGCCTTGACGAAGTTATTCAACCCAAGGCGGCCTACTGGGCCGTGGCCTACGGCCAGGGCGGCAAACCGGAAGCGGCAGTCCTGGATGTCGATGCGACCGAGCAGTTGGTGCCGGTCATCATCGAAGAGTGCAAAAAGGCCCGAAGGAGTCCTTCTGGAAGAAGGTGAAGACCAAGGTCAAGAAGCTCACCCAAAAGATGTAACGATCGGATTGTGACGGCGACCTCTTCCGGAACAGCCACAGTGGTGGCGGCAGCGGCGGCACGGCTGGCTGGGCAAACCGGTTCGACGGCCCACAAGTGGTGGCACTTGGGAAAACCGCTTTAGAGTGGACTGGAGCGCCGGCGAAGGCCGCTCCTTCGGCAACGGAAGATGGGGTGACCGGTTCTCGAGCTCAGGCTTCGCCGACCGCTTCGGCGTCTTCGGCGGAGGTTTTGGCGGCATCCGGCGCTGAGGCATGACGTCGAACGGTCAATCGTGTCGACAACGAAACGGAGACTTCGAGACAAGAAACGTTGTGTTTATGTTCTGCGGTGGACGAAAGACGAGCGATCGGTGATGGCGTATTCCACGTCATCCTCAGAGAGCGCGTACAAGGAGTTGTCAATGAAAACCGCTCAATCCATTGTGGCCTTCACGGTCCTTTTGGCAATTACAGCCTGTGCGCCGACCAGCGTGGAGGTCACCGGCGAGGTGAGCGGCCAGCTGCCAAAACCGGACCGCATCCTGGTCTATGACTTTGCCGTGACGCCCGATGAGGTCAAGCTCGACAGCGGGCTGGAAGCTGACGTCAAGTCCGATATCGAGCATACGACCAGCGCCTCGGCGCGCAGCGCCCAGGAAGTCAAGATCGGCCATGCGGTGGCCAATGCCATTTCGGACGAGCTCGTGAAGGCGATCCAGGGGTATGGATTTCCTGCTGAACGGGGCCTGGGTTTGCCGGCTCCCAGCGGCGGCCACACCTACCTGGTCAAGGGGCAGTTGTTCTCGATCGACGAGGGCAACAGCACGGAGCGGGTCGTGATCGGTCTGGGCGCGGGGCGGAACAGCGTGCAGGCGAGAGTGCAGTTCTACGAACTGACGCCGGAGGGGTTGAGCAAGGTGGAGTCGATGCGCGGCGAGGCCAAGGGCATGGCGCAGCCGGGGATGGCCGAAACGATGGGCGTCGGCGCAATCGCCGGCCATCTCCTGGTCTCCACGCTGGTAAGCGGTGCCCTGACGGCCGGCAACGAGTTGAGTTGGGGATCGGTCAATGCGGACAGCAAACGGCTGGCCAAGGCTGTGGCGGCCGATTTGGAGAAATATTTCATCTCCCAGGGATGGCTCCATTCGATGCCGCAATGAGCACGCGGGGAAGGGATTGGGAGCATCCGCTGGCTTCGTTCACAGGAGGTGACAGATGCTGATCCGGAGCGTTTATGTCGCAGTGGCTGCGGTTGTGGTCACGCTGGTGGTGACCGGCTGCGTCAGCCAGACGCAATTTCTGAACAACCACCAGGAGTCGGCGCTTGAAACGGCATTGACCCGCGCAAAATTCGAGATGAACTGTCAGGAAGCCACCGGGACGGTGCTCTCGAGGGAAGTCGTCCAGCCGGGGGTCGTGGCTCCGGTCGGGGCCGGGATCTGGCGGGCCGAATACACGATCGGCGTGTCGGGCTGCAACCAGCGGCATACCTATGTCGTTGTTTGTCCGGACGGCGGCGAGGGTTGTTTCGCGGCCGGCCCAGGGAGGTTTATGCAGGAATGAGACGTACGCACACAAATAAAACTGGACGGGTTGCGAAGCGACCGGTTGTCCTCATCGTGACGATTGTGATTCTTTTCGTGGCGGTCGCCGGTGGCTGGGCGTGGCACGCGACCCAGCGGCCGGCGCCACAGGCTTCAATGGCGATGCCGGTAGCGATGACGGCCTCCGCCAAAAGCGGTTTTCAACCGACTGTTCCGAACGCCACCCAGCCGCCCGGCCCCGCACCCGCCGGCATGGTCTGGATCCCCGGCGGGGAATTTTCAATGGGCGCCGCCGATCCTGTCGGAGCGGACATGAACGATGTGGGGA
>Ga0335085_10017172_pt1 | contig 10437 bp, 10 predicted proteins | sample Lox_Sample_45_FD_206712 | JGI IMG/M metagenome (GOLD analysis project Ga0335085, IMG submission 206712) | Soil microbial communities from Loxahatchee National Wildlife Refuge, Florida, United States - Lox_Sample_4.5 | ecosystem: Environmental > Terrestrial > Soil > Wetlands | place: USA...
TCGCCTTTGGTGTCCGTCGCTTCTTGGCCGCGCGTGGCCTTGTTGAGCCGCGCAGCCAGGACTAGCGTTTGAGGGCGTTTCGCATTCGAAGGACGCCATGTTCGAAGAATTCAAGAAATTCGCCATGCGGGGCAGCGTCGTCGATCTCGCGGTCGGCGTGATCGTGGGCGCGTCTTTCACCGGCATCGTCAATTCTCTGGTGAAGGACATCGTCAATCCGCTGCTCGGTCTGGTCATCGGCGGCATCGACTTCTCGAACTTCTTCATTGTCCTCAAGGGCGATCACGCCGTCACGACACTGGCCGAAGCGGAAAAGACCGGCGCCGTCACGCTCAATTACGGCGTGTTCGTGAATGCGGTGATCAACTTCCTCATCGTCGCCTTCGTCCTGTTCCTGGTTGTGCGGCAGTTGAACCGGCTCAAGACGCCGCCCGCGCCCGAGCAGGCACCGCCGCCGCCGCCCAGCGAAGAAGTTCTGCTCCTGCGCGAGATTCGTGACGCCTTGAAGGTGCGCCCGTGAAGCAAATCTGCGCGGCCCTAGGAGTTCTGCTTCTGGCGTCCCCCGTGTGGGCCGCGGATGACAGCGCGATGAAGGTGGCGGCTGAGGGCTTCTACGCCACCTATGCCGCGATCCCGCACGACGGCGTGCCTGACGATGCTGCGGTCGCGAAACTCAGGCCGCATTTGGCGCCGGGCCTTGTCCTTCTCATCGAACAGGCATCGGCCGCGCAGGACCGTTTCGAGCAAATGACCAAGAACCGGGAGCCGCCGCTCATCGAAGGCGATATCTATACGTCGCTGTTCGAGGGGGCCTCATCGTACAGCATCGGGGCCTGTTCGGGAGATGCAAACAACGGCCGATGCGCGGTGTCGCTCGTCTATTCCAATCCGCCTGCGGCGCCCGTGACCTGGACCGATACGCTGTATCTTACGAACACGTCGCAAGGCTGGAAAGTGTCGGACGTGGGCTATGGCGGCACTTGGCCGTTCGGAAACAAGGGAAAGCTGAGCCAAACGCTGCAAATGGCGATCATCGACGCCGGCGATTGAATGGGAGAACCCGATGAAAAAAGCGCAAGAGCAGTCGGCCACCGGAAAAAGCGACGAAGAATGGCGCAAGACGCTAACGCCCGAAGCCTATCGGGTGCTTCGCGAGCGCGGCACCGAGCGTGCCGGCACGAGCCCGCTGAACGCGGAGAAGCGCAATGGCGTGTTCGCTTGTGCCGGTTGCGGCGCCCCGCTCTATTCGTCGGACACCAAATATGAAAGCGGCTCGGGTTGGCCGAGCTTCTTTGCGCCGATGGAAGGCGCGGTCGGCACCTCGGTCGATAAAGGCCATTTCATGACCCGCACCGAAGTGCACTGCGCCAAGTGTGGCGGCCATCTCGGTCATGTGTTCCCCGACGGCCCGCTACCGACGGGCCAGCGCTACTGCATGAACGGCGCGGCGCTTACGTTCGAGCCGAGGAACGAATAGCGCAAACAAGAAGGGCGGCGAAGTCGCCGTCGTCGCCCTTTCTCAGAACATACGCGCTTAACGGTTGTTCAGATTGTCCGTACTCCGGATGAAATTCGCGACATTATCGTGCAGCTTCGCAAGCGACTCCTCGTGCGCATAGACCATGTGGCCCGACTGGTAGTAGGCGTAGGAGATGTTCGACTGCAGGTCGTGCGGGATCGGCAGGTGGTGCATCTCGTACCAACCTTCGTAGAAGGGCGTGGCGAGATCGAAATAGCCGCCGTTCAGCATCACCTTGAGATCGGGATTGTACTTCATGGCGAGGGCCAAATCCGGCATCACGTTGGTGGTCTGCGAAAAGGCGAATTCCTGGCCGGGTTGCTTGTGCTTGAAGTCCCAATACTTGAACACGTTGATCTCGGGATTGTAGACCTCGTTCTGACCGTAGTTCAGATCGGTGCGCGCGTAGTTGTTGAATGCCGAGACATAGGCCGAGCTGATGGCCGCGGATTGCGGATCGTAATCGGCTTCTTTGCTCAAGGGATCGATGGTGGGACCTGAGAAACGGGTATCGAGCCGACCGGTCGTCAGGTCGGCCGAGTCCTGAAGGTTCTTCTCGAACTCGCCGCCGTTGATGCGCAAATCCGCCTTCAGGATGTAGGAGACCGGAAGCCCGGTGTATTCGTGTAGCTTCTCGGCGATGTAGCTGCGCTCCTTGTTCGGCAGATTCGCGCCGCCCTCGAGCGCCAGCAAGTAACGCGTGCGCGCGAATTCTTCGACCTTTTGCAGGAAGGGCTCGAGCTGGTCGGGCCGTTTGCCCGGAAGCTTGTTGTGGTACCACGCCGTCGCCGCATAAGTGGGCAGCGCGATCATGTAGGGCAGATCCACGCCGGGATTGGCTTCCGGCCCGTCGGGCGAGAGGTCGAAGTTCAGGATCTGCGAGAGCAGGATCACGCCGTTGAAATCGACGTCGTCATCCGTCTCCAGATCGTTGATCACAACCGCCGAGCGCGGCGTGCCGTAGCTTTCGCCGAACAGGTATTTCGGCGAGTTCCAGCGGTTGTATTTGGTCAGGAACGATTGGATGAACTGCGTGAAGGCGTAGGCGTCCTCGTCGACGCCATAGAAAGCCTTCTCCTTGTCCTTTCCGGTGATGCGCGAAAAGCCAGTGCCTGGCGCGTCTACGAAGACGAGATCGGAGGCATCGAGCAGGCTGTAGTCGTTGTTGACGATCTGGTATGGCGCTGCCGGAGTGTGCGAGTCATCGGTCGTTTTCACCCGCTTGGGCCCGAAGGCGCCCATGTGCAGCCACACGGTCGAGGAGCCCGGTCCACCATTGTAGAGGAAGGTAATGGGACGGTCGCCCGGCTTCTCGCCTTCCTTGAAATAGGCGACATAGAACATCGCAGCCTTGGCGGTTGGGTTGTTGCTGGCCTGGGCGGGCGCCTTGCTCTTGTCGGCCTGGTCGCCGCTCGAGCCCTGGTCAGCCTTCTCGGCGTCGTCCCAATCCTTGGGATGCACGGTGATCGTTCCGGCGATGGCCTTGTAATCGACGGTGTGGCCTTCCACGTTGACCGATCCGCGCGTCACCGAATCCGGTACATTGAAATAGTCCACGGGACCCGAAGCCGCGGGCTTGGATGCGTCGTCGCCCTTGGAGGCAGCGTCGGCGAAGGCGGTGAACAGGATCATCGACAAGGTGGCAGTCAGGACAACGGCACGTTTCATCAGCACTTCCCCTCAAGGTTCGCGTCATCAGCTCGAAGGAGCGCGGGCGGAAGGACTGGCGCCCGCACCGGAGGCCGCGAGCCTAGGCAATCGGCCCGGCCGGGGAAAGTGTCACGTGTGCAATTATCCGCGCGGTACGGCCATGCGCGGGACGGGTGGCATGATCCTTCCGGCGGATGGTCGAATGGCGACGGATTCTATCCTAGCGAGTGGGCGCGCCAGGCCAGGCCTCGACAGCCGTCGGTCCCAGCGCGTGCACCCGATCCATCACTGCGCCGCGCTCGCGGATGGCTTCGGCCATCGGCCGCCGCTCATGGGCATGCAGCCACAGCCGCAAGAGCAGGCGCTTTTGTGTCTCCGTATCCCGGAAGGCGGTGCGCGCATGCATGACGCGGAAATTGTGCCAGAACACCATCTCACCCGGCTCCAGCACGAAGCGCGCGGCGACGTCCAGCCGGTTGGCGATCTCATCCATCGCCGCGATCGCTTCGGGCAACAATGGCGTCATCGGCTCGCCTGCCTCTTCCGGCTTCTGGAAGAACACGCGATTGTGAAAGCAGCTCGCCTGCCTCTTCCGGCTTCTGGAAGAACACGCGATTGTGAAAGCAGCTCACCTGCCCTTCACGCTGGCAAAAGATGGGAACCTTGCCGGTCGAGACTTCGCCTCTCGCCGGCGCGGTGTGATACCACCCTTCATACAGCGCCATCAGCAGATCAGGCCGCTCGGCCGCGAGCGTGTCATGGACGTATCTTGAGCTCACAAATCCCGATACGCCGCCCTCGGGCGCCAACGCGATCGAGGCCAGCGCCATGATCTCGTGGAAATCGGTGTGCGGCCTCAACTCCATGTCCGTGGTGGTGCCGCGCCAGGGCAGATTTGGATTGCGCTCCACGCGCGCCACGTAGTCGCCGAACTGGCTTTGCACCACACCGCGGCCAACATAGGCGCCGAGGGCCCAGAACAGACGCGCGTAGTCTTCGCGATCGTAGCGCGACGGGTCGGGCCCCTTGACCAGGGCAAAGCCCCGGCCGCGATTGACGGCGTGTGCAACACTCGCCATCGCCGCGCCTATGGCGGGATCGGCGACATCCTCCTTTCCGATGTCCGGAAAGTCCCGGCCGCGAATGGCCGCGACCGCGGAATCGAGCGCAGCGGCGAAATCCGGTCCGGTCTTGACTGTCACCGCGTCCTTGCCGCCCAGGCCTTCGCCAGTCCAGCTCGTATCGGATAGGGTCTCATGCGCCATCATGTCGGTAAGCGTAGCGGAATGCGGCGCCGACGAGCAACGCGGAGCCTGTTAACCCTTGGCATGGCGGCGGCCGCAGGCCGCTGGCCGTCTATCGCCGAATGAATTAGACGTTACCCGTATGTGTGGCATCGCTGGTATCCAAGTCGCGGCCGGCCGCAGGATCGAGCCTGCGGCCCTCGACCGCATGGAAGCGGCGCTATTGCATCGCGGCCCCGATGCACAGGGCCGTGCGGTCTATCCGCAGACCGCCATTCTATCCACGCGGCTTTCGATCATCGACATCGAGAACGGCGACCAGCCGCTTTACGCGCCCGACGGCAAGGCGCTGGTCGCAAATGGCGAGATCTACAATTCGCCCGAAATACGCGAGACGACCCCGGACTATCCCTACAAGACCCATTCCGATTGCGAAGTGATCTTTCCGCTGCTGGCGGCACACGGTCTCGACTTCCCCCGTCATCTCCGGGGCATGTACGGTGCGGCCGTTTACGACGACAATACGGGCCGCCTGATCCTTGCCCGCGACCAATTCGGCATCAAGCCTCTCTATTATATCGAGCTTCCTGGTCTGTTCGCCTTTGCGTCGGAACCATCGGCGCTGCTGGACGCCGGTTTCTTGCCGCGCGAGATCGATGGCGGCGCGCGCTCCGAGCTCTTGCAGCTCAAATATGTCACCGGTACCCGCACCATCTTTTCGGGCATCGCGCGCCTCGAACCCGGCGAATTGATGGTCGTCGAGAACGGTACCATTACAGAACGGCGCGCCATTCCGACCTTTCCCGACACCAAGCCGCGCACGCCGTGGCCGCCGACATGGCTGCCCTCCGCGAAAGCGCCGGCGCCGTTGCTGAACGAGCTGGAGACCGTACTCCTAGATTCCGTCCGCGTGCATCTGCGCTCGGATGCATCGTGCTGCCTTTTCTTTTCGGGTGGAGTGGATTCCACGATCCTGGCGCTCGCCACCGAGCGCATCGCCCCGCATGCCTTTCAGGCGCTGACCGTGGGCTATGCGGGCGCGGAAGTGGAAGACGAGACGGCGAACGCGCTCAGACTGGCAAACCTGCTCGGCATGAAATGCGACCGTGTCGAGATGAGTTCAGACGATTTCTGGACTCTCGCGCCCCGCATCGCCGCCTGCGTGGATGACCCCATGTGCGATCCCGCCGTGCTGCCGCTCTACATGCTGGGCAAGGCGGCGGCGGAGCGTAAGCACAAGGTTGCCATCTGCGGCGAAGGCTCCGACGAGATGTTCGGGGGCTATGCGCGCTACCGCCGCGCCACGCTGCCCGAATTCTTCGCCCAGCGGGAACGCCGCGGCGTCTTCCGCCACAGCGAATTCAACGGCGAGGACTTCACCGGCTGGGATGAGCCGATGAGCGCGACGGAAGAGCGGCTTGCCCGGCGATGGTCGAATCGCATGCAGGTGCTGATGGCGGTGGATGTGCTGGAGCGCCTTCCCAATTGCCTCCTCATCAAGCTCGATCGCGCGTTGATGGCCCATGGCGTGGAAGGCCGCACGCCGTTCCTCGACCGCGCGGTGATCGGCTTCGCCGCGGGCCTGCCCGACGGGCTGAAATCCAATCCGCGCTGGGGCAAGACGATCCTGCGCGACTGGCTGGCGCGCGAATTTCCGGAAGCGCGGCCCTATGCGCGCAAGCGCGGCTTCGATGTGCCGCTTGCAAGCTGGATGAAGCCGCACGCGCGCCAATTGGCCGAACTTGTCGCGGCCGAACCGGGTGTCGCGACGGTATTCTCGCCAGCAACCGTGGAGTCGGTCTTCGCCGATTGCGCGCGCGATGCGCAACCGGCCTGGAGCGCTCTCTATTACGCGCTCTGGCACGCGCACCACATTATGGGCGTCGATTGCCGCGGCGACATTGTCGAGGTGCTGTCGACAGCGCGGCCGCCGCGCGGGCGCGCCATGCCGGCCGCCGGCATGGCCGCGGCTTTGCCCTGACGAGCGCACTCATGCGAATGCCAGGCGACGTGCTCTACAATTTCCATTGGGTGGTGCCGGGCGAGCTTGCGCGCTCAGCCCATCCCTATGCAGGCTTCTTCGGACCATTCCTCCGTAGAAGGAATATCCGCGCGGTCGTCAATCTGCGCGGGCGCAACCCGCATTTCTGGTGGTGGCGTTACGAGACACGCGTCTGCGAGCGCCTGGGTATGCCGCATGAAGACATCGCGATCAACTCGCGAAACCTTCCCGATCATGGCATCTTGCTGCAATTGATCGCAATCTTCGACGCGCTACCCAAACCCATTCTGGTCAAATGCTCCGGCGGCCAGGACCGCGCGAGCCTCGCTGCTGCGCTCTATCTGATCCATCGCAAGGGCTGGGGCGCGCTCGGGGAGGCGGGCGCGCAATTCGCGCGCTGGCCCTATCTGCATCTGCCCAAGCCACAGCAGCTCTGGATGAAGGCGTTCCTCGGCTATGCCTCGGAGCGCGCGGAGGGCGCGCCCATCACGCAATGGCTCGCCACCGGCTACTCCTGGGAGGACTTTCGTGCCTGGCTTGCGGCTAACGGCTTGCGCGATTCCTTCCGCTACAGTCCGGGGGATTTGGAAATTATGACGCGCCGGGCAGGGTGAGGAATCCGGTCGCCTGAGCGCTGTCGGAGGCATCACGCAGGCCCGCAAAATCAAAAAGGTGTCGCGCCGGCAGGATGAAAGCGCGTCCGGCTGTGCCGAGATTTCGAAAGTTTACTATCGCCGATACGGACACGCGAGTGGTGATGCCGCCTGAAGGCCCACCGCCGTATCCGCCCTACATTTGTTTCTCCGCTTCCAGGCGCGCCTCGCGCTTGGCACGCCGCATCTTCATGCCAAGATAGAAACTCATGGCCGCCAGCGCGTAAAGCGGCCATTGCACGATGTCATTGATCGAATCGGGCAACACGAAAGAGGCCAGCCCAAAACAGAGCGAGGCCATGAAATAGAGGGGACGCCACGCGAAGAGTGGCAGTTTCTTATGTGTGCGTTTCCATTCTTCAAGTTCGGCATCCACCGGATTTGGCTCGCGGAGCGGCGGCAGCGCGGGTTCGGCTTCGAATGCGTCCGGTCGCGCGCGGTCCGACGCGGTCAGCGCCGCGCTGGCGGACGGGGCCTTCCTCCTGACCCGTGCAGGCAGGGCGAACTGGGTCGGCGCGCGGCGGCCGAATGCGACAGGCTTGTGCAAGGCACCCCCTTTGAGGCTACGGCGAGAGAATGCCCGATGGAGCTTGGCGTTTGCCTAAATCAAACGATCAAATTGTCTTGAATGGTGACGAAATCACGGGCGGCCCACACCCGTGCGAACAGCATTTGCCGCGCGCATGTCGGGCGCCCGCAGATGGAATATGGCGCACCGGGCAGGATGAAAATGAGAACTGGAGCGTCGCGGTCCCGCGCGGTGAGCCACCTGGGGCGAATGATCATCGAAATTGCCAATTATGCGAATAAGCCACTCCGCAGCGGCGCCCACCCCCGTCCATTATGCTCCCCATGGGGAACTCCAGGCACCTCACGCCATAGGATTCGAACGCGAAAGAGCAAAAGCACCATTCAGTCTTACTAAGATATGAATTAGTTTTCGCGCGGAGACACGCCGCAGCACTGTGCCCAAAACGTCAAATACTACAGCAATATCAAATAGTTATGACGGCTCCCAAAAAGGCTTCACTTATAACACCCGTGTCAGCGTAAAATACAAAAATTGATTCTACATTGACCAATCGGCTGCCTGCGAAATATTAAGTCAACGTGTCTGGCGGGATAGGGCCATAAAGTGGGGTGGTCATTTAACATTTCGCAGCGGCTTCTAAGCTTTGCCGCATGTTTCCTTCTAACTTTTGGACTCGCGGAGTGTCATCGTGTGCCCCCGCTCGGGAGCTGTTGGCCAAATGCTGACGAGCAGGCGCAGGTCACTTCTGTTGGCGCTCCCAACAGAGACAAACGTGACGCCGCAAAGATTCGGCAACCGGATAAGTTCTCCAAATCGATTCATCAATCACCATTTACACAGGTATTCATCGACGGATCGGGCACCATGTCAGGGTACATGACGCCCGGCGACCGTGGAGATTCGGAGTCCAGAAATGTCGCTGATGTTTATACAGGCCTATCTGACGTATTGGCGAGGGAATCAAATACTCCGGTTGAGTATTATCGTGTTGGCTCAGAGCTAAATCCGATATCAGGAGATGGGCTCGACGCGGCCACCACCGAATCCTTCTACACCTGTCACCAATGCGACAATCAAGAGTCGCGCTTGGACTTGGCACTTAATAAAATACTGAGCAGTCCACGCGACGCCCTGAGCGTCTTGCTATCTGATCTTTTTATCACCGAGCGAGCTATCTCCGGCACGAGCTTTGATAAATTGCGACGGCCGCTTCGCCAAATTATCCAAAGAGGGCAAACAGTGGCCATATTCGCAATTAAAGGTCAATTTCACGGCGTTATCCAAGATTTTATCGACGATCCGTTTGCAAAGGTAAGAGACGCGACGTCGCGGCCACTCTTTGTTGTCCTGGTGGGCCCACGGGAACGTGTCGAAAGAGCAGCAATGCTATTTGAGCAGAACGTGCTTTTCGATTCTTCGAAGGAGAGCCATTTTATACTTTTCTCGACTCGCTTCGCGCGCAAACCCTTCTCAAACACTGAGGGCATAAACTGGTTTTACCCAGCAGGACATGTCGAAGTTTTAGAACCCATAGGCCGGGGCCATTCGCTACCAGTGGTCCGTCTATGGCCGCATGGGAATGTGAAATACATCATACCAGTAAGTCGTATAGTACTGCCGTATGCCTTGGAGCCGCACGCCAGTGTAGATGTTTCAATATGGAGGAAGAATGCTTACGCCACCGGCTGCGCGGACGCGTGGCAATCAATAAATCCATTTGCCGGCGTTGCGAGCATTTCCCAAACAAATGGAGCCATCGCGCTTAGTTTCTTTTCAGACAATAACAGCCGACACAAGTTGCTGACAGATGAAACTTATCTTGCGACGGCGAAAATTGTCGGGGCTGAAAGGCCGCCCTCTCTTCCAGCTTGGACACGCGAATGGAGTTTCGAGGATGAGAACGCCAAAGCCCTTAGAAGCGAACATCCCGCGTTCTTTCCCGCTCGGAATTTTACGCGCCTCGCGGAGACCCTCAAAGACGCAGTCGCAGATAACGCTCATGACGAGACACTTGGCCAACTTAGCGTTGTCATCGAAATGAAGGAATAAAATGATGAAAAGATATCTGATTGGCGCGTTCACGAGTGCCATTATCGTTTATGCACTGGGCGTAGCGTCGGCAATACTCCTACAGATGAGCTTCACTTATGTGTTCCTCGGCCCGTTCTTTGGTCGTGTCCCCTTCGTAAGTGATTATGATGCACAACGCCTTGCTGACTACGCCGCAAGCGCGATTAAGACGGCAAGCCTCATATCCGCTGTCTTGGCTGCTGGATTTTTTCTATACAGCTGGTGGCGGGCTCCAAAGTTTCCAGGCGATGCACATCGTCGTCGCTGGACGTGGCTATCGTTCTTGTCATTGACCGCTGTTTTGGCCACAGCTGGAGCGTTTATATCCCTGTTTTTCACTCCTATTGTGGAACTGCCTCGATATGTTCTATCGGCGGCATTTGGCGTGCTCTGTTTAGTGTTCTTTCTCTTTGGATCGCTTGTCGCGGTTCCTGCAATCTTAGCCGAAGCCATACCGCTCGGAAATTGGAAGTGGCGTCAAGTACGATCCTGGCAGCAACGGAGGTGAGTGAGCGATGCATACGAAAATACTTATAGGCGTTGGAGGAACTGGCGCAAAGATTGTAGAGAGCTTTGTCCACTTATCAGCTGCTGGAATCGGTCCGCAGAGAGTCTGGGTTGGTCTGGTGGATCAAGACGGACGAAACGGCAACTTGGATCGTACCAAGGACCTACTGGGCACATACTGCACTCTTCGATCCGCGCTGAGGTCTCCTGGAAAGTCAAACATTGGCGCAAACACTGAGCTGTTTGGTCCCGAAATAGAC
>Ga0335085_10017173_pt1 | contig 10436 bp, 8 predicted proteins | sample Lox_Sample_45_FD_206712 | JGI IMG/M metagenome (GOLD analysis project Ga0335085, IMG submission 206712) | Soil microbial communities from Loxahatchee National Wildlife Refuge, Florida, United States - Lox_Sample_4.5 | ecosystem: Environmental > Terrestrial > Soil > Wetlands | place: USA: Florida...
GCTCTCGCGCGCCTGCGCAACGCATGGCCGCGCCGCCTGACGCTCGAGGAACTGACCGGGCCGGGCGGCTTTGCCGCCGTCGCGCGTGAAGCCTTGCTGATCGCTCTGCTGCAATCGCGGCCGGTTCGCGATGTCGCGCTTGAGCGCTTCTTGACCGCGTTGCGGCACGCCTTGCTCCGTCGGGCGACGGCGGCGACGGCGGCGGCTTTTTCCGATGACGAGATCGGCTTCTGCTGTGCGCTGGCACGGCAATGTTACATCAACGAATACGCCTTCGCCGTCGACAGCGCCGAGGTCGAAGAGGCGGAGCACCTTCGCCAGCAGGTGATGGCCACGATGCGGAGCGGCGCAGACATCGATCCGCTGCCATTGAGCGTGCTCGCCTGTTATGTCGCGCTGCACAGTCTTACGGCGCCGCTTGACGGCCGCTGCTCTCCGGCGTCGATCGACGCGCTGATCACCCAGCAGGTGCGGGAGCATCAACAGGAGGCTGACGATCGCGACATCATTGCCGCAGTGACGCTTATCGAGGACGCCGTCTCGCTCGCGGTCCGGCAGCAATATGAGGAAAATCCTTATCCGCGCTGGACGGTCGCGACGCCGACCAGGCCGGCAACGATCGACGGCTATATCGGCCGCGAGCTTCCATTCGCGGTCATGGCGCCGATACGCAACGCGCGCACGCTCGACATTCTCGTCGCCGGCTGCGGCACCGGAAAGCATCCGATCGAACTGGCGCAGACATTTCCCGACGCGCGCCTGTTGGCCGTCGATCTGAGCAAAGCCAGCCTCGCCTATGCCCGCCGCAAGACGCGCGAGGCCGGGATCGGCAACATCGAATACGCCCAGGCGGACATTCTCGCTCTGCCGTCCATCGCACGCTCATTCGATGTCATCGAGGCCGCCGGGGTCCTGCACCATCTCGCCGATCCGTTCGCCGGCTGGCGCGCGCTGCTCGCGATGCTCCGGCCCAACGGCCTGATGGGGATCGGCCTTTACAGCGAGACCGCGCGGCGGCCCTTGACGGCGCTGCGGGCCGAGATCGCCGCGCGCGGACTGCAGCCGACCGCGCATGACATTCGTGCATTTCGGCAGGAGCTGATCAGCCAATTCAAGGCGCCGCAGACCGAGGATTTCTTCTGCATCAGCGGATGCCGCGACCTGTTGTTCAACGTCATGGAACATCGCTTCACCATTGCGCAGATCAAATCCTTCGTCGACGACAGCGGATTGAGGTTTCTCGGATTCGCCGTGCCTGCCGCTGTCGAAGCGCAATTCCGCCAGCACTATCCCGACCCGTCGGCGCTGGTCGATCTCGCTCTTTGGGACGCATACGAGTCTTCCCATCCGCACACCTTCATCACGATGTACAAATTCTGGGTGCAGAAGGCGAACGGCTGAACCCGTCCGTCAGATCACACCGTCACTTCTTGGTCGCGATCGTGATGCCGCTAAAGACAAGTCCATAGCCAATGGCGTGGTAAAGCTCGAAGCGCTCGCCGAGCAGCAGAATCGCCAGCACCGATCCGAACACCGGCACCAGGTGGATGAACGGCGCCGCGCGATTGGCGCCGATCAGCTCGATGCCGCGGTTGAGGAACAGGTAGCCGAGCAGCGACGGAAAGATGCAGATAAAGGCGAAGCTCGCGACGCTTTCGGCATCGAAGATCATGGTCCGGCCGCCGGCGATCTCCCAGACAACTGCCGGCAGCAGAAACAAGGCGCCGCCGCCCATGCCCACGGCCAGGAACGAGAACGGATGGATCGCGGGCCGCTTGCGCAGGAACGCCGCATAGAAGCCGTAGATGACGAGCGCGATCAGAAAGCAGACGTCGCCGCGGTTGAACTCGATCCCCAGCAGCACGGCGAGGCTGCCGTGGCAGACGATGACCAGGACGCCCGATAGCGAAACGCAGATGCCGCCGGCCTGCCGCAGCGTCAGCTTTTCGCCGAACAGCGCGAAGGTCCACATCGCCACGAACAACGGCGCCACCGATTGCAGCAGCAGCCCGTTGATCGCCGTCGTATACTGGAGGCCGTAATAGGCGAGCGTGTTGTAGACTGAGAAGCCGGTGAACGCGAGCACCGATAACACGCCGATCTGCTTGCGGATGACCGGCCAATCGCGCGCCAGATGAGCTGCGGCAAACGGCAGCAGGATCGCGAACGCACCGCCCCAGCGGATGAAAGCGAGCGTGATCGGTGGAACGTGCCCGGCAATGAAACGGCCGAGGACGGTATTGCCCGCCCAGAACAGCGAGGTCAGCGACAGAAGTAGATAGGGTTGGTCGAACAACCAGCCGCCCACGCGGGACAGTCGTTCGGCGCGCGCCACCGGCATGACGCTCCTCCTTATGCCATTCGATGGCGTGGCAGAGGAGCTATCGCGGACGGCGACGCCCGACCAGTGCCTGGCCCGCATGACTGGCTTGGCGGGGCGGCCCTGCGACAATCAGTTCCTGCCCCGAGATCGGGCCGACCGAATGCCGCAGCATCCTCCATCGACCGCGCAAGCCGTCGGAATTTGCTGCAAAACCAATAATTTGATCGGCGTCGCCGCCAGTCCAGGGGCGCCGCTTTTCCTTGCTTCGGGCGACGTCATCCATTATCCGGGACAGTCGGCTGCGGCCGGTATCCGATCCATGTGAGTTTTGGTCGGCCTGTCGGGGACACCTCCTCATGGCGAATGTTGTCGTGGTCGGCTCCCAGTGGGGAGACGAAGGCAAAGGGAAGATCGTCGATTGGCTGTCGGAGCAGGCCGACATCGTCGTGCGCTTCCAAGGCGGCCACAATGCCGGCCACACGCTGGTGATCGACGGCACCACCTACAAGCTTTCGCTGCTGCCCTCGGGTGTCGTGCGTCCGGGCAAGCTGTCGGTCATCGGCAACGGCGTCGTGCTCGATCCGCATGCGCTCATCAACGAGATCGCCACGCTCAAGAAGCAGGGCATCACCGTCACCCCGGAGAACCTGCGCATCGCCGAGAACACGCCGCTGATCCTGCCGCTGCACCAGGAACTCGACGTGGCGCGCGAACGCGCGTCGGGCAAAGGCGCCATCGGCACCACCGGCCGCGGCATCGGGCCCGCCTACGAGGACAAGGTCGGCCGGCGCGCGATCCGGCTGATGGACCTCGCCGACCTGCAGATGCTCAACGGCAAGCTCGAGCGGCTGCTCGCCCATCACAACGCGCTGCGGCGGGGCCTTGGCATGAGCGAGGTCGCGCCACGTACGCTCTACGATGAGTTGGCAGGGGTCGCGCCGCAGGTGCTGCCGTATATGGATTCGGTCTGGTCGCTGCTCGACGAGCGGCGCCGCGAAGGCAAGCGGATCCTGTTCGAGGGCGCGCAGGGCGCGCTGCTCGACATCGACCACGGTACCTATCCGTTCGTGACATCGTCGAACACGGTCGCGGCGCAGGCAGCGACCGGCTCCGGCCTCGGTCCGAACGCAATCGGCTACGTGCTCGGCATCTGCAAGGCCTACACCACCCGCGTCGGCTCCGGACCATTTCCGACCGAGCAGCTCAACGACATCGGCAAGACGCTCGGCGAGCGCGGCAAGGAGTTCGGCGTCGTCACCGGCCGGCCGCGGCGGTGCGGCTGGTTCGATGCGGTGCTGGTGCGGCAGACGGTGCGCACCAGCGGCATTCGCGGCCTTGCCCTCACCAAGCTCGACATTCTCGACGGTTTCGAGGAAATCAAAGTCTGCACCGGCTATCGTCTGGACGGCCGCGAGATCGACTATCTGCCCGCGAGCGAACACGCCCAGGCGCTGGTCGAGCCCGTTTATGAGACGATCGCGGGCTGGCAGGAGCGCACGGCGCGGGCGCGCTCGTGGGCCGACTTGCCCGCGCAGGCGATCAAATATGTCCGTCGGGTCGAGGAACTGGTCGGCTGTTCCGTCGCCGTGCTCTCGACCAGCCCGGAACGGGAAGACACGATCCTGGTGCAGAACCCGTTCGAGACCTGAGCCGAGATGAAATTCAACAGCACCCGGCGTAAGCTGCCCCAATGACCGACTACCAGCCACTCATCGCCCGCGCGGTCGAAAGCCTCGGCAAGAGCACTGGCGAAGCACGCCGTGGGCTCTATGAACGGGCGCGCGCGGCGCTGGTCGCGCAGCTTCGCGCCGTGGATCCGCCGCTCTCGGAGTCGGACATCACCAAAGAGCGCCTGTCGCTCGAAGAGGCCATTCGTAAGGTCGAGGCCGAAGCGGCGCGCAAGTCACGCCTCGATCCACGGACCGAGCCGCGCTTCGAACCGCGGCCGCTCAAGCCGGCCTTTCGGCCGCCTTCGCCGGCGACGCCGACGCCGCCCACGCCTCCGCCACCGGCCCCACCGCGACAAGAGCGCGTTGGACCGCCTGCCGGACCGCCGCCAGGCGGACATGAACCACCTCCGGCGCGGACCAGCGCGCCGCCGCCGGTGCCGAGTCCTGACGAGCTCGGCCTAGCCGACGTACAGCGGCGGCCGCCGCCGTCGAGCGCGCGCGGCCGTCTGCTGAGCGCGCGCATGCCCTCGCTGTCGCAGGAGGGCCTCAAGGGATTCCGTGACGTCGTGCACGAGGTGGACGATCTCGGCACCGCTTCGGCCAAGGCGGTGCAGACGGCGCGCGACACCCGAGAATCCTACGAGCCTGGACCGTCCCTTCCCGCCGAAGCCGCACCTCCGCCGCCCGCGCCGCCGCGCTTCGAGCCGCAACTCGATGCGGACGCGTTGACCGGGGCGGATCTCGACACGCCTCCACGCAGCATCGAGCCGACATTCGATCTCGACGAAGAACATCCATCCTATCCGCCACGGCCGCGTCCGGCCCAGGCCGCGGGCTCGGACGACGAGTTCGAGGCGCAGCGACCGCCGCGCTCTTATCGCGGCATAGTCAAGGTCGCGGCCATCGTCGCCATCCTCGGAATTCTGACGGCGGCTTTATCGTTCGAGTGGCCCAAGATCACGCAATTCGTCTCGCAGTTCTCCGCCAAGCGGCCGACCCAGGTGACGCAAGCGCCGGCGACGCAGCCGAAATTCTCCGGGCGCGTCCCCCAGGAGCAGCCGTCGAACCGGACCCCGAACACGGCGGCACCCAACACGCAGGCGCCGCCGGCCGTGGCGCAGCGCGTCGTGCTCTATGAAGAAGACCCCAACGATCCTCAGGGCAAACGCTTTGTCGGCTCGGCGATCTGGCGGACCGAGACGGTTTCGCCCGGGCCCGGCCTCGCGCCCGAACTCGCGGTGCGTGCCGATATCGAGATTCCGGAGCGGCGAATGACGGTCACCTGGTCGCTTCGCCGCAATACCGATCCGGCGCTGCCGGCGAGCCACACCATCGAGATCATGTTCAACCTGCCGGCCGACTTTCCGGGCGGCGGCATATCCAACGTGCCGGGCGTGCTGATGAAGCAGGCCGAGCAGGCGCGCGGCACGCCGCTGGCCGGCCTCGCCGTCAAGGTGACGACGGGCTTCTTCCTGATCGGTCTGTCGGCCGTGGACGCCGACCAGCAGCGCAACGTGCAACTGCTCAAGGATCGCGAATGGTTCGACGTGCCCATTGTCTATACCAATGGCGGCCGCGCCATTCTGGCGATGGAAAAGGGCCCGCCAGGCGACAAGGCTTTCGCCGACGCCTTCGCGGCGTGGGCAAAGTGAGCGATCGTTAAATGACCTCGGCGAAACCGAAGATATCCGGCACACAGTCGAACGCGCTCGTCGCCTCCGCGCTGCGCACGCTCGACACCGGGCGTGAGGCGGTAGCCGCGCTGGCCGCCGCCATGTGCGACGGCCTCGGCGCCAGCTTCATCGCCGCAGTCGAGATCATTCGCGCCGCGCGCGGCCGCGTCATCGTGACCGGCATGGGCAAGTCGGGCCATGTCGGGCGCAAGATCGCCGCGACGCTCGCTTCGACCGGCACGCCGGCGTTTTTCGTCCACGCCGCCGAGGCGAGCCACGGCGACCTCGGCATGATCACCTCCGACGACGTGATGCTGGTTCTGTCCTGGTCGGGAGAGACCGAGGAGCTGAAGGACCTGATCAACTATTCGCGGCGCTTTGCCATCTCGCTCATCGCCATCACGGTCGAGGCCGACAGCACGCTAGGCAAGGCCGCCGATGTCGTATTGGCGATGCCGCAGGCGCGCGAAGCCTGTCCGCACAATCTCGCACCGACGACGTCCTCGCTGATGCAGCTCGCGCTTGGCGACGCGCTCGCGATCGCGCTCCTCGAAAGCCGGGGTTTTACCGCCATCGACTTCGGCGTGTTTCATCCGCGCGGCAAGCTCGGCGCCGCGCTCCGCTTCGTCCGCGACGTCATGCACGCCGGCGTAGCGGTGCCGCTGATCAAACGTGGCGCGCCGATGTCGGAGGCTATCGTCGAAATGTCGGCCAAGGGCTTCGGCTGCGTGGCGGTGATCGATGCTGACGGCAAGCTGGCTGGCGTCATTACCGACGGCGATCTGCGCCGGCACATGCGCGTCGATCTGTTGCAGGCCCGAGTCGATGACGTGATGACGGCGTCGCCCAAAATCGTCCGCCCCGATCAATTGGCCAGCGAAGCGCTGCAACTGCTCAATTCATCGAAGATCACGGCGCTGTTCGTCGTGGAGCGAGACCGCCCGGTCGGCATCGTGCATTTTCACGATCTGCTTCGCGCCGGCGTGGCATAAATTATTCGGTCGCCGCCAACCGGCTCAGTACAGTCCGCCTTCCGCGACCGAAGGGTCGCCCGGCGCGCGGCCGGTCGGTCGCGGCGCCGACGGAGCGACTTTACCGGTGCTGCCGGCCGGACTGGCCGCATCGTCTTGCTGCTGCTTGTGGGCGATGAATTCCTCATAGCCGGGAGCCCCCGGACGCGGCGGAACGTCGTGGGGCATGCCGCCAGCCCAGTGCGGCCAGTGATCGGCAACGACGGCCGAAACTGAACTGCATGATCCCAGCGCCAAGCCGAGACCGAGGATTATCGGCGCCGCAATGAGCCGCTTGACGATCATGCCGTTTCCACGTTTTCAACCCAGAATGCCGCGCCACATGGGCCGAGTTCGTGGCGGCACTGTGATGAATCTCGGCTTCCCCGCAGCCGGACTGAAGCGTTATCGGACGTGGGCTGTCGCGACCGACGCCAACGGAACATTTAAAGTTCTGGCGTCAAGAAAATCCTAATAGCATTGCCGGGCGCGCCATGCGAATGGGTCCGTCGCGTGAGTGGAGGATCGTCCGAATTGACGCCGCGGAAGCAGCACGAGGCGCTGCGATTTTGCGCCATGGCGAAACCGACCGCGTTGCTGCTGATATCTGCGACCATCGCGGCATGCAGCAATATCGCCGTGCCGCAGCAGGAGACGCCCGCTACGACCATGGACCCGGCTTATGGCGCGCTGATCGCCAGCTACATCAAGCGGACATTCAAGACTCTGCCGCCGGTCAACACTTTCGAAATTTCATCGCCGCGCTGGGTGCATGCGACGACCGGATGGAGTTGGCTCGCCTGCGTACGCTTTCGCGACGGCAATGCCTTGCGCAGCTACTCGGTTTTCCTTCAAGGCACCGCCGTCACCGACGCGCGCTACGCCGTGGAAACCGACGACTGCCCATCGCAGGCCTATTCTCCGTTCAATCTCGATACCGGCGCGATCGGCTCGACGGCCGTCGAAAAACAAAGCCCGCTTTATTAGAGCGCGACCCGTTGAAGTCTGACCGCGTTCCACGCGTCATGCGCGGGCTTGGCGGCAACAAGTCTACGCCGCCTGTTCCATCATTAGCGCCTGCTCGACTGCCGACAGCACCTGACTTGCCGACAACTCATCGAGGCATTGGCTGCGGCTATTGATGTGCCGATCGCAGCCCTCAAGCTGGCACGGCAGGCAAGGCAAGGGATTTTGCACCAGCCAGACGTTGCCGCGCCGCTGGATCGTCCCGGCGGCGGCCCATGGCCGCTCAAGGCCGCCGACCGGCCACGGCCCCCAGATGCGAGGGTCGGTCGGACCGAACAGTGCTACGGTCGGCGTGCCGGTAGCAGCCGCGAGGTGCGTGACCGCCGTGTCCGGTCCGACATAGACCCGCGCGGCGCGGATCAATGCCGCGAGCGCCGGCCAATCGGTGCTGCCGTCGAGACGCGTCACGTCACAGCCGCTCCACACCTCATCGAGATAGTCGCGATCGGCGTTGGCGCCGGTCACCGCAATGCTAAGTCCGCGTTCGCGCAGCGCCGTAGCGAGTGCGCGCCATCCGTCAATCGCCCAGCGTTTGAAGCGAAACATCGGCGCGGCATGCACGACGGCGCAGGGCTGCACCGGCATCTCGCTTGCAGGCGGCACTCCGGCCGGTCCAACCACCTCCGTGATCGCCGGAATACCGAGCGCCGCGGCGAGGCTCAGATTGTCGAGAACGCGATGCAGATGCCGGTCGGAGGGGCATGAGCGGCTCAGCACGAAACGCTTGATCGCCGACGACAAACCTGCCGGTTCAAGCAGGCCCGCGCTCTGCCGCCCGGCAACGCAGGCGAGCGTCGTCGGCCGGTCTCCGGTCTGGGTCGAGATCGCCAAATCGTAGCGGCGGCGCAGCCGGCGCAGCAGCGCCAGGCTTTCGCTCGCGCTCGGACGCGGCGGGATGGCGATGACGCGCGCGAGGTCGGGGTTGCCCGCCAGTATCCCTTCGGTCCCGGCAAACACCAGCGCTTCGATCGACGCGTCGGGGAACGCCCGCTTCACGCTGCGAATAAGCGGTGTCGCCAGCAGCACGTCGCCGAGGCGACGCAGCACCACGACAAGCACGCGCGCATGGCTCGGCAGGCGGATCGGATTCATGGCTTGGCCGCGAGCACGGCCGCCTGCGCCAAGTCGCGCTGCCGCAGCACCATACCGCCGGCGACGCCGACGCCGAAGATGTAGATCCAGCCTTGCGTGAAGTCGAACAGGTGCGAATTGACGAGCGACGACACGACGTTCTGGACGACGACGATGAGGCCGATCCAGTCGATGAAGCTGCCGCCGCGAAACAGCATCAGATGTGCAATCCACATCGCGACGAGGATCAGCGCTCCGGCCAGACCGAGTTGGATCGCGACGGCGAAGATTTGATTGTGGGGATTGACCGAAGCGACAGAAGCGGACCCCGCGTCCGCACTCACCGTGCCGCGAAACTGCTCCGGGATCGACCCGGTGCCGTGGCCGATGACCGGAGCGACGGCGATGAAAGTCAGAGACTTCCTGAGAAACTCGAGATGCATGCCGGTCGAGTTCAAAGCATCGCTGGTCCGATAGGCCTCGAATTCGGCGACGGATCTGTCCATACGGTCGCGCAGATAAGGCGATTCGAACCATACGCTGGCGCCGACGACGCAGCCCAGCACGATCGCGCCGACCGCACCTTTCAGGCCGTACAGCCGCCAGCCGAGCATCAGGAAAAGCACCGGCGCCACCAACAGTGTCGTTCGGCCGAGCGCGATAAAAGTCACGTTGGCGAGGAACAGCAGCGCCAGCGCAAAGAAGACCAGCAGCGACCGCCGCTGCCGCGCGCGGTGCGCCGCGAAGCCGCGTTCGAGAGCCACGATGGCGCAAAGCAGGAAATCCTCGCTTTGCAGAACGTAATCCTTGACCGGGATGCCGAATTGCTTGCCGCGCCACGACAGGCCCGGAGTCAAGGCCAGCACCCATGACGCGAGCAATACACCCGCCACCGAAGCGAAGAATCCGTAGAGCACCCAGATGCCGTTCGCGGAGCGCCGAAAGTGCGCCAGCAGCACCGGTACGAACAGAAGCCGGTGAAAGCTGTCGAGCCCGGCGAGGCGCTCCTTCCAGGTGACGTCAGCCCACAGCATGCCGACCACGGCGAGCGCCCACAGCAGGACTGGCAAGCCGCCCGCCGGCGTCAGAAGCTCGCGCCGGACCGCCGCGACATTCAACGTCGGCAGCGCGGCGACGAGCCAGAGCACGACGAAAATCCCGGCGGCGGATGTCGACCATGGCAATGACACCGCGACCCCAACCGCGAGCCAATCGGCAAGCCGGGCGAGGGTCTGCGGGCCAGGCACTGCGGCGCGATCGATTGTCGTCATCGGCCTCAATTGGAAAGGCGGCGGCTTCTAGCCGGCCGCGTAACACGTCCATATTCAAACTAACACATCAAGGCTCAAGACCGGACCGGCCCGCTGTTTGGCCTTCGCCGCAAGATGAGATTCTTGTGCGCGGTCCGGGCAATCCACGCAGGCCTTTTTCCGGGACGATCGCGATCAAGTCGACCGTCCGGCCTTTGCGGCCGCCTCGCTCGCGACTGCCGACAAGCCGCGCAAGGCGCGCACGCGATCGCCGCCGATAACCTCGTCAAGCCGCGCTCGGTTGGCGGCAAGCTCCGCACGATCATTCTGCGGATGCCACAGATGCAGTACGCCGGTGGCAAACCGGCCGTCCTTGCGTCGCACGCCGGCGTGGAACAGGCGCACGACGAGAT
>Ga0335085_10017174_pt1 | contig 10436 bp, 6 predicted proteins | sample Lox_Sample_45_FD_206712 | JGI IMG/M metagenome (GOLD analysis project Ga0335085, IMG submission 206712) | Soil microbial communities from Loxahatchee National Wildlife Refuge, Florida, United States - Lox_Sample_4.5 | ecosystem: Environmental > Terrestrial > Soil > Wetlands | place: USA: Florida...
CCGCCGAGGATGTGGCCGACCTTGAGGTCCTGCAGCATTTCGCCCGCGACGGCGGAAGAGACGCAGACCACTGCGGCGACGCCGAGCACTGCGGCGACGCCACCGACGCCCGAAACACCGAGAACCACCATGAGCAGCGCGGCGACCACGAGAGTGCAGAGGGTGAGCCCGGAGACCGGGTTGTTGGAGGAGCCGATCATGCCGACCAGATTTCCCGAGACGGCGGCGAAGAGGAAGCCGAGCACCACCATGACGGCGGCAGCGACAACCGCGCCAATGACGACGCGTTCCATGGTGAGGTTGTGCGCGCCTGCAATGAAGAAATAGTAGAGGCCGATCATGGCGAGGAAGACAACGCCGATGCCGGCGAAGACCACCTTCATATTGAGGTCCCGCTCGACACGGCTGGTGGCTTCGTGCGCTTCAGCGGACTTCTTCAGGTCGCCCACGGCGCGTTTCAGGCCAAGGACCAGTTGCTTGCGCATGCGGAAGAGCGTGAAGCACGCGCCGACGAGCATGCCGCCGACGGCGATGGGCCGGACGATGGAGTAGTAAACCGCCCCCGCCAGTAGTCCCCACTTCGGAATGGTTCCGGCAGGGAGTGTCGCGGCGATGGAGGGACCCATGACGAAGGTGAGCAGCGGAACGAGCAGGCCCCAGGCGAGCACGCCGCCGGCGAAGTTCAACGACGCCAGGCGCGGTCCGATGATGTAGCCGACGCCGAAGTAGGCCGGGCTGATGGCGGGTGAGTTGAAGATGCTCATGCCGCCGGTGGTAACGGTGGTGACGTTGGGATTCGTGCTGGTGCGGAGAAGAAGCTTCTTGCCGAGGTCGGCAACGTTGACCGTGAAGGTGTGGATGGGCTCGAAAACGCTGAACATGCCGAGAGCGTTGATGAGTGCGCCGAAGCCCATGTTGGCGAAGAGGACCTTGGCGGCGCGGGAGCCCTGCTGTCCGGCTTTATGGATCTCGGAGGCGGCAACGGATTCGGGGAAGGGAAGTTCGGGATCTTCCACCATGACGCGGCGCAGCAGAGTGACGAAGAGGATGCCGAGCAATCCGCCGAGCACCATGAGAGCGACGGCCTGCCAGTACTTCTCCATCACCAGCCCAGGCCAGAGTTGCGCGAGAACGAACGCGGGCACGGTGAACACCGCCCCTGCCGCGACGGATTCGCCGATGGAACCGATGGTTCGGGCGATGTTCTCCTCAAGCAGCGACCCCTTCATGAGCCGAAGGAAGGCCATGCCGATGACCGCCGCCGGGTAGGTGGCCGCGATGGTCATGCCGGCGCGCAAGCCGAGGTAGGCGTTGGCCGCACCGAGGATTACGGTGAGGACCAGGCCGATGATCACAGCGCGAACGGTAAACTCGCGCATGCTGACGTGTTCTGGGACGTAGGGTTGGTGCTTAGCCGGAGTCATCGCAGAGAGTGTATCAGGAGACGGGACCGCACGGTGGAGAAGAGGGAGGTAAGGGGGAGATAAGGGGAGGTAGAAGGAGGTAAAGGAGATAGCTGCGAATCGGGTTCGTTTTGTCGGCTGAGCTTTGGCGGCGTCGCGGCGGAGGTTGGTTCGGCGAGGGGAACCTTCTGTCATCGCCTACACTGGTCGTTATGGCTGCTCAACAGTACACTGCTCCGCCGCCGATGCGGATCGACACCGGGAAGAAGTACGCGGCGACGTTGGACACGTCCCGCGGCTCGATTGTGTGCGAGCTGTTTCCGAAGGACGCGCCGGCGACGGTTAACAATTTCGTGTTCCTCGCGCGGGAGGGTTTCTATGACGGAACGGTGTTCCATCGGGTGATCGCCAAATTCATGATTCAGGGCGGCGATCCGACGGGAACGGGACGTGGCGGGCCGGGCTATCGGTTCGAAGACGAGCTGAAGAACAACCCGCAGCAGCATCAGGTGGGGTCGCTCTCGATGGCGAACGCCGGGCCGAACACGAACGGCAGCCAGTTCTTCATCACGCACGTCGTCACCGACTGGCTGGACGGCAAGCACACGGTTTTCGGCAAAGTGCTGAGCGGTCAGGACGTGGTGGACGCGGTGAAGCAGGGCGACACGCTGAACAAGGTCACGATCGCCGAGGAGTAGCGGCGGCCGGACGCGGTTGCGGAAAGGTATGATGGGTGTATTCCGCACATGTCCCGTTTCCTTCAAATCGCGGCTCTGGCAGCCCTCATTCTGGCGGCGTCTTCGTGCAAGCGCTCGGTGCCGGAGAATGTTGCGGCCACGGTGAACGGCCACGTGATCACCTATCAGGAGCTGGAGAAGCAGTATCAACTGCAGTTTTCCTCGGCCGACAAGCCGGTGACGCCGACGCTTTCGAACGGCCTGGACAAGAGCAACGACGACCAGGTGCTGACGCAGAAGATGGAAGTGCTGCGGCTGATGATCGACAACCAGATCATGATGCAACGCGCCGAGAAGCTGGGTCTGATGGCCACCGATGCCGATGTGGACGCCAAGATATCGGAGCTGAAGGCTCCGTTCACGCAGGAGGAGTTCGGCAAGCAGCTCTCGGCGCGGCATATGACGCTGGACGACCTGAAGGTGCAGCTTCGCCAGGATTTGAGCATCCAGAAACTGTTCAACAAGGAAGTCACTTCAAAGATCTCGATCACGGACGCGGAGATTCGCGACTTCTATGTGAACAATCAGGCGCGTTTCAGTTTTCCCGAAGCGCAGATTCACATGGCGCAGATTGTGGTGACGCCGCACCCGGACAGCAACATTCACAATCTGAAGAACGACAAGGCGCAGACCGAAGACGAGGCGCGGCGCAAGATCGAGATGCTGCAGGCGCGCATTCATCAGGGCGAGGATTTCGGCGCGCTGGCGCAGAACTACTCGGAGGATCCGAACACGCAGGCGAACAGCGGAGATCTGGGGTTTGTGCCGGAATCGACGCTGGAGCGGGCCAGCCCGGAACTGCGCAAGGCGATTGCGGCGATGACGCCGGGCCAGGTAACGCCAGTGATCCACACGCCGGAGGGCTATCGGATTCTCAAGGTCATCTCGAAGGAGCCGGCGGGGCAGCGCGAGTTCGAAAATCCGCGGGTGCAGCAGGATATCCGCGAGACGCTCATGAACCGCAAGGAGCAGTTGCTGCGCGGCGCGTATATCGAAGTGGCGCGCGACGACGCCAAGGTGGCCAACTACCTGGCGCAATCCGTTGTGCAGCGCGACAAGAAGTAGTTCTTCGGCTTACAAACCCTTACAACTACAGGGGTTGAGCGACGACGGGTCGTGGTAACCTTCACATTGTCTGGTACGCCCTCAATACCGTGGTAGTCTCGCGCATCGCCGGAGTGTTCGCGTTGTTTGTTGCCGGCGTGGCGGCGCAGACGGCGGCGAATGTGCATGTGACCGGAACGGTGCGGTCGGGCGGACTGCCGATTCCGGGCGCGACGGTGGAAGCCTCGGGCGCGGGGCAGACGTTCAGCACCACCACCGATGAGTTGGGGCACTACGACCTGCAGCTTCCCGCCGGGACGTGGCAGATGGAAGTGGATATGGTCGCGTTCGGCCGGGCGCGTCGGGAGATTGCGGTGGGCGCATCGCCGGTCACGGCCGATTACGCGCTGGAGGTACAGGCCCCGGCTGCGCAGCGGCAGTTCGCAGGGCGGGGGCCGGGCAACGGCGGACCCGGTGCGGGCGGACCCGGAGCGGGGAATGGCGCACCCGGGCGGCGCGGTTTCCGCAGTTTGAGCCTGAACCAGACCGCGCAGATTGACGCGTTGACCGAGGCGGCGCAAAGCGGCGCCGAGCAACAGCAGAGCACGCCGACCCCGGGGAATGCGAACGAAGCGTTCCTGATGAACGGGACGCTGGACCGCGGTCTGCAACAGGCGCAGCAGCCCGGGGCCTTCGGCGACGGGATGGGCGAGTGGCGGCAGCAGAACCAGGGGAATCCGTTCGAGCAGGGGCAAGGGTCACAGGGTCCGGGCGCACAAGGTCCAGGCGGCGCATTCGGAGGACCGGGCGGGCCCGGCGGCTTCGGCGGAGGCGGGCGCGGGCGATGGGCCGGACCGGGAGGACCTGGCGGTCGAGGAGGGCCTGGCGGACCGAATGCGCGGCGCGGCCAGTGGAACGGTCCGTTCGGCAATCGCGCGGGACGCGGACGTCAGGGCTATCACGGATCGCTCTTCTTCAGCCTGGACAACTCGGCACTGGACGCGCGGCCGTACTCGCTGACCGGGCAGACGGTGGCGAAACCCTCGTACGCGCAGAGCCGGTTCGGATTCGCGGGCGGCGGTCCGCTGACCATTCCGAAGCTGCTGCACAATAGCAAGTCGTTCGTGTTCGTCAGCTATTTCGGCACGCGCGCGCGCAATCCGTTCGATGGAACGGGCACGGTGCCGACCGGCGACGAACGCAACGGCGATTTCTCTGCGCTGACCTCGCAGCTCTACTATCCCGGCACCCACACGCCGATTCCGGGGAATCAGGTTCCGGCAAACCTGCAGGACCCGGCGTCACTGGCGCTGCTGAAACTGATCCCGCTGCCCAACCAGCCGGGGCTGGTGCGCAACTTTCAGTACACGACCTCGACGAAGAACGACGCGGACAATTTCGGAGTGCGGGCGAATCACAACCTGTCGTCGAAGGATCGCTTCGACGGCAGCTTCAACGCGCAGCGGCGCGATGGCGATCTGGCGCAGCTTTTCGGATTCGTGGATACGACGAGCGGCGCGGGAATCACGACCAGCATCGGGTGGACGCACAACTTCTCGCCGACGACGCTGAACCATATCACCGGCAGCTTCAGCCGCAACAGCAACCAGACGAATCCGTTCTTCGCCTATACGAACGACTTGTCGTCAGGCATCACGGGCGTTTCGCTTGCGCCGGCGGATTACGGACCGCCGACGTTCTCATTCACCAACTTCGCATCGCTGACGGATTCGAACGCGGTGCGCACCGTGAACCAGACGACGGGCGTGGCCGACACGCTGACGCTGGTTCGGGGGACGCACACGGTGACCGCGGGCGGCGGATTCCGGCGGATGCAGATCAACCAGAAGACCGACCAGAACGCGCGCGGAACGTTCACGTTCACCGGACTGGAGACGAGCGCATTCGGGTCCGACGGGCTGCCGGTGGCCGATACCGGCTACGATTTCGCGGACTTCCTTTTCGGCTATCCGTATGCGGGGTCGGTCTCCGGCGATCGCAGCGATTATTTCCGTGCCTCGGCGTGGAACGCGTTTGTGGCGGACGACTGGCATCTGCGCACGAACCTGACGATCAACGCCGGGCTGCGCTACGAGTACTTCACGCCGTACACGGAGAAGTACGGCCGGCTGGCGAATCTGGAAGTGCCGGCGTATTTCGCGGGCGCGCCGGTTGCGGTGACGCAGGACACGCCGGGCCAGCCAGACGGACTCATCCATGCGGCGAAGAACCTGATCTCGCCGCGCGCTGGGCTGGCGTGGAAGCCGTGGACCGAGCGGTCTACGGTGGTGCGGGTTGGGTACGGGATTTTCTACAACGGCTCGGTGTACGCGCAGTTCGCGTCGCAACTCGCGGCGCAGCCACCGTTCATCACGAATTTGAGTTTGATCAACAGCACATCGTCGCCGGCGCTGCTGGAGGAGATGCTCGGCGGCGCGTCGCCGGCGCAGGCGACAAATACATTTGCGGTGGACCCGAACTACCGGCCCGGCTACGCGCAAACCTGGAATGTGTCGATCCAGCAGGCGCTGCCGAAATCGTTCATCCTCGACGTGGAGTATCTGGGCACGAAGGGGACGCGGCTGGACACGCAGATTCAGCCGTACCGCGCGGGGGCGCTGGCGGGCGACGGTCGCGTGGCCAGTTTCATCTACGACCAGTCCGACGGGAACTCGATCTACCACGCGATGCAGACGCGCCTGACGCGGCGATTCGCGCGCGGAGTATCGATGAACGCGCTGTACACGTTCTCGAAGTCGATTGACGACGCATCCACCATCGGAGGCGGCACGGCCGTGGTGGCGCAGAATCCGTTCGACCTGAGCGCGGAGCGAGGGCTTTCCAGCTTCGACCAGCGCCACACGCTGAACCTCAATTATATTCTGGAATCGCCCGTGGGCGGGCCGAATGCGGTTCTGCACAGCTACCGGTGGGCGGAGCAAGCGCTGCGGGATTGGTCGCTGAGCGGCGGAGTAACGTGGGGCTCGGGGCTGCCGCTTACGGCGAGGCTGCTGGGAAATCAATCGGACATCACCGGCACGGGCGCGGTGGGAAGCAGCCGGGCGGAGGCGACCGGACTTCCCGTGGAGGCGGAAGGCTATCCGTTCTTTAACCCGCTGGCCTTTACGACTCCGGCGGTGGGCGAGCTGGGCAACGCCGGGCGCAACACGATTCCGGGGCCGCAGCAACTCTCCTTCAATTTGTCGCTGGCGCGCTCGATCGAATTCAGCGAACGGCGGCGGCTCGAGTTTCGCGTAGACAGCCATAACTTCACGAACAGCGTTTACTACACGTCGTATGGGACGGTGGTGAACGCGTCGAACTACGGGCTGGCCACGGCGGCCGGCGCAATGCGCACCCTGACATTCACCACGAGGTTCCGGTTTTGAAACGCGCGGTTTTATTCACGCTATTGTTCGGGCTGGCTTCGCTGGCGCAGGAAAGCACAGTGGTTTTCCGCTCGAACAGCAATCTGGTGATTGTGGACGTGATTGTCCGCGACAAGTCGGGCAAGGAGATCGACAATCTGAAGCACGACGATTTCACGCTGCTGGAGGATGGCAAGCCGCAGAAGATCGCCGTATTTGAGTTCCAGAAGCTGAGCACCGCCCCGGCGCAGCCCGCACCGGCAATGCCCTTGGTGGTTGCGACTACGCCTCCGATCGTGGAACGGAAAGCGACGAACTCGCCGCTGCCGGGCGGCATCCGATATCAGGACCGGCGACTCATCGTGCTGCTGTTCGATCTTTCGTCGATGCAGCCGGCCGAGCAGGTGCGCGCGACGGAATCGGCCCGCAAGTTCCTCACGCAGCAGATGACGGCGTCGGACCTCGTCTCAGTGATGACGTTTTCGAACGAGCTGAAGACGCTGCAGGAGTTCACGGGCGACCGCGATCTGCTGGACCAGGCCATTCATAAGATCGCCATCGGGGAAGGGAGCGACCTGAACGTGGTTGGCGACACGGGCGATTCGTCGAGCGGCGAGGATACCGGTGCGGCGTTCGTGGCGGACGAGACCGAGTTCAATATCTTCAACACGGACATGAAGCTCAGCGCGTTGCAGACGGCGGCGCGTACGCTGGGGGCGCTGCCGGAGAAGAAAGCGGTGATTTACTTCTCGAGCGGCATCAGCAAGACGGGCGTGGAGAACCAGTCGCAGCTTCGCTCGACGGTGAATGCGGCGGTGCGCGCGAACGTGTCGTTCTATCCGGTGGATGCGCGCGGGCTGACGGCAATCATTCCGGGCGGCGACGCCAGTCATGCGTCACAACGCGGGTCCGGTCTTTTTAGCGGCGCGGCACAATCGTCGCAGCGCAACTCGTTCAACGATTCGCAGGAAACGCTGGTGAGTCTCGCGTCCGACACGGGCGGCAAGGCGTTTCTGGACAACAACAATTTGTCACAGGGAATCGCGCAGGCGCAGAAGGATATCGGGAGCTACTACATTCTCGGTTACTACAGCGCCAACGCGGCTCTGGACGGCCGCTACCGGCGCATTCAGGTGAAGCTGGCGCCGAAGATTCAGGCGAAGCTGGACTATCGCGAAGGCTACTACGCGCCCAAGGAGTTCGGGAAATTTACCGCATCGGACAAGGAGAGCCAGTTGCAGCAGGCGCTGATGCTCGGCGATCCGCAGACGGATTTGCCGCTGGCGCTGGAAGTGAACTATTTCCGGCTGAACCGGAGCAGTTATTTCGTGCCTGTGGCGGTGAAGATTCCGAGCTCGGCAGTTGAACTGGGCAAGAAGGGCGAAAACGAGGTCACCGATTTCGATTTCATCGGCGAGCTGCGCGACAGCAAGGGGCGGCTGCTGCCGACGGGCGTCCGCGACGGCATCACGGTGAAGCTGGACGCGGAGAACGCGGCGAAGCTGCAGAGCCGCAACTTCGAATACGACACGGGGTTCACGCTGCCGGCGGGCCAGTATCATTTGAAGTTTCTGGCGCGCGAAAACCGCACGGGCAAGATGGGGACGTTCGAGACGAACTTCACGATTCCGGATCTGACGGCGAAGACGGGATACCTGCCGGTCAGCTCGGTGGTGTGGAGCAATCAGCGGGAGGACCTGCGCGCGGCGGTAGGATCGGCGACGAAGCAGAAGAAGGCCGATGCGGCGAATCCGCTGGTGGAGAACGAGGAGAAGATCATTCCCAGCGTGACGCGCGTGTTCCGAAAAGATCAGAATCTCTACGTGTATCTGGAGGCGTACGACCCGGCGCTGCAGACGAACGAAAAGCGGGCCAGCCTGACGGCTTCGCTGAGCTTCCTGCGCGGGAAGACGAAAATGTTTGAAACGCCGCCGGAGCACCTTGACGAACTTGCGCCGAAGCGCGACGCGACGCTGCCGATCCAGTTCCAGGTGCCGCTGACGAAGCTGCCGGCGGGACGCTACACGGCGCAGGTGAACGTGGTGGATCAGCTTGGACGGCGGTTTGCGTTTTCGCGGGCGCGGATTGTGTTGCTGCCTTAGGGCGGGACGAGGGCGTCCCGCGCGGGCCGCGGGCCCGCCCTACCTTCAGAGGGAGCGGACGGGCATGTTGACGATGTCGTCCACGCGCATTGCTTCCTTCACCACGAAGGGCTCGCCGTATCTCACGCCGATCAGGTTTCCGTAGAAGCGGGCGATTGCGCCAAGGCGCTCGCGAATTTCACCCTCCTGCGGGAAGAGGTCTGAGCCGGCGCCGCCATCGCCATACTGCGATTTGTAGGTGAGGAGCGCGGTCATGCGGCGCTCGAACTGCGACGTGATATCAACGACGAAGGACGGCGTGACGTTGGCGTAGAGCGATGAATAGATCACTTTGAACGGGCGATGGGGCGCGGTGCGGTCGTCGAGCTTCGTCAGGCCCGCGAGGAAGCATGCCTCGAAGCCGATTTCGCCGGCGCGATAGTGATCGGGGTGGCGGCCGGTCCAGTAAGGAAGAATGACGGTGCGGGGACGCAGGATGCGTAGCTCAGCGGCCAGGGTCATGCGCGCGGTCAGCGTGTTTTCCAGACGCGCATCCGGCCAGCGCATGTTGCCTCGCCAGGCCAGAAGTATTTCGCGGCCTGCCTGTTCCGACTCTTCAATGCGCAGCTCGGGCGTGCCCCGCGTGCCCATGTCGCCGGCGGTGAGATCGAGCACGCCGGTGCGATAGCCGGCCTCGGTCATGCGAATCAGCGTGCCGCCGCAGGTCTGCTCCACGTCGTCGGGGTGCGCAGCGATGGCGAGGACGTCGAGCGGGCGCTCAATCCCGGCGGAAGTGAAATCGGGCTGCCACATTTCAGGAGGGCCACTCGCGGTAACGGCGTTGCGTGGGCATCACGAGGATGAGGAGCATGCCCGCGATGAAGCCGCCCACGTGCGCGAACCAGGCCACATCGCCACGCGCCACCTGCGATCCGCCGCCGATGGAACCGAAGCCGTTCAGGAACTGAATCGCGAACCAGTAGATGAGCAGGAAGGCGGCGGGAATGTCCAGCGTCGTGAGAAACACGATGATGGGCACCAGCGTGACGATGCGCGCGCGGGGGAACTTGATGAGGTACGCGCCCATGACGCCCGCGATTGCGCCGCTCGCGCCGACGGTCGGCACGGGCGAGAACGGCGTAGCCAGCACGTTGGCGAGCGCCGCGATGACGCCGCACGCCAGATAGAAGATCAGATAGCGCGTGTGACCGATGGCGTCTTCAATGCCGCGTCCGAAGACCCACAGGAACCACATATTTCCGAGGATGTGCATCCAGCCGCCGTGAATGAACATCGAGGTGAAGAGCTGATAAAGATGCAGGCGGTCCGGCACAAGGCCGTAGTGCAGGATGAACCGGTTGAGCTCGAACGGATCGAGCGTGATCTCGTGAAAAAAGACGATCACGTTGGCTGCGATCACCACCAGCGTGACCACCGCCGTCGAGTATGTCCGTTCAGAGGAGCGGAGTGGGATCATTCGGCGACAGTCCGCATGTCTTCGAAATCAGAATAACAAACAGCAGCGGTTCATCCGCGCGACTGCTGCGGCACACTGCCCGCGTGAGCGATCTGTTGCGCTTCCACTACGGCGATGGCCGCGAGATTGACGATGTCGTTCACTTCGGCGTTGCGGCGAAGCACGTGCACAGGCTTGGAGAGGCCCATCAGAATCGGGCCGATGGCTTCCGTCCCGCCGACGCGGCTCACCAGCGTGTAAGCGGTGTTGGCGGATTCGAGATTCGGGAAGATCAGCACATTCGCGCCGCCGCGCAGCGTGCTGAAGGGATAGGTGGCTTCGATCAT
>Ga0335085_10017175_pt1 | contig 10436 bp, 6 predicted proteins | sample Lox_Sample_45_FD_206712 | JGI IMG/M metagenome (GOLD analysis project Ga0335085, IMG submission 206712) | Soil microbial communities from Loxahatchee National Wildlife Refuge, Florida, United States - Lox_Sample_4.5 | ecosystem: Environmental > Terrestrial > Soil > Wetlands | place: USA: Florida...
ACACAGCGATGGCGCTCGCGCGCTCCGGCGCGCTGCAACGGCATGGCGTCGAGCTCATCGGCGCCAAGGAGGACGCGATCGCCAAGGCCGAGGACCGGCTGCTCTTCCGCGAGGCGATGGAGCGGATCGGGCTCGAAAGCCCCAAGAGCCGGCTCGTACGCTCGCTCGACGAAGCCGTGGCGGCGCTGCAGCAGGTGGGACTTCCCGCGATCATCCGGCCCTCTTTCACGCTCGGCGGCACCGGCGGCGGGATTGCTTACAACCGCGAGGAATTCGAGGAGATCACGCGCGGCGGCTTGCGCGCCTCTCCCACCCACGAGGTCCTGATCGAGGAATCGGTGCTGGGGTGGAAGGAATTCGAGATGGAGGTCGTGCGCGACCGCGCCGACAATTGCATCATCGTCTGCTCGATCGAGAACGTGGACCCCATGGGTGTCCACACCGGGGATTCCGTGACGGTGGCGCCGGCGCTCACGCTCACCGACAAGGAATACCAGATCATGCGTAACGCCTCGATCGCGGTGCTGCGCGAGATCGGCGTGGACACCGGCGGGTCGAACGTGCAGTTCGCGGTCAATCCCGTGGACGGGCGCCTCGTCATCATCGAGATGAATCCGCGGGTCTCGCGGAGCTCGGCGCTCGCCTCGAAGGCGACGGGATTCCCGATCGCCAAGGTCGCGGCGAAGCTTGCGGTGGGCTACACGCTCGACGAGCTCAAGAACGAGATCACGCGGATCACACCGGCCTCCTTCGAGCCCACGATCGACTACGTCGTGACGAAGATGCCGCGCTTCACCTTCGAGAAATTTCCCGGCGCGGAGCCGATCCTCACGACCTCCATGAAATCCGTGGGCGAGGCGATGGCGATCGGGCGGAGCTTCGCGGAGTCCGTGCAGAAGGCGCTCCGCTCCATGGAGACGGGTCTGACCGGCTTCAACGAGGTTGAGATTGCCGGCGCGGGTGCCGGCGACAAGAACGCAATCCGCGCCGCGCTCGCGAAGCCGACGCCCGACCGCCTTCTCGTGATCGCGCAAGCCTTCCGTCTCGGCCTCACGACGCCGGAGATTCACGCGGCCTGCAAGTACGACCCATGGTTCCTTGAGGAGGTCCGCAAGATCGTCGCCGCGGAGACCGAGCTCCGCGCCGCGGGCCTGCCGCAGGACGCGCCGGGACTGCTGCGCCTGAAGCGCGCGGGTTTCTCGGATGCGCGCCTCGCCGAGGTCTGCGGCAGCACCGAGGACGCGGTCGCGTCGCTCCGCGCCAAGCTCGGCATCCAGCCCGTCTACAAGCGCATCGACACCTGCGCTGCCGAGTTCCCCTCGCTTACGCCCTACATGTACTCGACCTACGAGGGCGATGGCATCGCGCCGCCAGAGGACGAGTCCGACCCCAGCGAGCGCCGGAAAGTCGTGATCCTCGGCGGCGGCCCCAACCGCATCGGCCAAGGGATCGAGTTCGACTACTGCTGCGTCCATGCCGCCTACAGCCTCAAGGAGGCCGGCATCGAGACGATCATGGTGAACTGCAATCCCGAGACAGTCTCGACCGACTACGACACCTCCGACCGGCTCTATTTCGAGCCGTTGACCGCGGAGGACGTGATCGAGCTGGTCCGCGTGGAACAGCGCCGCGGGACGCTCCTCGGCGTCATCGTGCAGCTCGGAGGGCAGACGCCGCTCAAGCTCGCCGCCGCGCTTGAGGCTGCGCGCATCCCGATCCTCGGGACCTCGCCCGACGCGATCGACCTCGCGGAGGACCGCCAGCGCTTCCAGCAGCTGCTGATAAAGCTCGGGCTGCTGCAGCCCGAGAACGGCACCGCGACCTCCGCCGCCGAGGCCGAGGCAGTGGCACAGCGCATCGGTTATCCCGTGGTGATCCGCCCCTCTTACGTCCTCGGCGGGCGTGCCATGGAGATCGTGCACGATCCTTCGGGCCTCGCGCGCTACATGACAACCGCCGTCAAAGTCTCCGGGACGAGCCCGGTGCTGATCGACCGCTACCTTCAGGACGCGATCGAGGTCGACGTAGACGCGCTCGCGGATGGCAGCGACGTCGCTATCGCCGGCATCATGGAACACATCGAGGAGGCCGGGATTCATTCCGGCGACAGCGCTTGCTCGCTCCCGCCTTACTCGCTCCCGCCGGAGGTGATCGCGGACATCGAGAGCCAGACCACGGCGATGGCGAAGGCGCTCGGCGTTGTCGGGCTCATGAACGTGCAATACGCGGTGAAAGGCACAACGGTCTACGTGCTCGAGGTGAATCCGCGGGCCTCGCGGACCGTCCCGTTCGTCGCCAAGGCAATCGGCATCCCGATTGCCAAGATTGCGGCGCGGCTCATGGCGGGAGAGAAGCTCCGCAGTTTCGGGCTCAAACTCGCGCGCCCCAAGCACGTCGCGGTCAAGGAGGCAGTCTTTCCCTTTGCGCGCTTCCCGGGCGTCGATCTTATCCTCGGGCCCGAGATGAAATCGACCGGCGAGGTCATGGGGCTCGATTTCGATTTCGGCCGCGCCTTCGCGAAATCGCAGCTCGGGGTCGGCATCGAGCTCCCGCTCATCGGCCGCGTCTTCGTCTCGGTCCGGGATCACGACAAGCCCGGCGTGGTGGAGCCCTGCCGGCGGCTTGCGGCGATGGGCTTCCAGCTCCTCGCGACCGGCGGCACCGGCCGCTTTCTTCAGGCGGCGGGGCTCGAGGTCGAGATGGTCAACAAGGTGCTGGAGGGCCGGCCGCACATCGTCGACCGCATGCTCTCCGGCGAGGTCCAGCTCATTTTCAACACGACCGAGGGGGCGCAGGCGATCGCGGACAGTTTCAGCCTGCGGCGCACCGCCTTAACCATCGGTGTTCCTTACTACACTACGGTCGCGGGCGCCCGGGCGGCAGTGCAGGCGATCGCGGCGCTTCGCGCCGGCAGCCTTGAAGTCGCTCCCCTCCAATCCTACTTTACGGGGTCGTTTTAGCGGTTCCGCGCCGTGCGTCCATAGAGGCGTTGCACGGCGCGAAGCGCGAGACCAAGATATCTCCCCCGGCGCCCGGCCCGTTAAGGGTTGGGTGGCTGGGATTTTGACTCCGTTGGACCTCACGAACCTCAAAAACAGACGTAAACGTCCATGACCAAGATTCCCATGACCGCGGACGGGTTCAACCGTCTGCAGGACGAGTTGAAGCGGCTCAAGAGCGTCGATCGGCCCGCCATCATCCGTGCGATCGCCGAGGCGCGCGAGCACGGCGACATCTCCGAGAACGCGGAGTACCACGCCGCGCGCGAACGTCAGGGCTTCATCGAGGGCCGCGTGCTCGAGCTCGAGGACAAGATCGCCCGCGCGGAGGTGATCGACGTCTCCAAGCTCTCGGGCAAAGCCGTGAAATTCGGCGCCACCGTTACGCTCGCCGATGAGGAGACCGACGAGGAGACGCGCTATCAGATCGTCGGCGAGGACGAAGCCGACATCAGCCAGGGCCGCCTCTCCGTCACTTCGCCTTTGGCACGCGCCCTCATCGGCAAGAGCGTCGGCGACAACGTCGAAGTCTCGACTCCCCGCGGCTCCAAATCCTACGAGGTCGTGAAGGTCGCGTTTCGTTGAGAACGCACGACCGCGTCCTTGCTGAGGAAGAGCAAGCGGTGGCGAAGCGCGGCTGGGCTCTCGACCGTCAAACCCCTCACTCCCCCTCGATCGGAACGCCGGGCTCGTATTTCGAGGGGCGGAGGGCGAGGGCTGTCTTGACGTGGTTGACGTTAGGGGCGGCGGTGAGCTTCGTCGTGAGGAAGCGCTGAAAGGCATCCCAATCCTCCGCGACGATCTTCAGGAGGAAATCCGCCTCGCCCGAGAGCATGTGCGCCTCGCGCACCTGCGGCCAGCTCTGAATCAAAGCCTCGAACGCGCGGAGGTCGTGCTCCGCCTGGCTCGCGAGCCCAACCTGCGCGAAGACCGTGACGCCGTAGCCGAGTGCATGCGCATTCACCTCGGCATGATAGCCGCGGATATAGCCAGCCTCTTCGAGCGCGCGCACGCGGCGCAGGCAAGGCGGTGCCGAGATGCCCGCGCGCTTGGCGAGATCGACATTGGTCATGCGGCCGTTCGCCTGCAGATCCCGGAGGATCCGCCGGTCGATCCTGTCTAGCTTGATCCGTCGCATGGAGCCGCCTCGCGGGAGAGCGGAATTTGAAATAATATTGCTCGCGGTCGGCCTTTGCGCAACAAGGCTTGCATGAGCCACGCGGGCGCACTACCACCCCGCGACGCCGCCAGATCCGGAGGATGCCGCCCCGCATGACCGCCCCGAGCCGAGCTCCCCTCGTCTGGGCTTTGCATGACGGCAAGATCGGCATGGCGAACCAGGTCTGCGGGCTCGCCGAGGCTGTCGGTTACGGCTTCGTCGAGAAACCCGTCGCGATCAAGGCGCCGTGGCGGCATCTCTCGCCCTCGCTCTGGATCAATCCGCTGGCGGCGGTGGCGCCCGAGAGTGCGGCGCTCGAGCCGCCCTGGCCCGACCTCTTGATCGCCTGCGGCCGGCTCGTGATCGCGCCGGCACTCGCGGTGAAGCGCGCGAGCCGGGGCCGCACCTTCTGGGTTCAGGTCCAGGACCCCCGCTTTGCGCGGCGCGACGTCGATCTGATGGTGGTGCCACAGCATGATCCCGCGCGCGGCGAGAATGTGCTGCTGACGCTGGGCGCGGTGCACCGGGTGCGGCCGGAACGTCTTGCGGAGGGACGCGAGCGGCTCGCCCCGCTCTTCGCTGACTTGCCGCGGCCGCTCGTGGGCGTGCTCATCGGCGGCAGCAACCGCGCTTACCGCTTGACCGAGGCGCGCCTCGCGGCGTTGGGCGACCAGCTCGCGGCGCTCGCGGAGCAAGGTTTCGGGATCGCGGTCACGGCCTCGCGGCGGACGCCCGAGGCGGGCCTCGCATCCCTCCGCATGCGGCTCGCACGGGTCCCGCACTACCTCTGGTCGGGCTCAGGCGAGAACCCATATTTCGGCTTGCTCGCGCAGAGCGATGCGTTTCTCGTCACCGCCGATTCCGTCAACATGGTGAGCGAGGCGGCGGCAACGGGAAGGCCCGTGCACGTGATCGAGCTCGCGGGCGGCTCTGCGAAATTCAGGCGGTTCCACGATGCGCTCCGCATCGCCGGCATCGTCCGTCCCTTCACGGGCACAATCGAGCAATGGACATATCCACCGCTCGACGACACCGCCCGGGCAGCCGCGGAGATCCGCCGGCGTCTTGCCTCGCGTCTCGCTTCCGTCGCCTGACATGCGAAAGTGGCTCATCGCCTATCTCGCTGCGCTCGTGGCCGCGAGCGCGCTCTTCCTCCTCGCTCCCGGCATCGATCTCCGGGCGAGCGAGCTCTTCTACCGCCCTCAAGACGGATTCTTCCTCGCGGAATGGGCGCCCGTGCGGGCGCTCTACCGGTCGGTACCGCTACTGGTGACCGCGCAGGCCATTGGCATCCCGCTCCTGCTGCTCTGGGGCTGGTGGCGCGGCAGGCCGATCCTGGGTCTCACGCCCAAGACGGGGGCATTCGTTCTCCTGGTCCTGGCTCTCGGCCCGGGCCTCCTGGTGAACGCCGTTCTCAAGGACCATTGGGGCCGCGCGCGGCCCTCCCAGGTGACGGAGTTCGGCGGGACCAAGGAGTTCACACCAGCGCCGCTCCCGGCGGCGCAATGCGATCGCAACTGCTCCTTCGTTGCGGGGCATCCGGCCGCGGGCTTCGCGCTCCTCGCCTATGCCTTCCTCGCGACGGGATGGCGTCGACGCTGGATTGCGGCGGGCGCGATCGGCTTTGGCGCGCTGCTCGGCCTCGCGCGTATCGCACAGGGCGGACACTTCCTCTCGGATGTCGTGTTCTCGTGCCTCCTCGTCGGCGGGACGACCTGGCTGCTCGCCTGGCTGCTGCTCCAACGCGACGCTCTCGGCGCAAGCTGGCACCGCCTGGTCGCCCGGCTTGGCAGGGTAGGCGCGATCTGGGTGCTCTACGCGCTCTTCACCCTGGGAGGTGTCATCCTCTGCTATGCGCTCGTCGACCGGCCGGTCGCGCTCTTCTTTCACGGCTCCGATCCCGCGGTCGTCGCGACCTTCCGCTTCATCACGCGCTTCGGCGTCTCCACCTACTATCTCATCGGGAGCGCGCTCGCGGCGGTGGGATTCTGGGTCGCCGCGCGGCGCACGCGCCTGCGGGCGGAAGCGGCACGGTTTCGCAAATGGGCGGCGGCGGCGCTCTTCCTCTTTCTCTCGATCGCCGTATCCGGTCTCGCGACCGACCTGCTCAAGGTCGTCTTCGGGCGCGCGCGGCCGAAGCTCTTCTTCGCCAACGAGACCTTCGGCTTCGACTGGTGGGGCGGGAAAGCGGATTTCTGGTCCTTCCCGTCGGGCCACACGACGACGGCCGTCGCCATTGGAGCCGCACTCTACTGCCTCTGGCCTCGGTTCCTTCCGCTCTACGTCGCATTCGCGGTGCTCGTAAGCCTGAGCCGCCTCGCCATCGGCGCGCATTATGTGAGCGACGTGATTTTCGCGACCTTCGTCGCGATCGCAGTGGTCGCGCTGCTGCACCGCGCTTTCGAGCGTCGCGGGATCGAGCTGCCAGCGCCGGCCGCGGAGGTCAGTAGCTCTTGAAGCCCTTGAGCGCCGCCCACACGAAGTCGCGGGTGGTGCCGCCGCCGAGCGAGATCGTGATGCGGCCGACGGCAAGCGTCTCGCTGAAATGCGGCCCGAGCCCACCGGGCTCGCGGTTCACGCCGACGAAGAGAACGTTTGCGCCGGGCGCGCTCTGGACATCGGAGGTCATGTCGAACTGGTCGTGGACGCTGCGTACCTCGTTCCACTTGAGCGCATCGAAGGGGTGCGGGCGCACGTAGTAGATGAGAGCCGCCAGCACCTCGCGGTTGTCGGACATGAGGCGCAGTCCTGGATACTGGCGCAGCAGCGCGCTCACGCTGCGGCCGAGTTGCGCCCAGCCGCGCAGGCGATGGAACGGCTCGTATTTTCCGGGGATCTCGTATCCCACCAGCGCTGCCGCATCGCGCGCGCCGAACGCCACCGCAGCAGCGGCGACATGGATCGCGATCGACACCACGACGAGCGCGTTTCGACGATGCTGCAGCAGGAAGGCCACCACCAGGATCACTCCGGAGACATAGGTGGGCGCGGACCAGTTCGGCTGCGCCCGCGACAGCAGGCTTACCGTCATCATCATCGCGAGCGTGGGCAAAGCGAAGACCGCGAGGAGCTGCGCCCGGCGTTCCGTGAGCGCGCGGCGCAGCAGCGTCACGATCACGAGGAGCGTGCCGAAGAAAATCGGGCCGAACACCCCGAATTGCGACCCCACGAACTCGCCGAAGGCGCCGAGATGCAGCGAGAGCCCCGTGATGTTTGCGTTCGCCTCGGTATGGCGGTAGCTCACGAATTGGTGGCTCAGGTTCCAGAGGAAATTCGGGGCGTAGATTGCGAGCGCGAGGACGGTTGCACCGAGGAAGCGCGGCAGATGCCGTCGTTCCTCCGCGATCGCCAACAGGAAAATAGGCGCGGAGAGTAGCCAATAGGCCATCGCATACTTCGAAAGGAGCCCGAAGCCCGCGGCGAGGCCGACCGCGATCCACCAGCGGCCGCCGCCCTCCTCGCGCGCGCGAACGAAAGCGTAGAGCGCCACCGCCCAAAAAAAGAGGAGCGGCACGTCCGTCGAGATGATCATCGCGGAGAAGCTCACGCCCGGCAGCGTCGCGTAGGCGATCGCGGACCACATGCCCACCCGCGCGTCATAGAGGCGGCGCCCAATCTGATAGATCACCAGCGCCGTCCCGAAATGAAAGAGCGGCGCCGAGAGCCGGATCGCCGCCTCGTCCTCGCCGAGGAGCGAGGTCGTCAAGCGGATCACCCAGGCGACGAGCGGCGGCTTCGAGTAGTAGCCCCAGTCCGGCGTCAGCGACCAAAGCCAATACTGCGCCTCGTCAGGATAGAGATCGATCCCGCCGACCCTGAGCCAGACGAGCCGCGCCACCGTCACAGCGAAGACCCACAGGAGGGTCAGGCGCAGAAAGCGCTCTTCCTCCGCCGAAACCGGGGCTGCAGGTCTATTTCTCGCCATTGCCGGGTGTCATTCGATGCAGGTGGGCGCCAAGGTGTAGCATTTGGGCCGCGCGCTTGCTAAGTGAAAGGCATGAAGCTCAACATTGAGACCTTCAGCAACGTCAAGGGCGGTAACAGCTTCTACAAAGCCGTGACGCACCCGCTCGCCGCGCGCGCAGTGCCGGGCCTGCTGCAGCGCCTTGCCGGGCGCCGCGTCGCCGTCTACGACCCGCTGGGCCTCGCGAGCGGCGTGGCGGAGTTCTACGATCTCGCCGCGCTGAAACTTGCGGGCTGCTTCGCGCAGGATGTGAGCACGATCGGCAGGCCGGTGCTGGGCCGCGCGGCCGAGCCTGTGACGGCGCTTCGCGAGAGTGGCGCCGAGATCGTGCTGATCGCGGCCTTTGAGGCCGAGCGTCTCCTCGCACACGTCCGTCACCTGCTGCCTCCGGGCGCGGAGGTCTCGAGCCTCGATGCACTCCGCATTCCCGAGGATATGCTGACAGTGAAGCGCAGCTACCTCGACCCGCTCAACTTCGCGACCAATTTCGTCTTCTTCGAGGATCGGGACGAGCGGCACACGCGTCTCGCGAGCGCCAACTACTGGTCCGGCTACGGGGCTGGCGCGGTCGAGCTCTGGCTCGCGCTCTTCGACGAGAGCGGCGGGCTCCTCGCGGATTGGCGCGAGCGCGTCCCCGCGGGCGCGGCGGCAATCTCGCTCGACAGTCACGAGATCCGCAGGCGATTTGGCCTTCCGCCGTTCACGGGCCAGCTCTTCCTGCACGCGATCGGCGGTGCGGGGCACGACGTCGTCAAATACGCGCTCGATACCTTCGGCGGCGACGCGGACAAGTCGCTCTCCTGCACGCACGATGCCAATTCCTGGCCCGCCGATTTTTACGCGGGACTTCCGGCGCCGCGCGCGGAGGAGCGCGTCACACTCTGGGTGCAGAACAGCCACCCGCGGCCGATTCCGCCAGGCTCGGTCGGGCTCAACCTCATGGGCGATGCGGATATCCGCTGGTGGCAGCAACCGATTCCACCCTTCGCGACCGTCGCACTCGACGTTGCGGCGCTGCTGCCTGAGGCGCGCTGGCCGCAACAAATCGAAGTGCAGGCGGGCAAGCACATGGTGCGCCCGCGCTACGAGGTGGTCAGGAACGAACGGCGCCGCATCGCTCACGTCAATGTCGAGCGCACGGACCTGAAGCCCGACCCGCGGCTCGCCGAGCTCGGCAATCTCCTCGGCAAGGGGTTCCTGCTGCCGGCGCCCGTGCTGCCGCGCGATCGATGGCGAAGCCTCGCGCTCCCGACGCCCATGGCAACCTGCCAGACGGAGCTGCCGCTGAGCGCGGTCCTCTACGACGGCAACGGACAGGAGACGGCGCGGCACAGCTTCGGCAACCTTCGTCGCCGCGACAGCGTCGCGCTCGACGTCGACGATTGGATCAACGGGGCCTCTCTGCCCTCGGGCTTCGGGCACATGGAGCTCGTCTACGATTTTGCAGCGGGGACGCTCGCGGATGGCTGGCTCCACGGCCTCTTCCGCTACGAGGACCGCGCGAGCGGCCATGCAGCGGAGACGAGCTTCGGCGCGCATGTCTTCAACACTGTGCTCATCTACAAGAGCGAGCCGCAATCCTATGCCGGACGCCCGCCGGGCCTCTCCACGCGGCTCTTCCTCCGTTTGGGGGATAATCCCTATGACACGCTCTGCCACCTCATCTATCCGGCCTCGACGCCCTGGCACGCGGAGAGCGACACCGACCTCATTCTGCACGACCGCACCGGGCGGGAGGTCGCGCACCGGCATCTGCGCATCCCCTGCTCCGGATCGCGTTTCTGGCGCTACAGCGAGGTCTTCGACGCTGCGACTCGGGAGCGCGCGGGCACCGGGGCTTATGTCGTGATTCGCGACACCACTTGCCGGCTTTTCGGCTATCATGGGCTGATCGGGCGTGCCGGCGCGTTCAGCCTCGATCACATGTTCGGGTTCTGAGCGGGCCTGCAGCGCCTATTTTGCGAGACCGTCGAGCATGCCTCAGCGTCACTACACCAAGCTCCTGATCGTCGGATCGGGTCCCGCGGGCTATACGGCGGCGGTTTACGCCGCGCGAGCGAATCTGAAGCCGATCCTCGTACAGGGCCTCCAGCCCGGTGGGCAGCTCACGATCACCACGGACGTCGAGAACTATCCGGGCTTCGCCGACGTGATCCAGGGCCCCTGGCTCATGGAGCAGATGCAAAAGCAGGCCGAGCATGTCGGCACAACCGTGATCATGGACATGATCGTGAAGGCCGACCTTTCCAAGCGGCCCTTTGTCTGCGTCGGCGATTCCGGCGATACCTATGTCGGCGAGGCGCTCGTCATCTGC
>Ga0335085_10017177_pt1 | contig 10436 bp, 8 predicted proteins | sample Lox_Sample_45_FD_206712 | JGI IMG/M metagenome (GOLD analysis project Ga0335085, IMG submission 206712) | Soil microbial communities from Loxahatchee National Wildlife Refuge, Florida, United States - Lox_Sample_4.5 | ecosystem: Environmental > Terrestrial > Soil > Wetlands | place: USA: Florida...
CTCAACGCCGAAGGGAAACGGCTGCTTGCCTTTGCGCGGGCGGGAGGACGCCTCCTGACGGGCGGGCGCAACCCGGACGACTTCCTGCCGGCGCTGCTCCCGAGCCCGCCGCCATGGTTCGCTCACTCCGGCGCTCGCGCCTTCCCCACCGCCACCGCAGCCGCGCTGGGCAGCGGCGTGCGCGAAGTGCGCAGCGCCGGACAGGGACGCTGGCAGCCGACCGCCGGCTACCGGGCGCTGCTGAGGGGTGCCGGCGGCCAGCCGCTGCTGCTCGAACGGGCGCTGGGGCGCGGCAAGCTGCTGCTGATCGCCGACGCCTCGCCACTGCAGAACCAGCTGCTCGGCTCCGCCGACAACGCGCAGCTCGCGCTCGACATCGCCGCGCCACCCTCCTCGCCCGTGGTCTTCGCGGAGGCCGTGCACGGCTTCGGCGAGGACCGCGGGCTCGCCGCACTTCCGGCCAGCTGGTGGGCCGCCCTCGGTGGGCTCCTGCTCGCCGGGCTCGTATGGGCGCTCGCGCGCGGGCGCCGCCTCGGGCCTCCCGAGGAGCCCGCGTCCGCGAGCGCTCCCGGCCCGCCGCCGCGGGCGGCATACGTCGACGCGCTGGCGCTGCTGCTGGAGCGTGCGGAGCACCCCGAGCAGCTGGCCTCCGTGCGCGAGCGCCTCACCGAGAGCATCTCCCCGGGGCGTCTGCGCGATCGGAGATGATGGGAGAGGTGGCGAACGAACCCCAGGAGACCGGGGCCTCGCAGGGAGGGCCGACCGAGGCGGTGCGGCTCGCGCAGGCGGTGCTCGACCAGATCCGCCCCGTGGTGGTCGGTCAGGACCGGGTGGTGGAGCTGATGCTGACCGCCCTGGCGTGCCGCGGTCACGTGCTCCTGCAGGGCGTCCCCGGAGTTGCGAAGACGCTGCTGGCGCGTGCCCTGTCGGCCACGCTCGGCGTCGACATGCGCCGCGTGCAGTTCACGCCGGACATGCTTCCGTCCGATCTCACCGGCACCCTGACCCTGCGCGGCCAGGAGCTCGTGTTCCGCCCCGGGCCGGTCTTCACCAACGTGCTGCTGGCCGACGAGATCAATCGCACGCCGCCGAAGACGCAGGCGGCGCTGCTCGAGGCGATGCAGGAGGGCCAGGTCACGATCTACGGCGAGAGGCACGCACTCGATGCCCCCTTCCTCGTGATCGCGACCCAGAATCCGATCGAGTACGAGGGCACCTACCCGCTGCCCGAGGCGCAGCTCGACCGCTTCGTGCTGCAGGTGGAGGTGGGCTATCCGAGCGCCGAGCAGGAGCTCGAGATGCTCGGCCTCGAGCACGACGGGCTCGAGCCCGCCCACCTGGCGGACATCCGCCCGGTCGCGGGCACGGAGACCGTCGAGGCGCTCGTGCGCGAGGCCCGCGCCACCTCGGTGAGCCCCGAGGTGGCCGGCTACGTGGTGGCGCTCGTGCGGCGCACGCGAGAGGCTGCCAGCGTGTCGCTCGGGGCCTCGCCACGCGCCGCCGTGCACCTGCTCGCCGCGGCCCGCGCCACCGCGCGCCTGCGGGGGCGCGGGTTCGTCACGCCCGACGACGTGGCCGAGCTCGCCGTGCCCGTGCTCGCGCATCGGCTGATCGTCTCCCCGGAGGCCGAGCTCGAGCGCTTCAGCGCCGCCGACGCGGTGGCCGCCGCGCTCGCCGAGACGCCCGTTCCACGTTGACCCCCACCACTCGCTGCGCCGCTGTCCTCGCCGCGCTGGCGGTGGTGGCGCTGGTGCTTCCCCTCTGGCTCACGGCGCTGGCCGCCGGGATCCTGCTGGCGGCCACGCTGGCGGATGGCCTCTCCGTGCGCTCGGCGCCCGTGATCGAGCGCGACCTGAGCGCCACCGTGGTGCGCGGCATACCGAGCCCGTTCGCCGTGCGCGCGGTCGCCGGCGACTCCCGTCGTGTGCTGCTGCGCCAACCGGCCACCGGCGCGCTGCGCGTGGATGCAGAGGCCGGCCCGCACGAGCTGGGCGGCAAGATCGTGGGGCTGCGCCGCGGGCGCCATCTGCTCCCCGGGGTGTCCGCGGCGAGCCTCGGCCCACTCGGGCTGGCGCGCTGGCAGCACCCGCCGGGCGCCCCGCTCGAGCTGCTCGTCTACCCAGACCTCCCCGGCGCCCGCCGCCTGGCGCTGCGCCTGCGGCAGGGACGTGCCGCCCCGGACGGCCGCCTGCGGCGCGGCCCGCTCGGCCTGGGGACCGACTTCGAGTCGCTGCGCGACTACTCGCCGGACGACGACATACGCCATGTGAACTGGCGCGCCACCGCCAGGCTCGGGCGGCCGATGAGCAACCAGTACCGGGTCGACCAGGATCGCGACGTGGTCTTCCTGATCGACTGCGGCCGCCTGATGGCGGCGCCGGCCTCCGAGGGCGCCGCCGGGACACTGCTGGACGGCGCGCTTGACGCCGCGATCGCGGTGGCCATGGCGGCCGACGAGCTCGGGGACCACAGCGGCGCGATCGCCTTCGACGGGCAGGTCCGGCGGGTGGTGGAGCCGCGCCGCCTGGGCGGCCGGCGCCTGGTGCGGGCGCTGTTCGACCTCGAGCCGAGCGACCAGGACTCCGACTTCGAGCGGGCCGTGCTGAGGATGCGGGGAGCGCGGCGCACGCTCGTGTTCGTGTTCACCGACCTCATCGACGAGCAGGCCGCTCGCTCGCTGCTGGACGCCGCGCCGGTGCTCGCGCGGCGCCACTCGGTCGTGGTGGCCGGCGGCGAGGACCCGTCGCTCGACGCCCTCGCGGCGCCCGCGGCGCCGAGCGCCGAGGCGGTGGCGGCGCTGAGCGTCCTGCAGGCGCGCGAGCGTACCGCGCTACAGATTGCTCGCACGGGCGCGCAGCTCGTGCTCGCGCCTACCCGCTCACTCCCCCAGCGCTGCGTACAGGCCTATCTGCGGGCGAAGGCCCGGGCGCGTCTCTGAGGGCGTCCGCGCGAGTGCGCCCCTCAGCGCCCCGCGGCTGGCGGCCTCGGATCACCACGAGCGCCCAGAACAGCCCGGCGAGCGCCAGGCTCACCGCCGCCGCCGCAGGCAGGGGCAGCCCGCGGGGCGTGACGAGCCCCTCGGTGAGGCCGGCCACGACCAGCCAGGGAGCCGTGGCCAGGACCATCTGAACCGCGCCGCGCGCTTCGGTTCGCAACAGCTCCCCCCGTCGCGCGAGGCCAGGATCGACGAGCGCGCGCGCCAGCCGCAGACCCGCGAGGCCGGCGATCGAGAAGCAGGACAGCTCCAGCAGCCCGTGGGGCAGGACGTAGCGCAGGAACACCGAGAAGGTGCCCGATTGGACGGTGAGCCCTCCGAGCGTCCCCAGCAGGACCCCGTTGTAGCCCAGCATCAGCAGCGTGCCCACGCCCATCAGGAGACCGCCGGCGAAGGTCAGGAAGGCCACCTCGATGTTGTGCGTGAAGATCGAGCTGGCGAAGGCCGCCTGCGTGCTGATCGCGCCGGGCAGATGGTGCACGTGAGGGCTGGCCGCGGCCCTGTATTCGCTCGGTATCAGGCCCACGGCCGCCCCGGGGTCGTGCACGGCCCAGGCGGCGGTGAGGAGGGTTGGCGCGAACATCGCCACCAGGACCACCCCGAGCAGCCGCCGCTCGGCCACGATCTCGCGCCAATAGCCTCGCGTGAGGTACTCGACCAGCGACCCCCGCCGGCGGCGCTCGGCGTAGACGAGCTGGCGGGCAGCGAGCACGAGCGGCTCGAGCCTGTCGAGCACCGGGTAGCCGGGGAAGCGCCGCCGCGCGAGGGCGAGGTCGGCGGCGGCGGCGCGATAGAGGCCGCCGAGCTCGAGCACGCCGTCCACCCCGAGCCGCTCCGGCCGGCCCCTGGCCCGGCGCAGGAGCGCTGCCAGCTCCTCCCACGCCGGGGCTCGCTCCGCTTCGAAGCTGTGCAGGTTCATGGTGGCTCTCCGTGCTGGGCGCCGCTGCGGCGCTGAGATGTCCCTTCGCCGTGGGCGCCGGACATCATCCTGGGCGGCTCCCGTGCATGTTGCCTGGCAAGCCGCAGCGAAGGGCCCGCTCCCGTCTACCCGAGCCTCTAGGTTCAGCCAATGGACTGGGAGGACGCGATCACGATCTCCACGCCGGAGGGAGTGCTGCTGCGAGTGGTTCTGGCCGGGGCCGCCTCGCGCTTCATCGCCGGCACCATCGATCTCGCGCTGCAGATCGTCCTGCTCGCGCTGTCCGGTTACGTCACGCTCGGTCTGATCGGCGGCGGCGTGGGAGAGGCCCTCACCTTCATCGACATCTTCCTGATCCTGTTCGGCTACTACCTGGCGTTCGAACTGCTCGCCGCAGGACGCACCCCGGGGAAGATGCTGACGCACCTGCGCGCCGTGCGCGACGGCGGCGCGCCGGTAGACCTGCCGGCGAGCGCGATCCGCACGCTGGTGCGCCCGATCGACTTCCTCCCGTCGGGCTACCTCGTCGGCCTCCTCTCGATCGTCTTCACGCGCCGAAACCAGCGCATCGGCGACCTCGCGGCCGGCACCCTTGTGATCCGGGAGCCTCCCGCCGCGCGCGCCGCGGCCCCCGACGCCGCGGGAGCCGGCGCCGCGCCTCCCGCCGCGCGCCCGCCCCTACCCCCGGGCTTCGACGTGAGCGCGGTGAGCACCGAGGAGATCGCCGCCGTGCAGCGCTTCCTCGCCCGGCGCGACACGCTCGATCCGGACTCCCGCCGTGCGCTCGCGCAGCGCCTCGAGCAGGGGCTCCGGCCCAAGGTGGCCGGCCTGGGCAGCATCGCCGAGCCGGAGTCGTTCCTGGAGGCGCTTGCAGAGATCAAGTCCGTCCTCTGAGAGGCCGATGGATCATCTGCGAACGGGCTACGCTCGGAGTGTCGGCGACAGGGTCCCACCGCCGGCAGGGTGGGCTCACGCCGTGGCGCCATCTCCTCGATCGGAGCGCCGAGAGCTAGCATCGCAATGGCACCCGACCAGCAGCCTCCGAGCAGCCCACCCCCGCTCCCGCCGAGCCCACCCGGGCTCCCCGCGAGCGGCGCCTACGCTCCTTCGCCGAGCACACCGGCAAGTGAGCGGCCCATGGCCGCCGGGCCACTGACCTGGTATTCGCCGTCGCCGCGGCTGCGCACCCTGCGCCGTCTCGAGGTCTGGGCGGTGACGCTGGCCGCGCTCGCGGTCGTGATTGGGGCCTCGCTCGCCGCCGGCTCGACGGCGGCCGCGGCCATCTGCGCCGCCTGCGTGGCGTTCGCGGGCCTCCTCGCCGACTACGTGGCGGGGCGGCGCGTGCGCGCGTGGGGCTACGCGGAGCGCGCCGAGGACCTGCTCGTGCGGCGGGGCGTCATGTTCCGGCGCACCTCGGTCATCCCATACGGGCGCATGCAGTACGTCGAGGTGGCCGCCGGCCCGCTCGAGCGGGCGTTCGGGCTGGCGACAGTCCAGATGCACACCGCGGCGGCGGCCAGCGACGCGCGCATTCCCGGCCTCGCCGCCGACGAGGCGGCGCGCCTGCGCGACCAGCTGACCGCGCTCGGCGAGTCGCACGCGATGGGGCTGTGAGCGCGGCGGGCGGTCCGGGCCGCGAGCCATGGATGGAACCGGCGGGCGCCCGCGCCATGGCGGGCCTCGCGGGTACCTGGCAGCGGCTGCATCCGCTGTCGCCGCTCGTGCGCGCCGGGCGCGGGGTGTTCGCGATCGTCGTGATCCTCCTGCTCCCCGCCTCGCACAACTCCGGCTCCTCGACCAACGACTGGCTGCACGTGATCGTCCTCGTGGTGGCCTTCCTGCTCGCCGGGATCTCATGGCTCGTCACGAGATGGCGCATCGAGGACGGCGACCTGCGCATGGAGAGCGGCCTCATCCGTCGCACCTCCGAGCGCTTCCCGCTCAGCCAGATCCAGGCGATCGACACCGTGCGACCTGGCCTCGCCCGCGTGCTGGGGCTTGCCGAGCTGCGCATCCGCGTGGCCGGCGGCTCGCGCAGGGCCGGCCGCCTCGCATACCTCACCAGCGCCGACGCCGAGGTGCTGCGAGTGAGGCTGCTGGCGATGAGCCGCGGCGCCGCCGTGGCGGCGGCGCCCGATGTGAGCGCCCCGGCCTTCGAAAGGACGCTGATCACCGTGGAATCCGGTCCTCTGCTGGCCTCGCTGATGCTGAGCGGCCCTGGGCTTCTGCTCGAGCTCCTCGCGCTCGCGCTCTTCCTCGCCGCGATCCTCGCCCCCACTGTGGCGGCCGGCGCGGCCACGACCGCGGCGCTCGCGCTCGTCGTGCTGGTCATCCACCTCTTTCAGCGGCTCAACGGCAGCTATGGCCTCACGGTCAGCGAAACCGGCATGGGACTGCGCGTGCGGGCGGGACTGATCGAGACATCGGACGAGACGATTCCCGGCGCGCGCATCCAGGCGATCCGCATGGTCGAGCCGTTCCTCTGGCGGATGCTCGGCTGGTGCCGCGTGGAAGTCGACGTGGCCAGCCAGAAGTCGAGGGGCCGGCAGGACCGTCTCGAGGCGCGGGCCGTGCGCTCGCTGCTGCCCGTGGGCCCGCGCGGGCAGGGCCTCGCGCTGGTGGCCACGATCTTCCCCGAGGCGCCACATGAGCGCCTCGTGCCGCCGGCGCGCGCCCGCCTGAAGTCGCCGCTGCGCTACGGCCGGCTCTCCTGGGCAGCCAACGACCGCTTCGCGGTCACGACAAGCGGTCGCCTGCGGCGCGCGACCGACTGGGTCCCGCTCGCCAAGGTGCAGAGCATCCGCCGCGTCGAGGGGCCCGTCCAGCGCGCGCTCGCGCTCGCGAGCGTCCACCTCGACACGGCCGGGCGCCGGGTGCACGCGGTCGTGCGCGACCGCGACCGCGAGGAGGCGGCACGCCTGCTCGAGGAGCTGCCCGACCGCTGCCGCCACGCGAGGCGGCTCGAGGTGGCCGGGCGCGGCTAGCAAGATCCGCTCGCGCGCCGCGGCGAGCCGGCGTCGGTGCCCGTCCGTCGGACCCCTCGGGGCCGAGCGGCGCGGGTATTCTGAGGACGTGAACCGCGGCTCCGCTGCTCAGGTCCGCTTGGCCGAGATCGTGGCCGCCCTGTCGCTCGGCGTCGACCTCGGATTCGGACAGCCGATGGAGCACGTCCTCCGCCAGTGCCTGATCGCGCTGCGCATCGGCGAGCGGCTGGGCCTCGGGGACGAGGAGCGCGCGGTCGTCTACTACGTCGCGCTGCTCGTCAGCGTCGGATGCCATTCCGACGCCCACGAGCAGGCGAAGTGGTTCGGCGACGACATCGAGCTGAAGTCGCACAAGTACCAGCACGAGCTCCGCGGCGCGCGCGCCGCCGCCTCGATCATGCGGATGCTGGGGTCCGGCAACACCCCGCTACACCGATTCCGCGTCGGGCTCGAGTTCGCCGTCTCCGGCCACCGCGATATGAGCGGCATGATCACCGAGCACGCCCGGCTGGCGCGCTCGCTCGGCGAGCAGCTGGGCCTCGCCCCCGCGGTGCTGGAGGCACTCGGCGCGGCCTATGAGTCCTGGGACGGTCGTGGCTGGCCCGGCGTCCTCGAGGGGACGGAGATCCCGATCGCGGCGCGGATCGCCCACCCGGCGGAGTTCGCCGAGGTGGCCAACCGGATCGGCGGCGCGGCCGCCGTGCGCACGCTCGCCAGGCGCCGCGCCGGCAAGCAGTTCGATCCTGAGGTGGCCCGGGTGCTCACCACCGAGACCGAGGAGATCCTCGGCGGCCTCGAGGAGGTCGCGACCTGGGAGACGGTGATCGCCGCCGAGCCCGCGCTCTCACCGGTCCTCGACGGCGCGGAGCTCGACGGCGCCCTGCTCGCGATCGCCAACTTCGTGGATCTCAAGTCGCCCTACACCCTCGGGCACTCGGCCGCGGTCGCCGAGCTCGTGCGGGGTGCCGCCATGGAGATGGGCCTGCCGGCCGGCGACGTGGAGACCCTCTACCGCGCCGGCATCGTGCACGACCTCGGGCGCCTCGGCATCTCCAACTCGATCTGGGACAAGCGCGGTCCGCTCGGCCCGGGCGAGTGGGAGCGGGTGCGCCTGCACCCCTACATCACCGAGCGCATGCTCGGCCAGTCGGCGGCGCTCGCCCCGCTCGGCGGGCTTGCGGTGCAGCATCGCGAGCGGGTCGACGGCTCCGGCTACCCGCGGCGCCTCTCCGGCGGGGTCATCGACCGCGGCGCGCTCCTGCTCGGCGCGGCCGACGCCTACCAGGCGATGCGCGAACCTCGCCCCCATCGCCCACCGCGCGACCCGGCTGAGGCCGAGCGCCTCATGCGCGGCGAGGTCACCGCCGGGCGGCTCGAGGCGGGCTCGGTCGACGCGGTGCTCGCGGCGGCCGGTCACCGCGTCCCGCGCCGCCGTGAAGGCCCGGCCGGGCTGACGCAGCGCGAGATCGAGGTCCTGCGCCTGCTCGCCCGCGGGCTCTCGAACAGAGATATCGCACAGCGGCTCGTGATCACGCCGAAGACGGTGGCCAACCACGTCGAGCACATCTACGCGAAGATCGACGCCGGCAATCGTGCCGGAGCGAGCCTCTTCGCGGTCCAGCACGGCCTGCTCCCCGAGACCTGAGCCCCGGCCGCCCGATGCCCTCCCGCGATCGGTGCCCCGGAGGCCTCCGCCATGGCGAAGATGAGGAAAACGCCTCATGTGCCCGGGCCCTCCGCCGCCTAGCGTGCCTCCCATCAATCCACCATCAGGAGGGCACACGATGAACCACACGATCAGGAGCACACGATGAGCCTCGGCGAGCACATATTCGCGCGCATCTACGACCGCTTCAGCGCGCAGGCGGAGAAGACCACGTTCTCGGCGCATCGTGAGGCGCTGCTGGCCGGCGCCGAGGGCGACGTGGTCGAGGTCGGGGCCGGGACCGGGGCGAACCTGTCCCACTACGGCGACGGGGTGGCCACGCTCACGATCACCGAGCCCAGCCGGCCGATGATCAAGCGCCTGGAGCGCAAGCTGGGCGAGAGCCCGCACGAGGCGAAGGTGCTGCGCGCGCCCGCCGAAGACCTGCCCTTCGAGTCCGACAGCTTCGACACCGTGGTCGCCACGCTCGTGCTCTGCTCCGTGGACGACCAGCCCCGGGCCCTCAAGGAGCTGCGCCGCGTGCTGCGCCCGGGCGGCCGCCTCCTGTTCATGGAGCACGTCCGCTCCGAGGAGCCGAAGCTCGCGCGCCTGCAGGACAGGATGAACTGGCTCAACAACCTCGTGGTGCACTGCGACTGCAACCGCCCCACGTTGGACTCGATCGAGGCCGCCGGGTTCTCGATCAAGCAACTCGAGCGCGGCACGATCGAGAAGGCTCCGCCCTTCGCGCGACCGCTGGTCGTCGGCTTGGCCGAGGCCTGAGACGGGGCCCGCGTCGCGGGGCGCAGGCGCCCCGTGGCGCGGGCTTGTGCCGCCCGGCGGCCTAGAAGGCCGGGCCGGGCGCCGACACGGGAGTCGTCAGGCAGGAGTTGCCGGCGAGGTCCGTGGCGGCGGCGCGCGGTGTCCAGACCATTGTCGTGCCGCTGCCCACCGGGAACGGCGACACGACGCCGCTCACGGCGCTGCCCAGCGTGACGGTGATCGAGGGCCCGGACTGGACCATCGTGGCGTTGAACACCACGGTGGAGGTGAGCGTGTAGATGCCGCCCAGCGAGAGCGGGTTGGCGAGCGGCAGCAGGGTCGTGCCGGTCGAGTTGTAGACGTTCAGCGAGGTGTTCAGAACCGTCCTCGAAAGCTGCACGCGCACCGGGGTCGAGGCGCCCGTCCAGCCGGCGAGGATCGAGCTCGGCTTCATCGTCTCGCTATAGGTGAAGGTGACCGAATCCCCGGCCTGCGCCACGCCGGCGCTGCCCCCCTTGGCGTTGGTCGTTGAGACGCTCACCGCCGCCGGATGCGCGGTGTTGAGCACGGTGGTGGTGTTCGGTGTGGCCGGCGTGGCCTGCACGTTGCCCGCCAGGTCGGTGGCCACCGTGTAGAAGGAATAGCTCCCCGGGCCGGCGCTCGCCGTGTAGTTGAAGCTGCCGGAGCCGAGGCCGGAGGTGCTCGAGGCGACCTTGGAGTAGCTCGACTGTCCGGGACCCTCGGCGTAGAGGGCCACTTCGGCGAGCCCCGAGCCGCCGGCGTTGTCGGCGGCCGTGTAGGAGACCGCCCAGGTCGCGCTGCCCGCCGAGGCCGGCGCGGTCGCGGCGGAGGTCGGTGCCACGCCGTCGAAGGTCGTCTTCGCCTGCGCGCGCGTCGGTGCCCCCTGGGCGTTGCCGGCCTTGTCGGTGGCGAGCGTGTAGAAGGAGTAGGCCCCTTCGCCGGCGCCGGCCGTGTAGCTGAAGCTGGCGGAGGCGGCGCCCGAGGTGCTTGAGGCGACCTTGGTGTAGCTCGACTGACCCGGGCCCTCGGCGTAGAGGGCGACTTCGGCGAGCCCGGAGCCGCCAGCGTTGTCGGAGGCCGTGTAGGAGACGGTCCAGCCGCCGCTCTTGC
>Ga0335085_10017179_pt1 | contig 10436 bp, 6 predicted proteins | sample Lox_Sample_45_FD_206712 | JGI IMG/M metagenome (GOLD analysis project Ga0335085, IMG submission 206712) | Soil microbial communities from Loxahatchee National Wildlife Refuge, Florida, United States - Lox_Sample_4.5 | ecosystem: Environmental > Terrestrial > Soil > Wetlands | place: USA: Florida...
GCCTTCATTGAACCAGAGGGGGAGCTGGAGCGTGATGTTGTTCGAGATAATGGACTGGATGGAGCCGCCGTAGAACATGTCGTTGACGACGGCATGCGTCAGCTCGTGGTGGATGACGTGACGGAACTTGCTGTATTCCCCCTCGAACGGGAGTATCACCCGGTTCTTGAAAAGCTCCGTGACGCCGCCGATTCCCTCCTCAAGGTATTCGTTCACGACGTTCGTCTGCTGGAAATCATTGTGCGAGTTGTACACGATGATGGGAACGCGGTTCACAAGCTGGTAGCGGAACGACTTGCTCAGCGAGGTGTAGGCCGACTCGGCGGCCGTGGCGGTGAATTCCGCCAGGTACTGTCCCCCGTCGGAGAAGTAGATATCAAAATGGTCCGACTGTATATAGGACCAGTGAAACCGCGTGTAGTTCACCTTGTTCTTCCCGTACTGCTCTTCCTGAGCCCGGGAGGCTCCGGATGCACACACGCACAGGACAACGGCTGCCGCCCAGCGTGCTATGCCCCGATCGAACAGTTTCATACTCCCCTCACTTGATGAATGTCCTCTTACGACCGCGATGAGCCAGAGGGCCGATTTTCCCCTCTATTAAACACCCGGAGCCGCTGAAAAGTTTAACAGCACCGGGGCAAAATTGGCTCCCGCAGGAATCTCCCCTATGGAACAATGGAAAAATCGATTCTCCGCCCCTCGGCGTTGACCGCAAGGACCTGAACGCGGAGGGGGTCTCCCAGCCGGTAGATCTTGCCGCGCGAACGCCCGCGGAGCGAATAGTGCTTCTCGTCAAAAATATAATAATCGTCCGACAACTCCCGCACCGGGATCATCCCCTCGACCAGAAGATCGTTGATCTCGACGAAAAGGCCGAAATTCGTGACCCCGGTAACGACGCCGGCAAACTCGTCCCCCACGTGGCGCTTCATGTATTCGACCTGCATCACCTTCACCGAGGCCCGCTCTGCGTCGCTGGCAAGCTTCTCCCTCTCGGATGACTGCCGGGCGATATCCGGGAGCTGCCTGCGGATCTCCTCGAGACGCGCCCCGGTGACACCCCTCCCGTACTCTTCCAGCAGACGGTGGACGACGAGGTCGGGGTACCGCCTGATAGGCGACGTGAAGTGCGTGTAGTGCGTGAACGCAAGCCCGTAATGGCCGATGTTCTTTGTCGCATAGACCGCCTTGGCCATGCAGCGGAGCGCAACTTCGTTGATGACGTTTTCCACTTCGGAGCCTTCCACCCTGTCAAGCAGCTTCTGCAGCTCGCGGGAGGGGACGCCGTTCTTCGCCTCAAGAGAGTATCCGAACTGCCTGACGAAACCGGCGAGCTCCTGGAGCTTCACCGGGTCGGGAAGGTCGTGCACGCGGTACAGAAAGGGCTTTACCTCCGTCTCTTTCTTCTGCGCGCCGATGTGCCGGGCGACCGTCTGATTTGCCAGAAGCATGCACTCCTCGATGAGGCGGTGCGCATCCAGCCGGATCTTCTTGATGATCCGCGACGGGAGCCCTTCCGCATCGAACTGGAACTTTGCCTCGCCCGTGTCGAAATCCAGGCTTCCGTTTTTCCGCCTCCGTTTCAGCAGCACGCGCGAGAGATTGAACAGGGGGAGAAGGATATCCGCATGCTCTCCCGTTCCCGCGTCGATCACATGCTGGACTTCTTCGTAGCTGAACCGGCGCGCGCTGTGAATGACGCTTTTGCCGATCGAGTACCGCTCCACCGCGCCGTCCGGAGAGACGTCCATGAAGACGCTGTAGGTCAGCCGGTCCACGTCAGGCCTCAGGCTGCAGAGGTCGTTCGAGAGCCTCTCCGGGAGCATCGGGACGACCTCGTTGACCATATAGACGCTTGTCCCCCGGGCGTACGCTTCGGCATCGAGCGCGGTTCCCGGACGCACGTAGTGGCTCACGTCGGCGATGTGGACCCCAAGCCGCGCGCTGCCGCCGGGGAGGGGTTCGTATGACACCGCATCGTCAAAATCCTTGGCGTCCTCCGGGTCGATCGTGACACACGTGATGCGGCGGCAGTCGATCCGGCCGCGTGTCTCCTCTTCCGTGATTGCCGGGCTCAGCGCTGCGGATTCATGTTCCGCCGCCGGCGGAAAGTGCGCCGGAAGGCCGAACGTCCGCGCGACGCTCAGGACCTCCACGCGGGCGTCCCCCGCCGTCCCGAGTATTTCCGTGACCTGTCCCTCCGGGTTCAGATGTTCGTCGGTCCACTCCAGCAGACGCACCACCACCTTGTCGCCCGCTTTCGCCCCGAGTGAGTCCTCACGCGAGACATAGATATCCCGGGCGATCCGTTCGTCATCGGGAACCACAAACGACGACGACCTCCCCGCCTCCAGCCGCCCGGTGACCGTCGTGATCTTCCGCTCGAGTATGGCGACGACTTCCCCCTCGGCCCTGTCATCCTCGCGCACTTTCCCGCGCCCGGCGCGGCCGGCGCGCCCCGCAAACTGCACAACCTCCACGACGTCGCTGTGAAGCGCGGTGTGGAGGTACCTGGGCGCAATGTAGATCTCCTCATCGGTCCCCTCAATCGCCACGAACCCGAATCCGCGGCGCGTCATGTACAGCGTTCCCCTGATACGGCCGGACGTGCGTTTGCCGCTCCCGGCTTTCTCCTTCCGCCGGTTGTACGTGAACTTCCCGCGCCCGTCGGCCGTCACCACGCCTTTCCGCTCGAGCTCGTCCATCAGCTCACGGAGCGACCGGAACTCATCCTTTCCCCTGACCTTGATGTGCTTCGCGAGGTCTTTGACGGTGACCGCGGCGGCATGTGATGTGAGGTACTCGAGTACCCGCTGTTTGATCTGTGCGATAGGTGTCTCCCCTTAGAATGAAAAACGGTAATAGACCCTGACGGACTCCACACGCTGGATGTCGCTTGTGGTGCCGGTGACCCCCTGCTGGACGCGCCGCTCGAGCTCGAACATGAGATTGCGCAGCGAGGGGTTGTCGAATATCGTCCCGAACGAGTAGAGTATGCTGGCGTTGGCATTGGCGAGCGGATCGTTGAGTATCGTCCCGCCGAACCGCCAGTAGCCTTTCCAGGCCGTTCCGCTCAGACGGAGCTCCGTGGCTTCCCTTCCGGCGACGTTAAGCTCGACATTGACATCGAGTCCCGTCTGGCGCTTCAGGAATTCCGAAAGCTGTCCCGTGAGCACCGACGACGCGCCGGTGAGGAGGGAATTTCCGGCACTCGACTGGACCTGCGTCGAGAGTTCGTTCCTCTGGCTGGCGTTCAGCGGGAATGTCCCCGCCAGGATGAACGAGATGCAGTCGGACTGCAGATCGTGCGACGTCGGCCCCGTATAGAGATAATAGTCGACGTCGGCGATCGTCATCGCAAACTCCACCTTGGGCTCGGTCCGGGTCCCGGTGATCTTGACCGTGACGACGACTTTTTCCGGGCGCGCGGGGGAACCCGCGGCGGTGTCCTGTATCGCCCGGATCCCCTGGTAGGTCGCAAGGATGTTCAGCCCGGGATTCAGAAAGTCCCCCGTGTAACGTATGCTGCCGGTCGCGTCGAAGCGCTTGAAAAAATTGTAGTACGCGCGGTTGATCGTCAGGTCGCCCGTCCATCGCTTCCCGTCCCCCGTGATCGTGAACCTCCCGTCGAGCACGGCCACGAGCTCTTCGTTGGTCACAGGATTGAAAATCATGCGGATTTCGGTGTTCCCGCCGCTCGCATCGATGTCGAGATCGTAGCGAAGCCCGTCCATGAACGACCGGGATTTCTTCTCGCCGGCCGTTGCAGCGGCGGAGCTCCCGTGGATCTCGGCGAAGTATTTCGCCGCTGCGGAGCGATCGGGCTTCCTTGCCACCCTCAGCGTATCGTTCACGAACACGAGCCGGACGGATTCCGGGGACTCCTCCGCGACGGTCGACTGGGTCGGCGGGAATACCAGCATCGAGTTTGCGACGCTGAGCGAGCCCTTCAGGAGCGAGTTCTCGATCTCCCCCGTGAAATGGAGGGGGCCGGGGCCGATCTCGACAAAGAGATCACCGTAGACTCCAAGCGAGGATTTCTCGGTGGTCTCCTTGACAACGAGGAGCCGCCCGTCGGCAGTAAGGTTGAAGTCGCCCGGACGCAGGTCGCGCAAAGAGAAATCGCCGCCGAGATGCACGATACCTTCCCTCCCTCCGCGCACGTCCTCGGGAACATTCCGTACCGTGCAATCGACCACTCTGAGCCGCTCCCCCTCGGGGCTGAATGTCCCCTCAAGCGTGTACCGGATGTTGTTCGGTAAAAATAGAAACGAACAGTGCGAGATCCCCAGCGAGCCGGAATACGTCGGCTCATTCAGCGTCCCCTTCAGCATGAGATCGCACGTCATCAGTCCCGACAGTTCGTTGAACGTATGGAGAAGGGGCTCCAGGATGCTTATCTGGACGCCGTGCGAGAGAACGTGGAGGTTCATCTCCCGCTGGACAGTGTCTTCTCCTGATCTCTCCAGCCGGAGGTCCGCGGGGAGCGTCCCGTCAATCGTCATGATCGGCGGAGTGTCCGCGGGCTTCCCCGGCTCGACGAGACGCACATGCCCCTCGATCGTCCGGTCCCTGTAACGGAGGTCCGTGGTGAGACGCCCGAACGGCAGCGCACGAAACGCGACGTTTTCGGCGTCCAGGCTGGCGCTCATCTCCGGATCGGAAAGCGTTCCCGAGCCCTTCGCACTCAGCCTGGCCCTTCCCGTGAATGTCTTCACACCTCCGGGGAGATCCTCGCCCCCCAGCAGATGTTTCAGTCCTTCGAGATCGAGATTCACTCCCTCGACGGAGGCAGCGAACGACCGCCCCTGGCCGAGCGCCATTTCCACTGCGACGGATTGCGAATCGCGACGGAAAACCAGTCCGGTGAGCCCCGCGCCGGCCTGGTTTACGCGGAGAGTCGCGCCCGAATCCGCGCGCCAGAGAAAGTTGCGGTACGCGACGTCGAGCGTCGAGGGACTGATGCTGACGCTGTTTTCATCCACGTGTGCGCTCCCGGTCGTCTTCAGCCGGTAGTCGGTATTGAAGACCGCCCCCGAGGCGAACGACGCCTGTTCGTGCGCGTAGCTGACGGCAACGCTCAGACTGTCAATCAGGTTCCTGTTGACATGGACTTTTCCGGCGCTCGCCTCCACGCGCACCGATGCCCCCTTGAGGGGCGAGACAGGCCCGAGCGAGCTGACGTCAAGCCGGGCCCTGCCGTCCTCGATCAGTATGCCGGCATCCGCTTTCCCGTAGAAAAAATCCTCCAGGGCCGCATCAGAGGTAAGCGACAGGCCGTTGTACCCCCCACGGATATCCCCGGTGATGAGTCCCGTGCCGCCGAAACTCGTGCTGCCGGCGGCCGCTGAAAGGGGCTCGAGGTCTTTTACGTGCAGGACATAGTGCGCATCGAGACGCCGGGGCTCCACGATCAGGGGGCGAGCGCTCGCGGCCAGGGAGGCACGGTCGAAGCCGGCGGCAAGCGATGAATCGATAAGAGCGATCTTGTCGATGACCGCCCCCCTGAGGCTGGCGGACTCGAACCTCGCAAGATTGGCCATGTACTTCAGGTCGAACGCTCCGGTCAGCGTCACGTCGGCGATGTTGGATTCGACCTCGAGGCGCTTGTCCAGAGAGTCCTTCTGGTCCAGCGTCAGGTGAAATACCCCCTGATCCAGCGTGTAGTCACGGTACCGCGATGAGGAAAGATCGAGCGTGGTTTCGCCCCCCACGTTCCCCCATGAATCCCCCGTACCATGGAGGTTCAGCTTCATTGTGATGTCGCTGTTGAAGCGCGCGTCATGGAGTATGTCCTCCAGGTTGAGAGACGACACCTCTCCTTCAAGACGGAATACCGGTGCCTTCCCACGCACCTGCTGAAGATCTCCGCTCAGGCTGGTCTGCATATCGCCGAGCGAGATCTTCATCCGCCCGCTGATTTTCCCCTCCTTCCCCTGGAGCAACACTTCCGTCTCGGTCAGCGGAAGCCCGCGGAACGAGGAGGTGTCAATTGCCAGCTCCATCGTGGAGGCCAGCCCTCTCACGGTGACGCCTTTTCCCCGGAGTGTGAGCGTCCCGTTCAGGCTGCTCCTGAGCCTCTCGTCGGAGAGCGCCGTGCCCATATCCAGATTCCTGAACAGTATCGTCCCGTCATACCCGAGGGCCGAAGGGCCGCCGGGCGTCAGCCTGAGCCCGGAGGACTGAACCTTTCCGGCGGCCGTTTCCACGAGGAATTTCGTCCGGAAATCCGCCGGCGTCCCTTCATATTCCACGTTCAGCGTGGTCGTCCCGAGCGGGGAAAGATCGGGAAGATCGAGACCGGGGAGAAGCGCCTCGACGTCTTTCCCTTCGACCGTGCTCTCCGTAACCTTCACGTTGAGCGCCAGGCGCCGCGGGTCGTGCAGGTTGGTCACGGCGCCCTTCACGTAGAGGGAGGATCCGCCGAAGCGCAGGTCGAGTTTTTTCACCGCCATATCCCCGAAGGCCCCGGAGGCCTGCAGCGTGATTTCCGGGTTTCCCGAGAGAAATTCCAGGGGAGCAATGAATGATTTGAGCTCATCAAGATCTATCGGCCGGGCCCGGAGTGAAAGCTCGACGGGCGCTGTCTTCAGGCTCCGGAGGTTGATCCCTCCCAGGAGGTCGATCTCCTTCATTGACGCATCGAGGCTGAGGTTCGTCTTCCCGGTGATGAGGCGCATGCTGTCCACGCGGGCCTCTCCGGCCGAGAGGTTGAACACTCCGCACAGCATGCGGAGCCGGAAATCAGGCGCCGCAGAAGAAAAAGAGCAGGAGGCGATCACGGCCCTCTGCCTGTCCCTCCGGATCGTTGCCGCAAGGACGAGGTTGACCTCGCGGAGAGTGAATGCGTGGTATTCCACTGATCCCGCCTTCACTTCCCCGTGGCGCTCATCGGCGAGAGACTGAGAGTCGAGGAGCGATACGGTGCCATCGAGGATCTCGAGCCGCTCGACGTCGATCACCCAGTTGAACGGCTTCGACGCCGCGGTGTCCGCAGGACGCGGGCGGAGGAGATCCGACATGTTCCATCTGCCGCCGCGCGGCCGGGAGAAGCGGATCTCCGGATGGGAGAGGGTGAGCCTCCGGATGGAGATGGTTCTGCCGGGGAGGGCGAAGAAATTGTAGGCAACGTCGAGTCGGGGGATCCGCAGGAATGGCCCGCCGTCGACGTCGATCGCAATGCTGTCGATCGATATCCCCGTGATCAGGTCCCCGCTCAGACGCCCGATGTGGACCTCGCCGTTGACGAGGGAATCAAGCTCCGAGAGCGCGGCGGTGCGCAGCCGGTCGCGGAAGATCTGGGTCTGCGTGACCGCAATGATGACGACGAGAAGGACCGGAATCCCCGCCAGCAGGTACAGCGCTATGGTGCGAATCTTTCTCACGTGCCTCACTCCCCGGCGGACGGAGCGTTCCTCATCTCCTGCGGCCGGTGTACGCCAGCAGGATACGCTCGATCACGTTTGTCGTTGAGCGCCCGGGCGTGAGACGGACGGTCCTGACCGAGCCGCCGTTTTCTCTCACCACGTCGCTCCCGACGATTTCCGTCTTTTTCCAGTCGGCTCCCTTCACAAGAATATCAGGGAGGAGCCGCCGGATCATGCGGTACGGCGTGTTCTCGCCGAACGTGCATATGTAATCCACGGATGCAAGGGCCGCAAGGACAGCCGCACGGTCGCCCGAACGGTTGATCGGCCGCTTCGGACCCTTGATGCGGCGGATGGACGCGTCGCTGTTGAGCCCGACAACAAGAACGTCTCCCATCTCCCGCGCCGCCGCCAGATACTCCACGTGCCCGCGGTGCAGGATGTCAAACGTCCCGTTTGTGAAGACCACGCTCCTCCCCTGCCGGCGGAGCCGGGCCCGGATGCGCGCCAGTGCGGGAAGTGAAACGATCTTTCCCATCAGTGTCCGTCCCCGGCCAAACTCAGATTGCGCAGCGCCGCCTCAAGGAGCTGGACCGGGAGTATCGGAACGATACCGACGGCGCCCACGACGACCCCCCCCGCACAGTTTGCCAGCATGCACGATTCCGTGATCCCCCCCCCCGCAACGAGCGCCATCGTGAGCGTGGAGATGACGGTGTCCCCCGCCCCCGAGACATCCAGCACCACCTCGGCGGTCGTCGGGAGATGCGTGATGCTCCCGTTCGACTGAAAGAGGGACATCCCTTCCTCTCCGCGGGTCAGGAGGACATTCTGCGCCTGCAGAGAACCCAGAAGGTTTTTCCCGGCGCGCTCGACGTCCGCGACCGTCTTCAGCTTCCCACCGACGGCTTCCTCGACCTCGCGCCGGTTGGGCTTGAAGACCGTGACATTCCTGTATTCGAAAAAATTGTTGAATTTCGGGTCGACGGTCACGGGCTTCCCGTGTTCGTTGGCGGCGGCGATGACTTCATGAATGACATCGCGCGTGACGACCCCCTTGTTGTAATCCTGTATGATAACCCCGTCCAGGGAACGTATGTTCGAACGGACAGCGTCGATCAGCCTGGAGCGGAGGGGCTCGGGACAATCCTGCTTGGATTCGTTGTCAATTCGCACAACGTGCTGTCCGGCTGCAATCACGCGCGTCTTGATCGTGGTGGGGCGCGCGGCATCGACGACGATGCCGCCTGTATCGAGACCCTGCTCGTTCAACATTTTCGTGAACATCGAGCCCGGATGGTCGTCCCCCACCAGTCCGATCAGCAACACACTCCCTCCGAGAGCCTGTATGTTGTTTGCCACGTTCGCCGCCCCGCCGAACCTGATGGATTCGGTGTCCACTTCTACGACAGGAACGGGAGCTTCCGGGGAGACCCTGTGCACAGACCCCCAGTAGTAGCGGTCGATCATCAGGTCTCCTACGACGGCAACCCGTTTTCCGCTGAAGTTGCCGAGCAATTCCCGGAGGCGTTTTTCGGTAAGTCGGGGCATCCGTGCTCCTTCTGAAACAGCAATTTACCTATTAACTGATTGAGATGCAAGGAGTTGGAGGAGTCCAGGAGGGTCCATCATCCGCGCCGGAGCGCGTCCAGCGACGCCAGTATCGCCCCGGCGGTGTCTCCGGGGGAGAGCGATCCCGCGTCGACGATGATGTCGGCCAGCCGGTAGAAGGGCTCACGCGAGAAGAGGAGCGACCGGATCCGCTCGCGGAGCAGATCGTCGGTGAGCGGGGTGCCGTCTTCGGCAGCAATCATGGGACGACCTCTCCACCCGCGAAGGCGCGCGAAGAGGATGTCGACCGGTACCTCCAGGTACACAAGTACGCCCGATCCCCGCACGATGGCCAATGATCCGGGATCGGTGAGCGCCCCTCCGCCTGTCGCCACAACAATCCTGCTCCGGGTGCTCAGGTGCCGGAGCTCCCGCCGCTCCAGAGACCGGAAATCCAATTCCCCCTTCTCGCGGAATATCTCGGGCACGGTCTTCCCCTCGTTCGCCTCGATCGCGGCGTCGAGATCGATGAATTGATGTCCGAGGCTTGCGGCAAGGAGCGGACCGACTGTGCTCTTGCCGCTTCCCATGAACCCGGTAATGTAGATCCGGTCCGCCGGACGGGAACTCATCGTTCCTCCTCCGGCCGGAGCTCCCACAGATTGACTGTGAGGTCCAGCCCGCGGTGGTTCACCGGAAAAGGATGCTCCGTGACAGAGAACCCCCCCGCAACGGCCGCGCGGATGAAGTCCCGGCCGATCTCCCTGTCAGGGTCCGTGAGAAGGAAGACACCGCCGGGCCCGAGGAGCCGGCGCGCGAGCGAGAGGAGAGGCTCGAAATTCTTTCTTTCGTACACGATGTCTGCGCCGAGGATGAGGTCAAACTCCTCCGTGATCTCCGCGCTGCGCCAGTCCATGCAGCGAAACGTCACGCGGGAGAGCTCTCCTGCGTCAAGGTTCGCCTCCGCATTGAACCGCGCGAATTCGAGAGCGTCCTCTTCACAGTCCGTCATCACGACCGTCCCCCCGGCCTGCGCCGCCGCGATCCCCGTCAGGCCCAATCCGCAGCCCAGATCGAGGAGTCTCTTGCCGGCCAGCCCCGGTCTCTGCCGCAGATGTCCGGCGAGCGCGGGAGATGACGCCCACAGGTCGGCCCAGTACGGGAGCCTTCCGTCTGCCTCGAACTGAGCGGGTGTGATCGTTTCAAGCAGCCGGTTGGTATCGCGGACCGCAGTGAGCGACCAGCGATAGGGAGGGAAGGAGACTTCCTGCGTGACAACATCGTAGCGTGCGGTGATCGCCGGGGGGAGAAGCACGTTCAGAATGTGTAGGCGATGCCGATCTGGAAGACTATCCCGTCTGTTTCCACACGGGATTTGAATGGCTCCGTGCCGACGTTAATGACCGTGTCCTGATAGCGAATGGTGCGGGTGGTGAATGCGTTCACGGATTCAAACTGCAGGTCGCGGAATTTCATCTCGAACACCCCCCTGAAGGAGCCGAAGAACCTGTAGCT
>Ga0335085_10017180_pt1 | contig 10435 bp, 4 predicted proteins | sample Lox_Sample_45_FD_206712 | JGI IMG/M metagenome (GOLD analysis project Ga0335085, IMG submission 206712) | Soil microbial communities from Loxahatchee National Wildlife Refuge, Florida, United States - Lox_Sample_4.5 | ecosystem: Environmental > Terrestrial > Soil > Wetlands | place: USA: Florida...
CGTGCGCATGCTCAACGTGCGGCTGTCGCCGGTGCGCCTGCGCGACGGCACCATTCGCGTCTTCGGCATCGCGGACGACGTCACCGAACGCAGCGCGGCCGAGCGGCAGCGCCTCGAGGAAGCGGTCAAGCAGCGCGACATCCTGGTGCGCGAAGTGCACCACCGCATCAAGAACAACCTGCAGGGCGTGGCGGGACTGCTGCAGCACATGGCGCACGCCAAGCCCGAGCTCGCGAGCAACCTGAACGAGATCGCAGGCCAGATCCAGGCGATCGCCCAGGTGCACGGCCTGCAGATACGCGCCACCGGCACGCTTCCGGTGCTGGGCGTCGCGCAGGGCATCTTCCAGAATCTCGCGACGATGTTCGGCGTCGAGGTGCGCTTCGAGCCGCCGCCGCCGGCGCTATGGCGCTGGGGCCTGCCGGAAAACGAGGCGGTCCCGCTGGCGCTCGTCGTCAACGAACTTGGCACGAATGCGATCAAGTATCGCGGCAGCCGCGAGCAGGGCATCTCGGTGCGCGTCGGGACGCGGCCGGAGGGCGTGGAGCTGCGCATCGAGAACCCCGGACAGTTGCGCGCCGGGTTCGACCTGTCGCGCATCGCATCGAGTGTTTCCGGGCTCGGACTCGTCAAGGCATTGCTGCCGCGACGCGGCGCCAAGCTCGCTATCGAACAACATGGCGGCGTCGTGGTCACGCGCCTCGAGCTGCTGCCACCGGCTATCGGCGAGGATGTCGGCTGAGCGCCGCGCTCTCTACAATCGATGTGATGACCGATTCGAATCCACAGATCCTCGTCGTCGATGACGACCGGCTCGTGCTTGCCACCGTCGTGGCTGGCCTGCGCCAGGCCGAGTTCGATGTGATCGAAACCGACAACGGCGACGACGCGATCCTGCTGGCCCGCAAACATCGGCCGGCGCTCGCCATCCTCGACATGCGCATGCAGGGCAAGAGCGGAATGGATGTCGCGCGCTACCTGGCCGCGAACACGACCACGGGGTTCATGTTCCTTTCCGCGTTTGGCGACAGCGACATCATCGAGGAAGCGACGCGGCTCGGCGCCCTCGGCTACCTGGTCAAGCCGATCGACGTGAAGCAGATCGTACCGGCCGTGCGCGCTGCGCTCGTCCGGCTGCAGGACCAGCCGCCGGTGATGCGGTCGCCAGCGCCGCGTCCGGCCACCATCGCGCCGACCGCAGCGTCGCTGCGGGAGCAGCACGTCGCGATCGGCATCCTGATGGAGCGGCTGCGACTCGATTACGACGGCGCGGTGGGCGCGTTGCGCGCGCAGGCGCGCACCGAGGGACGTTCGGTCGACGAACTGGCGGCGCACATGGTCGACGCCGCCAACCGGCTCAATTCGATTCCGCGTTAGTCAGGAAACTCCGGCCGGCTCAATTCGATTCCGCGTTAGTCAGGAAACTCCGACGCGGACTGCGCGGATCGCCGCGGATTTTTTTGTCATCCCGAGCGTAGCGAGGGATCTCGGCATTCGAAGGCTGAGATCCTTCGCCTTCGGCTCAGGATGACAAAGTGCCTTATCCGCGTTGATCCGCGCAATCCGCGTCAAAAATCCTTTCCTCACTTCGACCCGTTCTCCCACAGCGTGAAGAAGAACGTCGCACCCTGGCCCGGTTGCGAGTCGGCCCAGATGCGGCCGCCGTGCTTGCGCACGATGCGCTGGACCGTTGCGAGGCCGACACCGGTGCCGGGAAACTCGTTGCTCGAGTGAAAGCGCTGGAACAGGCCGAACATCTTCTCCGCGAAGCGCATGTCGAAGCCCGCGCCGTTGTCGCGCACGAGGTAGACACTCCTGCCGTTTTCCGCGCGCGTCGCGAATTCCACGCGCGGACGGGCGACCTTGCCCGAGAACTTCCACGCGTTTCCCATGAGGTTCTGCAGCACCAGGCGCAGCAGGGTCCGGTCGCCGTCGACCACGATGCCCTCGGCGAGCACGAATTCGGTCGCGCGCGCCGGATCCTGCGCGCGCAGCTCGTCGGCCAGCTCGTGCGCCAGGCGTGACAGATCGACCCGTTCACGCTCGATTTCGCGGCTCGTCATGCGCGAGAGCGAAAGCAGCGTGTCGATCATCGCGTTCATACGCTGGCCTGCCGCGACGATCCGCTTCAGGTGCTCGCGCCCGAGGTCGTCGAGGCGGTCGCCGTAGTCCTCGAGCACGATGTTCGCGAAGCCATCGACAACGCGCAACGGCGCGCGCAGGTCGTGCGACACCGAGTGCGAAAAACTGTCGAGCTCCTTGACGGCGAGCTCGAGCTGGCGCGTGCGCTCGGCGTGCTGCACCTCGAGCTGCGCGAGCTCCCTTGGCGGCGCCGCCGCAGCGCGCGCGCTGGCAAGCAGTCCGGTCAGTTCGCGCGCCACGCCGGTGTAACCGTCGAACCGGCCGTCCGCGGTCACGAGCGGAATGGCGCTCAGCACGAAGGTCTGCTGGCCGGCGCCGTCGCCGACCGTCACCGGGGCATCGAAGAACGGCGCCTTCGCGTTGATCTGGGCAAGCAGCGCGGCCGGCGCAGGCGTTTCCGCTTCGATCTGCCAGGGCTTGCGCCCGACCAGGGCGCGTGCGTCGAATCCAGGAGAGGCGCGGTGACCGAGCTCGATGTCGGTCACCTTGAGGTCCGCATCGCAACGCCATTGCCAGTCCGCGCCGGCGGCGAGGGCGAGGCGCGCGGCGCGTAGCGGATTGCGCAGCAGCCACCATCGCACGACGGCGAGCAGCGCAAGCACAGCCAACGCGCCTGCAATGGCGGCAAGCGCCATGCTGCCGCGTGTCGCGCCAGTGTTCGCCGCGGCGGGCGCGCTGAAAAGCAGCGCTGCCCAGGCACATCGCGACACCCGGTGATCGTGCGAGTTGCTGGCCTTTTCCCCCACGCCGCGATTGTGCCAGCGCCCCGTCTTGTCCCCTAAGGGGGCCGTTCGGATGGGTCGTTTCCCACTCCGCACGCCAGAGGAGAAATGGCCCGCCAAGGACCGTTTTTTTGCGCCCGTAATCGCGTCAAGTTGGCGCATGGTCTGTCGAAATCGAATTGAGGCGCAGACCCGCGTCAGCGCTTGCTTTGCGTGCGTCGCGCACAACTCGACAACAAGCTCCTGCGAATCGATCGAAATGCCACTGATCTGGTCCCGATCCAGCCCTGCAAGCGCGGTGACTCCACCGCCGCCTGCTGCACTGGATTTTCCGCGGGCGGATGGGCCGGCGCGCGCGAGCGCGCCCCCGCAGGAGCCGTTGCTGCCGCCGGGACTGCCGGTCGCACGGTTCTCGGTCGCGTCGATCGTGATCGGGATGCTGATCATCGTCACGCTGTGGTCGCTTGGGGCGAGCTTTTTCATCAACCATCTCGGCCTGCGTCACGCGCTCGAGAGCAAGCAGCTCGACCGCGCTGTGCGCGCCGCGGTGACGGTCGAAACCACGCTGCTTGCGGACGCGAACGAGCTCGAGGGGAAGGTGCGCCAGCTCGCAAGCGACGCGCAGCTGGTGGGCGCGCTCAGCAGCGAGACCGGCGTTGCGAAGAATACGCAGCTCGTCGCTGCGCTCGGCACGGCACTGCGTGCCACGGGCGCCGATCGGCTCGAGATCTACGACTCGAACGGACACCTGCTCGCAGGAGCCGGCTCCGCGGGGGAACACCGCGGCGGCGCCGCGGTGCACCCCTCGGTCCTGGTGGGCGGCATCCTGCGTCAGGTGGCTGTCGACGGCGAGACGCTGACGCTGCGCATCGCCGCGCCGTTCGCGCGCGCTGGCGCGCGGCAGGACACCTCTGCCGGCTGCGTGGTCGCAGAGCGGCACATCGATCGCGCGTACCTGCGCAAGGTGCTTGGGTCGATCGCGGCGGAAGTCGTGATCCTCGACGAGCGCGGCCAACTGCTCGGGACACCCGCAGCCGACACGCCGGGCATCGACGCAGGCGCCGCGATGTCGGTGCTTGCAAGTTCGAAGGACCTGACGGTCAGGACCAACGACGGAGAACCGGTCGCGCTGCGGCCGCTTCAGATTGCCGAGCGCTCCTTGGCCGTCGCAGCCTTCGCCGGCCAGGCGGCCGAGGCGGCCGCGCTCGCCGATGCACGCGAGCGCATGATCTTTACTGCGCTGATCACGCTTCTTGGGACGCTTTGCCTCGGTCTGGTGATCGCGCGCCTCGTGATCCGTCCGATCAAGCTGCTCACGGAGCGTGCGGAAGCGCTCTCGTTGCGCTTTGCCGGACGCGCGGTGCCGCGCAGCGGCGGCGAACTGCAGTCGCTGGTCGGTGCGTTCGAAGCGATGACCGCGGCCCTGCTCGGTCACTCGGAGCGCCTGAAGCAGGCGCACATGAACGAGCTGCAGAACAGCCTCGAGCTGCAGCGCCAATACGCCCTGATGCGGTTGCTGCGCGGCCTGGCCGCGGCCGCGAACGAATCGGATTCGGTCGAGCAGACGCTGGCTCGGGCGCTGCAGGAGATCGGCGAATACCTGGACTGGCCGCTCGGCCGCGTCGCGCTGCTCGAAGGCGTGGGCGGCGAACAGGGCGAGGCGCGCTCGCTCTGGTTCCGGCGCGAGGAGCATCGTTTCGCGGCGTTCGTCGAAGCGAGCGAAGCGCTGCCGCCGGTGCCGGTTGCGACCGGCCTGCTCGGGCGCGCCTATCTCAGCGGCATGCCGCACTGGGTGTCGGATCTCTCGCGCCTCACCGAGTGGAAACGCGGCGATGTGGCACGCGCGTGCGGCCTGCAAACCGGGCTCGTGATCCCGGTCACCGCGCACGGGCACGTCACCGCGTTCATCGAGTTCTTCTGCGATCACCGCGTTGAAGCGACGGTCGAGATGCTCGAGCTCGTCGAGGCGATCAGCGCGGAGCTGTCGCGGGTTGCCGAGCGGCACCGCGCCGAGCACGACAAGCGCAGCGACGAGCGCGAGTTGCGCCGCCTCGCCACCATCGCGTCGCGCACGCAGAACAACGTGGTGGTGCTCGACGTACAGGGTCGGGTCGAGTGGGTCAACGAGGCATTCATCCGCCACTCCGGTTACACGCTCGAGGAGATCCGCGGCAAGGTCGTGCACACCGTGATCTCGGGCCCGGAGACCGACCAATCGCTGATCGACGAGATCGCGCGCTCGATCGTCAACGGACTGGCATGCAAGGTCGAGCTGACGCTGTACGACCGCGTCGGCCGCAAGAGCTTCCACGAGATCGAAGGCCAGCCGTTGCATGACGAGCAGGGGCGCTACTACCAGTACGCGCTGATCTCGCTCGATGTGACGCAGCGCCAGCAGGTGCAGAAGCAGCTGCGCGAGAGCGCCGAGTACTTCCGGGCGCTGTTCGAGGACTCGCCGGTGCCGTCGGCGATCCAGTCCGGCGACTTCGGCATGGTGCGCGTCAATGCCGCGTGCGCACGCCTGCTCGGGTGTCCCGCCGAGCAACTGATCGGACGCGATCCGCTCGAGTTCGTCCATCCAAGCCATCACGACGGTGCGGTCACGCTGCGCAACGACACGCCCTGGGAGAACAACAACACGTTCCAGTTCGAGCGCCGCCTGGTGCGGGCCGATGGCGGCGAGCTGTGGGCGCGCATCTACTCCGCGCGCATCGCCAATCCCGGCTCGGAGCCGTTCCTCGTTTCGGTGCTTGAGGACATCACCGACCTCAAGGCGAAGGAAACCGCGCTGCGCGAGGCCAAGGAGCAGGCGGAGGCGGCGAACCGCGCGAAGTCGCAGTTCCTGGCCAACATGAGCCACGAGATCCGCACGCCGATGAACGGCGTGCTGGGCATGACCGAGCTCCTGCTGGGCACGCAGATGACGGACAAGCAGCGCCGCTTCGCCGAAGCCGTGTATCGCTCCGGTGAATCGCTGTTGGAGATCATCAACGACATCCTCGACTTCTCGAAGATCGAAGCGGGCCGCCTCGAGCTCGAAGCGGTCGAGTTCGACTTGCGTGCGCTGGTCGAAGACGTGTTCGAAATGCTCGCACCGCGTGCACAGCAGAAGCGCCTCGAGGTGGCGCACCGGATCGCGCCGGAAGTGCCGGCGATCGTGATCGGCGATCCGACGCGCCTGCGCCAGATCCTGACCAACCTGGTGGGCAACGCCATCAAGTTCACCGAGCAGGGCGAGGTGGTCGTGCAGATCGCTCCCGCGCCTGCGGCGGAAGACGGCGCCGACACGATGCGCGTGCGCTTCGAGGTACGCGATACCGGCATCGGCATCCGCCCCAACGCGCTCAAGCGCCTGTTCACCGTCTTCATGCAGGCCGATCAGTCGATGTCGCGCCGCTATGGGGGCACGGGGCTCGGCCTTGCGATCAGCAAGCAACTGGTCGAGCTGATGGGCGGCGAGATCCGCGCCGCCAGCCGCCTCGGTCACGGCTCGACCTTCACGTTCGATATCCCGCTCCCCGCCGGCGAGCGCCTGTTCGCCACAGGCGCGATCGGCACGCCAAGCTTCACCGGCCGGCGCGTGCTCGTGGTCGAAGACAACCCGACCAACCGGCAGATTCTCGAAGCGCAGCTGCGCCAGGTGATGATCGATGTCGCGAGCGCTGAAAACGGCGCGCAGGCCCTCGAGCTGATGCGCGCCGCCGCCAAGGCGGGCACGCCGTTCGATGCCGCGCTCATCGACATGAAGATGCCGGTGATGGACGGTCTTACGCTGGCGGCGTCCGTGCGCCGCGATCCGCTGCTCGCGAACCTGCGCCTGGCACTCCTCACCTCGCTCGGTGGCGGCCAGGAATCGGTGGACGCGCAAGCCTGCCGTGTCGACGTCCATCTCGCGAAACCAATCCGCAGGCTCGAACTGATGAACACGCTTGCCACGCTGTTCGGTGAGGTGCACCCGGCCGACGCGCCACAACCGGCCACGCGCCGCGGCGCGCGCGTCCTGCTGGTCGAAGACAACCCGATCAACCAGGAGGTTGCGCGCGTGATGCTGACCGAGCTCGACTGCCAGGTGCGCGTGGCGGGCAACGGTCACCAGGCGCTGGTCGCGCTTGCGCAGGAACAGTTCGACCTCGTGCTGATGGATTGCCAGATGCCGGAGATGGACGGCTTCGAAGCCGTGCGCCGCTTCCGCGCCGGCGACAAGGGCACGCTCCGGTTCCGCACTCCGATCGACGCGCCGGTCGTCGCGTTGACCGCCAACGCGCTCGCCGGCGATGCCGAGCGCTGCCTCGCCGCAGGCTTTTCCGACTATCTCGCGAAACCGTTTCGCCAGGAACAACTGGTCTCGCTGCTCACGCGCTGGCTGCGCGGCGCGACCGAGCCGGGAACTGCGGCGGGACCTGCGCCCGCATTGGCCGCGCCTGTTCCGCCCGCCGGCAGCGATCGCGCAAGCGTGCTCGACGCCGGCGCGATCGATCGCATCCGCGCCATGGAACTGCGCGGCGCCGACCGCCTGCTGCACCGACTGGTCGAAACCTACCTCGGCAGTTCGGCGCAGCTCTTGGCCGAAGCCGAAGCTGCGCTGGAACGGGCCGATAGCGTCGCGTTGCGGCAGGCCGTGCACACGCTGAAGTCGTCGAGCGGAAACGTGGGCGCCACCGAACTGGCGCGCCGCTGTGCCGATATCGAACAGCTCGCACGCACCAACCGTCTCGTCGATGCGCGTGCGGACTGGATGGCCGTCACCGAAGAGTACGAACGCGTGAAACACGCATTGCAGGAGATAGTGCTGCCGGAGCCGGCGCACTCATGACCATGGTCCCGTTGCTTGCCACCGCTCCCCCTCCACTCGTCTCGCGCGAGGAACCATCGCGCGCGCCGCTGCGGCGCGCGCACGACAGCAGCGTGCTGCTCGTCGATGACGACGGCGTCGCCCGGCTGCTCACGGCCTCAGCGCTCGCCGAACGCGGTTTCCGCGTCACCGAGGCCGCGAGCGGCGCGGCGGCGCTCGAGCTGTTCGCGAGCGAGATGCCCGACATCGTCGTGCTCGATGCGCTGATGCCCGAACTCGACGGCTTCGCCACCTGCGAGCGCCTGCGCCGCCTGCCCGGAGGTGAACACGTCCCGGTGCTGATGCTGACCGGCCTCGATGACGAAACCTCGATTGCCCGCGCATACGAGGCTGGCGCCACGGACTTCTTCGTCAAGACCAACAGCCAGTGGACGCTGCTCGCCGAGCGCCTGCGCTACCTGCTCCGCTCCGCGCGCATGCGCAAGGAACTTGCGGCGAGCCAGGCCAAGCTGACCCGTGCACAGCGGATCGCCCGCCTTGGCAGTTGGGTATGGGACCTGCTCGGACGCTGGGTCACGCTGTCCGACGAGTGCTACACGATCGCGGGCCTCACGCGCCAGGACCAGGGCGTGGCGGACTGGTTCGTGTGGAGCCGCGTGCTCGAGGAAGACCGCGCGCGCATCGTCGATCTGTTCCGCGAGGCGCTGCTCACGCGCAAGCCGCTCGACTTCGAGTGCCGCCTGGTGCGCCCGAACAACCAGGTGCGCACGGTGCACATCGAGGCGGAGATCGAATTCGACGACGGTGGCCGCGCGATGACGATGCACGGCGTGGTGCAGGACATCACCGAGCGCAGGCAGGCCGAGGATCAGATCCGCCAGCTCGCCAACTTCGACGCACTTACCGGCCTGCCCAACCGGCGCTTCTTTGGCGACCAGCTCGCGATCAGCATCGAGCGCGCGTGCGTGCAAGACGGCACGGTCGCAGTGCTGTTCATCGACATCGACCGCTTCAAGCAGACCAACGACACGCTCGGCCACGATGTCGGCGACCAGTTGTTGCGCGAGGTGGGCAAGCGGCTGAACCGGACCGTTCGTGGCAGCGACACGGTGGCGCGCGGCGACGTCGCTGAAAAGATCGCAGCGACGCACAGCGTCGCCCGCCTCGGCGGCGACGAATTCATCGTCCTCCTGACCGACATCACCGGGCCGGACGACGTGGCGCGCGTGGTCGAGCGCCTGCTCGATGCGATCCGCCAGCCCATCCATTGCGGATCGCAGGAGCTGTTCGTCACTGCGTCGGTCGGCGTCTCGCTCTACCCGAAGCACGGCGACGACGTCGACACGCTGATCCGCATGGCGGACATCGCGATGTACGTCGTCAAGGATTCGGGACGCAACGGCTGGCAGATGTTCGACGACGCGATGAACGCGGCGACCGCGCAGCGCTGGCGCCTCGAGACCTCGTTGCACCGGGCGCTGGAGCGCAACGAACTGGTGTTGCACTACCAGCCCAAGGTCGATGCCGAGACGGGTGCGATCGTCGGCGCCGAGGCGCTGATGCGCTGGCAGCGCGACGGCGAACTGATACCGCCGGCGCAGTTCATCGCTGTCGCGGAAGAGTCCGGGCTCATCGTGCCGATCACCGAGTGGGCGATCGACGAGGTCTGCCGCCGCCTGGTCGCGTGGGGCGAGGCGGGCGTGGCGCCGGTGCCGGTATCGATCAACATCTCGAGCCGGCACATCCAGCGCGCGAGCCTGATCGAGCCCGTGCAGCGGGCGCTGGCGACTTCGGGCCTGTCGGCCGAGCTGCTCGAGCTGGAACTCACGGAAACCGTGCTCATGCACAACATCGAACAGGCCCTGCCGCTGCTGCAGGCGCTGAAGCGGCTCGGCGTGTCGATTTCGATCGACGACTTCGGCACCGGATATTCGTCGCTGTCGCATCTCACGCGCCTGCCGATCGACACGTTGAAGATCGACCGCTCGTTCGTGCGCGGACTGGAGGCGAGCGACAACAACGCGGCGATCGTCACCGCGATCATCGCGATGGGGCGCAGCCTGAACCTGCGCGTCGTCGCCGAAGGCGTCGAGACGCGCTACCAGATGCGGCGCCTGCACGAACAGGGCTGCCGCCTGATGCAGGGCTGGTTGTTCGCCAAGGCGGTCGATACCGACGCATTCCTCGAACTCCTGCGGATCCGCGGCGCCGGCAGCGATTGGCGGCACGACGCGTCCGCTCACGACCCCGCCGTCATCGGCGGCCGCGCACTCGGTTTGCCGGAGGCCGCATGAACATGAACGACCTGCCGGGCGCCAAGGCGGCGCAGGCCGAGGTGGCGCGGCGCGTGCTGAAGACGCTCGCCGAACGCCGCATCATTCCGACGCCGGAGACATTCACCGAGGTCTACAACGAGATCTCGGGCATCCGCGCCGGCGGAGGCAACGCACTTGCTGCCGTGTTCAAGGACATCCTGCGCGACCTCGTGCGCGCGCAGCGCATGACAGCGAGCGAAGCGCAGGCAGCGTTGCAACAGGCGCAGGGACAGAACTGGGACGGGGTGCGCGAGGGCGTGGACAAGGCGCTCGCGCGCCGACCCGGCGGCTCCGCGGCGAGCTGGCCGCAGATGGCGGTCACGCTGCTGCGCCAGGCAGATGCGTTGCATGCCAACTGGACCCGCGCACGCAAGCTCGATGCCGTGACACGCGTCGTCGATGCCGCCGCGGAACAGCCGGACGTGGCGCTCGACCGCCTCGCGCGACTGCTCGAATCCTGGGGC
>Ga0335085_10017182_pt1 | contig 10434 bp, 12 predicted proteins | sample Lox_Sample_45_FD_206712 | JGI IMG/M metagenome (GOLD analysis project Ga0335085, IMG submission 206712) | Soil microbial communities from Loxahatchee National Wildlife Refuge, Florida, United States - Lox_Sample_4.5 | ecosystem: Environmental > Terrestrial > Soil > Wetlands | place: USA...
CAAGCCGAATTCGACCGTCGTGACCAGAACGTCGTGCAGTACTGGTCGCCCACGTGGTCCGGCCTCGCCTTCCGCGCCAGCTACTCGGCGAACGAGGGCAAGAGCGCGACCGTGAATCCGCGTTCGAACGGCGCGAGCCTCACCTGGACCGGTGGCCCGATCTACGTGGGCTACGCCTACCACGAGCTGTATGACACTGCCTATGGCACGCCGGTCCTGCAGAAGCAGCAGGCCAACGCCGTGTTCGGCTACCTCGACGTGAGCGCGTTCCGTTTCGGCGTCGTGCTCAACAAGAACATGCGTACCGGTCTTACCGACCAGAACGCGTGGATGGCCAACGTCGTCTGGACGATCGGCAACAACCAGATCAGCTACCAGCACCAGGACTCGAAGAACGGCGAAGTCAACACGATCGCCACCCAGCCGCACTGCAAGGTGGACGCGCTCGGCTGGCAGTACAACTTCTCGAAGCGTACGTTCTTCCTCGCGCAGTACGTGACGATCGACAACAACGCGACCTCGACCTGCAACTTCGGCGCCAACACGCTGGCACTCACGTCTGCCGGCCAGGATCCGAAGGGCGTGTCGCTCGGCCTGCGTCACGTGTTCTAAGCGACGCAATACGCAAGCAACGGAATGGGGCGCGGCTTGATGCCGCGCCCTTTTTCTTTCGATGAAGTCCTCGTCGTTTCGCAATCCCGCCGGGCCGCTCGATTCGCTGCTCGCGGTCCTGGGCGAGTCCCTGCGCACGCTCTCGGGCGCCGGAACCGCGGCGCGCTCCTCGCCGTGCATCGATCGCAGGGTCCCTCGCTCGAACGAGGACCGCGAGCTTTCCGCGGGCCTCATGCGCGTGAACCACACGGGGGAGATCTGCGCGCAGGCGCTCTACAGCGGCCAGTCGCTCGTGGCTCGCGACGCGCAAGTGCGCGCGGCGCTCCAGTCGGCCGCGTCCGAGGAACGCGATCACCTCGCCTGGTGCCGCGAACGGCTCGGCGACCTGGGCGCCCGCCCGAGCTACCTCGATCCTGTCTGGTACGCGGGCTCGTTCGCGTTCGGCGTTGCCTCGGGCCTCGCCGGAGATCGATGGAGCCTGGGCTTCCTCGCGGAGACCGAGGCGCAGGTGGAACGGCACCTGCACGGGCACCTCGAGCGATTGCCGGGTGACGACCTGGGCAGCCGCCAGGTGGTGGAGAAGATGCGCGAGGACGAGATTCGCCACGGAAACACCGGACGCGCGCTGGGCGGCGCCGAGCTGCCGGGTTTCGTGAAGAAGACGATGGCTGCCGCGTCGAAGGTGATGACGCGAACCGCTTTTCGGGTGTGAGGCGCTAGGCCTCGCGCACCTCGTGGTCGAAGGTCACGTCCACGGTGCCTTCCAGCATCTTCGTTGCCGAGCAGTACTTGTCCTTCGAGAGCCTGATGGCGCGCTCGACCTGGGCCTGGGAAAGGCCCTTGCCTGTCACGACATAGTGCATGTGGATGCGCGTGAAGACCTTGGGATCTTCCGCGGCCCGGTCCGCGCTCATCTCCACCACGCAATCGGTCACGGGCTGGCGCGCTTTCCGAAGGATGAGCACGACGTCAATGGCGGTGCAGGCGCCCGTTCCCATGAGCACGAGCTCCATGGGCCTCGCGCCGAGATTGCGGCCGCCGATGTCGGGTGCCGCGTCCACGACGACTCCGTGGCCGGTCTCGCTCTCCGCGATGAACGTCATGCCGTCGACCAGCTTGATCCTCGCCTTCATCGTGGCGCGGACTCCGCCGCCTCGGCGCGCTCGGGCGCGAGCTCGAGCCATGTCTTCAGGATGTTCCACGCAAGCGCGAGAAGCGCCGGCCCCACGAAGAGCCCGATGAATCCGAACGCGATGGCGCCGCCGAAGACCCCGAGCACCACGAGCAGCATCGACAGGTTGCCGGCGCGGCTCATGAGCACGGGCTTCACGACGTTGTCCACCGAGCTGATGATGAAGATGCCGTAGATCACCATGAAGATGGCCCATCCGTCTTCGCCGTGGAAGTGCAGCCACGCGGCCGCGCCCCCCCAGATGAGAACCGGTCCCATGGGCACCAGCGAGAGGACGAACGTGAGGGCCCCCAGCAGGAACGCACCGGGCACGCCCGCGATCACGAAGCCGATGAACGCGACCGCGCCCTGCACGAGCGCGGTGCCGATGAGCCCGTACACCACGCCCTTGACGGCGCTCTGCGCAGTGGCGAGCAACGCGTTGCCGCGCTCCGCGCCGGCGAGGCGGGACACCGTTCCGAGGACCAGCTTGCGCACCTGCTCGCCGTCGCGGTAGAGGAAGTACGCCACGAAGATCGCGAGCAGCACCTGCACGAGGCCTGCTCCGATCCCGTGGCCCACGGCGACCATGAAGTCCTTGGCGGGGACGCTCAGGCGCTTGGCGAGCTCGGCGAGCTCGCCTTCGCCCTGGACCAGCGTGCGCGTGTAGTCATCGAGCCACGGCCCCAGCATCGGTATGTTGGCGATGAAGGCCGGCAGCTCGAAACTCGATTTGCGGTCGAGGAATCCACGGAAGGCCTCGAAGACCTCGGAGGAATGGGCCACGATGCTCTGCGCGGACAGCGCGACCGGGACCGCGAGGGCGAGCAGCAGCACCAGTACGATCACGAGCGCCGCGAGCCAGGAACGCCCCCCGAGATGGCCGCGAAGCCGCTCGAACACGGGCCACGTGGAGAACACGAGGATCGCCGCGAAGATGATCGCGCCCAGGAACGGCCGCAGCACGAAGAAGCACCCGATCGCAAGGAGGGCGATCGCCACGAGGCGTGCGTAGAGCTCGAAACGGGTCTCGTTCATCGCGGCGCCTGGGCTTGGGGACTCGTCATTCTAGCCGAGACCGGGTTTGACACAAAGCCATGATTTCCCTATAATTTCAGGTTCGGTCAACAAAACAAAGCGGCCAAAGTATCATCCCGAGAGGATGGCACCCAGGGTCGCGAACGAAAGGACGTTTCAATGAAGACCTTCTCGGCCAAGCCGGAAGAGGTCCAGCGCGACTGGTTCGTCGTCGACGCCACGGACAAGGTTCTGGGCCGCCTCGCGGCAGAAGTTTCGCGCCGCCTTCGCGGCAAGCACAAGCCCGAGTTCACGCCGCACGTCGACACCGGCGACTACATCGTCGTGGTCAACGTGGAGAAGCTGCGCGTGACCGGCGCCAAGGCCACCGACAAGAAATACTTCCGCCACTCGACGTATCCCGGCGGAATCTACGAGACCAACTTCACCAAGCTCCAGGCGCGCCATCCCGATCGCGTCCTCAAGCTCGCGGTGAAAGGCATGCTGCCGAAAGGCCGCTTGGGCTACGCGATGATCAAGAAGCTCAAGATCTACGCCGGCCCCGCGCACCCGCACTCGGCGCAGCAGCCCAAGAACCTCGAGATCTAAGGAGCCACGAATGATCGGCAAGTACAACTACGGAACGGGCCGCCGCAAGAACGCGGTAGCTCGCGTGTTCATCAAGGCCGGCAAGGGCGAGATCACGGTGAACGACAAGCCCGTCGACGTCTTCTTCTCGCGCGAAACGGGCCGCATGATCGTGCGCCAGCCGCTCGAGCTCACGAACCACGTCCAGACGTTCGACATCAAGGTGAACGTCTTCGGCGGCGGCGAGTCGGGCCAGGCCGGCGCCATACGCCACGGGATCACCCGGGCGCTCATCGAATACGATCCCACCCTGAAGCCGGCGCTCTCGAAGGCCGGGCTCGTCACGCGCGACGCGCGCGAGGTCGAGCGCAAGAAGGTGGGCCTGCACAAGGCGCGACGCCGCAAGCAGTTCTCGAAACGCTAAAGGCGGAGAACGCTGTTTCGTAACGCAGTGCACGAACAAAGCCGCCTCGCCGCGGCTTTGTCGTTCCATGAGGCATCGCCGCGCGCTTTCATCGCGCTGCCTTTGGAAGGAAGAAACGCATGATCAAGGTTGGAGTCGTCGGAGGGACCGGGTACACGGGCGTGGAGCTGCTGAGGCTCCTCGCCGGCCACTCGCAGGTCGAAGTGGTCGCGATCACCTCGCGCGCCGAGGCGGGCGTGAAGGTGGCCGATCACTTTCCGTCCCTGCGCCGCCGCTACGACCTCGCTTTCTCCGACCCGGCTTCGGCGCCGCTCAAGGGGTGCGACTGCATCTTCTTCGCCACGCCCAACGGAGTGGCGATGAGCCAGGCCCGCGCGCTGCTCGATACCGGCGCGCGCATCGTCGATTTTTCCGCCGATTTCCGCCTCAAGGACCGCACGGTCTGGGAGAAGTGGTACAAGGTCACGCACGCCTCGCCGGAGCTCCTTCCCGAAGCGGTGTACGGCCTGCCCGAGATCAATCGCGAACGCATCCGCAAGGCGCGCCTGGTCGCAAATCCGGGCTGCTACGCGACCGCGGTGCAACTTGCGCTGCTTCCGCTGGTGGAGACCGAGTACGTGGACCACGCGCACCTCATCGCCGATGCGAAATCGGGCGCGAGCGGCGCGGGGCGCAAGGCGGAGGTGGACCTGCTCTACTCGGAGGTGACGGACAACTTCAGGGCCTACGCCGTGAAGGGACACCGCCACCATCCCGAGATCATGGAAAGCCTCGCCAGTCTCGAAAGCGCCTCCGGCCGCCATCTGGGCCTTACCTTCGTGCCGCACATGGTGCCGATGGTCCGGGGCATCCTCGCCACGGTCTATGCGCGGATCACGAAAGACACGGACTTCCAATCGCTCTACGAGAAGCGTTTCGCGAAGGAGCCGTTCGTCGACGTGATGCCGCCGGGAACGCAGCCCGAAACGCGGTGGGTCCGCGGCACCAACCAGTGCCGCATCGCGGTCCACCGGCCGCTCGACGCGCAGACGCTCGTGGTGCTCGCGGTCGAGGACAACCTCGTCAAGGGAGCCGCGGGCCAGGCGGTGCAGAACATGAACCTCATGTTCGGATTCCCCGAGACCGAAGGCCTCGAGCAGCTCGCGGTGGTGCCTTGATGCGAAGCATCGGCCGGCGCCTGCGCAGCAGCTTCGGGATCGGCTCGTCGCGGATGGCGATCCGTTCCCAGCTCGCGTGGTACTGGCGCTGGACGCTCAACGTGCTGATGATGGCCGTCGTCGCCACGGTGGTCTGGTGGCTGGTGCAGAACAGCTACCGGATCACCGGGTCGGACATCGAGGAAGTGCGCCAGCGCATCACCCGGCTCACCGCGGAGGACAAGACGCTGCGCCAGGACCTCGAGACCACGAAGGCGACGCTGGTCGAGCGCGACCGGCAGCTGCAGATCGAAAAGGCCGCGCAGAGCGAGCTCGCGCGCACGGTGGCCCAGCTCCAGGACGAGAACGCCGGCCTCAAGGAAGACCTCGGTTTCCTGCGCAACATCATGTCCTCGGGTGCAACTCCGGAGGGCATCTCGCTGTCGAACTTGAAGCTGGAGCGCGACGGCAAGCCCAACGAATTCCGCTATCGCATGCTCCTCACCCAGGGCGGCCAGCGCAAGCAGGACTTCAAGGGCAAGGTGCAGATCCTGGCGCGCGTGGACAAGGACGGCGTGACCTCGACGGCCACCTTCCCGGATCCGTCGGCCGCGGATCAGGCCGGCGTGGTGGAATTCCGCTTTTACCAGAAGGTAGAAGGGCGCTTCGCCATTCCCGACGGAAGCACCCTCAAGAGCGCGGAAGTGAGGGTTTTGGCGGTGCCCGGAGGACAGGTTAAACTGTCCAGGACGATCAATCCGACGTAAGGAGATCCCGATGTTCGGAAAATCGAACAAGCCCAGCCCCATCGACAGCCTCATCGGCGCTGGCACCACGATCGAGGGCGACATCGCCTTCACGGGCGGCCTGCGGATCGACGGGCACGTGCGCGGCAACGTCAAGGCCACCGGAAACAAGCCCGGCACCCTGGTGATCTCGGAGCTTGCAAAAGTCGAGGGCGACATCGATGTAGCCCATGTGGTGATCAACGGCACGGTGGCCGGTCCGGTCCGGGGCGCGGAGTACGTCGAGCTCCTTCCGAAGGCCCGCGTGACCGGCAATGTGTCCTACAAGTCCATCGAGATCCACGTAGGCGCGATCGTGATGGGTCAACTGATCTACGAGAACACGAAGAGCGAGAAGATCGTCGAATTGAAGGCCGTCTAGGAGAAAGAGCAAATGAACGACATGTCCACCGCGATGCCGGATCCGCTCGTCTTCACGGAGAGCGCTGCCAACAAGGTGAAGGCCCTGATCGAGGAGGAAGGCAACAACGAGCTGAAGCTCCGCGTGTTCGTCACGGGCGGCGGCTGCTCGGGGCTGCAGTACGGATTCACGTTCGACGAGGTCACCAACGAAGACGACACGGTGATGCAGAAGAACGGCGTGAGCCTGCTGATCGACCCGATGAGCTACCAGTACCTCATCGGCGCGGAGATCGATTACTCCGAAGGCCTCGAGGGCGCGCAGTTCGTGATCAAGAATCCGAACGCCACCTCGACCTGCGGCTGCGGGTCCTCGTTCAGCGTCTGAGGAATCGCATCGCGCGCGGCGTCGCCGCGCGCTTCGGAAAAGGGGGAGCTTCGGCTCCCCTTCGTTCTTTCAGGCCGGATAGATCGCGCCCAGGATGCGCGGCCCGCGAGCCCCCGTCGAGGAAGCGAGATCGACCGGATCGCGGTGAACGCATTTCATCGCGAGCCACGCGAATGCGAGCGCCTCCACGTGCCCCGTCGGAACGCCGAGCGCGTCGGTGAGGGCGACTGCCCGTTTCCCGGCGAGCCCCGCGATGCGCGAAACGAGATCGGGATTGCGGGCCCCGCCGCCGGCGAGATAGATCTCGCCGGTCGGCACGCAGAACCTGTCGATGGCATCGACGATCGCCCGTGCCGTGAACTCCGCGAGCGTCGACTGCACGTCGGCGGGAGCGAGGCCGGGAGGAAGCCGCTCCTGCAGCCACTCGAGGCGGAAGAGCTCGCGTCCCGTGCTCTTCGGAGGAACGCGGTGCAGGTAAGCTTCGCCGAGGAGCCGCTCGAGAAGCGCGCGATCGACGCGGCCGCTCGCGGCCCACTTGCCGTCCTCGTCGAACAAGGCGCCCCGGTGCCTGCGGGCCCATGCATCCATGAGGACGTTGCCCGGACCGCAATCGAAACCCGCGACGGGGCGGCCGGGCGCGAGCCATGTCACGTTGCCGATGCCGCCGATGTTCACCACGGCTCGTGCGATCGACCCGTGGCGGAAGACGGCTTCATGGAATGCGGGAACCAGCGGGGCGCCCTGTCCACCGGCCGCCATGTCGCGCCGGCGAAAGTCCGCGGCGACGTCGATCCCCGTGAGCTCCGCGAGCAGCGCAGGGTCGTTCAGCTGGACGGTGAAGCCCTGGTCGGGACGATGCCTCACGGTCTGGCCGTGACAACCGATCGCACGGATGGCGCGGCGATCCACGCCGGCCTTCGCGATGGCTTCGTCCACTGCGCGCGCGTACACGCGTGCCAGCTCGAGACTCACGCGTCCCGCGAGATCCAGGCCATCCGTTCCCGGCCGGGAGAGCGAAAGCACGTCGGCGCGCAAACGTTCGTCGAACGATACCGACGAGAACGCCAGTGTCCGGGGCATGCCCGCGGAGAAGTCCGCGACGACGACGTCGGCGCCGTCGACGCTGGTGCCCGACATCACGCCGGCGAAGAGCTCGCTCACGTCACTCGAAGCGCGCGGGCGTTGAGGAGCTCACGAGGTCGATGGTGGCGCGGGCTTCGCGGGCGACTTGCTCGAATTGGGGACGCAACTTCGCCGAGACCGGCTCGGCCTTCGGCAGCGCGACGCGCAGCGGATCCTGAAAGACTCCGGCGACCCGGAACTCGTAGTGCAGGTGCGGCCCCGTGGCCCAGCCGGTCGCGCCTACGTAGCCGATCGGCTGGCCCTGGTGCACGCGCGTGCCGGCGCGAATCCCCGGGGCGAATCCGGACAAGTGGCCATAGAGCGTGGTGATCGAGCCGCCGTGGCGGATCTCGACGGCGTTGCCGTACCCGCCTCGCCATCCCGCGCCGGTCACGATGCCGTCGGCGGCGGCGAGCACCCGGGTTCCCTTGGGCGCGACGAAGTCGACGCCCGTGTGGGCGCGCCAATTCTTGAAGATGGGATGGAAGCGGGCGCCGAACCCCGAGCTCACGCGCGAGAATTCGACGGGAGAACGCAGGAACGCCTTCGCGCGATTGGATCCGTCGAGCGAGTAATAGCTCTCCACGCCTTCGTCATCGTGGAAGAGCACCGCGTCGAGCGTATGGCCGTCGTTCACGAAGCGGGCCTCGAGGATGCGCCCCGGTGCAACGAGCTCGCCGGAGTCGTAGATCATCTCGTAGACGACGGCGAGGCGATCGCCCTTGCGGATGTCCGTGTGGAAGTCGATGTCGGTCGAGAAGATGCGCGCGATCTGCATCGCAACCGCGTCGGGAATTCCGGCGGCGTCGGTCGCGGCGAACAGCGATGACTGGATGGTCGCGGTCTTGTACACGAGCCTCGGCGCGTCGGCGATCGCGCGCTGGCGCGCGTGCAGGCCATCGGCTGCGCGCGTCACTTCGATCAGCGCCGCGGGCCCTGTGAAGTACCGCAGCGCGAGCAGCTCGCGATCGGCGCCCGTCTCCGCTTGCAGCATTCGGCCCGGAACGAGCTGTCGGAAGATGAGCCTTCCCGTCGCGTCGGACTTGAGCCACTCGAGCGCACCCGGATCGCTCACGCCCAGCCGATCGAAGAGCGCCGCGACCGTGTCTCCGCGAAGCACACGCTCCTGCGTCACGTAGCGTGGCGCCGTCTCCGAAGACGCAGCGGGCTCGGCCAGCGCGATGGGCTCGCGCACGACATGCATCTGCGCGTCGGCGGGCGCGGTGCCCGGCGCGATGCCGAACGCAGTGACGATGGTGAGCGGCGGAACGAAGAGCGCAAGCAGGCCCAATGCGAGGGCGCGCGCGAAGCCGGATCCGCCTCGACGCTGCGCTAGAATGTCGCCTTTTTGAGCGGTCATGGGCGCAAGGTGAAATCCACGCCCCCAAGGATAGCAAAGTGCCGCCAAAAGTGGAATCAAATCAATGACTCAAGAGAACGATCTGCAGGTCATCCACCGTGGCGTCGACGAGCTGATCCAGGACGCCGACCTGCGGCGCAAGCTCGCGAAGGGCAAGCCCCTGCGCGTGAAGGCAGGATTCGATCCCACGGCGCCCGACCTGCATCTGGGCCACACGGTGGTGCTCAACAAGATGCGCCAGTTCCAGGACCTCGGCCACCACGTGATGTTCCTGATCGGCGACTTCACGGGGATGATCGGCGACCCGAGCGGGCGCAACGCGACGCGCCCGCCGCTCACGCCGGAACAGATCGCCGAGAACGCCGAGACGTACAAGACGCAGGTGTTCAAGGTGCTCGATCAGTCCAGGACCGAGATCATGTTCAACTCGACCTGGAGCGACCAGCTGGGCGCGTCGGGAATGATCAAGCTCGCGGGCACCTACACGGTGGCGCGCCTGCTCGAGCGCGACGATTTCGCGAAGCGCTTCGCCGCGCAGCAGCCGATCTCGGTGCACGAGCTGCTCTACCCGATCATGCAGGGCTACGACTCCGTCGCCATGAAGGCCGACGTGGAGCTGGGAGGCACCGACCAGAAGTTCAATCTCCTGGTGGGGCGCGAGCTGCAGAAGCACTTCGGCCAGGAGCAGCAGGTGATCATCACGATGCCGCTGCTCGAGGGCCTGGACGGCGTGAACAAGATGTCCAAGTCGCTGGGCAACTACGTGGGTATCCACGATGAGCCCAACGAGATGTTCAGCAAGCTGATGTCGATCTCCGACGACCTCATGTGGCGCTACATCGAGCTGCTTTCGTTCGAATCGCTCGAGACGGTCGCGAAGTGGAAGAAGGACATCCAGGGTGGCGCAAACCCGCGGGATACGAAGGTGCGCTTCGCCCAGGAGATCGTTGCGCGATTCCACGACAGCGCGGCGGCGGTGGCGGCGCTCGAGGACTTCAATCTGCGCTTCCGCGACGGTGGCGTGCCCGACGACCTGCAGGAGAAGTTCATCGACGTCGCTTCAGAAGGCGCGCCGATCGCCCAGGTCCTGAAGGCCTCCGGCGTCTGCCCATCCACGTCCGAGGCGGTGCGCATGATCGAGCAGCGCGGCGTGAAGGTGGATGGCGAGACAGTGACCGACAAGGCCCTGAAGCTCGCGGCCGGCTCGACCTACGTCCTGCAGGTTGGAAAGCGCAAGTTCGCCAAGGTGACCTTGCGCAAAGCGGCTTGATCTTCGCGACCAAAACAGCGTATAATCGTCGATTCCGCTGACCGAAGCGATAAACCCGGATTTTCGGGGCTTACGGGTCCCTTTTTCCGGTCGGTCGGCGAACGCTCTTTAAAAAGTTACAGCCGATAGAGGTGGGTGCTGTGAGTGCTCGAGCGCGAGGCCTGCAAGGGCCGAGTGCGAAAGTAACTTGCAATGCACTCA
>Ga0335085_10017183_pt1 | contig 10434 bp, 14 predicted proteins | sample Lox_Sample_45_FD_206712 | JGI IMG/M metagenome (GOLD analysis project Ga0335085, IMG submission 206712) | Soil microbial communities from Loxahatchee National Wildlife Refuge, Florida, United States - Lox_Sample_4.5 | ecosystem: Environmental > Terrestrial > Soil > Wetlands | place: USA...
CTCTACTTATTGGTGAAGCATGATCTTTTCCGAAAACCGGCGTCCACTTTTCGGGATCATGCTTTAGGCGCCGCGCCTATTGGCCTGGCTTCGCAGGCCGCGCACGAACTTCCGCCAGCGCAACCGCGCACCGGGCGTCGGCGCATTGCCGGCGGTGGTCGATTGGTACGGCTGCAAGCTCGGTTCGTTTCGGCGCTGTTGGCGGGCGCGACCATTGGGGTCAGGCTCGCGCGACGGCGCGGCATCGTCGGCGCGGATCGTTTCGAGGTCCCGTGACACGGCGGCTCTCCCCGCTTGAAGATTTCGCTGCCTGTTAGTCGCGGCTCCTCGGCAAAAGGTTCATCGTTTGCGCAAGGCGAGGTGCGGCTCGGCAGCCGGTTCCGAATTTCGCCCCCGGCTTGCCCCGGGACGCTCAGAACGAGGGCGTTGCCGATCGCGAGCCCGATCCGGATGAAATCGGGCGTAGGCGGGTTGGCCAATTCGGGCTACAAGGTCCCGATGTCCACGTTCCTCTCTCATTGGCTCGTCCCGATCGCCGTCGGCGCGGTCGCGGTCGTGTTGCTGCTTGGCCTCCTCAACATGATGCGGCGCGGCTCGGGCAACACGTCGCAGAAGCTGATGCGGCTGCGCGTGCTGCTGCAGTTCGTCGCCATCGTCATCATCATGTTTACGATCTGGATCATGGCGAAATGAATCGTGGCGAAGTGACCGAACACCATGGTCGTCCTCAATAAAATCTACACGCGCACCGGGGATGACGGCACCACCGCGCTCGGCACCGGCGCGCGGCGCAAGAAATACGACCTGCGCGTCGCCGCCTATGGCACGCTCGACGAGGCCAATGCCGCGATCGGCGTCGCCCGCCTGCACACGGCCGACCACCATGCCGTCCATCATGCGCTGGAGCGCATTCAGAACGATCTGTTCGATGTCGGGGCCGACCTTGCCATGCCGGACCAGGGCAAGGGGCCCGGCGGCGCGCGGCTCACGGTCACGGCGGCGCAGGTCGCGTGGCTCGAGGGCGAAATCGACCGCCTTAACGACGAGCTTGCGCCCTTGCGCTCCTTCGTCCTGCCCGGCGGTTTTCCGGCGGCGGCCTATCTGCACCTTGCCCGCACCATCTGCCGGCGCGCCGAACGGCTCATCGCCGAACTGATGGACAAGCCGGACGAAAGCGTGACGCCCGAAGTGCTCAAATACGTCAACCGGCTGTCGGATTATCTGTTCGTCGCCGCGCGTTACGCCAACGACAAGGGCTCGCGCGACGTGCTCTGGCAGCCGGGCCGCAACCGCTGAAGGCGCGGGTGCGATGGTGTTGCCGCCGCCAGGGGTGCCATTATTCGAATGTATGCAGCGCGAAAACCTGGCGGCGGGCGCTACCCGCGCCGCTTATTAGGCGCGGCGCAAGTCTGACGCATACGCCAAGGGGGAGGCAGATCATGGGCCGGCTCGATGGCAAAGTTGCAATCGTCACCGGAGCGGCAAGCGGCATCGGCCGCGCCAGCGCGAGCTTGTTTGCCCGCGAGGGAGCGCGCCTCGTCATTGCCGATCAGAATCCGCAAGGATTGGAGGAAACTGCGCGCGCCATCAGCGACCGCGGCGGCACGGTGCAGGCGCTGACCGCGGACGCCGGCCGCGAACAAGACGTCAAGGCTGTCGTCGACCGCGCGCTGTCGGCGTTCGCTGCGCTCGACGTAGTCTACGCCAATGCCGGCATCAGCGGCGGCCTCACGCCGCTGTTCGACCAGACTGTGGAGTATTGGCAGCAGATTCTGCAAACCAACCTGATCGGGCCGTTCCTGGCGATCAAGCATGCCGCTCCGCACATGGTCGGCAAAGGCCGCGGCTCGATCGTGCTCACCGCCTCGGTCGCCGGCTTGCGCGCCAATGCCGGCGCCGCGGCCTACAGCGCCAGCAAGGCCGGCGTCATCAGCCTGGCGCAGACGGCGGCGACCGCGCTTCTCGGCACCGGCGTGCGAGTCAACGCCATCTGTCCCGGGCTGATCGAGACCGGAATGACCAGAGAACTTTTCGAAGCCGCGCGCGAGCGCGGCACGCATGGCAAGATCGGCCAGCTCAATCCGCTCCAGCGCGCCGGCGGCCCCGAGGAAATCGCCGCCATGGCCCTGTTTCTTGCCAGCGACGAGGCCTCCTACGTCAACGGCCAGGCCTTCCCGGTCGACGGCGGGCTGTCCTCGACGCTGCCCTTCACCCGTCCGATCCGTTGACCGCAAGCGCGCCCGCCGGTACGTTCCCGCACCGCAGCATCGCCGGGACTTAAAGCCGCGGACGCCTTAACCCAACGAAACAGGCCATGAAGATCCTCGTGCCCGTCAAGCGGGCGGTCGATAAGGACGTGAAAATCCGCGTCAAAACGGACGGCTCCGGCGTTGAGCTAGCCAACGTCAAAATGTCGATGAATCCGTTCGACGAGATCGCCGTCGAGGAGGCGATCCGCCTGAAGGAAGCCGGCAAGGCGACGGAGATCGTGGCGGTCTCGATCGGACCCGCGCAAGCGGCCGAGACGATCCGTACGGCACTGGCGATGGGTGCCGACCGCGGCATCCTGGTGAAGGTCGACGGCACGACCGAGCCGCTCGCGGTGGCCAAGATCCTCAACGCCGTCGCCGCCGCCGAACAGCCCGGCCTCATCATCATGGGCAAGCAGGCGATCGACGACGACAGCAACCAGACCGGCCAGATGCTGGCTGCGCTGCTTGGCTGGGCGCAGGGCACGTTCGCCTTCAAGGTGGTGATCGACGGCGAGTCTCTGGTGGTGACGCGCGAGGTCGACGGCGGCCTGCAGACCGTGAAGCTCAAAATGCCGGCGATCGTCACCACCGATCTGCGCCTGAACGAGCCGCGCTACGCCTCGCTGCCCAACATTATGAAGGCGAAGAAAAAGCCGATCGACGAAAAGAGCGCCGCCGACTACGGCGTCGACGTCAAGCCGCATCTCGAAGTGATCAAGACCGCCGAACCGCCGGCGCGCAAGGCCGGCGTCAAGGTGAAGACCGTCGCCGAACTGGTCGAGCAGCTCAAGGGCGCGGGGGTGATCTGATGGCGACGCTGCTGCTTGCCGAACACGACAACAGGTTGCTCAAGGACGCGACCAACAAGGCATTGACCGCGGCCAAGGCGCTCGGCGGCGACGTCCACATCCTGGTCGCCGGCTACCACTGCCAGCCGGTCGCCGACGCGGCTGCCAAGCTTGACGGCGTCAACAAGGTGCTGCTGGCGGACGCTGCGGCTTATGAGCACATGCTGGCGGAGCCGACCGCAGTCCTGATCGTTTCGCTGGCCGGCCCTTACGACGTGCTGATGGCGGCGGCGACGACGGCCGGCAAGAACATCATGCCGCGGGTGGCCGCGCTCCTTGACGTGATGCAGATTTCGGAAGTCACCAAAATCGTCGCGCCGGACACGTTCGAGCGCCCGATTTATGCGGGAAATGCCATCCAGACGGTGCGCTCCCACGACAACAAGAAGGTCTTGACCGTGCGGACCGCTGCGTTCCAGGCGACCGGCGCCGGCGGCGCGGCGCCGATCGAGCCGGTCGCCGCCGTGGCCGATCCCGGCTTGTCCGGCTTCGTCGGCGAAGAACTGTCAAAGTCGGAGCGCCCGGAACTGACCTCGGCCAAGATCATCATTTCCGGCGGCCGGGCGATGCAAAGCCGCGACAACTTCACCAAATACATAGAGCCGGTGGCCGACAAGCTCGGCGCGGCCGTGGGCGCCTCGCGCGCCGCCGTCGATGCCGGCTACGCGCCGAACGACTGGCAAGTCGGCCAGACCGGCAAAGTGGTGGCGCCCGACCTCTACATCGCCGTCGGCATTTCGGGTGCCATCCAGCATCTGGCCGGCATGAAGGATTCGAAGGTCATTGTCGCTATCAACAAGGACGAGGAAGCACCCATCTTCCAGGTCGCCGATTATGGACTGGTGGCAGACCTCTATCAGGCCTTGCCGGAGCTGGCCCAGGAGCTTGCAAAGCACGGTCGTTGACCAGAGTGGGCGCGATATCCAGCGAGGAAGGTAAGCCAAGATGGTCGAAGTGAAGGACCGGCCGAAAACGCGCGGCGACTACAGCGGCGGCACGGCGCAGTCCATCAGCAAGGTCGGCGTAATCGGCGCCGGCCAGATGGGCAACGGCATCGCCCATGTCTGCGCGCTGTCCGGACTCAACGTCCTGCTCAACGATATCGTCGCCGAGCGCATTGCCGAGGGGCTCGCCACCATCAGCGGCAATCTGGCGCGTCAGGTCAGCCGCCAGCGCATCACCGACGAACAGCGCGAAGCGGCGCTCAAGCGCATCAGCCCGGCGAAGACGCTCGACGAACTCGGCGATTGCGATCTGGTGATCGAAGCCGCAACCGAGAAGGAAGAAGTCAAACGCAAGATTTTCGGCGCCTTGTGCCCGAGCCTGAGGCCGGCCGCCATCATCGGCACCAACACCTCGTCGCTCTCGATCACGCGGCTTGCCGCCTCGACCGACCGGCCGGAGCGCTTCATCGGCATTCACTTCATGAATCCGGTGCCGCTGATGGAGCTGGTCGAAGTGATCCGCGGCATCGCCACGGACGACGCGACCTTCGCGACCACCAAGCAATTCGTCGCCCGGCTTGGCAAGGAGATCGCGGTCTCGGAGGATTTCCCCGCCTTCATCGTCAACCGCATCCTGCTGCCGATGATCAACGAGGCGATCTACACGCTTTACGAAGGCGTCGGCAATGTCGAGGCGATCGACACCGCCATGCGGCTCGGCGCGCATCATCCCATGGGGCCGCTCGAGCTCGCCGACTTCATCGGCCTCGACGTCTGCCTGTCGATCATGCAGGTGCTGCACGAGGGGCTGGCGGATTCCAAATACCGGCCGTGCCCGCTGCTGGTGAAATATGTCGAAGCCGGCTGGCTCGGCCGCAAGACTCAGCGCGGCTTCTACGATTATCGCGGCGACAAGCCGGTGCCGACGCGTTGATGATTAGTCGTCATGCCCGGCCCGGTGCCGAGCATCGACGCCTGCGATCGGGACCGACCGCCGTCGGCTCGCCGGAGCCGGCCCCGCCATGACGGAACGTCAGCGCTATTTCATCAATTCGACGAACAGCCCGACGACGCAAACATAGCCGAGCACGAAGATGATCGTGCGGATGAACGGAATGGCGGCGAGATAGACGACGGCGTGGGCGACGCGCAGCCAGAAGAAGCTGATGGCCCAGAATGCGGTCATGGCATCGTTCTTGCCGGCGAGCTGAATGGCTATCACCAGCGCGGCAAACGGCGCGAACGTCTCGACCGCGTTGAGATGCAGGCGGTAGGCGCGCTGGCCCCAGAGCGGTACCTTGCGCGGCGTCGGATCGACGTAATTCTCAGGTTGGAGCGGACCGTTCGTCACCACCTGCGCGACGATATAGGGAATCCACAAAGATCCGGTCAGCAGGGCCGTCAGGGCCAGATACTTTATCTCAGGCGACATGCAATGTTCCCCCTTTGTGGGCCGTTTTGATCAATCGCAGCACGAATCCGAAGCCTTCGGCGCGCGAGCGGTTGCCGCCGGCGCCGCCGCCGCGCCCTCGTACCGGTCGTGGTGGCGCACCCAGGCCATGCCGTAGGGCAGGGCCTCCTCGTCGCGGCCCTTTGGCGCGAGATCGAGAAAATTGTAGGCGCCGATCAGAATGTCGAGGCCGCGGCCGTAGGACGAATAGGTGTGGAACACATCGCCGGCCTCGTTCTTGCAGAACACGCTGGTGCCGGGCCGTTCGTCGCTCGGGAATGTGGTGACTTGATAGTTGTAGAACGCTTCGCCCTTTGCTTTCTCTTCCGGCGTCGCCGACACCTGATAATCGAAGTTGAAGTCGTTACCGAACGACGACACCCATTTGAAGCGCCAGCCCATGCGGCGCTTGAATTTCTCGATTTGCGCAAGCGGTGCGCGCGACACCACGACGAAGGCGACGTCGCGTTGGGCCAGATGAACGACCGAGCCGTCGAAATGATCGGCGAGCAGCGAGCAGCTCTTGCAGCCCTCGTCCCAATCGGGACCGAGCATGAAGTGATAGACGATGAGCTGGCTCTTGCCGCCGAACAGGTCGGCGAGCGTCTCCTTGCCGTTCGGTCCATCGAAGACGTAAGTCTTCTCGACTTTCTCCCAGGGCAATTCGCGGCGCTTGCGGCTCAATGCATCGCGGGCGCGGGTGAATACCTTTTCTTCCGCCAGGTGCGCTTTGCGCGCCGCGATCCATTGGTCGTGTGAGACGACTTTGTGCGGTTCCACGGGTCGCTCCTCGATTGGCTTGTTCCGGGGATGCCGGAGAGGGCCGGTCACGACGCCGGCGTCATCCAGCCGATGCCGGCGCCGCCCGGCTCCGTCAGAATGACGATGCGGCCGACATTGGGCACCTCGAAAGCCGGCTTCATTACCTTGGCGCCGGCCTTGGTCGCCTTCTTGACGCGCTCGTCGACATTGTCCACCGCGATGTAGGGCATCCAGCTTTCCGGCACGCCCTGATATTCAGGGCCGCTGATGTCGAAAATGCCGGCCGCGGGTTTGCCGTCGGCCATGGCGATCGTGTAGCTGCCGCCGCCCGGCATCGGCATCGCATCGTAGGTCCAGCCCATCGCGTCGGCGTAGAATTTTTTCGCCTGCGCGATGTCGCGCGTCATCAGCTCGTTCCAGTGAAATTGGCCGTGGGACCAGCTCATGGGTTACTCCTCGGTTTTGTTGGCATGCTTGCGGCAAATTCCGCGTCGGTCGGTTTTGCGCCGTTCAGGCGAACAGCTTTTCCAGCTTGTCGAATGCGCCGATCCAGCCGCGCTCGTGGCCCTGGCGTGACGCCTCGTCGAACAGCTTCTCATGGGTCAGCGTCAGCAAAGTGCCGTCGCCGTCCGGCTTGAACAGCACGGTGACCAGGGATTCGTGCGGGGTATCGGGCGGCTCGACCTTCCAGGCCCAGGTGAAGACCAGTTTCTCGTTCGGCACGACTTCGCGATACATGCCGCTGACGTCATGCCGATCGCCGGCCGGTGACTGCATCACCCAGCGATAGCGGCCGCCGTTGCGCGCGTCGCATTCCGCGAGCACGGCCTTCATCTCGCCGGGACCCATCCAATGCTTCACTTTTTCCGGGTCGGTGAACGCCGCGAAGACTTTGGCGGGGGGCGCCTTGAAGCGCCGTTTGAGGGTGAGGCTTGGTCTAACGGCGGATTCGACGGACATGATTCTTCCTCCTCCAGAAAAGCGGCGAGGCGATCCAGCGCCCCGGACCAGAAGCGTTCGTAGCGGTTGAGCCAGGCGAGGGCGTTGTGCATGGGAGCGGCATTGAGTCGGCAGGTCACCGTGCGGCCCGATTTGCTGCGCTCCACCAGGCCGGCGTCGGAAAGCACGTCGAGATGCTTCAGGATCGCCGGCAGCGACACGGCGAACGGCTCCGCCAGCGCGCTGACCGAAAGCCCCGGTGTTTCGGCAAGCCGCGCCAGCAGCGCCCGCCGCGTCGGATCAGCGAGCGCGGCAAAGGTGCGATCGAGCGGCGCGGCGCGATGCTTAACCATAAGGTTAAGTATACGGCTGCGGCTTCGCCTGTCAAGCGCCCGGCGCTCGTGCCGCCGGAACGCGGTTCCGGTCAGTGCGGGGCGTTGCCAGGGTCGCCGGCGATGGCGGCGCTGATGAGCTTGATGCCGTCGCTGCTGGCCCATTGGGCAGGGCCGGCCATTTCGCCGAGTTCGCAGCCATCGCGGTCGATGATCAGCGTGGTCGGCATGCCGAAGGCCTTGCCGGCGCTTTTGAGGTCCTGGAAAACCTTGGCGCTCGGGTCGGCATAGTAGGCGAGCCGGCTGACGCCGGCTTCCTTGAGGAAGGCGCGCGGCTTGTCCGGATCGCGGGTATCGATATTGACCGCCACCACTTCGAAGTTCGGGCCGCCGAGCGCGGTTTGCAGCGCGTCGAGTGCCGGCATTTCCTTGCGGCAGGGCACGCACCACGTGGCCCACAGATTGAGCAGGACGGTGCGGCCGCGCCATTCCTTCAGCGTCCGCGCGCGGCCGTCGCCGTCCTTGAAGGCAAGATCCGGGACCTGGAACGGCGCGTGCGCCACTGCCAGCGCGGCGATTTCGCCCCGTGCCAGCGGCGCAATCCGGCCCGCTTTCCTCACCGCCGCCGCACAGGCCGAAGCGGCCGGATTGCTTCGCAGCCGTTCCATCCCGTATACCCCCGCCAGCGCGGCCACGACCGCGACGGTTGCCACGGCGGCCATGGCCCGATAGCGGCGCGGAGCGTGACGCTGCGGGGCGGTGGGCTCGGTCATTTCAGCAAACCTCGGCGGGCGCAGATGAGCAACAAGATGTGGGGCGGGCGCTTCGGCTCTGAACCCGATCCTCTCATGGAGGAGATCAGCGCCTCGATCGATTTCGACCGCCACCTCTACCGGCAGGACATCGCCGCGAGCAAGGCCCATGCGACAATGTTGGCCAAAGCCGGCATCATCGCGGCGCAGGATGCAAAGCGCATCGCTCACGGTCTAGACACGATCCTGTCAGAGATCGAAGCGGGCAGGTTCAAGTTCAAGCGCGCGCTCGAGGACATCCACATGAACGTGGAAAGCCGGCTCGGCGAGTTGATCGGGCCGGCTGCCGGGCGGCTGCACACGGCGCGCTCGCGCAACGATCAGGTCGCGACCGATTTCCGGCTCTATGTGCGCGACGCCATCGACGGCATCGACGCGGCGCTGGCGGACTATCAGCGCGCGCTCGCCGAAACGGCGCTGCAGCATGCCGCGACCGTGATGCCCGGTTTCACCCATATGCAGAGCGCGCAGCCGGTGACCTTCGGCCATCACCTTCTCGCCTATGTCGAGATGGCGGCGCGCGACCGCGGCCGGTTCGCCGATGCGCGGCGCCGGCTCAACGAAAGTCCGCTCGGCTCAGGCGCTCTCGCCGGCACGTCCTTTCCGATCGACCGCGCCATGACCGCGAAAGCGCTCGGCTTTGCCCGCCCGACGGCCAATTCGCTCGATGCCGTCGCCGATCGCGACTTCGTCCTCGAGACGCTGTCGGCGAGCGCGATTGCCGCCGTGCATCTGTCGCGATTTGCCGAAGAGATCGTGCTGTGGTCGTCGCCGCTCGTCGGCCTCGTGCGCCTCTCGGACCGGTTCACCACCGGCTCGTCGATGATGCCGCAGAAACGCAACCCCGACGCCGCCGAGCTGATCCGCGCCCGGACCGGCCGCATCGTCGGCGCGCTCACGGCGCTGCTCATGGTGATGAAGGGATTGCCGCTCGCCTATCAAAAGGACATGCAGGAGGACAAGGAAGGCGCGATCGACGCGCTCGACGTCCTGGTTTTGTCGATCAAGGCCATGGCCGGCATGGTGCGCGACCTCGAGCCGGACGTGGCGCGCATGCGCCTTGCCGCCGGCGAGGGCTTCGCCACCGCGACCGATCTTGCCGACTGGCTCACCCGCACGCTCAAGCTGCCGTTTCGCGAGGCCCATCACGTGACCGGCCGGATCGTGGCCAAGGCGGCGGCCGCCGGTGTCGCGCTCGATGCGCTGCCGCTCGAGGCCATGCAGGCGATCGAGCCCCGCATCACCAGCGACGTGTTCGGCGTGCTTTCGGTCGAGGCGTCGGTAGGAAGCCGCAGCGTCTATGGCGGAACCGCGCCGAAGAACGTGCGGGCGCAGGCGAAAAGCTGGCTCAAGCGGCTCAAGGTCAAGGGCTGACCGGCCCGCCTGGTAAACGCGCCGGCAAGACTTTGTCGCCAAAATCTCGCCGTCGCGGTCCGATCTGCTATGCTGTCGCGGTTTTCGCGGCGGGGGAGCGTTCCTTGATGTTGCGTCGGCTCAACTTCGTCTTGGCGGCGGCCATGCTCATGGCCGCGGCGCTGACGCTCGTCGGGTGCGGGCGCAACGGACCGCCGCTGCCGCCGCCGGGGCCGGTCGCCGCCGCGCCGCCGGCCGCGGTGGCAGAGACCCAGCCGGGCGGGCCGGCTCCGGCCCCTGGCGCTCCACCCGGCACCACCGCGCAGAGAAATGGCTTCGATGTCTCCGGCAATCCGGTCGCCGCGCCCGGGCAGAAAAAGTCGTTTCTCCTCGATCCATTGCTGCAATAGGTCGCGAGGGCGGTCCGCCGACCGGGCCGTCCGGAAGCGTCCCGCCTGACGCCAGGCTCGGCGCTCGATCGCCCGAAGCGCTCGTGCTCGTCGCGGTGGCCTTGCCTTGCTCGCAATGCGAACGACATGCTCTAAACACGCGCCATGCATCACTTCGCCTACCGCAACGGCGTGCTGCACGCCGAAGCCGTCGATCTGATTGCGCTGGCCGAGGTCGTCGGCACGCCGTTCTATTGCTATGCCAGCGCGACGCTGGAACGGCATTATCGCGTGTTCGCCGGCGCGTTCGCCGATGTGGATGCGCTCGTCTGCTACGCCATGAAGGCCAACTC
>Ga0335085_10017184_pt1 | contig 10434 bp, 10 predicted proteins | sample Lox_Sample_45_FD_206712 | JGI IMG/M metagenome (GOLD analysis project Ga0335085, IMG submission 206712) | Soil microbial communities from Loxahatchee National Wildlife Refuge, Florida, United States - Lox_Sample_4.5 | ecosystem: Environmental > Terrestrial > Soil > Wetlands | place: USA...
ATCTCTCCGCCGAAAAAGCGCGGAAGGCGCTTGGCTGGAAGCCGCACTACAGCCTCGAGGAGGGCTTGCAGGAGACCATCCGGTGGTACGAGGACTATTGCAGGGATATAGAGTGAGCGTTCCCACGGTCAGCGTGATCATGAACTGCCTGAACGGGGAGCCGTACCTGCGCGAGGCGATGGACAGCGTCGTCGCGCAAACCTATCCCGACTGGGAGATTATCTTTTGGGACAACGCCTCGCGGGACAACAGCGGTGCGATCGCGAAGAGCTACGGCGAACGCGTCCGGTATTTCAGGGGAGAGACGACCGTGCCCCTTGGCCAGGCGCGGAACCTGGCGATCGCCGAGGCGCGGGGGCGCTACCTCGCCATTCTGGACTGCGACGACGTCTGGCTGCCGGCGAAACTGGAGCGGCAGGTCACGCTGCTGGAGCGCGACCAGTCGCTGGGCCTGGTGTTCTCGGACTGTTATTTCCTGGATCCGTCCGGCGCGTTTCAGGGAACCTTTTTCCAACGGGTCCCGCCGCCCGCGGGCGACCCTTGCCTGGCGCTGCTGTCCGGGCCCAACTTCATCCCCGGCCCGACGGTCGTCATGGCCGCAGACGCGGTGCGTAAAGTGGGCGCCTACAATCCGGCATACCGGTATGTGGAATCCTACGAGCTGTTCGTCCGGCTGGCGCGGTCGCACCGCGTGGCCTGGCTCGACGAACCGCTTGCCCGCTATCGCATCCATGGGAGCAATCAGGCCGGGGCCGGGCACGCCGGCATGACCGGCGAGCTCATGCAGGTGATTCAAGCCGAGGCGGCGCAGGCCGGCTCGCCGGCGCGATCCGCGCGGTGGGCCATCCGGAAGCGCCTGTTCCTTCTGCAGTGCAAGCGCATGCTGCAAATTGCGAAAGGACAGACGTAACATGAGCAGGGGAAAAGGCTTCACGATCTGGTTCACCGGGCTTCCCGGCGCGGGCAAAAGCACGCTGGCCGGACTCACGCACGAGGCGCTGCAGGCTCGGGGCGTCGTCAACGTCGAGGTCTTGGACGGCGACGTGGTGCGCACGCACCTGTCGAAAGGGCTGGGGTTCAGCAAAGAGGACCGCGACACGAACATCCGCCGGATCGGATGGGTGTGCCGGTTGCTCACCAAGCACGGCGTGCCGACCATCGCCGCGGCCATCTCGCCCTACCGCGACCTGCGAGGCGAGGTGCGCAAGATGGTCGAGGAGGCCGGTGGGAGCGGCAGCTTCATCGAGGTGTACGTGAATTGTCCCCTCGATGAATGCGAACGGCGCGATCCCAAGGGGCTCTACAAGAGGGCCCGAAGTGGGGAGATCGCGCACTTCACCGGCGTCTCCGACGCTTACGAACCGCCTTATGCGCCGGAGGTCATGCTCAATACCGACAAGGAGAGCCCTGAAGAGAGCGTGCGGAAGGTTCTCGCCGTTCTCGAGAGGTCGGGACGGATTTAGCGGCGTGATGTCGAGACTCATCAGGTTTTTCACATTTTATTTCTGGCAGCAGGCCGTGTCCCTCCTGCCCGACTGCGGCCTCGGCAATCGGGGACGGTTCTTTTTCTACAAGCGGCATCTGAAGAAAGCGGGCCGCTTCACGTCCATGTCGGGACTCAAAATCTTCTCGCCGGAGACGGTCTCGATCGGAGACGGGGTGTCCCTCAACGTCGGCGTCGTAATCGACGCCTGCGACGGCGGGCGGATCGAGATAGGCAACGACGTAATGATCGGACCCTATTGCGTGATGCGGGCGGCCGATCACGTCTTCTCGGATCCCTCGAAACCCATCAAGTCCCAGGGGCATGCCCCAGGCCGGATCGTCATCGAGGACGACTGCTGGCTGGGCAGCCATGTTGTCGTCACCAGAAACGTCACGATCGGGAAAGGGTCCGTGATCGGGGCGCACAGCGTCGTGACGCGCGACATCCCACCGTACTCGATCGCGATGGGCGTGCCCGCCGCCGTCAAGAAAAGCAGGACTCCGCAACCCTAGAGGAAGAGCCGCGCCAATGAGTCTCCCGGTCCTCGCATGGAAAGCTGTGAAGCGGTGCGTCAAGTCACCGGCGTTCGCCTATGACATGGCCAAGTATTTCGTGAACGACGCCGGGAGCGCGTTCGGCATCCACCGGTACCCCGTCCACCAGATCTTTGTGGTCGGGCTGCCAAAGTCCGGCAGCACCTGGCTGCACAACATGCTGCTGGAGCTGCCCGGCTTCAATCCGCGGTACTACCCTTCCTTGTCCAAGAAGGATGAGGAGGGGCGGTTTCTGCCGGAGGGGGAGTACGACAACATCGACGACTCCTTTTTCCAGTACGTCCCTCGCTACGGCTACTCGGCCTATCGCTTTCATATCCAGGCATCCGACCGCAACATCGCCATTCTCAACCGGCAGGCGGGGAAGTGGATCGTGACCTATCGGGACCTCCGGGACGTCTGCATCTCGCGGTATTTTCACTACCGGTCGGCGCCGGAAAACCATTACTATCCCCTCTATCACAGCCTGCCTCAGGCCGAAGCCATAGACCATGCCATCGAGATCATGCGGACACAGTTCATGCCGTGGATCCAGGGATGGCGGGAAGCGGCAGGGCGCATGCCTGGAAAAATCTGCGAAGTCCGGTACGAACACTTGTGGAACGAAACGCGGCCGGAACTGGAGCGGGTGCTCGGATTTTTCGGGATACAGGCGCCGGAATCCTTCTTCGAGAAGGCGCTGGCGACGAAGATCAAGGAGCCCAAGGACTTGGCGAAGAGCCTGGGCGACCAGACCCGCTTCGTCAAGCGCAGCAGCGCGAGGAAGGGCGGGACGGGCGGCTGGCGGGAGTATTTCACGGAAAGCCAGAAGGAGGTTTTCAAGAAATTCGCGGGAGACTTCCTGATCGAACTCGGCTACGAAAAGGACCGGAACTGGTAACGCCATGGTCATTGCGTTAATCGCTGGACAGGAAGAAGACAAGAAGTTCCCGGGGCGGAACACGTTCCCGCTGATGGGCCGGCCCATGATGGTCTATCCGATCCTCGCGGCGCAGCACGCGGCGGAGGTGGACCGCATCTTCCTCACCACGGACTCCCCCGCGATCGAGCGGGTCGCCGCCGGCTTGGGCGTGACGACGCTCCCGCGGAGCCCGCAGATCAGCGGGCCGTTGGTGCGCCTGACCGAGGTGGTAGTGGAGGCCGCCGCCCAGGCCGCCCAGGCCTCCGGCGGGACGCCCGAGGCGATCGTGCTTCTGCTGTGCAACGCGCCGACCGTCACGGGCGGGCTGATCGACCACGGCGTGGAAATCCTCCGGAAGGACCCCTCGCTCGACGCCGTGATGTCGGTCTCGCTGCACAACGAGTTTCATCCCTCGTACGCCCTGCGGATGGGCGAGGGCGGACTCCTGCGTCCCCATGCCGCCGACCGGGAGGCGATCAAAAAGAAGGACGAAGCGTATTTCCCGGACGCCCTGCTGTGGGTCTTTCGTCCGCGCGTGCTGGCTTCGGCGCCGCGCGCCCAGGGGCTGTCCGAGTGGATCATGGACTGCGAGCGGCACCGCGTGTTTCCGCTCGTCCATGAGGGCTACGGCGATGTAGACTACGTCTGGCAGGTGCCCGCCGTCGAGGAGTGGCTCCGACGCCAGGGGTTTTCCCAGCATGCGACGCCGTATGGTGCGCGCGCTGTGGGTGCGCCCGCCGCACACGTCCCGGCGCGGCGGCCCGAGGGACGCCGCGCACTGATCACGACGGTCCCGTTCGGGGAAGTGGATCGGCGGCCGCTGGATCTGCTCGAGGCGGCGGGCATCAACTACGTCATCAATCCAGTCGGGCGCCGGCTGCGGGTGGAGGAACTGGCCGAGATGGTCGTCGACGTCGATGTCATGATCGCCGGCACCGAGCCGATCACGGCCGCGGTTCTGGAACGGGCGAACCGGCTTCGCCTGATCTCGCGCGTGGGCATCGGACTCGACAGCGTGGACCTCCAGGCGGCCCGCGCGCGCGACATCCTCGTCTCCTACACGCCGGACGCACCGGCGCCGGCCGTGGCGGAGATGACGATGGGAGTGATGCTGTCGCTCCTGCGCTCGCTGGCGCAGGCGGATCGGGGCATGCGCGGGGGCGTCTGGCATCGCTTTCTGGGCCGGCGTCTGTCCACGTGCACGGTCGGCGTGATCGGCGTCGGGCGCGTGGGCAAGGGGTTGATCCGCCACCTGCAGGGGTTCGGCCCGCGGATTCTGGCCAACGACCTCGCCCCTGATCGCGAGTTCGGCATCGCCCACCAGGTCACATGGGCGGACAAGGAGACCATCTATAAGGAGGCGGACATCATCTCGCTGCACCTGCCCCTGACGCCGTTGACGAAGAACCTGATCACGCGGCGTGAGCTGGACATGATGAAGCCGGACGCCGTGCTCATCAACACCGCGCGCGGCGGAATGATCGATGAGCATGACTTGGCGCAGGCTTTGAAACAGGGCCGGCTGGCCGGCGCGGCCCTTGACGTCTTCGGGCAGGAGCCCTATTCGGGCGAGCTGGTCACGATCGAGAATTGCATGCTGACGTGCCACATGGGTTCCATGGCGCGCGACTGCCGGGCGCAGATGGAGCTGCAGGCCACGGAGGAGGCGATCCGGTTCTTCAAGGGCGAGCCCCTGCGCCAGCTGGTTCCCGAGGACGAATACCTGATGAGGGCGACCGGCCATGCCTGACGCGACGTACCGGAAACAGGACAGCTTCGCCGGCATCCGCCATCATGGCCCGGTTTCGGACGTGCTCGCCCGTATCCGGACGGTCCACAACGGCCTCACCGTGTCCGGGCTGAGCGCCTACCAGCAGGGCCTGGTGCGCGAAGCCTGCGAGGAGCTGCTCGGCCTCGCGCCCGCGCACGGGGACGGCCCGCTCTTCACCCTGCAGACGTACGTGATTGAGGAGATCAACCGGCTGTCGGATTTGGCGCTGCCCCGCTACCTCTTCTACCGCTATCGCTACGAGACGTTTCCCCAGCGCAAGATCCTCGACGATTTCGCCCCCTGCCTGCAGGTCGAGCCGACATCCATCTGCAACTACCGCTGCGTGTTCTGCTACCAGATCGACGAGGATTTCACCAAAAAGAGCGCCGGACACATGGGCATGATGTCGCTGGACACGTTCAAGCGGATCGTCGACGAGGCCGCCGGGCGATGCGAGGCGATCACGCTGGCTTCCCGCGGGGAGCCGCTCATCTGTCCGAAGATCGACGAGATGCTGCAGTACGCGACGGGGAAGTTCCTGGCCCTCAAGATGAACACCAACGCCTGGTTCCTCGACGAGGCCAAGTGCCACGCGATTCTGCAGGCGGACCTGAATACGCTCGTGTTCTCCGCCGACGCGGCGTCCGAGCCCGCGTACAGCCAATTCCGCGTGGGCGGCACGCTCGAGCGCGTACTGAAGAACGTGAAACGGTTCCGCGAGATCCAGGCGAAGAACTATCCCCGGTCGCGGATGATCACGAGAGTCTCCGGCGTCCAGGTGCCCGGCACGCCTGACCTGGACCAGATGGAAAAATTCTGGGGCGAGATGGTGGACCAGGTCGCCTTCGTGAAATATAATCCCTGGGAGAACACCTACGAGCAGCCGGTCAACGAGATCGCGACCCCGTGCTCGGACCTGTGGCGGCGGATGTTCGTCTGGTGGGACGGGCTCGTGAATCCCTGCGACGTGGACTACAAATCGACCCTCGCCGTCGGCAGGGCGGGCGACCGCACGCTGGGCGAGCTCTGGCGGTCGGACGGCTACCGGCAACTCCGCGAGCGGCATCTGCAGGCCCAGCGCGCGCAGTGCTCGCCGTGCAACCGCTGCACGGTCGTCTAGAAAATCTTCGAACGGGCGGAGGGGACGGGGTACAATGATCGCCGCGTTGCTGCTGGGCCGGGACGGCAGCCTGGGGTTTCCGGGCAAGAACACGTCGCCGGTGCTGGGGCGGCCGATGATGGCTTACCCGCTGCTGGCGGCCAGGCACGCCAAGTCGGTGGACGAGGTGTATGTCTCGACGGACTCACCCCGCATCCGCGAAATCGCGAAGGAGTACGGCGCCGCGCTCATCGACCGTCCGCCGGAACTCTGCACGGCGACGGCGCTCGGCGAGGACGCGTACGTGCACGGCTACCGTCATATCCGGGACGCGCTCAAGAAAGAGATCGAGTTGCTGGTCCTGATGTTCTGCAACGGCGCCACCATCACGGCCGGGACCATCGATGAGGGCATCGAGGCCCTGCGCCGCGACCCCGCGCTGGATTCCGCGGTGACCGTGTCGCGCTATAACATGTGGAGCCCCCTGCGGGCGAGGAAGGTCGGCCCAGACGGGCTGCTCCGGCCGTTCGTGCCGTTCGAGACTTTCGGCGATCCGAAGACGCTGAACTGCGATCGGGACTCGCAGGGCGACGTCTGGTTCGCCGACATGAGCGTGTCCATCGTGAGGCCGCGCTGCCTGGACTATTTGCATGAGGGCATGCTCCCGCAGAAGTGGATGGGGACGCGCATCCATCCACTGAAGCAGTGGGGCGGGCTCGACGTGGATTACGACTGGCAGGTGCCCCAGGTGGAATTCTGGTTGAGGAAACATGGGTTCACGGAAACAGCCACGCCCTACGACCGCTGACGCCGGCCAGGTCGGCGGTCGGCGCATCCTGGTCACGGGCGCCAGCTCCGGCATCGGGGCGGCGACCGCGGAGTTGCTGGCGGCCGAGGGCGCCGTGGTGGGCGTCCATTATCACCGGAAAAAGGCCGAGGCGCAGAAACTCATCGAGAAGATCCGGGCGGCGGGTGGGCGGGCGGAAGGGTTCGAGGCCGACCTGCTGAGCCGGGACGCCCGCGCCCGCCTCGTGCCGGAGGCCATCGGGCGGCTTGGGGGGCTGGACGGCCTCGTCAACAACGCGGGCGCCGTGATCGGGCCGGTTCCGTTTCTGGAATTGGACGAGACGGCGTGGAGCCAGACGTTTCTGTTGAACGTCGAATCGCCGTTCTTCCTCTCCCAGGCGGCGTTCGCGCACATGCAGAAGGCGGGCGGAGGAAAGATCGTCAATATCAGCTCCGTTGGGGTAAAATTCGGCGGGTCGCCGCGCACCCTGCATTACTCGGCGGCGAAGGCGGCCCTCGAAGGCGTCACGCTGGGGCTGGCCAAGGCGGGCGCCGCGCATCACGTGCTGGCGAACGTCATCAGGCCGGGCGTGATCGAGACGCCGTTCCATGCGATCAAGTCCCGGCAGGAATGGGAGGCGCGCGTGCAGCAGATTCCGCTCAAGCGTCCCGGCACGCCGCTGGACGTGGCGCGGATGGCGCTGTTCCTGCTGTCGCCCGCGGGCGATTTCATCACAGGCCAGGTCTTCACCGTGAGCGGGGGGGAGTAGAGGAGCGCAGATGGACGGACACCGGGACACCACGCATTTCGAAGTGATCAACAAGGTCCAGGCGCCGCCGCTTCCGCACGATCCGACGCCGAAGAACTTCAAGGTCCTGCTCGTCTATCCGAATTACGCGATGGTCAATCTGTTGCCGACCAACATCGGCATCCTGACGGCGTGCCTCCGGCAGAACGGCTTCGAGGTGGGCCTGTACGACACGACGTTCTACCGGACGGCGGAGAAGACGATCGACGAGATCCGCGTGGAAAACCTTCAGGTGAGAAAGTTCAACCTCGAGGACTTCGGCGTGCACTTCAAGCCCGGGGACTACATCGAGGACTTCAAGAAGAAGGTGGCGGAATTCAAGCCGGACCTGATCGGCGTTTCGGTCGTGGAGGACACCTGGCCGCAGGGGAAGCGCCTCATCGAGGCGGTGCGGGACTATCCCGCGCCGGTCATCGTCGGCGGCGTGTTCGCGACCTTGGCGCCGGAGATCCCGATGCGGTCCCCCGACGTGGACATGCTGTGCATCGGCGAGGGCGAGTACGCGATCGTTGATCTGGCTACTCGCATGTGGAAGGGGCAGGACTACACGACCGTCAGGAATCTCTGGGTCAAGAAGGGCGGGGAGGTGGTCAAGAACCCGATGAACCCGCCGATCCCCATGGACGACGTGCCGTTCGGCGACTTCGACCTGTTCGAGAAGGAGCGCTTCTTCCGGCCCATGCAAGGCAAGATCATGCGCATGGCGCCGATCGAGACGGACCGCGGGTGTCCCTATAAGTGCCGGTTCTGCGAGGCGCCGTCGCTCGTCAGCATCTACCGGGAGAACACGGGCCAGTATTACTTCCGGCGCCGGTCCTGGACGAAAGCGAAGGAGGAGATCGAGGAGTACATCCGGAAATATGAGGTCAACTACATCTACTTCAACTCCGAGACGTTTCTCGCCATGGGCGACGCGGAGTTCGATGAGTTCATCGAGATGTACCGGCAGATCAAGCTGCCCTTCTGGATGCAGACGCGGATCGAGACGCTCACCGAGAAGCGCATCCGGGGGCTGGAAGAGGTCAACTGCAACCGCATCTCGATCGGGCTGGAACACGGCAACGAGGAGTTCCGCGACAAGATCGTGGGCAAGGGCTTCTCGAACCAGCGGATGGTGGACGTGTTCACGCTGTTCACGAACTCGACGATCCCGATCACCGTCAATAACATTTTGGGCTTCCCCGGCGAGACGCGGGAGCTCATCTTCGACACGATCGAACTGAACCGCCGGCTCGGTGCCGACAGCTACAACGCCTATTACTTCACGCCCTATCACGGGACGGCGATGCGCAAGGACGCCGTCGAAAAGGGCTACGTCACCGAGGACGCGGAAACGGGCACGCTGATCACCGGGTCCATCCTGAACATGCCGACGATCACCCGCGAAGAGATCATGGGCCTCGTCCGCACGTTCAGCCTCTACGTGAAGTTTCCGAAGGAGGAATGGCCGGACATCGCCATTGCCGAGAAGTTCACCCCGGAAGGGGACGCCAAGTTCGCGGAGCTGTCCAAGCGCTACTACGAACGGTTCTTCGATCACGACTTCAAGTACAGCAAGAAGGCCTGCATCTCGACCCGCATCTACGACCGGCCCGCCAAGGCTCTCACGGAGGACATCACCAGCTGATGCGCGTCGCGGTCTTCGGAGGTGCGGGTTTTCTGGGCAGCCACGTGGCCGACGCCCTGAGCCAGGCCGGCCACGCGGTGACGGTCTTCGACGCGAAGGCCTCGCCGTACCTGCGGCCCGATCAGCAGGGCATCGTCGGCGACATCCTGGACGCCGATCAGGTGAGCGGCACCGTGAAGGGCTGCGACATCGTGTACAACTTCGCCGGCATCGCCGACATCGAGGAGGCGAACGCCCGCCCGCTGGACACCGTCCGGGTCAACATCCTGGGCAACACGATCCTGCTGGAGGCCGCCAAACAGGAGAAGGTCAGGCGCTTCGTGTTCGCGAGTTCGCTCTATGTGTACAGCAACGCCGGGGCGTTCTACCGGAGCACGAAGCAATCCTGCGAACTGCTCATCGACAACTACCGCCAGGCATACGGGCTGCCGTACACGATTCTCCGCTACGGGTCCCTCTACGGCGACCGGGCCGACCGCCAGAACTGGATCTACCGCGTCCTGCACGAGGCCGTGACGGAAGGCCGCATCGTCCGGTACGGGGACGGGGAGGAGATCCGCGAGTACATCCACGTCCGGGACGCCGCGCGGTACAGCATGGCGGTCCTCTCGCCCGAGTACGAGAACCAGCACGTCATCATCAGCGGCCACCAGGCGACCAAGGTCCGGGACCTGCTGACGATGATCAAGGAGATCATGGGGGGGAAGATCGCGGTGGAATACCGCTCGCCGGACGACACCCGCTCGCCGTTCGAGGCGAAGCTGCACTATGAAGTCACGCCCTACTCGTTCAACCCCAAGATCGCGCACAAGCTGGTCGGCAGCGACTACATGGATTTGGGGCAGGGCCTGCTGACCCTCCTGGACGAGATTTACCGGAGCCACCATCACTACACCTCCGACGCGGGGGTGCTGTTTGCGGAAGACAAGCGTCACCCCTGAAGCGTTTTCGGCCTGCCGATTCTCTCCTTGCGCGCTTGCACACCTGACATGACCGCAGCCGGGTCGGCCTGATGGCCGTCATGCCGGAGGTCCTCGTGTTCGATTTCGACGGCGTGATCCTCGAATCGGCCGACATCAAGACCCGCGCGTTCCGCGAGCTGTTTGCCGCCCACCCGGACCGGCTGGAGGAGATCGTAGCGTATCACGAGGCGAACGCCGGCATCTCCCGCTTCCTGAAATTCCGGCACATCTACGGGTCCATGCTCGGCCGGCCGCTCGGCCCGGAGGAGGAGCGGGCTCTCGGGGAGCGGTTCGCGGCGCTCGTCATCGAAGAAGTCGTGCGCTGCCCCTTTGTTCCGGGCGCGTTGGAACTTCTTCAAGCCCATTCGGGCAAGCGCCCGTTGTTCGTGGCGTCCGGCACGCCCGACGACGAGCTGCGCCGGATCGTGGGGGCGCGCAA
>Ga0335085_10017185_pt1 | contig 10434 bp, 11 predicted proteins | sample Lox_Sample_45_FD_206712 | JGI IMG/M metagenome (GOLD analysis project Ga0335085, IMG submission 206712) | Soil microbial communities from Loxahatchee National Wildlife Refuge, Florida, United States - Lox_Sample_4.5 | ecosystem: Environmental > Terrestrial > Soil > Wetlands | place: USA...
CGCCACCATTCAGCCCGATTGGATCGCGGCTGTCCAGTCGGCCTGGTCGGATATCAGCTCAGGGAACGGCGGGAAGAGTTATCCATCCCCCCTGACTCTGACGGATATCAACCCCGACCTGCTGACCGAGGGCAAGCAGCGCCTGGCACAACAGATGCTCGATGACCTCGTGGCCGGGCGCATCGGGACGGGCGTGCAGCCTTAAGCCTTTTCGCTTGACCAATCTGCCGCCCGCATGATAAACTAACCTCAATCTTACGAAAGGAGGCGCACAGCATGAACAAAGCAGTCAGCATCAACCGCATCCGCACCGCTGCCATCGGCGGCCCGTTTGCACCTTATCGCAGTGCGCCTGTTGACCTTTAGTCCCTCGGCAAGGTAAACTAAAGCCACAGAGCACTCGCTCGTGGCTTTTTTGTTGGGTTGAATCGGCTGCGGGCAATCTTGTCAGCCGATTTGCTTTTTGGAGCAGCCATCATGACAATCTCTTTTGCCACTCCGCTTTTTGAAGGGAACCTTGTACGTCTGACACCGCTGGATCATGACAAGGACGCCGAGGTCGTCGCGGCCTGGACGCATAACACCGAGTTCATGCGCATGTATTCCCTCCAGCCGGTGCGCCCGTTAACGGCCGCCCAGGTCAAGAAGCAGTTCGAGCAGATCGACAAGGAAATGGATGAAAGCAAGCGCCTGTTCCATTATGCCATCCGTTCCAAGGAGGGCGACCGCCTGCTCGGCGAGGCCCTCATCGAGTGGATCGAGTGGAGCAACGGTACGGCTTTCATCAAGATCGGGATTCCCGATCCCGCCGACCGGCGCAAAGGCTGCGGGGAGGATGTGCTGTGCATGCTCCTGCGTTTTGCCTTCCGCGAGCTTAACCTGCATCACCTGGAAGTGGTGCTTCCCGAATACAACGTGCCAGCCCTGCGCTTCTTTGAAAAGCACGGCTTCAAAATCGAAGTGCGGCGGCGGCAGGCGGTTAACCGGGGCGGCCGGCGGTGGGACTTGATCCACATGGCCATCCTGAGGCCGGAATGGGAGGCGCGCAATGAAAGACAAAAATGAACTGGCGGCCGACCTGTTCCGGGGAAAGCTGGTGCGCTTCTGCGCGGCAGATCCCGAATCGCTCAGCAAATCCTTCGTCCATTGGACGCACGATTCGGAGTACTGGCGCCTGCTGGCGGCGACCCCTCCTTACCCCTGGTCGCAGGAAGGCGTCAGGAAGTTCATCGAGAAGGATTTGGAGAAGGATGACCCTCGCAACATTTTCTTTGCCATCCGCACCCTGGAAGATGACCGGGTCATCGGCGAACTTGGGCTCGACGGCATCTCCTATACCCAGGGCGAGACCTTCGTCGGGATCGGGATCGGCGAGCGCGATTACTGGGACAAGGGGTATGGCACGGATGCCATGAATATCCTGCTGCGCTATGCCTTTACCGAGCTCAACCTCGAGCGGGTCACCCTCACCGTGTTCGAGTACAACGCGCGCGCCATCCGCTCCTACGAGAAGTGCGGGTTCCGGGTGGAAGGACACTCCCGTGAGACCCTCCACCGCGAAGGCCGCCGCTGGGACGTCATCTTTATGGGCATCCTGCAGGAAGAATGGCAGGCCTTGAATGCGTGACCGGAATGAGTTGACCTCCGACCTGCTGCGCGGGAAAAACATCCGCCTGGCAGCGCAGGATATGGACCAGGCCTCGAAGCCTTACTTCGAATGGGTGCAGGATGACGAGTACCAGCGCTTGGTAGAGGGGGACGTGCCGGTGCCTCTGAGCCCTCATGGGACCCGCGAATCCAACGAGCAGGGCTGGCCCGAGGATGACCCGCACAATGTCATGTTCCTCATCCGCACCAACGAGGACGACCGGATCATCGGTTTTGCCAACCTGGATTACATCGACTGGCAGAACGGCGATTCCTACATGGGAATCGGCATTGGTGACAAGGCCTATTGGAGCAGGGGATACGGCACAGAGGCAATGAACATCCTGCTGCGGTACGCCTTCACCGAGCTCAACCTGTACCGTCTTTCGCTGACGGTCTTTGAGTATAACGAGCGTGCCATCCGCATGTATCAGAAATGCGGCTTCAAGATCGAGGGCATCAGCCGCGCCCACCTTTATCGCGAGGGCCGCCGCTGGGACCTCGTCTCCATGGGCATCCTGCGTGAAGAATGGCTGGCTTTAAACGATTACACCCCTTCCTAGACCTACGATCTAAAGCCGGTTTGCATATTGAGAGAAAGTATCATGGATACCAAACATAAAGTTCACGCACCTGAAACCGTTCTTCCCGCGGGGTTTACCTCCCGTCATGCCAGCCTCGATGATGTGGAACAAGCCGCCGAGATGGGCAGGCAGTATTCCATTGCCACCACCGGGTTCTCCGATGTGGATGCCGGGACCTTGCGCAACCAATGGCAGAGCCCCGGTTTTGACCCGGCTCAGGATGTCTGTTTCGTGTTCAGTCCGGGGAAACAACTGGTCGGTTATTGCGAGGTCTGGGCCAATGGCAATCCGCCGGCGCATCCCTTCATTTGGGGAGCAGTGGCGGTCGAATATCAGAACCTGGGCATTGGCACGCACATGCTGACCTGGGCCGAGGACCACGTCCGGCAGCTGCTGGACAGAGTCCCGGCTGGGATTCGGGTTGCGCCCATAGCCGGTTTCCCCAGTGTGATTACCAGCTCCAAAGCCCTGTTCGAAAACAATGGCTGGATCTACCTGCGCAGCAGTTACATAATGCGCATTGATTTGGACTCCGCCCCGCCCGTGCCCGGGTTCCCGGCGAATATCACCCTGCGAACCTACCAGCCCGAACTGGCGGAGGCCATCTACCGTGCTTTTGACGAGGCTTTCCGCGACCATTTTGGCCACATCGACCAGCCTTTCGAGCCCGCCTTTGCCCGTTTTCAAAGAACTTTGATCGGCGACCCGTTGTTTGACGCGGGCCTCTGGTTTCTTGCCATGGATGGCGATGAGATTGCAGGGGTCTGTCTGTGCCGCAAGGAAGCCTGGGACGATGCCGAGTGTGGTTATGTCAACATCCTCGGCGTGCGCCGCCCGTGGCGTAAAAATGGCCTTGGGTTGGCATTGCTGCGCCAGGCTTTTAATGAATTCCACCGGCGCGGTTGTCGCAAAGTCAGCCTGGGCGTGGATGCCTTTAATATCACCGGGGCGCTGCGCCTGTACGAAAAGGCCGGGATGCGTGTCGCCCGCCAGTTTGACCAATACGAAAAGGAGATCCGGCCCGGGCGCGAGCTGCGCGTCCAGGAAGCGGAGAAATAATCATTACTGAAAGTTGGCAGAAGAAACAGCCCAATCCGGAAAGGAGCTTCCCATGCAACTCAAATGCTCGTACTGCTCAACGCCGTTTGCCATCAATCAAGAGACCGCCATGGCCGCGATTGAACAACTGAAGGACCAGAAGAAACATCATTACGATGCCTATTGCCCCAAGTGCCGCCGGGCCGTCTACGTTACGCGCGAGCAGCTTGCCCGCGCCTACCCCACTTATAAAAAGCAACTGGCGGGCAAGGAATGACCATCAGGGCGGTTTTCTTTGACCTGGGCGGGGTCATTGTCCGCACCGAGTTCCAGGCGCCGCGCGAGCATCTCGCTGACCGCGTCGGCATGACCTACGAAGAGCTGGTCAAGGCGGTGTTTGAAAGCAGGACCAGCCGTGAAGCGTCGGTCGGGAAAATCAGCGAGGCGGCCCACTGGGACGCGGTCGTCCATTCCCTGCGCCTGCCGCCGAAGGAAAGGGAATCCGTCCGCAAGGAATTCTTCGACGGCGACATCATCGATCACGAGTTGATCACCTTTATCCGTTCACTGCGCCCGAAGCACAAGACCGGGCTGATCAGCAATGCCTGGGACGGACTGCGCCCGTACATGGAGCGCGAGAATTTCGCCGATGCCTTCGACACGCTGATCATTTCCGCGGAGGTGGGCGTGATGAAGCCCGAGGCGCGCATCTTCGAGATCGCGCTCGAGAAACTGGACGTCAAGCCAAGGGAGGCCGTCTTCGTGGACGACTTCGTCGAGAACATCACCGGCTGTGAAGCGGCCGGCATGCGCGGCATCCACTTCCGCTCTGCAGAACAGGCAATCAAGGATTTGAAGAAGTTGATCAGGGAGAAGCACCGCAAGGTTCACAGGAAAACCTCATGAAAGTTCTGAACACTGAACAAACCATCCTCCGCGATCTGGGAAACGGGCTGATTTTGCGTCGTTCCACTTCGGCGGATGGTCAACGACTGGCCGATTTCAATGCGGCGATCCATTCGGATGACCCCAAGAAACCCGATGAGCGCATCGGCTGGTGGGTGCGCGACCTGATCGAGAAGCCGCATCCCACCTTTGGGGTGGGGGATTACACCCTCGTCGAGGAGCAGGCGACGGGGCGCATCGTTTCGTCGCTGAATCACATCTCCCAGACCTGGACTTATGAGGGCATCCCCTTCAAAGTCGGGCGGCCCGAGCTCGTCGCCACGCTGCCGGAGTTCCGCAACCGCGGCTTGATCCGGCTCCAGTTCGAGGAGATTCACAAATGGAGTGCGGAGCGCGGCGAGATGGTCCAGGCCATCACCGGCATCCCATACTATTACCGCCTGTTTGGCTATGAGATGTGTGTGGACCTGGACGGCAGCCGCTCGGGCTTCGAAATGAACCTGCCCAGGTTGAAGGAGGGCGAGGCCGAGCCCTACCGCCTCCGCGTCGCGGCCGAAGCCGACATCCCCTTTTTGAGCGAGGTCGATGCCCATGCCGCGCGCCGCAGCCTGCTCCACGTGGTGCGCGACGAGGCCCTCTGGCGTTACGACCTGAACGGACGCAGCGCGAAAAGCATCAACCGGCTGACATGGAAAATTATCGAGCGCGCTGCGGATGGGGTGAGGGTAGGTTACCTGGCTCATCCCGAGTATTCGTGGGGCGTGTCCTGCCCGGTGATGGCCTATGAACTTAAGCCGGGCATTTCCTGGCTGGAGGTCACGCCGTCGGTCGTTCGTCACATGTGGGAGGTGGGCAAGACCATTTGTGATGGTGAAGGCAACACCCGCTCGGCATTCACCTTTGCGCTGGCGGGCACCCACCCGGTCTACGAGGTGATGCGCGATAACCTGCCGCGCCAGCGCCTGCCGTACTGCTGGTACCTGCGCGTGCCCGACCTGCCCGGATTTATTCGTCATATTGCGCCTGCCCTAGAGCGCCGGCTGGGCGAGTCGCTCATTCCCGGTTTCAGCGGCGATGTGCGCATCAGCTTCTACCGCAGCGGGCTGCGACTTGGATTCGAACGCGGGCGACTGTCCCTGGTTGAATCCTGGCAGCCAGGCCCGAAGGAAAATGAAGGCGACATCGCCTGCCCGGACCTGACCTTCCTGCAGTTGGTCTTCGGCCATCGCACGCTGGACGAACTCAAGCAATCCCGCGCCGACTGCTGGTGGAAAAGCGACCGTGAGCGCCTGCTAGTGACGACCCTCTTCCCCCGGAAACCATCCCTGCTGCTACCCATCTCCTGATTCATCCGGGGACGTAAATCCTTCATGCGAAAATTCGACGCATATAAACTTTATTTGTGGTTGATGTTCTTCAACGCGCTGTTTTTCAGCATGATCTTCACGGTGACTTCGCTTTACGAGGCCACCGTGGCACACCTGTCCGGTCTGCAGCTGGTGCTGGTCGGCACTACGGTTGAGTTGACCATCCTGCTGTTTGAGATCCCGACCGGCATCGTGGCGGACGCCTACTCGCGCCGGCTGTCGGTCATCGTCGGCTACTTCATCATGGGTTGGGCGTTTATCGTGGAAGGGTCGTTCCCGGCCTTCGTGCCGATCGTGCTGGCGCAGATCCTGTGGGGCGTCGGCTACACCTTCACGAGCGGCGCGCGGCAGGCCTGGCTCTCGGACGAGATCGGCGAGGAGAACGCCAATCGGGCTTTCCTGCACGCCAACCGCTACGACCTGGCCGGCGCACTGGTCGGGATGCTGCTCGCCATTCCGCTGGGGAACGTCGCCGTAAACCTGCCCATCGTCGCCGGCGGCGGGCTGGTCTCGGCCATCGCCCTTGTGCTGGCGCTGTTCATGCCCGAGCACGGTTTCACGCCGACCCAGCCTGAGAACCGGGACACCTGGCAGCACATGGGCGATATTTTCAAAAAGGGAATTTCCGTGGTGAGGCGGCGACCGGCGTTGACCGCCGTCCTGGGCGTAGGATTCATCTATGGTCTATATTCGGAAGGCTGGGACCGGCTGGGGGTCAAATACCTGGTGGACAACTTTACCATCCCCCACTTGTTCGGGATGAACGAGGTGGCCTTCTTTGGGTTATTGGATGCGAGCGGGATGATCCTGTCCATCCTGGCCACGCGCCAGGTGGAAAAGCGCCTCGACGCCAGCCACGCGCCCTCGATTGCGAAGGGCATGTTCTGGCTGACGGCGCTGCTCTCGCTGGGAATCTTCACCTTTGCCTTTTCGCCGGCGCTGGCGGTGAGCATCCTCGCCGTCTGGCTGGTGAGCATCACCCGCAACGTGCTGGGGCCGCTCTACGACGCCTGGGTCAACCAGCGCCTCGACTCGGACACGCGCGCAACGGTCCTCTCCATGTCCGGGCAGGTGGACGCCATCGGGCAGATCGCCTCCGGGCCGGCGGCGGGCATCGTCAGCCTGTGGAGCGTCCAGGCGGCGATCACCTTTGCCAGTCTGTTGCTGCTCCCGGCGCTGCCGCTCATCCGGCGTGCCAACCGGCTGCATGCCGAGGAAACTTCATCTTTGGAATCTCTTCCTGCAGATTAGAAGTCTTGAATGACCACAAAAGGCCGGGAATTGATCGATCCCAAGCCTTCTTGTTGTGCCGATGCCATGCTGTATTAATCAAACCGGATTCTTTGCTGTTGAAGGCGGTTGAATAGCTTCAGCCATCTTCACGAGGAACCCGCCCTCGATTGCCCCGACGATCCCGCCAGCCAGAAATAGAACACCCGCCATCACCAGCACAGACTGCCAGACGGCGGTCAACTTGAAAGCCAGGTCGATGCCCCAGAAGATGATCGGCATGCCGAAGGTCCATGCCAGCATGTTGGCGGGAATCCACAGCCCGGCGTGTTTGACCTTTTCACGCAGGACCAGCCATTGGGCAAAGGACAATACTGCGCCGCCGACCGCTCCCAGCCCTGCGGCCAGCAGCAAGGTGACCCATTGCGGCGGTTCAGTGGAGGCAGTGGTCTGGGATGCGGATGCCCCCATGTCCATCAGCGTGGACGGCAGGTAGCCAAGCACGTAGGCGATCAATGCCCCGATCAATGTGCCGCGCCACCAGGCCAACCTGCCGATGAGGGGAAACCAGGGATGCATGGCCCACCACTGCGCCAGACCCACAAAGGTCGCTTCCACTGCTCCGCTGAGAACCGCCACGGTCAATGAAAGCAGGATTCCGCTGGTTGTTGACGAGTTTCCCTGGCTGGAAAAGAACCAGCCGGTGATGGCAAAGGTCAGCCCAAGCCCGAGCATTTCACCGAGGGCGTTGGCCGCTGTCCAGCGCTGCCACAGTTTGTTTTTGGTCATGGCGTTCTCCTTCCGGATATCCCACCTCGGAAATGAGTGTTTGCATCATGATTATAAACTCTGCCACCCTGTATGAGTTTCATTAACCCGCCTGAATTTATAGTTGCCAAATCGCAGCGATGGACTTATAGTCTACAGGTTCTTTCCTCAAGGAGATTAATCCTATGTTTGGACACGGCGGTTGGATGGGCGCTTACATGCGCTCTGATAGCAAACCTCCCAAGGTCACACGCGACCTGCTGAAGCGCGTGCTGGCATACGCGCGCCCCTACCAGTGGCGGATCCTCCTGATGCTGGCGATGATCCTGATCGGCACGGGGCTGTCGCTGCTCATCCCGCTCATCTTCCGGCGCATGATCGACGTGGTCATCCCGACCAAGAACCTGGCCGGGCTGGCCTGGCTGGCGCTGGCGCTGCTGATCATCCCGGCGCTGAACGGGCTGGTGGGCGTGGTGCAGCGGCAGTTGAATGCCCAGGTCGGGGAAGGCGTGATCTTCGATCTGCGCACGGCGCTCTACGGCAAGCTGCAGCGCCTGTCGCTGCGCTTCTTCACCCATACGAAGACCGGCGAACTGATGAGCCGCCTCAACAATGACGTGGTCGGCGCACAGGACGCCATCAGCAATACCATCGTCAGCCTCATTACCAACGTCGTCGAGGCCGTCGCCATCCTGGCGGTGATGCTGACCCTGCAGTGGAAGCTGACATTGGTCAGCGTGATCATCCTGCCGCTCTTCATCCTCATCGCGCGCAAGCTGGGCGACCGCCTGCGCGAGTACGCCCGCCGCTCGATGGAGCTGAACGCGCAGATGAACGCCCACATGAACGAGACGCTCAACATCGGCGGGGCGCTGCTGGTCAAGCTGTTCGGGCGCACGCGCGATGAAGAGCGGCGCTTCCGCGAGCGGGCGGCCTCGGTGCGCGACATCGGCGTGACTCGCGCCGTGTACGGCACGGCCTTCTTCGCCACGATCGGTCTGGTCAGCGCGGTGGGCACTGCGCTGGTCTACGGCTTCGGCGGCTACCTGGTCATCGCCGGCGCGTTCACGGTCGGGACCATCGTCGCCTTCGGCTCCTACCTCGGCAGCTTGTACGGCACGCTGCAGGGGCTGGCCAATGCCCCGGTCCAGTTTTCCACATCGGTGGTCAGTTTCGAGCGCGTGTTCGAGCTGATCGACCTGCCGCAGGACATTGCTGAAGAACCGGACGCGGTGGAACTGCAGCAGAGCCGCGGCGAGCTGGTCTTCGACGACGTCACCTTCAACTACGCCATCGACGAGTCCATTTTGCTCAGCGACGTCAAACGCTACGGCAGCATGGAGAACGTCACGGCGGTGCTGTCGCTTGAATCAAAGGGTAAAAAGGAAGAGGAACACGGATCAGAAAACGGGGAAGCGGAGTCGAAGACCCAGGCGCGGGAAGTGGCCCTCGAGCACATCTCCTTCACCGCCGCGCCCGGACAACTGGTCGCGCTGGTGGGTCCCTCCGGCGCAGGGAAGACGACATTGACCTATCTCATCCCGCGGCTGTATGACCCCGCTGATGGGCGCATCCTGCTCGACGGGCACGACCTGCGCGAGGTGACGCTCGACTCGCTCGCCACGCAGATCGGTATGGTCACGCAGGAATCCTACCTGTTCCACGACACCATCCGCACCAACCTGACCTACGCCAAGCTGGACGCAACCCAGGCGGAGATCGAGGCCGCCGCGCGCGCCGCCAACATCCACGATTTCATCATGGACCTGCCCGGCGGCTACGACACGGTGGTTGGGGAGCGCGGTTACCGTCTGAGCGGCGGGGAGAAGCAGCGCATCGCGCTGGCGCGCGTCATCCTCAAGGACCCGCGCATCCTCGTGCTGGACGAAGCCACCAGCCATCTTGATTCCGAATCAGAGGCGTTGATCCAGGAAGCGCTCAAGCGGGTGATGGCGGGGCGCACGTCGATCGTCATCGCGCACCGGCTGAGCACCATCCTCGCCGCGGACCTGATCCTGGTCATCGACCGCGGGCAGATCGTCGAGCGCGGCACCCACGCGGAGCTGCTCTCCCTCGGCGGCCTGTATGCCCAGTTGTATGAGACGCAATTTAATAGGGAGAGCGTGTGATTCTGCCCTTTGAGAAAAAACGGGGTTGCTCGGCCTCATGCAGGGCACTGCCAGCAATTTCTCAAGGTAAAAACTCAACCATACTCTCTGACGTATAAGTGCTGATCGCCAATCAGGTCGCCGTCCACGTAAATGGACGTAAAACAAGGGTGTTACAATCACTCTTGTTTTTGGTTTAAAAACCATTGGCATTTATGGGACCTTTTTTTGCTTCTCTACGAAACCGCAGCCGCGAGACTTTCTCTTCGCTGTACATTCGTAATTACCGCCTGTACTACTTTGGGCAGATCATCTCCACCTCCGGCACCTTCATGCAGTCGGTGGCGCAAGCCTGGCTGGTGCTCAAGCTGACCAACTCCGGCACGGCTTTGGGGATCACCAGCGCGCTGCAATACATCCCGATCCTGGTCCTGGGTCCCTATGGCGGCGTGGTCGCGGACCGTTTTCCCAAGCGAAGAATCCTGTACTTAACACAATCCATTTCCGGCATTTTGGCGCTCATCCTGGGCGTGTTGGTGGCCACCGCCCTGGTGCAGGTGTGGATGGTCTACATCCTTGCGTTTGGCCTCGGCATGGTCAATGTATTTGACAACCCCGCGCGCCAGACCTTTTACATTGAGATGGTGGGCGAGGAGCACCTCCGAAACGCCGTCACCCTGTATTCAACGCTGGTCAACCTGGCGCGCATTATCGGTCCCGCCCTGGCCGCCGTCCTGATCGCCGGTTTGGGGCTGGCACCCTGTTTCATCATCAACGGGATATCCT
>Ga0335085_10017186_pt1 | contig 10434 bp, 4 predicted proteins | sample Lox_Sample_45_FD_206712 | JGI IMG/M metagenome (GOLD analysis project Ga0335085, IMG submission 206712) | Soil microbial communities from Loxahatchee National Wildlife Refuge, Florida, United States - Lox_Sample_4.5 | ecosystem: Environmental > Terrestrial > Soil > Wetlands | place: USA: Florida...
CGTCCCGTCATTTATCGTGGGTTCGCTGTTCTGCCGCGAGCAGGTTCGCGGCTACAAGGGTGGTCGTGTCAAGAGCACCCGGCTTGAAACGCTCGAATTTACTCGACATGGCGGCGATGCGTGTGCTACTTCCTCCCACTGGAAAGGCGAAGAGGTTGGCGTCACGTTCGCGTTTCCCCCTTCGCGTCCCTCAACGAGTCTGAGGACGCAGTGATGTTGCAAGTATCGCGCGAGTCGCACCGGCCAGCGGTTCATCAAAACGCAACGCTACTTTCGTTCTCATCAATCCCCGGCCGCTACTACCGCATCCGCATCGTGCCGTAGGCAACAACCAATGGAGGCAACATGAAAACGAAACTCTTTACACTGTTCGCCGGCGTCGAACTGTCCGCATCATGCACCGCTCGCGTCGCGTTGACGACGAACTTTTGGCCAGAGAGCAGCGGCCCTGGGAGACGGCGACTAGGCAAGGTGCGGGGCTGTATGACCAAGCTTAACCTCTGCAGCATGGCAATAATGGTCGGGTTGGCGTTACCCCACAGCAGCAGCGCGACGGTGTACTTGACAGACGACTTCAGCACATATGCCTCCGGAAACCTAGTCGGCCAGCAAGGCTGGAATCAGGTTGGATCGATTTCCACCTTACCAATTCAGGTCAGCGGTGGCAGAGTCGCCATTCCGGGCCTGGCCGGCGGTTCGGGCGACAATCAGGATGCCTACAAGAGTCTCAGTACTCTCGTGACTGCGCCAAGCATCGCCAACACCACCAACAAGGTTTTCTATGGCATGACGATCACCGTCACCAGCACGGCAGGCGATTCCTACTTCATCGCCATGGTGGAGACTAATAGCGGCAATAACGGCAATGGATTCGCCGACTTCCGGCTGACGGCCAGCGGAAACGCCAGCACATACTCGTTTGGCGCGCGCGTCAACGGACAGACAGGTTATCCATATTTCTACGGCGCCGGGTTGGCTTATAACACAACGCACACTGTGATCGTTGAGGGCGACATGATCAACGGCAACTCGAACGATATCGTGGAAGTTTACGTGGATCCCACCAGCAGCGACGTCACGGCGCAAACTCCCTACGTGGCCGCCGGCTACTCCAGCGGTGAGGTGGCTGACCCCGGCACGATCGGCTTTGCGAAATACTCGCAGTTCACGATCCCCGGCAACGGGCAGGACGGCGTCCTGATCGGCCGGCTCGCCGTCGCTGACAACTTCGCTGACGTGTTTAACTCGCTACGCGTCAACATCCAGATCGCCTCGATCATGCAGTCCGGTAACGACATCGTGCTGAAGTGGATGACCCCCGGTGGCACGACTAATCAATTGCAGGTAACAAGCGGGGCGGGTGGCGGCTACTCGACCAACGGTTTTACGAACCTCGGCCCGCAAATGATCATTCCCGGCACCGGCGTCGTCACCACCAACTACACCGACACCGGCGCCGCGACCAACAAACCCGCGCGGTACTATCGCGTGAGGCTTGTGCCATGAAAAATGCATTCATAGTCTTGTTTCTTTTCGGACTTGTGACGGGTGTCCGGGCAGACGTTTTACTGGATGACACTTGGGCGGACGGCACGCGGACCAACCAGAATCTGCCGACGGATTCGGCGTGGTGGTTCTCGTACAGTGCGGCGACGGCGGTGACGAACTCGATGTTCATGCCCATGCGCCCCGATAACTCGGCGGTCTTGGGCATCACGTATTTCACCGATGGCATCACGAATCCGGTGCGGCTGGCCATCGGCGAATCGCTCAGCGTGAGCGTCCGGCTCGTGCTGTCCAATGTCCCGCCCGCGCTGAACGGCCTGCTGGGCTTCCGCATCGGGCTGTTCAATTTTGCGGACTCGTCGCTCTCACCGAAACGTGTGAGCGGCGATGGGTTCAGCAATAATGGGCAGGGCAGCGGCGTCGCCGGTTACGCGCTGTTTCAAAACATGGGAACAACGTTTTTCGATCCCGCGCCGGTGCACATCTACAAGCGGACCGACCCGTCGAACAGTTCCTTGCTCGGCTCAAGCGCAGCGTGGTCGGAGGTGAATACACCCATCTTCATCCAGACGAACAGCTTTCCCGGCTTCATGAGCGGACAGGAATACATCTGGCAAATGACAGTGCAACGGACGAACACAACGTCGACGGTGATCAGCACGTTGTGGTCGAACACGAGCAATGCCGCCACCATCTCGTTTACGGCCACCGACAATCTGGCCACGAATTTCAGCTTCGACGGCATCGCGTTGCGCCCGCTGAACACGAACACGGCGGCGGCGGGTTACACGTTCACGGAAGCCCGGGTGGATTACGCGGCGTTGCCAAGAGACGGCTTCGCCAACGTCGGATACACGACCACCGGCGGCGCCGGCGGTCCGGTCGTCACGGTGACTGACGCGGCGGGCTTGAGCAATTATCTCAACCAAGCCGGCCGCTATGTAGTGCAGGTCAAAGGCACGATCAATCTTGGCGCAGACAATTTTCCCGTGGGCGCAAACAAAACGATCATTGGCCTCGGCACGAATGCCACGTTGGTAGGCGATCTGCACATTGTGAGTGTCAGCAACGTCGTCGTCCGCAATCTTTTCTTCACCAATCCCTCCAGTCTGGGAGAAGGGGACGGCATCACGCTCCGCGTCGCGGACCACGTCTGGATCGACCACTGCACATTCACCGACTGCGCCGACGGAGAATTGGACATTGTTCAGGCCTCCGACTACGTCACCGTGTCGTGGTGCCAGTTCAATTACACCTTCGACAGCGGCCACAACTTCGTCAATCTGCTCGGCTCGGATGACGCGGACATTTTCGACGCCGGCCGGCTTCACGTCACGTTTCATCACAACTGGTGGAGCACGCTCTGCCATGAACGCATGCCGCGCGTGCGCTACGGACGCGTCCATAGCTACAACAATTACTTCAACGCGCCCGGCAACAACTACTGCGTCCGCGCCGCGCTGGAGTCACAGGTGTTCCTCGAGAAAAACCAATTTGAGAACGTCGACACGCCGTGGGAAAAGTTCATCACCACCGGCGCGACCGGCCTCGTGAGCGCCGTCAGCAATGTATTTGTGAACGTGACCGGTCTGACCGATCCCGGCACCGACACCGTTTTCGCGGTGCCATACATTTACACACTGGACGACACAGCCGGTTTGCCGTCGACTGTCACGAACAGCGCCGGCGCAGGCAAGCTTGGTCCCGCCGGCAGCGCGTTCCAGCAATGGCAACTGCTTTACTTCGCTTGCACCGATTGCCCGCAAGCCGCCGCGACGGCCGACCCGGACGGCGACGGCATGAGCAACGACGCCGAGTTCCAAACCGGCACCGACCCGACCGACAGCGGTTCGTTCTTTGGCATCACCGCCATTGCGCGAGAGGCAAACGATATTTGCGTGACATGGATGACCGGTGCCGAGAAGACCAACGCGCTCCAGCGCACGGCTGACACCAGCGGCAGCTACTCGAACAACTTTTCGGACATCTTCATTGTCACCAACACCACCGGCTCCGTCACCAATTATCTCGACGTGGGCGCGGTGACGAACAAGCCTGCGCTGTACTACCGAGTGCGGCTGGTGCCGTAGGGGGGGCGAATTTGCTCGACCGCGCCGCAAGCTAATGTTTTAATGCGGTGCGGACAGCACGGTGAGTGACAGTCATGGATGGGGAATCGTTGTAGGCCGGTCATCTGGCGGAGGGTGGCGTCTCCTCATCGTGGCTCTCAGCGGCCTCGTTGCCGCGGAGGTTACCGAGCTCACAGCCAAAGGATGAAATGCTGAACGCCAGAAAACCAAATCCTGTGTGCATCGCATTCCTTCTGTTGTTGTTGTCAGCCACTGTCGAGATTGCGAAAGCGCAAACGGTGAGTGTCTGGCTTACAACCGACGATCAGGTCAATAAAATGCAGCCGGTCGCATCGGTGACGTTCGCCACCGGAAGCGGCGGCAACAATCCTGTCTTCGTTGATGAAACGCAGACCTACCAGCAAGTGGAAGGGTTCGGCGCATCGTTTACGGATTCGGCAGCCTATTTGCTGAACGAGGTGGCGACGTCCCTAGCCCGGAGCAACGCGATGTACAGCCTGTTCACGCGCAGCGGCAACGGCATCGGCGTGAGTTTCGTGCGCAATCCCATGGGGGCATCCGACTTGGCGCGGTCGCAGTATTCTTACGACGACCTGCCACCCGGCCAGACAGATACGAACTTAACTTCCTTTTCCATTGCGCACGATCAGGCGGACATTATTCCGCTGGTTCAACAGGCCCTGCAGCTCAATCCGCAGCTCACGATCATGGCCAACCCGTGGAGTCCTCCCGGTTGGATGAAGACCTCCGGTTCAATGGTTGGCGGGTCGCTGCTGGCAAGCATGTATCCGTCGTTTGCGCAGTATTTCGTCAGATATATCCAAGCCTACCAGGCGGCAGGAATCCCGACCCACTACATCTCGCTGCAGAATGAACCGCTGTATGTGCCCGGTGATTATCCCGGAATGTCCATGGATGCCGCCACGCAATTGACCGTCCTGCGTGATTATGTTCTGCCGGCTCTGGCCGCGAGCAATATCACCACCAAGGTTTTGGTCTATGATCACAACTGGGACCGGCCGGATTATCCCGATGCGGTTCTGTCGGACGCCACCGCGTTGGGTTCGAGCCAGGTTGGGGGCATCGCCTGGCACGGATACGGTGGCACGCCCGGTGTAATGACCATCCTGGCAAACAAATATCCCGCCAAGGGAAACTACATGACCGAGCACTCCGGTGAAGTCTTTGTCGGTGATGCGGTCAAGCACGACTTCGAGGAAATAACCCAAGTCATGCGAAATTGGGGTAAGGCCTACGTCAAATGGAGTCTCGTGCTAGACCAGAATCATGGCCCACATGACGGCGGCTGCGCCGATTGCAACCCTCTGATAACCATTAACAGTTCCTCGGGCGCGCTTACTTACGCCATTGAATACTATACCCTCGGACACTTCAGTAAATTTGTTCTCCCCGGCGCTTACCGGGTTTATTCGGGGAACGCGGCGGGGATAGTCAGCGCCGCCTTCGTGAACCCGGATAATTCGAAAGCGTTGGTGTCATTTAATGACACTCCCAGCAGTAATACGTTCCAAGTCCAGTGGGGCAACAAGATGTTCACCTATACGCTCGCTCCATATTCGGGAACAACTTTTACCTGGACCGGGACACAGAGCGGCGGTTACGAGTTTCCGGCGGCATTACAACTCCAAGCGTCCAGTTTCACTTCCACCGCCGGCCTCGAGACGGAGACGACGACCGATACCCAGGCTGGTTACGACGTCGGTTATGCTGATAACGGCGACTACGCTGTGTACCAGAATGTGAACTTTGGAGCGGGCTTCACCAATGTCAGTGTGCGCGAGGCGAGCTTTGGGGGCGGCACCTTGGAGCTTCGTCTCGACAGCCTGACCGGGCCAATTATCAGCTCCTTCGCAGTCACATCGACTGGCGGTTGGCAATCCTGGCAAACTCTTCACGAACCAGTATCGGGCGCCAGCGGTGTGCACGATCTGTATGCTATTTTCAGAGGGGGGTCGGGTGGCCTTGGAAACATGAACTGGTTACAGTTTGGCGGTGCCTTACCACCGGCAGCGCCGGTCGGATTGATGGCGACAGCAGGCGACGCACAAGTGGCATTGAGTTGGAACGCGTCATCGGGTGCGACGGGCTACAATGTCAAGCGCGCCGTGGTGAGCGGCGGCACTTACACAACAATCACCAACGGGCTGGCAAGTACCTCTTACGCCGACGCCGGCGTGAGCAATGGGGTGCGATATTATTATGTCGTCACGGCGCTCAACGGCGGCGCCGAGAGCACCAACTCCAATGAAGCGGTGGCCCTGCCGTTGCCGGCCTACGTGCAATGGCAGTTGCTCCATTTCGGCTGCACGAACTGCCCCGAGGCATCGGCCGCCTCCGACCCTGACGGAGACAGCATGAACAACACGAATGAGTTCCTCACCGGCACCGACCCGATGGACGTCGCCTCGTTCTTCGGCATCAGCGAAATCGTCGGAACCAACAGCGACATTCGCGTGGCATGGATGACCGGCGTCGGCAAGACGAACGCCCTGCAAGCCACCGCCGGCGTCGCCGGCAGTTACGCCACCAACGGTTTCGTGGATATCTTCACGGTCACCAACACCGCCGGCATGACGACGAATTATCTCGATGTCGGCGCGGCAACGAATGTCCCAGCCTTCTACTACCGCGTGCGGCTGGTGCCGTAGGATTTGCCTCGACTTCCAAGGCTGATTTTGCTTGGATTCTCGGTCGAGAGGCGGGTCGCACTGCTCCATCTCGAGGTGGCACATGGGATCGAAATGGTTAGTCTTATCGGCGAGTCTTCTATTCACGTCGTTCGCTGACGGCGCGCTCACCACGAACAGTTATTTCCTGTTCAGTGGGAAGTGGGAGAACGGCGCCAACTGGTCGGCAGGCGTGCCGCATCCCACCAACGCCGTCAACACCATCACCAACGATCTTTCCTCCATCGTCGTCACGATCGACACCACCACGGTCACGCAACACGTGATCAACAGTTGCATGACGATCAGCAACCTCGTCGTCGGCCGCGGGTCGGTCATTTCGCTTACGTTGTTCATGAATAACGCCAACAACACGCCCGGCAACATCGGCCTGACCATTCTGAGCAACTTCACCCTCAACGCCACTGGTATCCTGTCGATCACCAACTCCGACTTGCGGGTCACGAATCCGTCCGGGGGCATATTCGACAACGGCACCGTGCTGTTGAACAGCGGCAACATCGTTTGCACCAACTTGTCGGTTGGGCGGACCGGCACGGGCACGCTCACGATTTCCAACGGCACGTTGGTCGCGCGCAATCTGCGTGTGGCCGAGCTGGCCGGCTCGCAGGGCACGTTCAGCATCGCCGGCGGCTCAGTGACATCTCGCAATATGAGCGTGGGATTCTCGGGTCTGACCGGCACGGTGTGGCTGACCGGCGGGCAACTGACCATCTCGAACGAATCCACCGCGATCGGCGATCCCGGCGTCGGACAGATGACGCTTTCCAACGGCACGTGGAAGGCGAGCATCCTATCGCATCGGCAAGGAACGCTGACCATCGCCGGTGGCACGCACAATTTCTTCAACCTCGGCATCGCGTCCGGCGCCGTCGGTCTCACGGCTACGGTGTGGATGGTCGGTGGCAATGTCGCGACGACCAACCCGGCCAGTGCGTTCCCAAGTTTCAGCAACGATACCGTTGTCGCTTACAACGGCATCGGCGTGATGACGATGTCCAACGGTACATTCTTGACGCGCAATCTGTGCGTCGCCAGCAACGCCACCGCGCAAGGGACATTCACGATGGCGGGCGGGACGAACATAGTGACGTCGAATTTCAGTGTAGGTGGATTGGCCGGCGCGACCGGCGCGGTTTGGATCACCGGCGGACGACTCGTTGTCACCAATGCTGCGACTATCGTGGGTCAGTCCGGCATCGGCGCGCTGACCATATCCAACGGCACCTTTCTGGCGCGCGAGATGTACGTCGGCACCAACACCGGTTCGCGAGGCATCTTGAACATTGCGGGGGGAACCGTCAGCACGAGTTTCTCCAACAGTCTGAATGTCGGCTACGCTGCCGGTGCGACTGGCGAAGTCTGGTTCACCGACGGGTTGGTCATCGCCAGCAACGGTGTGACAACGGTCGGCATTTCAGGCAGCGGACAGTTGGTCCAGTCCAACGGTGTTTGGTACGGAGATCAGACCGTGGTGGGCCGGTCGGGCGGGTCACGTGGCGCGCTCACTATCGCCGGGGGGACTAATTTCCTGTTCAGCGGGCTTCAGGTTGGCTTAGGCGGCGCGGCGACAGGTTCGGTTTGGATCACCGGCGGCACGTTATTGGCGACCAACTCCGGTGCCACGATTGGCTCCAGCGGCGTTGGTCAATTGACGATCTCGAATGGCGTCTATCGTACACAGAATGTGGTTGCCGGCTTGGGAGGCCTGGCTTCTGGCGTTCTAAGATTCGCAGGCGGGACAACAGAATTGTCGTTGTTGTTCCTGGGATCGAATGGTTCTGCAGCCACCGGCACCGTGTGGCTGACCGGCGGAGAATTGTTGAGCTCCGGCGTTTACGTTGGGCTGAACGGCATCGGCAACATGACAGTCTCGAATGGAACGTGGCAGGCAAGCACGGTCTTAGTGGCACAGAATGCCGGTTCCAACGGCACCCTGAACATCGCCGGCGGCACGAACTTCTTATCATTCGGTCTGTTAATTGGCAACGACAATTGCACTTCGACCGGCATTGTCACCATGACCGGCGGCAGTCTCTACGCTACCAATGAATTCGGCTTTGGCAGTCTGCAAGTGCGCAGCGGCACCTTCACGATAAGCGGCGGAACGCTGATCGTTGATAATATTGTCCTCACAAATACTTGCGCCCACTTCGCGCGGACCGGCGGCACGCTGATTTACAGTAATGCCTATCTCGTCGCGTCACGCGACGACGACGGCGACGGCATTCCCAACGGTTACGAACAAAATCACGGCCTCGATCCGCTCGACCCAATCAACGCGACCAAGGACAGCGATGGCGACGGGCTCACGGACTTGCAGGAATATCTGGCTGGCACCGATCCGACCAACAGCGCGTCGTCATTCCGCGTCACGTCGATTACACAGGAAAGCGGCACCAATCTTCTCATCAGCTGGATGACCGGGGTTGGCAAGACCAACACGCTCGAACTCAGCGCGGGCGACACCAGCGGCAATTACTCGAACAATTTCACGGCGCTCTTCACCGTCACGAACACGGTCGGCGCGACGACGAACTATCTCGACGTTAGGGCTGCGACGAACAAACCCGCACTGTACTACCGTGTGCGGTTGGTGCCGTAAGGAAAAACCGCTCGACTTCCAGCCTTGATTCTGTCAGGGTCTGCGGCGGAGAAGCGCGGGTCGCGTCCGCCCAATCTTCTTAGATGGCGAGGGTCGAGGCTATGAATACATTCTGCAGAGTCATTGTCGTCTCGTCGCTGTTGGCGGCGATTTTGCTTGCCCGGGACGCAGGCGCGCAGTTCACGGCCAGCTTCCAGACGAACACGATTAATGTCGCCAGCAATTGGCTGGACAGTGCCGGGTACCAGATCGGCTCCAACTTCGTGTTCGATGCGTTGGTGATTGGAAGCGGCGGCAATCTGTCCAACGGTTTTAGCTACATTGGCTATGAAGCGGGCGCGAACAACAATGGCGCGGCCATCTACTCCAACGGGCTATGGAGATGCACCCAGATTGCCGTCGGTGTCGGCGGATCGTTCAACAGTTTGACGATCAGCAACCGGGGCCGTGTGTTCACGTTCGACGGCAGCTTGGGCTGGTTGCCGGGCGCGACGAACAATCGCGTGCTTGTGACCGACGTGGGCTCGATTTGGAGCAACCGGTTCAGTTTCGCCGTGGGCAATGGCGGCGGCGCCAATAACAGTCTCATCGTCAGCAACGGTGGCGCCGTGTACTGCGATTCCGGCTCCGTTGGCTTTGTCGGTAGCAACAATACCGCCGTGGTTATCGGCAACGGTTCGACGTGGACGAACGGCAACAATTTCAGCGTGGGTGCAAATTCGCCCTCGAACAATTTGACCATCAGCAGCGGCGGGAAGGTGTTCACCCCTTACGGCACGGTGGGCGAAGCGACGAATGCCATCAACAACCGCGTGACGATCACGGACAACGCTTCGCAGTGGATCAACGCCTTGATGTTGTGGGTCGGCAACCGAGGCGCGTTCAACGCGGTAGTCATCAGCAATGCCGCGTCCATGTTTTCCGGCGACGCCATCCTCGGCTCCGAGTTCAGCAGCAGCAACAACAGCGTGCTCGTCACGGGCAGCAAATCGTTTTGGGTCAATACCAACTCCGTACGGCTCGGCTCTGCCGGCGCGCGCAACAGCGTCGTCATTAGCAACGGCGCCTCAGCCTTCAGTCTCGAGACTTTCATGGGGTTCAGCGTGAGCAGCACCAGCAACAGTCTGCTTGTGACAGGCACGGGGTCGGAGTGGACGGGCACGAATCTGTTCTGCGGTAACAACGGCGGCGGCAACAGCATTTCGATTCTCAACGGCGGCATGTTGATCGATCCCGTCGCGTACGTTGGTTACCTCTCGTCCGCGACCAAGAACAGTGTCATCGTCGCGGGCACTGGCTCGGTCTGGCAGGCCACGGATTTGTTCTACATCGGGTATCTCGCCGGCGGCAACAGTCTGGTGATCAGCAATGGCGGCAAGGTCGTCGGAGGTTACAGCGTCTTGGGGTATGCGTACGGCGGCTCGAACAACACGGCCCTGATCACCGGCCCCGGCTCGGTGTGGACGAACTCAGGGTTGAGCATCGCCGATGAAGGCGGCGTGGGAAATACGATGACGATCAGCAA
>Ga0335085_10017187_pt1 | contig 10433 bp, 13 predicted proteins | sample Lox_Sample_45_FD_206712 | JGI IMG/M metagenome (GOLD analysis project Ga0335085, IMG submission 206712) | Soil microbial communities from Loxahatchee National Wildlife Refuge, Florida, United States - Lox_Sample_4.5 | ecosystem: Environmental > Terrestrial > Soil > Wetlands | place: USA...
AGTAGGCACCAGCGGCCAAGGCGGGAAGCGCGAGCCAGATCACAGAGATACCAACATAACTCCGCACACCACCAGGGTGGCGCCGGCCCATCTCAGAGCATTGACCCGCTCTTTCAATATGTACTTGGCGAGCACTGTTTCCATGGCATACGTGACGGCGGAGACCGGAACCGCGAAACTCAGGTCCGTCATGGACAGCAGTTTCATGAACGCAAAGAAAGATATCGCCATCGCGATCACAGATCCAATCACAAAGCGATTGCGAGCCAGCAGCGAGAGCGCGCGCCCGATGGCGCCCGGCCGGAAATCGTGGATCTGCCCGTGATGCCGCATGCCGGCGGCCTGCAAGATCTCCCCCACCGTGGTCGAGCCGACCATCAGCGCCACCAGCAGCCACTTCATGATTTTGCCTTGTGGCGGTGCACCGTGGAAGGCGCGCTCCCGCCGGAGACCAGGGCGACCCCGGCCATGATCAGCACAATGCCGGCCCATCGCGTAACCGAGATCGATTCGTTCAGGAAGGCCCAGCCGATCAGCGCCACCAGGACATATCCCACACTGGTAACCGGCAGCACGTAACTTAAGTCGGCCCAACTCAGCAAAGTCATGCGCGAGAGCTGCCAGATAACCAGCAGGACTACACCGAGGGTCACCCAAGGCTGGAAGAGCATGGTGACATACTCCAGCGGCGTACTCAAGCGGGTGCTGTCCGGCAGGCCGCGTTTCATGAAGAAGTCGCCGAATGCGTTGGAGAGGACTACCACCGCGGTGCAGAGCCAGGTCCTGAGGCGCGGGGGAGCGCTCATATCCGGCTAGTCACCTGAACTGGCGGCGTGGGCCGGACTGGCAGCGGCCTTGTGCTCGGCAACAAACTTCTTCCGCTTGCTGCGCAGCGCCATGTATTCTCGCGCTTCCTTGGTGAGCCTGCGGCGCTCGTCGGCATTGAACACCGCCTTCTTCACGATGCGCCAGACCACCCGCGGGCGGAAGAAGTACTCACCGTAAAAGCGCTCCACCCAATCGACCAGCTCGGCGCGGTCCAGCCCGGGATACACCACGTTGGGCAACTGGTGCCCGGCCTCGTCGGTCATGGAATCGATGGTAATCAGGCCGTTCTTCTTGACGTAATCGTAGAACTCGGTTCCGGGATAGGGATGCGCGATCGAAACCTGGATGGTTTCGGTATCCAGCCGCTTGGCGAAATCGATGGTCTTGCGGATCGACTCACGCGTCTCGCCCGGCAGCCCGATGATGAAATCCCCGTGCACCACGAGGCCGAGCTTCTTGCAGTTTTCGGTGAAGCGCTGCGCCATTTCCACCGTGGCGCCCTTCTTGATGTTCTTGAGAATCTGCGGGTCGCCCGATTCGTAACCCACGATGAGCAGCCGGCAGCCGGCCTCCTTCATGGCCTTCAGGGTTTCGTAGTCCGTGGTGACGCGCGAGGTGCAGCTCCAGGTGAACCCGATTGGCTTCAGCTTCTTGCACAGCTCGATGGTGCGTTCCTTGCGGTAGTTGAAGGTATCGTCGTCGAAGAAGATTTCCTTGACGTTGGGGAACTGCTCCCTTGCGTATCGCACCTCGTTGGCCACGTCGTCCGCCGACCGCAGCCGCCAGCGGTGGCCGGAGTGAGTCTGCGGCCACAGGCAGAAGGTGCACAGTGCCGGGCAGCCGCGCGACGTATAAAACGAAATGAACGGGTTCAGCAGGAACGGCACGTTGTAGCGCGTGACGTCGAGATCGCGCTTGTATACCTTGGTGACCCAAGGCAGGGCGTCCAGGTCCTCGATCGCCGGACCCTCCGGGTTGTTGACGATGTGCCCGTTCTTGCGGAAGCTGACGCCGGGCAGTTCCTCCAGCGGCTTGCCCTTGGCATAATCGGCAATCTGGTGATCGAACTCGCGGCGCACCACGAAATCGATGGCCCTGGTCAGACGCAGCGTCTTGTCCGGCTCGGTGGTGACCGGCGGTCCGACGAAGGCGACCTGGAGCCTCGGGTTGGCGTCCTTCATCATCTCCGCCATCTTGACGTCGACGTTGAAGCCGGGGGTGGAGGTGTACAGCACGAGCAGCTCGAAATCCTTCGCCATCTCCACGGTCTGCTCGATGGAGATCTTGTGCGGCGGAGCGTCCACCACCTTGCTGTCGGGAAGCATGCCGGCCGGGTAGCAGAGCCAGACCGGATACCAGTAGGATTCGATTTCGCGGGAGGCAGGCCATCGCGAGCTGGCTCCGCCATCGAAACCTTCAAAGGATGGCGGATTCAAAAACAGTGTTCTCATTCAAAAGCTCCTGAGTACCGCTCGCCTGCCATTAATGCGCGGCGTCGGAGGCCGCCGCGTTCGCGGGGTCCAGAGAGACGTTGGTGAAGTCGATGGTCATCTCAGCCTTGCCGACCAGGCGGGTGTCGGCCACGCTCAATGTCTGGCGCGGAACGGAAACTCCGCCGTGGATCTCATACTTACGAATGAATGCCACCTTCTTCAGCCAGATGGAAGGATTCTTCACCAGGTATCCGGACTCCTGGACCTTCAGATACGTCCGCGCGTCGATCCAGATCTCGCCCTTGAATAGATGCTCCCGCTTCTCTCTAGGCGTCACCTGGTAGAGGTAAACGTCGCGGCCATCCAGCCACACCAGGCCCTTGTACTTGAATTTATAGTTATCCGGCGTGACCGCATCGCCGTGGCTTCGGCTCTTGTTCGCCTCGACCTCGGCGGTCAGGTAGCGGCTGATGACCTCTTTATTGACGACGGTGTCGCCTTCGAAGAGTGCCCTCTCATACTTGATCAGGCCGATGGGCGAAATGCGGCGCAACGCGTGCAAGCGCCCGTGCTTTCTAAGCTTGGGGAGGGACGCGTCGATATCGACGTCCATGGAGACGCCGGCAAGCAATTTCTCCTGCTGCCGCGTAGCCGCGCAGTAGTTCTCCACGATCGGGTCGGGAGCCTCCACTGCTGGTTGAGCGGCGACGCAGACGCTTGCAGCGACAGACAAAATTAGAAGGCCGAACTTCAATAGAAAACCCCAGTTCAAGAATTGCTACAGAATAACTAAGTCTAGCAGGGTGCAAGGCTTGGCGGCAATCGGGCGGAACATTCCGGGTGTGCCCCCGCCGCCGGACATTCTCAAGCCGTCAACGCCGCCTGCATCATCGCCCGGGTGTACCCCACATTGAAGGCAAACGCGGCGTAGGCCCCGCCTCCCGGATAGCCACCGATACGGCCGCGGTCCCGGTCATAGTCGATTGCGCGCGGATGCTCCGGATAGACGAGGCGGGTGTACTTCGACTTCACCAGTTCGCGCATCACGGCAAACATATTGTTTTCGCCTTCGTCGATGAAGACCTCGGTGTACCGCTCGTAGGGTTTGATCACCTTCACATTGCGGAAATGCACGTGATTGATGCGATCCCGCGATGCAAAATAGTGGCACACCTCAACGGGATCCTGGCCCATTTCCTTGGTTACCCCGCAATCGAAGGTAATTCCGTTGGAGGGGCTCTTCACGATTTCGATCAGCTTTTTCCACCCCTCCACGGTGCCCATGATCTGCTGCGATTTGCGGCTGATGGGCGCGGGGGGATCGTTCGGATGCAGCGCCAACCGGACGCCGGCTTTCTCCGCTTCCGGAACCACGGCCTTCAGGAAATAGGTGATATTGGTCCACATCTCGTCCAGCGTGTGGGCGCCCTCATTGGGCAGCGCCGGCAGATCCTTGAACTTCATCCCCTTTTCCTCGGGCCGGGTCTGGTACTGCTGGGTGGCGGTCTGAAGCAGTTCGTAGTCGAAGCCGGTCAAACCCACTCCCGCGCGGCCCGTCTCCTCGAAGTAGCCTTCCATGGCGCGGTGGGCGTACCAGTTGTACTCGACCACCGGGAGGCCGACCTTGCCCGCTACCCGGATCGACTGGATCACTTTCTCGATCTCCTCGTCCTTGCCCGGCCGGTTGTAGATGGCGTTGTTGAAGCCCGCAATCATCAGGTTGCCCAGCGTGACGCCATTGGTCTTCAGGCGATCCATGATGGACTGGAGACGCGCCTCCTCCCATGGAATCGGCGGGCCTCCCGAAAGGGCGTAATCCACACCCAGTTGCTTCAGTCGCCGGGCGGAGACCTCCTGGTTGGCCCCGCGTCCCCCCTGTGCGTCGGGTGGTCCGCCGCCATCGCCGATCGCCAGGCAGATCTTAGGCGTGTCCTTCCCTTCGAAGCGGGGCCCGGGCATGGCTGCCGCGGCCGCATCGGGCGATGGAGTGGCCAGAGCCGCCAGGCCGGCGCTCTGGATCAGATTTCTTCGTGAGATTCTGGCTTTCATATCAGTGGCCGGAGGACATGGTATCACCCGACGGCCTCGCCGGGTTCCGGCCGGCGATCTGCCAGTCGGTGAACGGCGACCGCGCGCCGCGGATCGGTACATTGATGCAGTAGGGCACACCCGATCGAAAGGCACGTTCCAGAGCGGGACGCACTTCCTCCGGGTGCTCGATAGTCTCGCCGCCGCCGCCGAACGCCTGCATCACCAGGTCGTAACGCGAGGGCCGAAGCTCGCACGCCACGGTCGCGCCGCCGCCCTGCAACTCGCGCTCGAGACCCCAGCCGGCGTCATTGCCCACAATCAGAACGACGGGCAGCCCGTGGCGCACCAGCGAATCCATCTCGGCAAGATAGAATCCGAGGGCGCCGTCGCCGGTGATGGCGACTACACGGTGGCCGGGGTGCGCCAATTGCAGCGCCACGGCGTTGGGCAGCGACGATCCGATCGTGCCCAGCGGCCCGAGCCGCAGCCATCCGCCGGGTTGGCGGGCAGGCAGAATCGCGCGGCCCCAGTGAGCGAAGTCGCCGCCATCCCAGGAGAAAAGGACATCCTCGGGAAGGGCGGCGCGCAAGGCGCGGAAGAATACCGCGGCTTCGGCCGTGGCGCATTCGAGCCGGGCCTGCCATTGGGAGCGGAGCGTGCGGACCCGGTCGAGCCAGCTTTCCGGCGCAGGCTCGACTGCTTCGCAGAGCGCGTCGAGCGCGCTTCTGGCGTCGGCGCAAATGGCGGCATCGAGCGCGCGGTTCATCCCCAACTCCTGCGCGTGGATGTCGATCTGGATGAACTTCGCATCCGCTGGAAACAGGCGTGGGCCGCCCAGCGCCAGCCGGTAATCGATGCGCTTGCCGACCACCAGGAACAGATCGGCTTCCCGGAACGCCGTGTGGACGGCGTAATTCAGCGCGGGATCGGCGTAGCCCATGCAGAGAGGATGGCCGTCGGAGACCACGCCGCGGGCCATGGTGATCGTGTACAGGGGAATGCGGGAGCGCTCGATGAAGCGTGACAGCGCGGCCTCTGCCCCGGACCACCACACGCCGCTGCCGGCGATGGCCACGGGACGGCGGGCGGTGCGGAGAAGCTCGGCGGCACGGGCAACGTCGGGACGAGACGCCGGCGCGTCGGCTGTGGCGCAGACGGGCGGACAGGCTGAAGCCTGTCCTACAAAAACGTCCACCGGGATGGTGAGATGCGCGGCGCCGCGGCGGCCGGAGTTCGCTTCGTCATACGCGCGCCGCAGGTAGAATGGGATCTGCCCCGCCTGCGGCACTTCGGCCGCCCACTTCACCGCCGGGCGCGCTATGCCCACCTGGTCGATATCCTGGAAAGCCTGCCGGTCGGCCAAGGTCCTGGATCGGCTTCCGCTGACCGCGATCAGCGGGCTGCCCGCCAGGTTCGCGGTAGCCATTCCGGTGAGCGCGTTGGTGTGCCCGGGACCGCCGGTGACCAGTGCCAGCGCCGGCCGCCGATGGATGCGCGCCCAGGCGTCGGCGGCGTGGGTCACGCCGGATTCATGACGCATATCGACGATGCGCAGCCCGGCGCGCGCTGCCGCGGCCAGCACCTCGTTCAGATGATCGCCTACCAGCGTGAAGATCGTGTTCAGCCCCAGGTGGGCAGCGGCGTCCACGAACAGCTCCGCTCCGTTTGGCATAGAAACGCCATGCTACTACAATCGTGAGTTGACCCCTCGACGAATTCTCGTTACCGGAGGAGCCGGCTATATCGGCTCTCACACCGTGCGCATGCTGCTCGAACGGGGGCACGACGTTACGGTGGTCGATAACCTCTCCAAGGGGCATCGCCACAACGTGCCGGAAGGCCTGCTGTTCGAAACGGATATTTCCGACACGGAATCGGTCGTCCGGCTGATTGGTAAGAAACACTGTGAGGCCGTGATCCATTTTGCGGCGTTTATCGCGGTGGGCGAATCGATGCGCGAGCCCGGACGCTATTTCGCCAACAACGTCGGCGGCTCGCTCTCGCTGCTGAACGCCATGGCGCAGACGGGGGTGAAGCACCTCGTGTTTTCATCGACCGCGGCGGTGTACGGCAATCCGCACACCAGCCCGATTCTGGAGACCTTCCCCATTCAGCCCGTCAACCCGTACGGCGAATCCAAGGTTATGGTGGAAACGCTGCTCGGGTGGTTCGACCGGATTCACCAGCTCACCAGCGTGTGCCTGCGTTACTTCAACGCCAGCGGCGCGTCGCCCGACGGCAGCCTGGGCGAAGAGCATGATCCGGAAACACACCTGATTCCTCTGATCCTGCGCGCCGTGCAAACCGGGCAGCCGGTGACGGTCTTCGGCCAGGATTATCCCACGCCGGACGGCACGTGCGTCCGCGACTACATCCACGTGAACGACTTGGCGCAGGCTCACATTGTGGCCGTGGAATACCTGTTGGCGGGGGGCGCCAGCGAGAAGTTCAACGTGGGCACGGGCACGGGCCACACGGTGATGGAGGTCATCCGCGCGGTGGAGCAGGTCACCGGCCGCAAAGTGCCCTTTATTGTAGGAGCACGCCGCGACGGCGATCCGCCTGCCCTGGTCGCCAGCTCGGAAAGACTTCGGGCCTGTCTCGGATGGGCGCCGCGCTTTGCCGATCTGCCGGCCATCGTCGAGCACGCGTGGAAGTTCGCGCAACGCCGCGTGTAAGTCCTAATCTCTCAGAGATTCCCCGGTGTTATAACTTTCTGTAACTGCGCAGAGATAGCATCCTTTCCGCCGTCTATCTTTGGTCATTGATATTGTATACCGCAAGGACAACATTGAAAGCAAAGACTTTAGCGATTAGCGTGAAGGCGGGGAATGTTCATCCGAGGTCCCCGCCGAAGCAGGAGATCGTTAAAGTTGCGTACTCATTTCTGCAGAAACATCAGGCTGAACCTTCTGGTTCGCGGGCTTTCAACCCTGGCAATCTTAGGGCTTGCCGCCAGCCCGCTCTTAGCACAGGATTCCCTGGCATTATCATCCGCTTCGGTGCCACCCGGCGGTAGCACGACCTTGAATCTTACTCTCACCTCACCGTCGGGCAGCGAACCGGCGGCCATCCAGTGGACCCTTACTTACTCGACCAGCGACATTGTTTCCATCAGCGCCTCAGCCGGGGCGAGTGCTACGGCCGCGGGAAAAACCATCGCGTGCGGCCCGACCACCGGCTCGTACACGTGCCTGCTTTATGGCCTCAACACCAACACCATCGCCAATGGAGTAGTGGCCACCATCAACGTGACCATTGCGGCCAGTGTGGCCACGACTTCCATCGGCGTGACCAATACGCTTTCAGCCGCCCTCGATGCAACCGCCATCACCACCACGGGTACCGGAGGGTCGATTACCGCCGTCTCGGCAGTCTCGCTGAGCGGGTTGTCCTGTAATCCCACCTCCCTGAGCACCACCGGCGGCTCCACCTGTACCGTCACGCTGAATCAGGCCGCGCCTGCGGGGGGAATCGCTGTCAGCCTTTCGAGTAACAACGGCGCGCTCATGGTGCCCTCCTCCGTGACGGTGGCTGCCGGTTCCGCCACCGCCACATTCACGGCTTCCGCGGGCACGGTCACGTCCGACCAGACCGCGGTCGTCACGGCGACGCTCTCCGGCGCCACGCAGTCCGCGAGCTTCTCCCTGGTTGCGCCCGCCGTCAACACGTTGTTATGCTCGCCCTCCAGCCTGGGCTCGGGCGCGAGCTCCACCTGTACGCTGTCCTTGTCGAAAGCTCCGGCCACGGGCGGCTCCACTGTGTCCCTGAGCAGCAACAATGCGCTGCTGGCCGTCCCGGCCACGGTGACGGTCGCGGCGGGCGCCACCAACGCGACCTTCACAGCCAATGCCGGCACCATCCCGTCGGATCAGAGCGCCACGGTTACGGCGTCGTTGAACGGCAGCTCGCAGGGAGCCGTCATCTCGCTGACCGGCCCGCCCGTAGTGAGCCAACTCTCCTGTAACCCGACGAGCCTGACCTCCGGGGCCGGCTCGACCTGCACCGTCACGCTGTCGAGAGCAGCGGGCACTGGCGGGGCTTCGGTGTCGCTGAGCAGCAACAACGGATTGCTCACGGTGCCGGCGTCGGTGAGCGTCGCGTCCGGATCGACAACCACGACGTTCACGGCCACTGCGGGCACCATCCCGTCGGATCAAACCGCCTCGGTCACCGCGTCACTGAATGGCAGCTCCCAGTCGGCCGGCATTTCCCTGGTCGCGCCGGCGTTTGTCACGCAGCTCTCCTGCAACCCCACCAGCCTGACCTCCGGGGCCGGCTCGACCTGCACCGTGACGCTGTCGAAAGCGGCGGGCACGGGCGGGGCTTCAGTGTCGCTGAGCAGCAGCAACGGATTGCTCACGGTGACGGCGTCGGTGACGGTCGCGTCCGGATCGACAACCGCGACGTTCACGGCCACTGCCGGCACCATCCCGTCGGATCAGACCGCCTCGGTCACCGCGTCGCTGAATGGCAGCTCCCAGTCGGCCGGCATTTCCCTGGTCGCGCCGGCGTTTGTCACGCAGCTCTCCTGCAACCCGACGAGCCTGACCTCCGGGGCCAACTCGACCTGCACCGTGACGCTGTCGAAAGCCGCGGGCACGGGCGGGGTTTCGGTGTCCCTGAGCAGTAACAACGGATTGCTCACGGTCCCGGCGTCGGTGACCGTTGCCGCCGGATCCAGCAGTTCCACATTTACGGCTACCGCCGGGACCATCCCCTCGGACCAGACCGTCTCCGTGACCGCGTCGCTGAATGGCAGCTCGCAATCGGCAGGCATTTCGCTGGTCGCGCCGACTGTCGTGAACCTGTTGAGCTGTTCGCCGACGAGTCTCGGATCCGGCGCGGCAACCACCTGCACCGTCACGCTCTCCAAGCCGGCGGGCACGGGCGGCGTCTCGGTGTCCTTGAGTAGCAACAATCCGCTGTTGCCGGTTGCGCCGGCGGTGTTGGTTGGCGCGGGCCTCACTTCGGCAACCTTTACGGCCACTGCCGGCACGATCCCCTCCGATCAGACCGCTTCCCTCACCGCCTCGTTGAACGGCAGTTCGCAAACGGAGTCCATTCTGCTTGGTACGGCGACCGTGGTGAGCATGCTGTCATGCACGCCAAGCTCGCTGAACTCCGCTGCGACGGCTACTTGCACCGTGACATTGTCGAAACCCGCCAGTGGCAGCCTCACGGCCGCATCCCTGACCAGCAATAACGCACTGCTCACGGTGCCGGCCGCCGTGACGATTCCCTCGGGCGCGACCACCGCGACGTTCACAGCGACCGCGGGCACCATTCCGGCAGACCAAACCGCCGTGGTGACCGCGTCCCTGAACGGCGGTTCGCAAGCCACATCCATCTCGCTGGTGGCGCCCGCGGTCGTGAGCTTGCTCACATGCACGCCGGCGACCCTCGGGTCCGGCGTGAATACGACCTGCACGGTGACCCTGTCGAAGGCAGCGGGTGCGGCGGGCGCGACCGTCGCTCTCAGCAGCAACAATCCGTTGCTGACCGTGGCTGCGACGCTGCCGGTGGCATCCGGGTCCAGCACGGCCACGTTCACCGCCACGGCAGGAACCATCACCAGCGACCAGACGGCTTCGGTGACGGCGTCGTTGAACGGCAGTTCGCAGTCGGCATCCATCTCTTTGGTCTCGCAGGCTGTGGTCAGCCTGCTGTCCTGCTCGCCTACCAGCCTGGGATCGGCCGCGACTTCCACCTGCACGGTGACTCTGTCGAAAGCTGTAGGCGCGGCCTCGACGGTTGCACTGAGCAGCAACAACGCACTATTGACCGTGCCGGCGACGGTATCGGTGGCGGGCGGATCCAGCACCGCGACATTCACGGCCACGGCGGGAAGCATCACGACGGACCAGACGGCGTCGGTGACCGCGTCGTTGAACGGCGGTTCGCAATCGGCATCCATCTCCCTGGCATCGCAAGCTGTGGTGAGTTTGCTGTCCTGCACGCCAACTACTCTGGGATCGGCGGCGACCTCGAGTTGCACGGTGACTCTGTCGAAAGCCGTGAGCGCGGCCGCCACGGTCTCACTGAGCAGCAACAATGCTCTATTGACCGTGCCGGCGACGGTATCGGTGGCGGCCGGGTCCAGCACGGCGACATTCACGGCCACGGCGGGAAGCATCACTA
>Ga0335085_10017189_pt1 | contig 10433 bp, 9 predicted proteins | sample Lox_Sample_45_FD_206712 | JGI IMG/M metagenome (GOLD analysis project Ga0335085, IMG submission 206712) | Soil microbial communities from Loxahatchee National Wildlife Refuge, Florida, United States - Lox_Sample_4.5 | ecosystem: Environmental > Terrestrial > Soil > Wetlands | place: USA: Florida...
GTATTTCGGCGAGAGCTGCCGCAACCGTGCAGTCGATTAGGGTCGAGGAGAGGACTTATCGGGAGTAATCGGCTCGGAATCCCGGAACAACCCGCGCCCGGGACTCCGATCGTGTCGATGGTCAATCCGCCAGCGTTAAGATAAAGACCATAGTAAATGGCGACGACGGTCAACATCCTCGGTGATGATTTCGCGCAGGCCGCCGCACAGGCGGGACTCCGCGCCCGGCTTCAGGCCCTGACTGCCGGCGAGGTGATCGTCTATATCGACGAGATGGGTCGGTACGTGGAAGAGTTGCCTGACGGCCGGCGTTTCGAAGTCCGGCTGCAACCCGGCACTCCTCGCAACTCACATATCCATATCCTGCGCGAGCTTGCAGTCAACGGCGGGTGAATCCCCCTGCCTTATCCGTGATTGCGGGTCCGAATGGCTCCGGTAAGAGCACCTTGACTTCGTCCATCTCGTTCGAAGGCAGCTCGAATCTGATCGATCTGGACGCAATCGCGCGAAGTATTGACCCGGCTCAGCCAGCCCGTGCTGCGATTCCCGCGGCTCGGCGAGCGATTCTTCGCTGCAGGGCACTCCTCTCCGACCGCGCGAGTTCACCCTGGAAACGACCTTGCCGGCCATGGGGCGATGACGATCATGAGAGAGGCCAGGAGAGCGGGGTACAAAATCGCCCTCGTGTATGTTGCGTTAAAGGACCCCGAACTGCACATTGAACGCGTTCGCCTTCGAGTTTCGCAGGGAGGGCACGATATTCCCGACGCTGACATTCGGCGCCGGTACGCCCGAAGTTTAATGCGCGCTCCTGAAGCGCTGAGCCTTGCCGACGAAGCCGTCGTGCTCGACAACTCAGGCCTCCATCCGGTACGAATGCTTCTCTTCGAGAACGGCGTCGTCGTCTGGCGAGCGGAAGTGTTGGCGGAGTGGGCCCGCGAGTTAGCCCGACTCCCAAACTCAAGGAGCTGACTTTCGCAACGAGAAGCCGACTTGAACGAAGCCGAAGCGGCAGACGCTTCGCGTGCGGTCATCCGAAGGGCTGAATAAGAGAGTAATGTGCGGGTCACAAGGAGGTCATTCCCTGTGACCCATTTACGCAAATTGATGCTCGAGGAACTCGAGCGTCGAAATTATTCCCAGAGTACCGCCCGGGCGTACCTCATGGCCATCAAGGACTTCGCCCGGTACTTTGGTCAGTCACCCGATGCATTGGGCCCCGAGCATATTCGTCAGTATCAGGCTTACCTGTTCCGGGAAAGAAAGCTTGCTGCGAACAGCGTCAATCAGCGAGTGGGGGCGCTGCGCTTCTTCTTCATCAAGACGCTGAAGAGAACCTGGAGCGTTGACGAAACTCCGTATCCGAAGAAAGTCATCCGGCTGCCCAGGATATTCAGCCCGGAGGAAGTCGGGCGGCTGATCGATTCGGCGACGACTCCCTTCTATCGCACGATCCTGATGACGCTCTACGCCACCGGAGTTCGCCGGGCTGAACTGGCACATCTGAAGGTCAGTGACATCGACAGCAAGCGAATGGTCATCCACGTTCAGGGCGGAAAGGGACGGAAGGACCGCGATATCATGCTCAGCCCCAGGTTGCTGGAAGCCCTGCGAGAGCACTGGCGTAGTTTGAAGCGAAAGCCCAAAGAGTGGCTATTCCCCGGCAATCGCTGGCACACTGCGGACTATCCGATCACCACCAAGGTCGCCTGGATGGCCTGCAGGGAAGCCGCGTTGCGCGCTGGCCTGGGCCACGATATCCATCCGCACACGTTACGCCACTGCTTTGCCACCCATCTGCTCGAAGCCGGCACCGATCTGCGAACCATCCAGATTCTACTGGGGCATCGTGATCTGGAAGAAACGACTATCTACCTCCACCTGTCGAACCGTCACCTGAGCGCGACTGCGAGTCCGCTCGATTCGCTGCCACTCGCCGGCAATCACGATCCAGGCACCGGTACGAAGTAGATGTCGCGGCCACCCGTTGAGGTGGCTGATGTGATCCGCACAGTCGGAGAAAACTTCTTCCAGTACCGCCCGAGGTGGTTTTCCTGGCTGCACCTGAAAGTACTGAACGCGATTCTGCTCTGCCGCACCGCCGCGCTTGGCGGACATGTGGACGCGTGTTCAAAGTGCGGGCACGAGGCCGTCTCATTCAATTCGTGCAGAAACCGCCACTGCCCAAAATGTCAAGCCAACGCTCGCGACCGCTGGCTGGAGGCACGGGGCAAAGATCTGCTGCCCACCCGCTACGTCCACGTGGTCTTCACGTTGCCGCGCCACTTTTCGCCGCTGGCGCTGCAGAACAAGCGCGAGATCTACGCCCTGCTGTTTCGGGCCAGCGCCGAAACACTGATCGAGATCGCCCGCGATCCGAAGCACCTGGGTGCGGAGATCGGATTCTTCAGCGTCCTTCACACCTGGAACCAGAAACTCCAGCATCATCCGCACGTTCACTGTGTCGTTCCCGCAGGCGGTCTGGCGCCGGACCATTCACGGTGGATCGATTCGCACCAAAAGTTCTTCCTGCCAGTCGACGTTCTCAAAGAAGTGTTTCGGGGCAAGTTCGTAGACGGCCTCAAAGAACTCCATGCGGAGCGCAGGCTCGGCTTCCACGGAAGCCTCACCGCACTTCAGAATCCGAAGGCCTTCGCGGCCTGGCTTCGTCCCCTGTTCCGCTCCCCATGGGTGGTTTACTCGAAACGGCCGTTCGGCGGCGCCCAACACGCGCTGCGCTATCTTGGCCAGTACACCCATCGGGTGGCGATTTCAAACCATCGACTCGTCGCACTTGCCGACGGCGCAGTCACCTTCCGCTGGCGCGATTCCGCTCACAAAAACAAAAAACGGCTGATGACTCTCCCGGCCGCCGAATTCCTGCGCCGATTCCTGCTACATGTGCTGCCACCCGGATTCGTCCGCATCCGTCACTTCGGGTTTCTGGCGCATCGCCGTCGCAGCGCTTCGCTCCCGCTCTGCTTACAGTTGCTTGCTCAATCAGACCGGGTTCCGCCTGAAACCGGGTCTGAGGAAAGAGCGCGTTCTTCTCCACCATCCCTTTGGGCTTGTCCGCAATGCGGCGGGCCAATGATCCTCATCGGACGGCTCACCGCCATGGAGCTTCGATTGCGATCCCCGCCAGTTCCCGCCGTGCAATAACAATGACACGATCTTTCTCATCGCCGACTCAGCATCTGCACCACCGCCAACGCCACGCGTGTGTCTGCGTCACGTGCCAACCGCCTGAAACACCGCGGAGGATCTTCTCACCACGACAGATTGCCCCACCTCAGGGCAATCAAATCTCTCGTCCCCCGGCCGCCACCACTCCCACTGGCATTCAAAACCCATAGCACGACCGTTCCAACACGGCTTCCTTCAAGTCGCTGTATCAAAAACGCTCCGGGACCGCCCATTCTCCGCTCCCGAATCGTTTATCTGCCGGAGCGTTTCTGATACAGCCCTAAGACTTAGCGGGATTAAAAGCGAACGCAGGGCGCTTTGCAGGATTGGTATTGTTTCGGCCAAGCTCCTAGGGAATCCAGCACAGACGCTTTCTCTCGAACGTGGCCGGTCACTTCCAAGGAGTAACGGAGCACCGGCGAAGATGGCCCGGCACCGCCAATTCACTCCAGGGGCGTGCGCTAGTTCCAAAATGATGCACACGGTCACCGTCTCCACCGGGCCAAGAAACCGGCCCACGCCCGGAACTACAATTGAGGGTTCCGGATTCGCTGGCACAATCCCCCAAGCTTTTGCACCCTATGCACCCACAAGCTCTGCGACTGCTTCGCCAAGCTCTTGATAGTGACGCAGCGCAATTCCGCGACGGGCAGTGGCCGGCAATTGCGGCGCTGGTTGAGCAACGAGCACGGCTTCTAGTCGTCCAACGAACCGGATGGGGCAAGAGCCTGGTCTATTTCCTCGCCACGCGATTGCTGCGGGATCGGGGAGCGGGATGCACTATCTTGATCTCGCCCCTCCTGTCGCTGATGCGGAACCAGATCGCGGCCGCCCGGAGGATAGGCGTCAGGGCGGAGACGATCAACTCGACAAATGAGGCGGACTGGCCTCAGATCGAAGCGGGGCTGCATCGGAACGAAATCGATGTGCTGTTGATCTCGCCGGAGCGACTTGCCAATGACGACTTCGTGAATCGCTGCCTTCTGCCGATTGCTGGCAGGATTGGGCTCTTCGTAGTCGACGAAGCTCATTGCATTTCCGATTGGGGCCACGACTTCCGCCCGAACTACAGAAGAATTGTCCGGATACTGAGAGCGCTTCCCCGCACGATTCCTGTTCTCGCGACCACCGCAACGGCGAATGATCGGGTTGTCGGGGACATCATCGAGCAGCTTGGGCCTCACCTGGAGGTACAACGGGGCCCGCTGACCCGCGCTAGCCTGAGTCTCCAAAACATCAGCCTCCGTTCTCAGGCTGAGCGCATGGCATGGCTTGCCGCTCGTCTTCACGAACTACCGGGCAGCGGGATTGTTTACACATTGACGGTTCGAGACTCTGAACGGCTGGCAAGCTGGCTTCAGTTACAGGGGATCGACGCTGAAGCCTATTACGGCGCGCTCGAGACGGAGCAGCGTGAGGCACTGGAGAATCGACTTCTAAACAATGAGATCAAGGCGCTGGTGGCGACAGTCGCCCTGGGCATGGGTTTCGATAAGCCTGACCTCGGATTTGTCATCCACTATCAGCGGCCGGCCTCGGTCGTGCATTATTACCAACAAGTCGGGCGGGCTGGACGAGCGGTGGATAACGCTTTTGGCGTGCTGCTCAACGGCGACGAAGACGACGCCATCGCCGATTACTTCATACGAACTGCATTTCCCACGCCTCAAGATGTGGAGCAGTTGCTGGGAGCAATGCGAACGGCCGGCGTCGCGCTAACGATTCCCAAGCTCCAACAGCGCGTCAATCTACCGAGAGGCAAGATCGACAGGATCCTAGACTTTCTACTCCTCGAATCGCCTGCACCCATTCAGAAGACGGAGGGTGGCTACGTTCTGAACCCAGTACGCTGGCAGATGCCAACGGACCGGATCGAACGGATCACGAACCTGCGGAGACACGAGTTGGATCGCATGCGGGCGTACGTGAACAACCGGGACTGCTTGATGCAGTTCCTGGCAGAGGAACTGAACGATCCCGAAGCCGGAGCTTGCGGCAAGTGCGTCAACTGCGTTGGGCAACTTCTGCCGGAGGACATCCCGGAGGCGCTTGCGGAACAAGCGGTGGAATTCCTCGATCGGCAGGAGAACCCGATCAAACCACGAAAACAATGGCCGGCAAGCATGACGAATGCGGGCATGCGGGGAAGGATCGCGGCCGAGCACCAAGCGAGGGAAGGTCGGGCGTTGTGCCGGTGGGGCGACCCTGGCTATGGTGATATGGTACGCCGAGGCAAGCAACGGGACCACCATTTCGATGATCGGCTCGTTGAAGCCGCCGCCCGATTGATCTCGAATCGCTGGCGCCCCGATCCGGCGCCGACTCGGGTCACATGCGTCCCCTCGAATCGGCACCAGGCTCTTGTTCCCGATTTTGCACGGCGGCTGGGTCAGCGCCTGGGCCTGCCATTTGTCCAGTCCATCCGCAAGGTGAGGGAGACTGAACCCCAAAAGACTCGCGCCAATAGCTTCCAACAGGCCCAGAACCTGCATGGGGCTTTTATCGTTGATCAGGCGGCTGTACGACAGGGGCCGGTGCTGCTGGTAGACGACATGGTGGATTCGAAGTGGACCTTTACGGTGGCATCTGCCCTGTTGCGACAGGCCGGGAGCGGGCCGGTTTATCCATTTGCTCTGGCGGACAGTTCCTCGGAAAATGGTGAGTAGAGATGGATTTGGAGTCGACTCTGACATCTGATACGCAAGCGGTGCTCCTCCTTTGTGGGGAGCTTGGCCAGCGTGGTGATAACGGGCTGAAGCCGTTGGGGCTTCGGCAATACAACACACTCGCGAACTGGCTGAAAACAGAGGGCTTGCGACCAGGCGATCTCCTGACGCAGCACGGACACACGAAACTGGGCGGACTGCAAACCGCGGAAGTGAATGCCGACCGGATTACCCCATTGCTCGAGCGCGGTGCCGCGTTGGCATTGGTGGTGGAGCGATGGGAGAGAAGTGGGCTCTGGGTCATCAGCCGGAGTGACGCCGCGTATCCGGAACGTCTGAAGCGGTACCTTGGGCAGGCCGCCCCTCCTATTCTCTATGGCGTTGGTTCGAAAAGCGTGCTCAATCGCGGGGGGCTTGCTGTAGTCGGGTCGCGCGATCGATCGGATGAAGACGGCGATTTTGCGCGCCGGGTTGGCGAGCATTGCGCCCAAGAGGGCATCGCGATCATCTCGGGCGCCGCCAAGGGCATTGACCGCGATGCGATGGTCGGCGCTCTCGAAGCAGGCGGCTGGGCATTGGGCGTCCTTGCCGAGGGCTTGGCGAAGACAGCTACTTCGGGTCAATACCGGTCGGGATTGGTAAACGATCGCCTGACCCTCGTGTCACCGTTCGATCCGGACTCACGCTGGTTTGCCCACACCGCGATGGAGCGGAACAAACTCCTGTATGGCCTCAGCGATGCCGCATTGGTTGTTGCCAGTGCATCTGAGTCTGGGGGCACATGGGCAGGAGCGACCGAAGCTCTTCAGCATGGTCGGGTCAAGGTGTTCGTAAAATCCACAGGCGTTGTGGCTCCCGGTAATCCGAAACTCGTGCGCATGGGCGGGATTCCATTTCCCGAGGAGCCGTGGACAGACCTTAGCGTTCTGTTAACGGCTCCAGAAGATAGAAATGGCAAGCTGTTCTCCCCAATGCCTCCGCTGCCAGCCTCGACGGAACGGGCCGAGGATGCGCAGGGAATCACTACAGTGGAGGTCCGCCCCGCAGCATTGGAAATCGCACCAACGGAAGAGCAGACGAACGAGCCGGCCGTCCTGGCAAATGGCGAACCCACCAACGACGCCTACGCTTTAGTGGTCGACGCAATCCTTTCACTGCTAAAGGAACCGCAAGCCGATGAATGGCTCGCGGAGAGAATGTGCGTACGTGTCGCGCAGGTCAAGGATTGGTTAGATCGAGGCGTCCGCGAGGGCAAGATCGTAAAGCTAAGGAAGCCCGCGCGCTACGTTGCGCAGACGTCCACTCTGTTCAATATGGCTGTCCAGCAGCAACAAGGCTGACACGCGTTTGCTAGAGCGTGAGCCGTTACCGAAACGAACAGAGCACGATCTGTTTCATATTAGTTTTGTGCACGGCCTATGGGATTACTCCCGCTAAACGCCCTCCGGTTTTCGAGATCGCGTGAGGCGTGTCCGGCCCACAACGCGGCATGCCCATATCGAAACACAAGCGCACCCCAAAAACAGTGCTGCGGCTTGCTGACCTGGAGCAGTCCAGATCCGCGGTCCTCAACAGCCTCACGTCCACAAGCTCGCAACGCGCGTACGATCACGCTATTCGCGACTTCATCGATTGGTATTGCTCGGAGCCGAGGCTCGCATTCAACAAAACCGTCGTAACACGGTATCGCATCAATCTGGAGCAGGCCCACTATGCTGCATCGACCATCAACCTTCGGCTCGCGGCGGTTCGGAGATTGGCGTACGAAGCAGCAGATGCCGGGCTGCTGAGTCCGGATCTGGCCGCCGGCATCCGCCGCGTGAAAGGCGCGAGAAAGCATGGTGTGCGCCTCGGTAACTGGTTGACGAGCGAACAAGGCAAGCGGCTCCTCGCCTTCTTTGATCGCAGCACGGTGCGAGGTAAACGCGACTACGCCATGATCGCCGTCCTTCTCGGCTGCGGACTACGGCGCGCGGAACTCGCAAGCGTCACGCTTGAGCATTTTCAGCAGAGAGAGGAACACTGGGTCTTCGCGGATATGGTCGGCAAGGGAGGTCATGTGCGGACAATTCCGGTGCCCGCATGGGTTGCCTCTGGTTTGCAATCGTGGATAACGGCCGCGAACCTCCGTTCTGGAACAATCTTTCGGGCGATAAACAAAGCAGGCCGAATTGCCGAGAACGGGCCCGAAGGTCATCTGGGGCGTAGTGAAGGGCGCGTGTTCGAAATGCGCGATTCCCGGCGCCGCCCCACAACGATCTCCGCCGAACATGCGCGCACCTGTGTCACGAAGCTGGCGGCGAACTGGAACAGATTCAGTTTTTGCTCGGCCACGTGAGCGTCGAGACGACTGAGCGGTACCTCGGCTGCAAGCAACGGTTCCGGAATGCCGTCAACGACCGGATCGGCATCGAACCTGATTGACGTGGTCGGGGGACTACGGGCCGACTCGTATGCCCGAGTAAAATCCGATCCGTAGCTGCGCGGCAGCCCCCAGCATGTCGGTACTCGATAGAATCTAGTAATTGCATGGTCACGAAGGTCACCATCGAAGCGTTTAAATCCATCGAAAGGGTCGAGGTGGAACTGGCCCTTGTGAATGTGTTCGTCGGTGCCAATGGAAGCGGCAAGAGCAATTTGCTCGAGAGTATCGGCGTACTTTCCGCAGCGGCCAGCGGACGAGTTGACGATGAAGCGTTACTGAGGAGGGGCGTTCGACCCGGTCTGCCGCGATTATATCGATGCGCCTTGAAAGGCCTGAGACATTCATCCATGTCGTTCTCGGCAGAGTGCGAAAAAGGGTCATACAAAGTAAGTCTTCTCAGCCCAATGAAGGCATCGGGTTCCGCCTGGCGATATCAAAGTGAGTCATGGACCCTGGGAGAACGGGAACTGGTGGGCAGGTCGGAAGGAACCAGAGTTGGACCAAATCCCGAAGCTGGACTCGCTGCTTTGAGAGCCGTCGATCGCGAGGCTGGGGACCCTGCCTTGATGCTGCTGGATCTCCTGAGGAATTATGCGATTTACGAACCGAATACCCCGACGCTGCGGGGAATCACGCCAGAACTCCAGCCACGTGATCCAGTCGGTCTTTCAGGTGGGGGCCTGCCCCAGGCAATCCGAACCCTGATACGCACGTTCCGTCAGGATGGGCGTATGAGAGCGAGCTACTTGCATTTCCGGGAGCTAATCGACTGGGCTAAGGCGACGGGATCCATTCCTGTGAGCCGGCTCAATCTGTCACCGTCTGCTGCTACGTCCCGGTTAGCAGTGAAGTTCGTAGATCGCTATATGAAGGAAGGGCGAAACGTCCTCTCTGGGACGGACGCGAGTGAAGGAGCGCTCTACGTCCTCTTTGCAGCTGTTATGGCGCTGGATAGCCGAACGCCGAAGCTCGTGGCAATCGACAACATCGATCATGGTCTTAACCCTCGTTTGGCGCAAGCTTTGATGAGGAGAATATGCGACGCAATAGTTGACGCCGAGATTCCTAGACAACTTCTGCTGACGACGCATAACCCTCAGGCTCTCGATGGTCTTCCGCTGAAAGACGACCGCGTGCGCCTGTTCACTGTCTCGCGCAGCAGCACCGGCCGAACTATTGTCCGACGCGTGATAGTGAGCGACAAACTTATCGCAATGTCCAAAGAGGGCTGGACACTGTCGCGGATGTGGGTAATGGGTCATTTGGGCGGAGTGCCCAATGTCTGATCCCATTCGCGTGGGGTTCGTGGTTGAAGGACCGACTGACCGCCTCATACTTGAAGCCGTTGTTACGCATCTGCTGGGCGAGCGAGAGTACGAGCCGGTTCAGCTTGCGCCAGAGCTATCGGACACGTTTGCAGCCACATCTGGCGGAGGATGGACCCAAGTTTATTTTTGGTGTAGGCAGACGGCGGAACAGGCCGGCGGCGGCGCGGGGAACCACGCGCTGTTTGAGACGTTTGACGTTGTAATCGTCCAAATTGATGCAGACGTGGCTGGCAAAGCCTATGGAGATGATCAGCGTATAACTCAAGCGCCGGGGGATCTGCCTTGTCAGCGGCCGTGTCCGCCTGCCTCCGATACTACGGGCAGGCTACGCGCGGTTATGTTGGGCTGGATGGGCGAGGCCAATATTCCGCCGAAGATAACGCTCTGCACGCCATCAAAGTCTTTGGAAACCTGGATCTTGGTGGCGCTATTTCCACAGAATCGGTTCTGTACGGAACCGGATATCGAGTGTCGTCATGATCCGGAGACACAGCTGCAAAGCCAGCCACTCGCTGTCAGGTTAATCCGGGGAGGCAAAAAGGTTATCGCAAAGTACGCTGCAGTCGCTCCCGAAGTGGCTCGAGAGTGGCCGCGCGTTCGGCTGTCTTGCTCTGAAGGCGAACGCTTCTCGGTTGAGTTTGCGCAGGCCACGGCATCGAACCATTGAATTGTGACATGGTTCAAACCATTTTTTTGACGGTTCGCATCTGCGCTTTTTCGTCAAGGCGAGCATTTGTCTTGTTCGCAGCCATCGTCTAGGATTAGTCCTGCTAAACGCTATGACCCTATCTGGGGTGACGCGGCGCGGGAGTGCTGGGGAAGAACGAG
>Ga0335085_10017190_pt1 | contig 10433 bp, 6 predicted proteins | sample Lox_Sample_45_FD_206712 | JGI IMG/M metagenome (GOLD analysis project Ga0335085, IMG submission 206712) | Soil microbial communities from Loxahatchee National Wildlife Refuge, Florida, United States - Lox_Sample_4.5 | ecosystem: Environmental > Terrestrial > Soil > Wetlands | place: USA: Florida...
GCGCAGGCGCCCCAGCGTCGCGGCCAGGAACGTGGAGGCGCCCCGGTAGGTGACCAAGGTCCCCATCTCGCCGGTCAGCTCCCCCAGGTCCCCGTTGAAGAAGCGCTTGTGCTCCCAGTCCAGGCAGGCGGGCTCGAGGAACTCCTCGCCGTCGAAGTACGCCCCCACCCCCATCTCCACCCCCGAGAGGTGCTCCATGAGCACGAAGGAGGGCTTTTCGGGAAAGCTCCAGCGCTCCTCGTTCAGCTCCAGGAAGGCGATCACGTCGGACCCGTCGGCAAGCTCGCCCACGTAGGTGCGGGTGGAGGCGAAGTTGCCGTTCAGCTTGAAGACGTACCGCCCGGGATGCCGCCGGACGTGCTCGATGCCCGCGTCGAATCCCTCGAAGGCCCGCACCTGCGCCGTGCGCAGGCCCGCCTCGGCCAGCGCCGCCTGGCCGTAGGCGCGGTCGTTCTCCAGCCGCTCGCCGAGCACTCCGCCGCCGATGACCTTGAACCCATCCGCGCGCAATTCCTCCTGCTCCGCGCCCAGGTCCGCCTGCTCGAAGACCACCAGCCCCTCCCGCCCCACCCAGGAGAGCTGCGCGCGCCAGTCGGGAACCCGCTCGACGATCCCCGAAAGCACCGGGTGGCAGGCCTCGTCCGAGACGTACACCCGCACCTCGTGCCCCGCGGCCCGCAGCCGCCGGTACATCTCGCCCAGGTCGTTCGACTCGCCGATCCCGAGAACGCGCACGCTCCGACACATATCCCAACGCGGTCGTGGGCGCGGGCCGGCAGCCCGCGTAGGATGCGCCACCTGACCTTCCCCGGGGTCCTCATGCGAATCGCCGCCGCGCTTCTCTGCGTCGCCGTCCTCTCCTGCAAGTCCGCGCCCGAGGCGCGGCAAGCCGCCGAGGCCTCCCCAGGGGCGTCCGCCCCGCCCGCGGCCCAAGTGACCGGCGCGCAGCCCTCGGCCCAGACCGGCCCGGCGCCCGCGGCAGCGCAGGCGCCCTCGGCGCGGCAGGAGCCGCCGCCCGCGCCCCCGCCGGGCATCGATCCCTCCGCCCTCGACCGCTCGGTGAAGCCCTGCGACGACTTCTACAAGTTCGCCTGCGGCAACTGGCTCAAGCGCACGCCCATCCCCGAGGATCGCCCGCAGTGGGGCCGGGCCTTCAGCGAGATCCTCGAGCGCAACGAGGCGCAGCTCCGGCAGATCGTGGAGCGGGATGCCCGGGGAGAGGCCGACCCCGCCGACCCCTTCGCGCAGAAGGTGGGCGACTTCTATTCCACCTGCATGGACGAGCAGAAGGCGGAGACCGCCTCCCTCGCCACCCTGCAGAAGGAGCTGCAGGCCATCGACCAGGTGGGCGACGGCCGCGGGCTGGCCCGGCAGATCGCGCAGATGCACCGCTCCGGCGCGCGGCCCTTCTTCGCCTTCGCCTCCCGCCAGGACTTCAAGGACGCCACCCAGGTGATCGGCAACCTGGACCAGGGCGGCCTGGGCCTCCCCGACCGCGACTACTACTTCCGCGACGACAAGAAGTCCCAGGCCCTGCGCGAGCTCTACCTCGATCACGTGGGCAAGATGCTCGCCATGGCCGGCGACGCCCAGGCCCAGGCGCACGCCCAGCGCATCTTCGCCCTGGAGACGGATCTGGCCAGGGCCTCGCTGGACCGGGTCGCCCGCCGCGATCCCAACAAGGTCTACCACCGCCTCGACCGCAGCGGCCTGCTCACCCAGGACCGGCACTTCGAATGGAACGACTACTTCGCCGCCGTGGGGGCGGGAGACGTGCAGGCCATCAACGTCACCGCCCCGGACTTCTTCAAGGCCTTCGACGCCCTGCTCGCCCACGGGCGCCTGGACGAGGTGCGCGTCTACCTCAAGTGGCGGGCGCTGGAGGCCGCCGCCGACAGCCTGGGGCAGAAGTTCGTGGAGGAGCGCTTCCGCTACACCCGGGCGCACACCGGGGCCAAGGCCATCCTCCCCCGCTGGAAGCGCTGCGTGCAGATGACCGACCGGGCCCTGGGGGAGGCGCTGGGGCGGACCTTCGTCACCACCACCGTGGGGGCCGAGGGCAAGGCGATGGCCAGGGAGATGATCGTCAACATCGAGAAGGCCTTCGAGTCGAACCTCGCCGGCCTGGGCTGGATGGACGAGGCGGCGAAGAAGGCCTCGCTCTACAAGCTGCACAAGATCGACAACAAGGTGGCGTACCCGGAGCGCTGGCGCGACTACGAGAAGCTCCCGGTGGGGCGGGAGTCGCTGCTGGAGAACGTGCTCGCCGCCGCCCGCTTCGAGACCGCGCGCGACCTGGCCAAGCTGGGCAAGCCGGTGGACCGCAACGAGTGGCGGATGACGCCCCCCACCGTCAACGCCTACTACAGCGCCTCGCTCAACGAGATGGTCTTCCCCGCGGGGATCATGCAGCTCCCCTTCTTCTCCCCCGAGGCGCCGGTGCCTTCCAACTACGGCGGGCTGGGGATGGTGATGGGGCACGAGCTGACGCACGGATTCGACGACCAGGGGCGCAAGTTCGACGGGGACGGAAACCTGCGCGAGTGGTGGTCGCCGGGGGTAGCCAAGGCCTACGAGGAGCGGGCCGCCTGCGTGGCGAAGCAATACGACGGCTACCTGGCGGTGGACGACGTGCACCTCAACGGCCGGCTCACCCTGGGGGAGAACATCGGCGACATCGGGGGGCTGAAGCTGATGATCGCGGCCTTGCGCGCCAAGCGGCAGGGCCAGACGCCCGGCCCGGTGAACGGGTTCGACGACGAGCAGCAGGCGTTCATCGCCTTCGCCCAGGTGTGGTGCACCAACTACCGGCCCGAGGCGGCGCGCACCCAGGCGCTGACCAACCCGCACTCCACCGCGCAGTGGCGGGTGAACGGGCCGGTCTCTGACAATCCCGACTTCGCCAAGGCCTTCTCCTGCGCGGCGGGAGCGCCGATGGCGCCCGCGGACCGGTGTACGGTCTGGTGAGGAAAGGAGCGAGCGCAAAGGCGTCCGCCAGGGAAGAGACCTTCCCCTCCCACGGGTTGTAGCCGGGCAGGCCGCGCGTTCGCGGCCCGCCACGAGCACACCCGGGAAAGGAGCTTCCATGCGCTCGCTCGCGCTCTCTGCACTCCTGCTCTCGCTCGCCACCTCCGTTTCGGCCTCCGTTCTCTGGAAGGGCGACTACGAGACGGGCGACGTCTCCCAGTGGAGCGGGGTCGACGGCCTGCCCGCCCGCCTGACCATCGTCCAGTCGCCCGCCCACCAGGGCCGCTACGCGTTGCGCGCCGAGCTGCACCAGGGCGACGTGGCCTCGAACGGTACCCGCAACGAGCTCAGGCTCTCCGACTCCGGGTTCAACGAGGTGGAGGGGAACGAGCGCTGGTACGCCTGGAGCACGCTCTTTCCCTCCGACTTCCCCGCCCCCACCGGCGCCTGGCAGGTCTTCACCCAGTGGCACCACAGCGGCTGCTGCGGCTCGCCGCCGGTGGAGCTGGACGTGGAGGGCGAGACCATCCAGCTCGCGCACGACGGCGCGACGGTGTGGAGCGCCCCGCTGGTGCGCGGCGTCTGGCACGACTTCGTGATGCACGTCCTCTGGTCGTCGTCGGGCAGCGGCTTCGTGGAGCTGTACTACGACGGGACCAAGGTGCTGGACCACACCGCCATGCAGACGCTCCATTCCGGCGAGTACGCGTACCTGAAGCAGGGGCTCTACCGGGACGCGAGCATCTCGCCGGTGGGCGTCGTCTACCACGACGGGATGGTGATGGGGACCTCGCTGGCCGATGTCGCTCCCCAGCTCGCCGCGCCTCCTCCCGCGCCGCCCGCGCCCGAGCCGGACGCGGGGTCGCCCGACCAGCCCGTGCCCGACGCTGGATCGCCCGCGCCCTCGCCCGATCCGGTCACGCCGCCGGTGAGCACCGCCCCGGACGCCGGGGTGCTGCCGCTGCAGGCGAGCGCGGTGGGATTCCCCAGCGGCGGCTGCTCGCAGGGGACGGGTGGCCCCCTGGCGCTGCTCGGCCTCTTCGCCGGGGCCTTCTGGCTCCTGCGGAGAGGGCGGCGGCGGGACACCGGGTTACTGCGCGGGCAGGTTCAGGCGGATGTTGAAGGTGTAATAGACGTTCACCGGCCGCCCCTGGGCGAGCGCGGGCCGGTACTTGCGCTTCTGCAGCGCATCCACCACCGCCCCGTTCATCAGGGGAAGGCCCTTGAGCACCTTGCAGGCCTTCACCTCGCCGGCCACGTTGACCACGCAGCGGACCTGCATGCTGCCCTCCACCGCCCGTTCGATGGCCTCTGGGGTGTACTGCGGGGCCGGCCCGGAGATCATCGCAGGCGGGGTCATGCTGGGGTCGAACTCGACGGCCGGGTCGTTGACGGAGGTGGGCAAGGGCAGGGGAAGGAGCGCGATGCGCAACCGGACCCGGCCCTTCCTCACCACCAGCCCGGCGGGGGAGAAGGGCTCGAAGCCCTCCCGGGACACCGCCAGCGAGTAGACGCCGGCCGGCAGCAGGGTGATCTCGAAGGCCCCCTGGGCGTCGGTGACTACCCGCTGCTCGCCCAGGAGCGCCGGGCTGCGCGCCGTGATCACCGCGCCGGCCACCGCCTCGGAGGTCCGGGCATCGATCACCACGCCGGCGACCGCGCCGCCGGGCGCCTGCGCGAAGGCCCCAGCGCCAACCGAGATTCCCAGTGCCAGGAGCGACCGGCGCAGCGGTGCCATCCGCGACATCGTCACGGAAAACCTTAGCCGGAACGCCGTGCTCCACCAAGGAATCTGGAGCGGCCCCTCACTGGAGATGCGCCAGCACCGCCTTCTTCATCAGATCGGGCGGCAACAGTCCCTCGCCCAGGATGGCGTCGTGGAAGCTCTGGGCCGCGAACTTCTGCCCCAGCTCCTTCTCCGCCGCCGCCCGCAGATCGAGCAGGCGCAGGTAGCCGTAGTAATACGACGTCGCCTGGGCGGGCGCGCGGAAGGTGAAGCGGTCCACCTCCTCGGTGGCGAAGGCCGGCGACAGCCCCACCTCCTTCATGAGGAACTCGCGGGCCTGCTCCGGCGTCCACTTGCCCATCTGCAGCTCGGGATCCACGAAGGCCCGGGCCGCCCGCTGCAGGCGGAGCTGCAGGGAGATGAGCTTGCCGTCGTCCGGCATGTAGGGAAGGGTGATGGCCTCCGCGTACAGCCCCCAACCCTCCACGTTCACGCTGTTGAAGGCGAAGATGGCCCGGGCGAGCGAGACGCCGCCTTCCACCATGCGGGAGAACTGCAGCTCGTGCCCCGGCCGCGCCTCGTGCGCGGTCAGGGTCCAGGAGGCCGCATCGTAGTTGAAGTCGTCGTACTTCTGCTCCACCTTGCCCGGCACGCTCAGGGGGAGGACGAACTCGCCCTGCTCGCCCGTGTTCCCGATCAGCCGGGGCGGGACCATGTGCGGGGCCGGCTGCTGGGCGTTCTCCGCCGGCGTGCCCAGGCGGATGCGGGCCGGGCGCCCGGGCAGGGTGACGAGCTTCTGCTCGCGGATGATGCGCTCGATCTCCTGCAGCCGCCGCTGGTAGAAGGCGAGCACCTCGCCGTCCGGGATCTGGCTCTTCTTCAGCTCCTTGATCACCGCACGGTAGTCGGCGTCGGGCAGGCCCTTCTCCTTGGCCACCCGCGCGGCCACGGTCTGCATCTCGGACTGGATCTGATCGAAGCCCTGGTGGGCCCTCTGCGCCAGCTCCTCGCCGGGGATCTCCACGCCCACCTGGCGGAGCTGGAACTCGTAGAGCTCGCGGGGGAGGCGGAAGTCCTCGCGGGCCTTGGGGAGCACCTGGGTGCGCACGAACTCCTGGTAGCCCTCGAGCTGCTTGTGCAGGGTGGCCGCCGGCTCCGCGCTGCCCTCGATCTTGTATTCGGCGAAAAGCTTGTCCACCCCGTCGATGAGGAACTGCGCGGTGTGCAGGTCGCTCTCCACTTCCAGCTTGCTGGGCGGGAGCAGGCCCTTCTGCAGGCCTTCTCGGGTTTCGGCTTCCGCCAGCTCCACCACCGGCCGGTAGCCGGACTCGAGCCCGGCGTACTTGCGCACCCGGGCCAGCGCCGACGGGCGCCGCTCGGCGGCGATCTGGGGATCGAGCAGCGACCGCACGCTGCCGAAGACCAGCCGGGGAAGGTTGGCGTAGGGGACTTCCAGCCGCTCCCGCAGCTCCGAGCCGCGCACCTCCCGGTCCGCCGAGTCGAGGAGCAGGGCCAGGTCCTCGAGCACCTCCGGATCCTTCTCCGCCTGCTGCCGCTCCCGCAGCGTCGCCATGGCCGCCCGCACCGCCTCCCTCTGCCGCTCCCGGTGGCCGGGGGCGAAGTCGGAGATGCGGTCGTCGATGCCGGAAACGCCCGTGCGGGCGGCGAACTCCGGGATGAAGCGGGCGCGCACGTCCAGCAGCACCTGGGCGTTCTGGTTGCTCTTCGCGATCCACTCCGGGCCCTTGGGGGAAGGGGCGGGAGCGGCGTGCGAGCAGGCGAGGAGGAGGACGAAAACGAGGGGAGAGCGGCGCATGGGTCTCCTCACTTCTTCTTCTTCACCGGCTGCCTCACGGTCTTGGCGGGAGCGGTGTGCTTCTTGCCCAGGAGGATGACCACGAAGCTGGAGTTCTTGCCGAACTGGGCCGAGGTGCCGATCCCCACGCCCACGCCCACCAGCTTGGCGTCGCCCACGATGCCCGACTCCTCGGCGAACTCCAGCGGGTCGGCCTTCACCCCGCCCAGCTCGTTGACGGTGGAGAAGAGCTTGTAGAGGGGCGCCTCGATCTCCGCCGCCTTCTCCTTGGGCACCCGCCCTTTGTCGGCCGCCATCTCCGTGGCGTACTTCTGCGCGATCTCCTCCAGCTGGGGATCCTTGGCCAGCGGCCCGGCCCGGGCGTCGTTGCGCCGGCGCTCGATGGCCTCGTAGAGCTTGCCCTTGATCTCCTCGGGGTTCGGGGGCGGGAGCTGCTTCAGGTAGAGGTAGGTGACCACCATCACCGGCCGGTTGTTGACGGGGGCCCCGGGGGCCACCCCGATCCCCACGTCGGTCATCTCGGGGTTGAGCGCGTTCGCCCGGTCGGAAGGGCTGTTGGAGAACCGGGTCCAGGCATCCTCCGCGTTCATGGCCTGGGCTTCGCTCACCAGGATCTTGGGGGCCGAGATGTCCGCGGCCTGCAGCCTCTTCTGCACCTCGTCGCCGGTGGTGCCCCGTCCCTTGGCCCGGTCCTCGGAGAGGCTGCGGGCCACGCCGGCGAGGGCCTCGTCGACCGCCAGCGGCTTGAGCCCCGCCGTCGTGCGATCCTGGTTGAGGAGGGTGGCGAGTTGCTTCTCGGTCTCCGCCGGATCCGCGGGCCCCGCCGGCTTCGCCGTGGGCATGGCGACCGCGACGGGCAGGTCGATCGCGCAGCCGATGGGGAAGTTCGCCAGCTGCACGTCGGCGCCTTCATGCTCCGCGGTGATGTTGACGATCATCCGCCCCGGCCGGTCGCCGCACTTCAGCTCCGCGGTCACCGTCTTGCCCCCGCCGGCGTCCGTCTTGGTCAGATTGCCGGTGGCGTCGGTGAACTGGACCTTGGGGTTGGTCAGGTTGCCCAGCACCGTCCCGGTGAGGGTGGCGCTCTGGCCCGGGTTCAGCTTCCGGGGCAGCGGCTTCAGGTCCAGGCTCTGGTCCTGCATGGCGATCACCACCCGGGTGAGGCCCTGTTTCACCCGCATGGTGACCAGGCCGTAGCGCGGGGTGCTGGCGCTGGCCAAAAACGTGCGGATGGGGGCCTCCATCATGGTGGCCAGGTCCTTCTCCGTGGCGCCGGAGATGGCCGGGCCGCGGGAGACCGTCTCCGCCGTGTTCACGTTGGTGATCACGATCCGGCGCACGGTCTGGGGCAGGCCGAAGTCGTGGGAGAGCACCGAGAGCACGTTCTCGGGGGGGATGTCCTCGTCGCTCCCCGGCCAGCCGAGCAGCGTGTCCGCCAGGGCGCAGAGCCGGCCCTCGGGCTCGGCCTGGGAGCCCAGGTCGTCCTGGACGAGGCCGTTGACGCCGCGCTCCGGGCAGGTGAAGGAGGGGTCGGGCCCGTAGTTGGCGGCGGTGGCCCGCGCGGGCTTGAAGGAGTCGTTCTCGATCACACCCGGCGTCCGCTTGTTGGCGGTCATGCTGGCGGCGCAGCCGGCGAGCAGCAGGAGGACGGCGGCGGGCGAAGCCGCGGCCTGGGCAAGGAGTCGTCTGGTCATTGCGAACCTCGATGGTGCTGCGCGGCAGGAGCAGCGGACGGCCCCTGCCCTGGGTGCTCGGCAACCTGCGCGGCCAGTCTCGCCGGCCTATCCCGGGAGCGTCAGCCGGATCTTGAAGGTGTAGTCGACCTCGACCGGCTGCCCGCGCAAGAGCGCCGGCGAGTATCGGCGCTTTTCCAGCGCCTCGATCACCGCCCGGTCCATGAAAGGCAAGCTCTTCAACACCCGGCAGTTGCGCACCACGCCCTGGACGCTGACGATGCACTTCACGATCATCAGGCCCTCCACCTCGCGCTCCAGGGCCTGCGCGGTGTAGACCGGATCCGGTCCGCCGATCTTCTGCGGCGGGGTCATGGTGTCGTTGAACTCGATGGGGCCCGCGCCCAGGCCGCCGATCTGGCCGCCGATCTGCCCTCCCACCACCCCGCCCACCACCCCGCCCACCACGCCGCCTTCCATCCCGCCCTCCACGCCCTCCTCCTCCTCGGGCTCCTCCTCGATCACCTCGGGCGGCTTCTCGTCCACCTTGGGGATCTCCTTGGGCTGGATCACCGCGGTGGGAGGGAGCTTCACCGGCTTGGGCCGGTCGGGCCGGGGGGTCTTGGGCTTGTGCCCGGCCGGGGGCGGGGGAGGGGGCGGCGGGGGAGGAGGCGGCGGCCGGAAGGTGACGGTGACCGGGGCCTCGGTCTGCTTGGGCATGTGCGCCCGGGCGTAGGCGAAGACGAAGGCCGCCGCGACCACCGCGGCGTGCAGGAGGACCGAAACGGCCATGGAGGCGCCGGTGCGCCGCTTGGCCCTGGGAGCGGTGATGTTGTCGAACATGTGCTCCTGCTGCCTGTATCGGAACGGAAAAAGGCGTGGAGACTTATAGAACAGCCCCCCTGTTGTCAACGCCCGGCCGGGGCCCCCGGATCTGCCGCTGTCCACTCTTCGGGCGAGGGCCCGCCTGCCCGGGGCGAACCCCCGCGCGGGGTCCCCCCTCACCGCCGCCGATGGTCGCCATCCAGGCGAAGCCGATTCGAGCGGATCGGGCGTGTCCTCCCTCGATGGAGGGGAGCGCTCCCCTCTGTCGGGAGGGCTTCCGCCCAGCGGGAGCCCTCCCGGCCACCCTTGACGATGCTGTCACAATCGTGCAGTCTCCCGCGGCATTTGGGCACCAACACGAAAAGGTCGAGAGAACCGCGGCCTCGCCGTGAAGTGGACGTGTAGGAACCCCGACAACTCGAGTCCCGCTGCTTCACCCCGGAGAAGCTGGTCCACAACAGAGGAGCTGACCATGCATTGGGAGTGCAAGTTTTTCCGGCCGGCAGTCCTGGCGTCCGTCGTGCTGGCAGGCACGGCGATGGCGCAGACTCCGCCGGCGGCCCAGAGCCCGAACCCACCCGCTACTCAAGATCAGGCCGCTGCGGCTGCGCCGCAGGCTGCTGCCCCGGCCGATGCGACGGCCGCCGCCCCTCGCAACAAGGCGGAGGAAGAGATCGTCGTCACCGGATCGCGCGTGCGCCGCAAGGACCTCACCACCCCGGCGCCCGTCACCGTCATCAACCGTGAGCAGATCGTCGCCAGCGGCATCGCCTCCATCGGCGACTTCCTCCAGCAGATGCCGGAGCAGGGCGGCGCGCTCAACACCAACGTCAACAACGGCGGCGACGGCGAGACGGCCATCAGCCTCCGCAACCTGGGGGCCGCGCGCACCCTGGTGCTGGTCGACGGCAAGCGCTGGGTGAACGGCGGGTCCGGCGCGGGCTCCTTCGTCGACCTCAACTCCATCCCCACCTCGGGCATCGAGCGGGTGGAAGTGCTGAAGGACGGCGCTTCCGCGGTGTACGGCTCGGACGCCATCGCCGGCGTGGTGAACATCATCACCCGCCACCGGATGAACGGCGTGGAGTTCAGCGCCTACGGCGGGCTGTCGCCCCACGGCGACGCCCAGCAGTACGACCTGAGCGTCACGGGCGGAGCGGCCAGCGACAAGGGCAGCTTCCTCTTCAGCGCCGGCTACTACGATCAGAAGGCCATGTTCGCCGGCAACCGCGACTGGGCCGCTTCCGCGCTCACCTACGACTATACGGCCCCGGCGGGCGACCCAAACCAGGTCACAGCGGGCGGCAGCCCCACCATCCCCAACGGCCGCGCGGCGGTGAACCTGAACAACTGCAACGGCAACGCCCTCTGCAACCAACTGAAGGCCGCGTACGGCGCAGCGCTCAACTGCCCGGCCACGGGCAAT
>Ga0335085_10017192_pt1 | contig 10432 bp, 9 predicted proteins | sample Lox_Sample_45_FD_206712 | JGI IMG/M metagenome (GOLD analysis project Ga0335085, IMG submission 206712) | Soil microbial communities from Loxahatchee National Wildlife Refuge, Florida, United States - Lox_Sample_4.5 | ecosystem: Environmental > Terrestrial > Soil > Wetlands | place: USA: Florida...
TGATTACGTTCAAGCCCGTCAAATCGCGCCCACGAGCCAACATATAATAGCCGGTCCAATCCGGCGCTCCGCCACTCTCGGCATGGAGAAACCCTGCTACAGCGAAAATCGTTATAAAACGGATCTTGCTCATCGACCTCCTTCCCTCCAGAGAAAGTAGCTGGAGGAGTTACTCATACATTAAAGCAGGAACTGAGACTTCCCAACCATTACGCGGCATCGAGTACCTGGACCTTTGATCCATGTACAGACCAAGCGCCGCCTAATAGTCTTAAAAGCAGGAACGTGAGGTCTTTCGAATGAATCTGTTGCTTTTGACTGCCATCATTTCAGAGGCTTGCTTAGGGATCTGCCTGTGGTGCTCGCCCCAATTGTTGCGCTGGCTCGGCGCATACCTGTTGACGCGAGCTGATGTCATTGAGGCGTCCAAGAGCGAGACCGACCGCCGGATGAGCTATTGGCGCAATGAACTGGGCCTGAATATCCCAACCTGCCACGAAGAGCGCTCCCAGCCGGTGCGTCAAGCGTCCTGAGTTGCTTGACCCGCGGCGGTTGCCGCGTCAAAGTTCAACCGCATTCCCACTGCCGTGGAGCCCGTGCTTTCGATGCTTGGCTTGGTTCCCGCTAAGAAATAATCCCTTTGCGCACGGCGTACAGGATTAACTCCGGTACACTGTGCAAATTCAATTTTTGCAGGATGTGCGTACGGTGCGTGTCCACCGTGTGAAGGCTGAGATTCAGAAGGTTCGCGACCTCCTTGTTCGTCTTGCCTTCGGCGATCAGCTGCAGGATCTCATGTTCACGGCTGGTTAATAGGTCGTAGCTGTCGTCGGCGCCCTTGCGGCCCAGCGCCTGCACGTAGTCCTCTTGCAGAATCTGGCTGATCTTCGGACTGAAATACGACTTGCCGCTCGCTACGGCCTGAATCGCCGCAATGAGTTCGGCCTTAAGCGCGTCTTTCAACAAATACGCACGCGCTCCGGCTTTCAACGCCCGGATGACGTAGCTCTCGTCGTGATGCATGCTGAGGATCACTACGCCGATGCCTGGATGCTTCTCAACAATGCGGCGCGTCGCCTCAATGCCATTCAAATTGGGCATGGCGATATCCATGACGACTACGTCGGGACGCCGATTCTGCACCAACCCGAGCGTTTCACGCCCGTCGGCCGCTTCCCCGGCCACCTCGAATCCGGGCTGGCGTTCCAGCAACAACCGCATTCCTTCGCGCAGAACGTGGTGATCGTCAACCAGCAGAATGCGAATCGGCTCCATCCACCGTGCCTCCGCTCCATATAAGCACTTCGCTTGATTTTTCCTCGGTGGCCGCGAGACCAGCCTGTACGGCTCCCTCCGGAATCTTAGCCAACGGCAGTGTCACCCGCAGGAGCGTTCCGCATCCGGGCCGCGAGTCGATTTCGAAAGATCCGCCCAGGTGCCGCACGCGCTCCTCCATACCCAACAATCCCAGGCCGCGTACGCGTTCCGGATCGAATCCGCTGCCATCGTCCTGCACGCTCAGCTGAATCTTTCCGTTTCGGCCAACCACGGACACCTGGACCGTGCTGGCCTGCGCGTGGCGCGCGCAATTGTTGAGCGCCTCTTGCACCACCCGGTAGATGCAGGTTTTATGCTCATCCGGCATCTCGTCGGCAAGTTCACTCATCACTTGGACACGCATACCCGTGCGCTTGGCGGTCTCGCGCGCCTGCCAGTCGAGGGCCGGCGCCAGACCGAAATCGTCCAGCATGGAAGGCCGTAAAAGCAGCGCCATGTTTCGGATTTCAGCGATTCCCTTCTCCGCGAGCTCCCGGATGGACTCCAAATGCGGCTGGACTTCCGGAGCAGGCTTGAGGTCGAGCAGATTTTCCGCCTCCATCAAAACGGCCGAGAACGACTGGCCTACTTCGTCGTGCAACTCGCGCGACAACGCACGGCGCTCTTCTTCCTGCGCGCGTACCAGCTTGGCGGAAAGCTCCTGAAGACTGGCCTGCGCCTGCACGCTTTCCCGCAATCGCCGGTCGGCTTCGCCTTCCAACCGAAGAATATGGAAAATCGTCAGAGCCGCCAGCGTCACGCCGCCGAGCAATGTAATGACGATCATCGCCGCTAGGCCGATTTGCAAGCGTCCGAGCAATGCCCCTAAGCGGCCGTTGCCGCGCTTGAGAGCGTCTTCGTTTAGAGCCTCGATCTGATCGGCAACCTCCAGCATCGATGTCCGCCGCGGAACCAGTTGCTCGTAGAAAAAGGCGTAGCGATTCTTGGCCCGCTCTTCCACCGTCCAGGCGAAGGTGTCATTCAAGACTTTCCAATACTCTTCGATTTCCGACTGCAACGCGCGAAAGGGCGCCACTTCCTCAGGCTCGAGCCCTTGCGCATAGCTTGCCAGCGCCGCCTTCGTATCGTGTACCAGACCGTCCAGAGCAGTGAGCTGCGCCCGTGCCCCGGACGCCTCAGGGGCTAACAGCGAATCCCGCGCAAGGGTCCCCGACAGATAGATATGCGAACGGATCTGTTCCAGAATTCGATTCCGGGTCAAAAACCGTTCTTGCAGTTCCATGTTGCCTTGCCGAAGGCTGTTCAGGAGCAGGAGTGAGGCGGTTTCGGCCGCTCCCATCAGCAACAACAGACTGCCAAAGCCGAAGATCAGGACCAGACGTGGGCGCTGACGCATTCCTCCCTCAGTGTATCGGAGAGCGTCAGGTGGTACTCTGGGCCACACCTCCCTAAGATAAAGCCATACGCCCCTTTTGGGAATCGCGTTCATCCGGGATAAGGCGTTCTCCCACCCCCGGAAATACAGTACCAACGGGATTCTCCTTGCGCCGGAGCTCTTGTATTCTGTAGCTGCGTTTTCCCCAGAACTGGAGGCTTCGGATGAAATTGAGATACTTTAGCTGCGCGGCTGTGAGTGTGGTGTGCTTCGGGCTCGGTGGTTGCATGAAGAAGGTAGCTTCTGCGCCGCCTCCGCCACCGCCGCCAGTGGCTAGTTACAATGCACCATCTACCCAGCCGGCTTCAAGACCCGCCGCGGCACAAACTCCCTCTCCGCGCGCTCAAGCCAACGCGCCGGTGCGCCCCCGCACGCCGGATGCCGCCACGCGCGCACAGATCCAGGATCTGCTGAATCGGATTCAGGATGCCTACTTCGACTACGACAAGCACACGCTGCGCCCCGATGCCGAAACAGCGCTCCGGTCGGATGCTCAGACGCTTGCCGAAATCATACGGCAGTACCCCGACTTCAAATTGACCATTGAGGGTCATTGCGACGAACGCGGTTCAGAAGAGTACAACCTGGCCCTGGGCGATGCACGCTCAAAGCAAGCGAAGGAATACCTGGCCGGGCTCGGCCTGCCCGGGAACCAGCTTCGAGAAGTTAGTTACGGCAAGGATCACCCGATTTGCACCGAGCATGATGAGGCGTGCTGGCAGAAGAACCGCCGCGCGCATCTGACGCAAGAAGGTCAGTAGATCGTATTGAAGCGGCTTTGCAGGAATCTAGTCTCGCGCCAGCCGTGCAAGCACGCGTGCTGTTGCTTCATCTGCGGCAGGACTTGCCGAACAGCGGTCCTGCCGCACTTTCCATAGCTGGATAGCGAGCGTAAGATCGTTTTCCACCGCATCTTCGCCCACTCCCCCGCGCGTGTGTTGAGCAAGGGCTTTGCGCGCCGAATCGGCCACCGCACGGTCGGACTGGATGCCAGGATCGTCTTTCGCCGTCACAAGACACTGATCCACCATGCTCAAGGCGCCTTGCAGTAATTGCTCGCTCCGGTGGTAGCGTTCCGAAGCGCGCAAACCGCGGGCGTTGGGGTCGAGCGCCAATACACGATTCGTTAAATCGAGCTGTTTCTGCGTCGCGTCGTCCGATGGATCCTGCCGGAGTGCGTTCTCCAACTCATTGCGCGCCCCCGCGTAATCCTCTAGTGCCAGTTCAGCCGAACCAAGGCCGGCGTAAGCCTCCGCGTCGCGTCCATTGGCGTGAATGAGGCCGCGGAAGACATCTGCCGCCTGCCGCGCGGACCCGTATTCCAACAACAGCCGCCCGAGCCTCTTCTTCGTGGCGGGGTCTTGTGTTTGGCCGAGCGCAGCCAGTAATTCGGCGACTGCCAGCGTCTTGTCTCCCTGCTTCTCCAGATAGGCGGCCAATTCAAACCGAGCCGAGAGATGGTTTTGCTCCTGGTCCTTCGGCCAGCTTGCGTCAATGGCGCGATGGTAGTACATGACCGCGTCAGGTTTGTCCTCACGGCTGACTGCGATTCTCGCGAGCCCGAGATTGGCGGGGCCATTGTCTCGATCGCTTTTCAACACTTCGCTCAAATACACCGCGCCTTCGCTCATGCGCCCCATCTTCACCAGCGTCAATCCCAGCGCCAGCCGGTAGCGCTCATTTCCCGGGGAAACCGACAGCGCGTTCCGGAACTGTTCGATCGCTTCCGGGTCGCGGTCCTGCTGGGCGAGCGCCGTGCCCGTTTTGAAATATTGTTCGGCCCGGGCGCCGCGCGCCGAACGATAGTAGTAGTTCAGGAATCCGATCAAAATGAGCAGGGCTAATGCGGCCGCGACAACGCCCGGCAGCAGCTTTCGAGACGGCGCGACTCCGGGCGCAGCCGTTACCGCATCCTGTTTCCCTTCTTCGGCGACTCCGTAGGCGCGCAGAATGCCGGGAAGCGAAATCACGCCTCCCAACTCGCGCACATTCGACCGGCTCACCACCGGCAGGACGTTCCACTTACTTTGCGCCATGCGCCGCAACGAGACGTCCATGGGGTGGTCCATGTGCACATGCGGAAAGTTCTCCGATGTCAGCAATTCACGAGGCAGCCCGTTGGCGAAAAATTCGGCCAGCCTTCGCTGCCCGTGACCGCTGGCAATCTCCTGTTGAACATCAGCCAGCGAAATCATTCCTAACAGCGTCTGCCCTTCCGTAACCGGCCAAGCATTCCGCTCCGCACTCAGAAAAGCGAGTGCGTCTTCAAAACAGTCCGTCCCCGACAACAAATGCGGAGGCGAACTGGCCGCATCTTTTACCGTGAGCATGCCCTTCCGATAGCGAAGCCCGGAAGGCAAGTGCAAGCCGTCCTGATGCTGTAGTGCCTCATAGATCGGTTCCTCCTGCAGCTTGGAGGAAATGTAGTAACTCATCAGGTTCGAGATCATGAGCGGCACGATGATGGAATAATCCCGCGTCATCTCGAAAATCATGATTACCGAGGCCAGCGGCACACGCACGATTCCCGCAAAGGCGGCGCCCATCCCGACCAGTGCGTAGGCGCCCACACCGCCGGTATAGTCGGGGAGCAGTTGATGGGCTACCGTACCGACGGCCCCGCCCAGCATGGCTCCGATGAAAAGGCTTGGGCCAAAAATGCCGCCCGCGTTGCCCGTGCCATAACAGGCGGCGGTGGCGATCAGCTTAAGCACAATCAGCAATGCCATCATCTGGAGCGCCATCTGGCCATTCAGCGCTTCGCTGACGTGCTGGTAACCGACTCCTAGCACCTGAGGGATGAACCATCCCATCACTCCAACCAGCAAGCCGCCGGCCGCTGGTTGCATCCACTCGCTCCATTTCGGGAAACCCAAAAACCACTTTCGGATGAAAAGCAATAGTTTCACGAAAGCCACGGACACCAACCCGCCGACCACTCCCAGCACCGCGTAGGTGCCGAACTCGTACGGGCTAACAAGTTGATAGGCGGGAACGTGAAACAGAGGCTCGTCCCCCAGCAACAAATGCAGCACGATCCACGACGTCGCCGAACTCAGCACGATGGAACCCAACACCGGCGCGTGGAGATCGCCAACCACTTCCTCTAAAGCGAACAGCACCGCGGCTACCGGCGTGTTGAAGGCCGCGGCGAGCGCCGCGGAAGCACCGACGGGAATCAGCTCGCGTACCCGCTCCGGACGCAGCCCTAGCCGCCGGCCCAAGACCGAAGCAAGCCCGGCGCCTACATGCACAGAGGGTCCTTCACGGCCGAGCGCAATCCCGCTGGCCAGCGAAACTGACGAGCAGAGGAATTTTCCCACCACGGTTCGAAAACTGATAAACCCGTCGCGCAGAAAGAGCGAAGCCTTTGTCTGGGGGATTCCGCTGCCTCGCGCGTTTGGAAAATAGCGCGAAAGCAGCCAACCGGTCAGCAGCGCGCCAGCCGTGGGAATCAGCAACCGTCGCCACGGCGCGCCTCCGGCCGGATACATGCGAGAGCCCAGGTTTTCGGTGACGTAAATGAATCCCGCGATCACCAGGCCGACCACAGCGCCGATAATCAAGGTCAGGACCAGCAAGATCTTGTCTTCCTGGCGGGCAAGCGCGTCATTTTGGTCCGAGCGCCCAAGCGCACCCCAAAGTTTATTGAAAGGCCGAGCAGGTGATGCAAAGTTTATTGCCATCGTGGAATGAATTCCCGAGCAAACGGGCAAGCGTCAAACACCATCATAAATTCATTTGATAGACGCTTGATACCGCCGTTTTCCACGGTTAAGTTCGCCAGCCCTTATTCTCCGTGGTACATTTGAGCTTTCACCTCAACTTCGCATGTCGGTACAGATCCTATTACATGGCAAGGTCTTAGGGGTCGAGGAGTTCTTGCTGGCTGGCGCTCCGGCGGAGCTGCTTTTTACCGGCCGGCTCCGGTGGATCAGCTTGCTGAGCGAAGTCTTGCCTCGCGCATTGATCGCCGAGCTGGGACTTTCCAAGATGCTGCTCGGATCGAGCGGCGGCGAACAGTTTCTGGTGGTCCTGCCTCAGGAAGTTCGAGCGCAAGCCGAGGAGTTCCTCATCGCTGCGCGGCGCGGAATCCGGGAACTCAGCGAGTACCGCGTCGATCTTGTTTGGGCCATAACCGAGAATCTCGGCGATTGGACCGTGGTGCGTAAACGGCTCAATGAGGAGTTCCAGCGCAAGCAGGGCACTCCCCTGGCATCCACTGGTTTTGAAATGCCAGCAGAGTTCGAGCGGCCGGATTCGGCATATTTCGACGATCTGGCGGCATCGCTTCGTGACGCTAACTCCATTGGCTGGTCTCCGGAATCGCCCGCTCGAGTCTCTACCACGCAAGGCAAGCACACCTGGTCCCTGGGCTCCTCGCCCGATTCGGTACCGCTCGCGCGCCACACGGCTCTCACCGATGATGGCCGCGAAGCAGCGACAGCCCCGATCCTTGCCGCCCGCGCCGAAGGGCGTCCGGTGTGGGGCGTGCTGCGCGGGGACGTCGACGGCTTCGGCATCAGGATGCGCCGTCTGCAAGACATCGAAGAATACGTGCAGCTCTCGGTTTTTTACAAGCAGTTCTTCGCCGGCGAAGTGGAAGTGCTCTGTTCCCTGCCTGAATTCTGGCGTAAGATCAATCTTCTGCATACCGGAGGCGACGACTTCAGCGTCTACGGCGCCTGGGACTTCCTGATCGGTTTTGCACGAGAGCTGCAACGCCTTTTCCACCGTTTCACCGAAGAGCATTTGAAGGATTTTCCAGGACCCGAAGGCAAAACCATCACCATGGCTTTGGCGCTGGCTCCGGATCTCGAAACTCCCTTGGGAGCCGTGTATGAGAGAGCCGGAGACAAGCTCAAAGTCGCCAAGTCCGCCGACAAGGATTGCTTCTATCTATTGGGGCGGACCTTGGAGTGGAAGCAGCTTTTGGACGCGGCCGAATTAAAGGATGAACTGACTGGGATGGTCCGCGAGTTCGGAATAGCGCCGCAATACATCCGTGATCTTTGCGGCATTTACCGTGAAACCAAAAGGCCTTCCGGTGCGCGGCGTCAGGAACGGCCGTGGCGGTTTCATCGCCGCCTCCTTCGGATTCTAGGCAGCTCGCGATCGCGCGATTTTCAGAAGGCTCGTGCTAGCCTGATCACTGATCTGGTGGGAAAGAATCCTGTGAATTTGAAGTTGCGGCCCTCCGGCCGGGTCGCGTTGGAATGGGCGCGGTTATCCACTGAAGGTTCGCAAGAAAGCTGAAGAAATAAACGAGGTTTGAATGGCTGAGCCACAGCAGCAACAGGAAGCTCGAAATCGAGAGGGCCGCGGCCGCGAAGGCCGTGGTGGTCCCCATGGCGATCGCCGCGAAGGCGGGCGAGGTGAACGGGGAGAGCGCGGCGAAGACCGCGGGCGAGGCGGCGAGCGGGGCCGCTTTGAAGGCCCACCGGAAATCGACCTGGACAAGTTGATCTCCGATCCCTTGTATCTCGACAACCAGGCCCATGGCGTGGTCAGCCGCATGCGCGATATGGATTCCGGCACCAAAAGCCAGTTACGGCGCTTATACAACGCGGTGCGCCGGGCCGTCCGCGCTCCGGAAAGCGAGCGGCAGCAGCAGTTCGTCATGTTGCGCGCCCGCCTGGCCTACACTATTGCCCGCCACTCGCTGCGCAGTCTCGATTCGCTCGAGAAGCTGCTGTTGCAGGTAACCCGCAAAAACGACGCGCGCGGATACGAGAGGTTCCGCGACCTGTTCGAAGCGATCGTGGCATACAACGAATAACGAGACCGACTACGATGAGTTCGCACACTGCGCAAACAGAATTGAAGCTGATTGGAAAATTGATTCTTGAAGGAGACATCGCCTGCCAAACCGGACTGCACATCGGAGCAGGCAAAGGGTCGCTGGAAATCGGAGGCGCCGATAATCCGGTTGTTAAGGACGCCTTCGGCCTGCCTTACATTCCCGGCAGCTCGCTTCGTGGTAAGTTGCGTTCCCTGATCGAGCAGTCTTCCGGTCTGGCTGTCCCTTCCGAGCTGGTCTATCTGTCCAAGCGCAAAGGCCAGGAAGTGCGCATTCACCAGAGCGATCGCCCCGACGATGAAGTCTGCCTCCTGTTCGGACGCAACCCTGGCCGCATGGAACGGGTGTCGGGCGAAAGTCTTGAATCCAGCTCTGCCACGCCGGCTCGGCTGACTGTCTATGACGCGCCGCTGGTCGCCGACAGCATCACGCCGCAGATGCGCGAGAACATGGATGACGAGCTGACCGAGGTGAAGAGCGAGAACGCCATCGATCGCATCACCTCCCAAGCCAATCCGCGAACACTCGAGCGAGTTCCGGCCGGGGCCCGCTTCCACTTTCGCATCGTCATGGATCTGCTTTGTGCGGAAGACCGTGAGCTGCTTCCCAGGGTTGTGGAAGGCTTGCGGCTGCTGGAAGACGACAGCTTAGGCGGAGGAGGATCGCGTGGCAGCGGCCGTGTCGGAATTTCCGCCCTGAAGCTGATCTGGAGGGGTCGCGGCTTTTATGCCTCCGGAGCGCCGGAACAGGAACTCCTTACAGATGCCGATCTGACGAGTTTACAAGCACTGGTCTCCGGCCCCGACTTTCCTGAAAAACTCGCCGAGTAGCGATGTCGCCGGTACCCTCTAGCCCAAGCTTTACCGTGCGTTTTCGCCCGGTCGGTCCCTGGCGATTTGGACCGGATTCCGGAGCGCGGGATCGCGTGGAGTTGATTTATCACAGCGACGCAGTATTTTCGGCGGTCTGCTCGGCGATGCGCCAACTGGGCATGGCTGACGACTGGCTACGGGCCACTGCGAAGGCCGAAACTGCCCCTGCGGTTCGCTTCAGTTCTTTCTATCCTTTCGTGGGCGGAACACTCCTGATCGTCCCGCCTCGAAGCCTTTGGCCGCCTCCCGAATCGAGCAAGGTTCGCTATAAGAGCGCGCGTTTTGTCCCGCTTTCCCTGATCGAATCGCTGCTGAGCGACAAGGGAGTGGACGAGGACCGCTGGATCGTGGATGGAGAAAGCGAATGCCTGCTTCCGCGCGACAATGCGCGTGGACCCTTTCGCGTCACCCTTCGCGAGAATGCCGGCATCGATCGCTTGGACGGTGGAAAACTGGAGGCTCATTCCACAGCATGCCTGGAGTTTGCTCGCGATGCAGGACTTTGGACTGTGGTCCAGTTCCGCGACGAGGATGCGCTGGCCGCCTGGCAGGCGCCCGTCCGCAGCGCGCTCCTTTTACTGTCCGACTCTGGATTTGGCGGCGAGCGATCGCGAGGCTGGGGCCGCTCGGAGGCCCCCGTCTGGGAACCATGGACCCCGCCGCAGGGAGACCTCACCGAGGAGCCTTCAGAATCGGCCTACTGGCTACTTTCACTTTACATTCCCGCACCAGATGATTCGGTGGACTGGAAGCGTGGTAATTACGCGACCGTGTCCCGCGAGGGCCGCGTTGAAAGCCCAGCGCGCTGGGGCGATCCGAAAAAACCAGCTCTGATGATAACGGAAGGATCGGTGCTGTTCTCAGCCAACCAGCCTCGCGGAACAGCCCGCGACGTCGCTCCCGATGGCTTCCCGCATCCGGTCTACCGGTCGGGATTCGCGCTTGCGGTTCCGATTCCGTGGCGAGCTGCGGCATGAGATACCGGATCACATGCCTCACGCCGACTCTCGTCGGCGACGGCCAAAAACTAGCGCCGATCGACTACAT
>Ga0335085_10017193_pt1 | contig 10431 bp, 11 predicted proteins | sample Lox_Sample_45_FD_206712 | JGI IMG/M metagenome (GOLD analysis project Ga0335085, IMG submission 206712) | Soil microbial communities from Loxahatchee National Wildlife Refuge, Florida, United States - Lox_Sample_4.5 | ecosystem: Environmental > Terrestrial > Soil > Wetlands | place: USA...
CCATCGCGCAGGCAGATGGCGAGGTTGGCGGTTTCAGCCGTCACGTGCAGGCACGCAGAAATGCGTATGCCCTTGAGCGGCTGGTTCTTGATGAACTCTTTGCGGATGATCTGCAGCACCTTCATCGACTGGTTCGCCCAGTCAATACGCTTCTTGCCCAGATCGGCAAACTCCATGCCTTTTACATCAGAAGTCACTTGTGTCGTCGACATACCTCTCCTATGTGCGAATCATTGCCAAATATGAATTGAAGAAACTATCCTGACTCTTGCCTTTCAATTGGCAATTGCCAATTGTCAATTGCAAATTTCGTCTACTTCCTTGCCGCCACCGGCTCGTGCTTCACCCCGGCATCGCTCGCCAGCTTGGCCGCCTTATCGGTGGCTTCCCAGGTGAAGTCGGAATCGTTGCGTCCGAAATGTCCATAGGCCGCCGTCTTGCAGTAAATCGGACGCCGCAAATTCAACGACTCAATGATTCCCTTGGGCGTCAACTTGAAATGGGAGCGCACGATGTCGGGAATGATCGCCGGATTCACCTTCTCGGTCCCAAACGTCTCCACCAGCACGCTGACCGGATCGGCCACGCCGATGGCGTACGCCAGCTGCACTTCGCACTTGTCCGCCAGTCCCGCCGCCACGATGTTCTTGGCGATGTGACGCGCCATGTACGCCGCCGAGCGGTCCACCTTGGTCGGGTCCTTGCCGCTGAAAGCTCCGCCCCCGTGACGCCCCATGCCGCCGTAGGTATCCACGATGATCTTGCGCCCCGTGAGCCCGGTATCGCCCATCGGCCCGCCAATCACAAACCGCCCCGTGGGATTGATGTGGTACTTGGTATCGGCATCCAGCAGGTTGGCCGGGATTACGGTCTGAATCACGTGCTTCAAAATGTCGGCGCGCAGCTCGTCGTTCCCCACCGTCTCGGCGTGCTGCGTAGAAATCACTACCGCATCCACCCGCACCGGCTTGCCCTTGGCATCGTACTCCACGGTCACCTGCGACTTGCCGTCCGGACGCAAGTAAGGCAACCGCCCGTTCTTCCTCACTTCCGCCAATTTCATCGTCAACTTGTGCGCCAGCGCGATCGGCGTCGGCATCAGCTCCGCCGTCTCATTCACCGCATACCCAAACATCATTCCCTGGTCGCCGGCGCCGCCGGTATCGACGCCCATGGCGATGTCGCCGGACTGCTTGTTAATGGAAGAGATGACGGCGCAAGTGTTGGAGTCGAAGCCGTAGAGGGCGTTGTCGTATCCGATGGCGGAAATCTTGCCGCGGACCAGGGTCTGGAAATCGACGTAAGCCTTGGTGGTGATTTCTCCGGCGATGACTACCAGGCCCGTGGCAGTCAGGGTTTCGCAGGCGACGCGGCTCATGGGGTCCTCGGCGATGCAGGCATCAAGGATGGCGTCGGAAATCTGGTCGGCAATTTTGTCAGGATGGCCTTCGGTGACGGATTCGGACGTAAAAAGATAACGGTTCTTGGATGACAAGAGCTTCTCCTTCGAGCGGTCTGGACGTTAGGTCTGGCGGGAACTTCAGGCACCACGGCCGCGAAATAAGCGCCCTATATATCTTTAAAAAGCTACCAGAGAAGGGGGGCAGGCGCAATCGTTTTGGGTCGGACGGAAGGCGGTAGCAGCCAAAAGACTCTAGGAGTTGCGGGTGGTACGGGAGGGATGTTGAATGGAGAAAAAGGGGGGGTGAAAGAAAGCCGGCTTTTGACGCCCGGCTTGGGGCTTTCGGGTAGACTGGCGCATGGGGTCAGGGGGTGTGGAATGAGTCCAGAGGCGGTAGACGCGGTGTGCTCGGAGTGCGGGGCGACCTTTAAGGCGTTCCTGGAGCAGATGGCCGAGCACAATGAGAAGGTGGTGTGTCCGCAGTGCGAGGCGAGAAAAGATTGCGGGGATGGGGTGAGGAAGGCAGGGTAGGCTTCGGCCGTCGGCCCGCCGGGGTGGTTGGCGATCCCCGGGAAAGGCTATTCAACGCAGAGGTCTTGCGGGAAAGCCCAGAGAAAAAACCCGCCGCCGCAAACTTCTAAAAGGCAGGAATGCTGGATACGGCTACTGCGCAGGGGTGCTGGTAACTTCCGCCGGTTTGGGCGGGATGAGGCCGCCGGGGCCAAAGGTCAGGGTCTTCACTTCTCCGTCTTCCCCCTGGGATGGAAGCTTTTTTCCATTGAAATAAACTTGCAGGGCGCCTACGTTGCCGGCGCGAATGGTGACGATGTTCTTGGCGTGAAGTGATTTCTCGATGCCGGCTTCGAGGGTGGCCTCGGCTGCGGGGCTGTCGTCTTCTTTCGTTGAAACCCAACACTCATCGGTAGCTTTCAACAGAACGGTAAATTCGCCGGCGGCGGGCGTCGACGAGGACGCCTGACTGGGGGGCGGGGTCGCGGCGGTTTGAGGAGCTTCCGCCGTAGAACTCGAAGATTCGGTCGCTTGCGTTTGCACCACCGGAGTGGCTACGGGTTCAGTCGAGTGGGAGGCCACGGCGGCCTCATGGCTCTCTCTTTCCTTCTCGCGCGCATTAAATCCCCAGACCGCGAATCCTAACGCGATTAAAAGCAGGGCGACTGCGAGATATCCCCAGGGAATCTGGGCGACTCCGCTGGGCGCTTCTTCGGCTCGAGCTTCGAGAGCTTGCGCGATTTCAGGCTCAAGCGTCTTCGGAGGCGGCCCGTCGCCGGAAGCGGCGAGGTAGTCGGCGACGGTTTGTTCTTCGTCGAGACCGAGGTGACGGGCGTAAGCGCGAACAAATCCCTTATTGAAGATGCCGCCGGGCAGTTGGTCGAAGTGCTCCTCTTCGAGGGCGCGCAGCAGTCGCGTGCCGATCTTGGTGGAGAGCGAGATGTCGTCGAGCGTGATTCCCTTCTTTTCGCGCTCGCTCTTGAGTTTGGCGCCGAACGATTCCACGTGGGCTCCGGGGGTGGACGGGAGAATTTTAAACCTAAATCAGGCTTTCGGCTCCAGGCTTTGGGCTCTCGGAAAACGGAGGGGGGCGAAAGTCGCGAAGGTCGTTGCGGATTCGGTGACATCTCCGTGCTCAGAGCTCGGCTCACCACGAGCGCTTATCTCCTCATCGCCCAGAGCCGAACGCCTAAATCCTGGAGCCGAAAGCCTGAAACGGTGGCTTTATGGGTACGAGGTTACTATCGTTCATTGCCCGGGTTCAGGGGCGGAACTTATAATTTCGGTACTTCCGCCCATCGTCGAGGACGCCAGAAATGAGCAAGGCTACCGGTGCCGAGCGCCGTCGGCAGGACCAAGAAGTCACTATCTTCCACGATGTGGCCAAGGCCCTGACGTCGTCGCTGGATCTCGACTCCATTCTGCAGACCATCATGGAAAAAATGGCGGAGTACTTCCGTCCCGACACCTGGTCTCTGCTCATGGTGGATGATCAGCGCGACGAACTGTACTTTGCAATTGCGGTGGGCAGCGCGGCGGAGGCGCTGAAAAACGTCCGACTGAAGGTCGGCGAAGGCATTGCCGGATGGGTGGCGAAGAACGGCGAGAAGCTGGTGGTGCCCGATGTGATGACCGATCCGCGGTTTGCCAAGCGGATTGATGAGATGACCAAGTGGGAGACCCAGTCGATCATCTGCGTGCCGCTGCGGTCAAAACATCGCGTGCTGGGCGTGATCCAGTTAGTGAACGTCGACATGCAAAATTTCAGCGACCGGGAGGAATTCTTCCTGCAGTCGCTGTGTGATTACGCGGCGATCGCCATCGAGAATGCGCGCTCGGTGGAAAAGATTCAGGAACTGACCATCACCGACGACTGTACCGGGCTTTACAACGCGCGCCATCTTTATAAGACGCTCGAGACCGAAGTCTACCGCTCGGCGCGATTTGGATACGAGTTCACAGTGCTGTTCATTGACCTCGACCACTTCAAGCAGGTGAACGACACCCACGGGCACCTGGTGGGAAGCAAACTGCTGGCGGAGATCGGATACCTGATCAAAGCGCAGCTGCGACTGATTGACTATGCTTTCCGTTACGGCGGCGACGAATTTGTGATTCTGCTTCCGCAGACCTCAAAAGACGCGGCGCTGGTGGTGGCGCGGCGCTTGCGCGACACCTTGCGCACGACCCTTTTCTGCCAGGAAGAGGGATTGAACCTCAACGTAAGAGCCTCGATTGGCGTGGCGACCTATCCGCATGACGCCAAGACCCCGCACGATGTGATCCGCCAGGCCGACGAGATGATGTACCTGGTGAAAAACACGACGCGTGACAACATTGGGATCGCGCAGCGCGGGGTAATGAAGTAAGCCAGCGGGCGGCAGGGCGCGGGGTTATTCCTTATAGTTTTCCGGCTGACTGAGAAGCACCCGGTCTGCGGTTCGGATCTGGTTGGCGAAAATTTTTCCTTCTTTAGAATTCTGGCTTTCGAGCCGCCGCAATATGCGGTCCAGTTCATGCCCGCCGGCTTCGCGGGATTGCGGCTGTGCTTTCTGAACCAGCGCTGCGTATCCTTCCGTCATCAGCATCTTCTCGGAATCTCCAGATGCCCGGAATTCCTGCTTGGCAAGCTGAAACTCGGCGAGTGCTTCCGCATAACCGGACAGAGCTAGCTTGAGCGCTCCGATGAGCCAGTGAGCCGTTCCGCGCGGTTTAGGTCCCAGATTCAATTCCACGGTTAAGTTACGACAAAGCTCCGCCAGCTTCAGCCCAGCGTACAGGTGTTCGGATTTTATTTCGACGCGGGGATCATCCCAGCCGGGCCAGCAGTTCGCTGCGGAGTTGAAGGCCAAGACTTCCGCGGATTTCTTCCACTGCCCTGCGTCGGCGTCACTGGAAACAGCTGTGGCTTTCTCGAGGGCGAATTCGATGCCAGCATCGGCCAGGGCGATCATTGAGGAGACATCGTGCAGATCGCGGTAAGTTTGTTTCGACAGTTCGAGGAATGCCGTCGACGCCTCGCTGGCGTTTGGGCTCGCTTTTACGACGGCGATTGCTTCATCCAGTTTGCCGGCTTGAATTAAGGCCAGAAGCGAGGGCAGATCCATCGCGTAATTGTATTAACACGCGTGTCAGTTGACCAAGGGGGGAGTGTTGGCGGGGCAGCGGCGACGGAGACGGCCATCGCGAAGAGATTTTCATCATAAAAGACGCGTGATCTCGCATATATGGCAACCGAGGCCGGTGACGAGGGGCGGTTTCGGTTGTCCTGCGAGGCGCGTGGCAACCCTCCCTTTGTGCTCTGGGTCACAGAGAGCTGTCGCATCCTCCATGCAAGATAGCGGGTTGGAAAGGGGGACGGCATGAAGGGTGATACCAAGGTGATCAAGCAACTCAATGAGGCGCTCAGTTCCGAACTGACCGCAATCGTGCAATACATGGTGCAGGCGGAAACCTGCCAGAACTGGGGATATGTGCGTCTGGGCGACTACCTGAAGCGCCGCGCGATCGAAGAAATGCATCACGCCGAGGGAGTAATCGAACGCATTGTATTTCTCGATTCCGTGCCGGTGGTCAACGTCGGGTTGACGCCGCAACTCGGAAGCAGCGTGCAGCAGCAACTGGAGGTGGACCTGAAGGACGAGAAAGACGCGGTCCACCAGTACAACGCCGCGGTGAAGATTTGTGCCGAGGCCGCCGACAACGGTACGCGCGACCTGTTCCAGGGCATGATTAAAGACGAAGAAAAGCATGCCGACTTCCTCGAGGCGCAGCTGCATGCGGTTGAGGAAATGGGAATCGGCCCCTATCTCGCGCAGCAGTTGCACGCGGAGAAGTAGTTGCGGCCGGATGCCTGGATCGGGTCTTACTCGCTGGTAAAGTAGTCCACCGTGACCGGATTCTCGAAGAGCGAATAATCGCGGGTGACCACGGTGATGCCGCTCTCGGTGACGAAATAGCGCTGGCGGTCGGCCTCGGTGTCGAAGCCGATGCTGGTGCCCTCGGGGATGTGGACATCGCGGTCGATGATGGCGCGGCGGATGCGGCAGTGGCGTCCGATATTGACGTGCGAGAAGAGGATGCTGGCGTCGACTTCGCTGTAGGAGTTGACGCGCACGTCGGGCGAGATCACGCAGTTGCGCACGGTGCTGCCGGAGACGATGCAGCCGGAAGAAACGATGGAGTCGAGCGCTGTGCCGGTGCGTCCAGCCTCTGCGAAAACGAACTTCGCCGGCGGATACTGGCGCTGATGAGTGCGGATCGGCCAGTCGGCGTCATACAGGTTGAAGACCGGCGAAACCGAGACGATATCCATATTGGCGTCGTAGTAGGCCTCGAGCGTTCCCACATCGCGCCAGTAATGCGCTTCTTTCTTGTTCTCATCGACGAAATCGAAAGAGTAGACGCGGTAGTCGTCCACCATGCGCGGCAGGATGTCTTTGCCGAAATCGTGCGAGGAGTCGGGGTCTTCGGCATCCTTGAGCAATAACGGAATCAGGACGTCGGTATTGAAGATATAAATGCCCATCGAGGCCGACACTTTACTGGGGTTGAGCGGCGAGCGCAGTTCGGTCTGTTTGGGTTTTTCCTGGAACCCGGTGACCCGGTAGTCGCTATCCACCTCGACCACCCCGAAGCGAAAGGCTTCTTCCGGATCAATCTGAATGGTTGCCAGGGTTACGTCGGCTCCGGAATCGTTGTGCTGCTGCAGCATGCGGCCATAGTTCATCTTGTAGATGTGGTCGCCGGAGAGAATCAGCACATGCTTGGGCTGCTCGGAGCCGATGGAATAAATATTCTGATAGACCGCGTCGGCGGTGCCCTGGTACCAGGATTCGCTCACCCGTTTCATCGGTGGCAGTACTTCGATGAACTCGGCCATTTCGCGGCCCAGGATGTTCCAGCCTTCGCGGATGTGCCGGTTCAAGGACAGGGCCTTGTACTGGGTAAGGATATAGACCCGGCGTAAATCGGAGTTAATGCAATTGGAAAGAGTAATGTCGATGATGCGGTAAATGCCGCCGAAGGTGACGGCGGGCTTGGCACGGTCGCGGGTGAGAGGATAGAGACGTTCCCCAGCGCCCCCGGCTAAAAGAACTCCGAGCGTGTCTTTCATAGATCCGGCCTGCTCCGGTTACCACGCTTGTGGATGGCGCCTGCGATGGGTTGCGGGCGCTGAATGACACGAGCCGAAGGAAGATACTAGCACAGCGAAAACCCGCCGGCCGTGGAGGGGCGGTTGAGAGATCACTTCATTTTTTCGATGTGGGAATGAGGACTGAAGTTGGCCGACACAAGCCCCGCAGGAGAAAGAGCGTGCTCGACAAGAAGGAGGCTAGGCTGCGTCGTTATCTTCGATCTTGATGCGCAGTTGCTTCAGGAACTTCAGGTCCTGGTCGCTGATCTTCAACTCCGGATTACTGGTGAGGGTGGTGACCAGCGAAGTCTTATCGGGGGTCTTTTCTCCCGGCTTGCTGACGCCAATGGTAGCTTCCAGCACGAGGAAGATGTCGTAGCCGCCTTCTTTGATCCTGGAAACCACTTCGGCGATCTGGTCGGAGTCGGCCAGCGACTCGTTGATGGCTTCCCCCAGTTCCTTCATCAGCTGTTTCAGGTGCTGGTCCAATGGGCCCCCGTTCCCCGGCGTCTGGACGGACCACCGGAGTGTTGCCGCCAGGCTCTGGATGAGGTCATCGGTCACAAAGGCGAGTGACGATTCTCATCGCATCGAGCTTATTGTAACCCCGAAGATTGATAAAATCGACGCTGATGGCGAAGCTTGAGGCCAAAGCCCGCAAGCTGGGTGTAATCATACGCATAGCCGCTCAGCAGGTGGGCCGCAGCCGCCGCTTTGGCGCTCTGAAAGGGGCTTGGCGCTCCACCACGTCGCATATGGGACGGGTGCTGGGCCAGCTCTGGCTGGAAGTGACCGGCTTTGTTTTCCTGAGCTTAGCCGGAATCGGGGGCATCGCCCTGGTGCGCGAGACCATGCGCTACCAGGACGGGAAGGCCACCTCAGGGCGGGTCGCGCTGGCGGCAGGGTTTACGCTGCTGTTTGGCTGGTTTGGCGTGAGCTCGTTCTGGCGGGTGAGGAAACGCAAGTGATATAGCTCCGGGGAAGACACCAGGATCGAGGCACAACATGGCTGACAAAGTTCAGACTGCTGCTCCCGTGGTTGCTGAGGAGCAGGAAACCTCCTCTCACATTCCCGTCCGCCCGCTCTACACCCCTGCCGATCTGGAAGGCTGGGATTACGACGAGAAAGTAGGGTTTCCGGGAAAATATCCTTTCACCCGGGGCGTGCAGCCCACCATGTACCGCGGCCGCCTGTGGACGATGCGCCAGTACGCCGGTATGGGCGACGCCGAGGAATCGAACAAACGTTACAAGTACTTGCTGGCCAACGGGACCACCGGCCTTTCGGTGGCCTTTGACCTGCCCACCCAGATCGGTCTGGATTCTGATAGTCCGTTGGCCCTGGGGGAAGTCGGTAAAGTCGGGGTCGCCATCGACTCGATTGAAGACATGCAGCGGCTGTTCGACGGCATCGAGCTGACCAAAATTTCTACCTCGATGACCATCAACGCCACGGCGGCGATCCTGCTGGCGTTGTATGTGGCGGTGGCAAAGCGCCAGGGCGCGGATATCCGCAAGCTTTCAGGCACGGTGCAGAACGACGTGCTGAAGGAATACATTGCGCGCGGGACATACATTTATCCGCCACAGCAAGCCATGCGTGTGATCACCGATATGTTCGCCTGGGCCAACGATCATGTTCCCGACTGGAACACGATTTCGATCTCGGGCTATCACATGCGCGAAGCCGGCTCAACCGCGGTGCAGGAAGTGGCGTTCACCCTGGCCAACGGGATGGCCTACGTACAGGCAGCCATCGGCGCCGGGCTCGATGTGGATAAGTTCGCTCCCCGGCTGTCGTTTTTCTTCAATGCACACAGCAATTTCCTGGAAGAGGTGGCCAAGTTCCGGGCCGCGCGGCGCATGTGGGCGGCGATCATGCGCGACCACTTCGGGGCGAGGAATCCCAAGTCGTGGATGCTGCGCTTCCATACCCAGACCGCGGGTTCGACACTGACGGCGCAGCAGCCGGAAAATAACATCGTGCGGACAGCCATTCAAGCGATGGCCGCCGTCCTGGGCGGAACCCAGTCCCTGCATACCAACTCCTACGATGAAGCTCTGGCGCTGCCTACGGAGCAGTCGGCGCGCATCGCGCTACGCACGCAGCAGATTATCGCGTTCGAGTCGGGGGCTCCGCAGACGATTGATCCGCTGGCAGGATCGTACTTTGTGGAATCGCTGACCAACGAGATCGAGAAACAGGCGCAGGGTTATTTGGAAAAAATCGCGGTGCTGGGCGGGATGCTGAAGGCCATCGAGCGCGGATTCGTGCAGCAGGAAATCCAGAACGCCGCCTACGAATATCAGCAGAGGGTGGACCGGCTGGAGGCGGTAGTGGTTGGCGTGAACCGGTTCACGGTGGACCAGGAGCACGCGGTTCCGATCCAGCGGATTGACGAAACTCTCGAGCGCAAACAGGTGGAGCGCCTGCGCGCCATGCGCGACCGGCGGGACCCGGGCCCGTGGAAGGAAGCCCTCGGCGAAGTCGAGCAAGCCGCGCGCCAGGGATCGAATCTCATGCCCTACATCGTGCGCGCCGTCGAGGCTCATGCCACGGTCGGCGAAATCTCCGACACCCTGAGAAAGGTGTTTGGAGAGTACAAGGAAGCGGTGGTGATCTAGGGCGGCGCGTTGGGAACTGGAACACCCTAAGCCTATCTCTTCAGATAGCCTCCCGCCGCAAATTAACGCTACGGTTAGCGATCAAGCCCTGTTTCCTCGCGCGACCTCCAATCTTCCCATCAAGTTGGCTTTGCTTTAGCTTTGGCTCTCCGCATGCCTCAGGGCAAGCGTCCGTATTTGGAGGCTGCTGTGAACATTTTCGCGATTCTCGAGAAAGTCTCTTTCTTGAAGGGCGTGCTCGATCCGAACTGGGTGGATGGCAACCCGGGACAGCCCGGGCCGGTCTATAACGTTGCCGTCGCCGACTACATGGTCGCCGGATTGGTGAAGGCGATCGGGCAGAATGTCTCAAACCAGGAACTGGGAGCTCGCTTGGTGGCGGCAGGCAAAGATATGGCTGCGCAATCTGCGGGCGGACTGACGGCTGGCTACGACGACGGCGACGATATCTGCCCGCCGTGGTATTGGAACCGGCCGATACCGCATCACATTGGAGATCCAGCGCGGCTGCTGGAACCGGTGCCCGTGCCCTGGCTCCAGCATCTGACTCCCGCCATGGGCGATGTGCTTGCGGCGAACGCGCTGCGGCAACTGGCTTCGCTCACCACCAGCGCCAAAGCCAGCGTGGCCATTAAGGAACTGGGCGAGACCACCATGAAAGGCGCCAGCGCGCGCCTCTATGACGACTATTGCGGAACCCCGGTCAAACCGCGCATTCCGGCGCCTCGGCGCACGGCGGTGGCGGCCTAGTGGTGCT
>Ga0335085_10017196_pt1 | contig 10430 bp, 8 predicted proteins | sample Lox_Sample_45_FD_206712 | JGI IMG/M metagenome (GOLD analysis project Ga0335085, IMG submission 206712) | Soil microbial communities from Loxahatchee National Wildlife Refuge, Florida, United States - Lox_Sample_4.5 | ecosystem: Environmental > Terrestrial > Soil > Wetlands | place: USA: Florida...
CCGCACCGCCAGCACGCATACTGCGCGAAGGCATCCCCATGCAGCTCGCGGAGCTTGTCCGCGCCGATGAGCGCCCGCACCTCCACGCTGGCCCCGATGTCATGCACCGTGCGGCCCCTATACGGCTTCCAGGTTGGCCCGGCTGCCGTAGGCGCACAGCCCGTACAGCGCGACCACGTCCACCGCGATGATCGTCAGCGACCAGAACGGGTAGGCGGGGATGAAGAACATCTGGTCGATGGCGCTGAGCCCGAGCACGGCCACGCCGAACCAGCGGGCCCACTGGTTGCCGGCCAGCACCCCGGCCGCCGCCAGCAGCTGCAGCACGCCGATGATCAGGGTGATCCAGCCCCAGGTGCGCAGGTCGCCGAACACGTAGTGGGCGTTGGCGGTGAACACGTGCGAGTTGGCGATCGCGGCGATGCCGTAGATCAGGTTGAAACAGCCGACGATCACCAGCAGGACCGACGCGAACAGGACCAGGCCGTAGCCGTGGCCTTCCGCGCGGTGCCCGCCGGTGCCCCGGGCTGGCTGGGTGGTTGCCGACGTCATCGTGACTCCCTGTGTCGTCGCGGTCGCTGGAATCTTGACTCCAGCCCGTTACCTACGCCCTCAGGCTCCATCTCGTGACGCGCAGTGGCATCGCCCCGACGGGATGAAACGGAACAGACGCTGCCCCGTGGGGGATCCAGGACCAATCTCACACCTGCCACCGCCGTAGCGAGCATGGATGCGTCACCCTGCGTGATCGCGTCCGGCCTGGTCTGGGCGACTCGCCAGCGATACGGCCACTGCTGAACGGCCGTTTGGTACCGGCCTACGAGGCCACCGCGGCGGTTATTGCCACCTGACGCTGGGGATCATGCTGTTGTGCCTGGCGTGGGCCGGGCGGTGGGTGCTTGACCGGCGCCGGCTTGCCGGCTGGGAGGCGGCATGGGCCGCTGTCGGCCCCCAGTGGACCAGGCGCTTCCGGTCGCGGGGCTAGCCGTGGCCGCCAGCAGACGATGCCGCTCATGCCAGGGAGGCCGACGATGACAAGCGACCAGGCCATGCGCGCCTCAGACCACGACCGGGAGCGCGCCGCGGAGGTGCTCCGTCATGCATACATGGTCGGCTGCCTGGACCTTGAGGAGTTCCACGACCGGGCCGATGCCGCTTATTCGGCCAAGACATGGGGAGAATTGCGCGATCTGACTGCCGACCTGCCAGCCTGGCAAATCCCTGGCCGGGGAGAGCATGACGCCGATTCATCCACCGCGCCCGCCCGGCCAGACCACGCGCCGCAGCGGCCGTTCGCGGGCATCTGGGTGATGGCTGTCATCTGGCTGGCCATCGCCGCGGCGGCGCACACAGCAGCGGCCGCTATCCCACTCGTCCTGCTCTCATTGTTCGTGCTGCGCGCAGCCCGCTGGACTGTCCCGCCAGAGCCACCACCCACCGTGCAGGCACAACTCGCCCAGCCAGCTGACTGCGCGGCACGGACAGGCAGGTTGAGCAGCGTCACGGACATGAACCAGTGACTGCTCAGTTCGGGACGAAGAGGCCGCCGGTTCAAATCCGGCCACCCCGACCAAATAACCGCATGTCAGCACTTTGATTTGCGATCATGTTGGCTTGTGCGGGTCCGTATTGTTCGATTTTGGGAGCAGCGGTGTCCGATTTCGGACATGTCCGATTTCGGGAGCCAATCTTGAGGCAGGATCGGCGCAGACACCCAAGAACGGTTCGCGCGGTTGAGCCAGAGCTCAACTGATCACGGAAGGTGGCGGCCACGCGGCCTCCCCGCCGATTACGCGCCACCGGTTTGATCACGGGTACGTCAGGGCCTGAGTGGTACAGAACTGTTAGTTGGTTTGCCTGCCAGTACCGCCCTGGCAAGCGACAACATGCCCCGAGCCAGCCGATCAGATGTCGGCGGGAAGCGCCGTGGCCAGCATCGGCACGCTGACCGTGGCTCGCCTCATGTACCACCGGCGGTCGAGCAACTTCGACCAAAGGCCGCTAGCGCCGCCGCGTTCGGCATCTCGGTAGCGGCTTCCCACCACAGGTCCTTCAACCAGCCCGGGGCGGGCGGGCCGGGCTTGGCTGAGCTGGAGGTCTCGGCGCTCAGATCTTGTGATCAGTGGCTGGTTGGCCGGGTCGCCTGGCGTGGCCGGCTGGCAGGCAACTTCACCCTGCTGGGGGGATGCTGGGTTCCCCCGACGGGGGTTGATTGGTATCGCTGGAGTTTGTGGGCCGCCGTGCGGCCGCTGGACGTCGCGACGTGAGTCTGTGTGGGGGTAAGAGGTTGTGGCGGATTCCTTCGATTTGATCATGGCGGCCTACCCGTCGGCCGGGCCGGCTCAGCATGACTTCGATGCGCTGGTGCAGCTCGTTAAGGACAAGCGGGTCGCCTCGGAGGGTGTGATCCTGGTCGAGCGTGACGCCGCCGGCCAGGTGAAGGTGTCCCAGACTGGTGATCATCTGGGCCGCAAGGGCCTGGGCTGGGGCGGCGGCGTGGGCTTGGTGGTGGGCCTGTTCTCCCCGCCGTTGCTGGCATCGGTCGCGGTCGGCGCGGCCGCGGGCGGACTGGTCGGTAGGTTCGCCAGGCACAAGGTCGACAGCGGCCTAGAGGAGGGCCTCGGCAGCAAGCTCACGCCGGGCAGCGCGGTCATTGTCGCGATGGTGGATGACGATGACCGGCTGGCCGCGGAGCAGGCGCTGGCCGGGTCGCCGGCCAAGTCGGTCGCGGCGATGGACAAGACGGGCGTGCGCGGGCTCAAGGACGCGCTGGCGGAGGCGGCGGGCAAGTTCAGCCCGGACCGCACGGTGCTGCCGATCCCCGACCGGGCCTTCGGCGGGACGATGGGCCGCACGATCGGCCAGTCGGTGCCGGACTGGACGATGATCCCTGGGCCGAAGGCACCCGATGACGCGCCGAACGTGCTGATCGTGCTCATCGATGACGCCGGGTTCGGCGCACCCGACACCTTCGGCGGGCCGATCGCCACCCCGAACCTGACCCGGGTGCAGCAGATGGGGATCACGTACAACCGGTTCCATGTGACCGCAGTGTGCTCGCCGACCCGGGCGGCGTTGCTGACCGGCCGCAACCATCACCGGGTCGGCTTCGGCTCGATCGCGGAGTATCCCGGACCATTCCCGGGCTACACCGCGGCGCGGCCGCGCAGCTGCACCGCGCTGCCGCGGATCTTGAAGGAGAACGGCTATGTGACCGGCGGGTTCGGCAAGTGGCACCTGACCCCCGACAACGTCCAGGGCCCGGCCGGCCCGTTCGATCACTGGCCGCAGTCGTGGGGGTTCGATCACTGGTGGGGGTTCCTGTCCGGGGCGGCCGGGCAGTATGACCCGATCATCACCCAGGACAACTCAACGCTGGGTGTTCAGGAGGGCAAGGACGGCCAGCCGTACTACTTCCCCGATGACCTGACCGACAAGGCGGTCGAATGGCTGCACGGCGTCCGCGCACAGGACGCTACCAAGCCGTGGTTCATGTACTACTCCACCGGCTGCGCCCACGCGCCGCACCACGTGGCCAAAGAGTGGGCCGACAAGTACAAGGGCAAGTTCGACGCCGGCTGGGACGTGCTGCGCGAGCAGATCCTGGAGCGGCAGAAGAAGCTCGGGATCGTCCCACCGGACACCGAGCTGACCAAGCGGCCCGGCCTGTTCCCGGCCTGGGACTCGCTCGGCGATGCCGAGAAGAAGCTGTACACCCGCCAGATGGAGGTCTACGCCGGCTACCAGGAGAACGCCGACTGGAACGTCGGGCGGCTGCTGGATGCGATCCAGGCGATGGATGACTTGGACAACACGCTGATCTTCTACATCTGGGGGGACAACGGCGCGTCCATGGAGGGCACCATCACCGGCTCGTTCAACGAGATGACCTTCCTCAACGGCGTCGTGCTCGACCCCGGGCAGCAGCTGGCCCTCATCGAGCAATACGGCGGCATCGAGGCGCTGGGCGGCGACCACACCGCGCCGCACTGCGCGGCGGCGTGGGCGCACGCGGTCAATGCCCCGTTCCAGTGGGGCAAGCAGATGGCCAGCCACCTCGGGGGGGATCGGGACCCGATGGTCATCGCCTGGCCAAACCGGATCAAAGCCGACCGCGCCATGCGCACGCAGTTCACCCACTGCATTGACATCGGCCCCACCGTGCTGGACGTGATCGGGCTGCCCGAGCCGGCGACGGTCGACGGGATCGGCCAGGAGCCGATGGATGGCACCAGCTTCGCCTACACCTTCGCCGACGCGGGCGCCGCGGAACGGCACACGGTGCAGTACTTCGAGATGTTCGGCAGCCGCGCCATGTACAAGGATGGCTGGTGGGCGTGCGCCAGGCTGGACAAGGCCCCGTGGGACTTCTCCCCAGAAACGATCAAGAAGTTCGCGCCCGGTGTCTACGACCCGGACAACGACGTCTGGGAGCTGTACTACCTGCCCGACGACTTCTCCCAGGCCCACAACCTGGCCGCCGCCAACCCCGGCAAGCTTGCCGAACTGCAAGAACTGTGGTGGGAAGAGGCCGAGCGCAACCGGGCACTCCCGCTGCTCGGGGGCATGTCCATATTCTTCGGCATCCTGCCGCCGCTGCCCACCATCACCCGCTACACCTACGCCGGTGACGTCCAGAACGTCCAGCGCGGCATGGTCCCCCGCATCTTCGGGCGCTCCTACGCGATCGAGGCCGAACTCGAGGTCCCCGAAGCCGGTGCCGAGGGCGTCATCGTCGCCAACGCCGACTTCATCGGCGGTTTCGGGCTCTGGGTCGGCCACGACGGCAAGCTGAACCACACCTACTCGTTCCTGGGCGTGGAGACCTACAAGCAGACCTCGGCCGAGAAGATCCCCACCGGCAAGGTCACCGTCAAGATGCTGTTCGAGACCGATAAGCCCCAGCCAGGCAGCGGCGGCACCGTCACCTTGTGGGCCAACGAGCGGCAGATCGGCGAAGGCGCGATGCCCCACACCGTGCCGGTCGCCTTCTCCAGCTACGCCGGCATGGACATCGGCCGCGACAACGGCCTGGTCGTCGACCTCGCCTACGAGGACAAGGCCCCCTACCCCTTCACCGGAACCGTGACCAAGGTCACATTCGACCTCAAACCCGCGGCCCACGAGGACGAGAAAGCCCTGCACGAACACACACAGACGCAAGCCATCGGACACGGAGCCGCCGGCTGATGGGCGCCTTACGCCCCACCAACTCAAGAAGCTGGAGAAAGCCGCGCGCCCATGGAGCAGACGAGCACTTCGGCATGGCTGTCAACGCAGGCGGGCGTTGATGGACCCCTGGCTCGGGCGCACGCCCACTCAGGCGAAAGCATTGTCCTGGCCGCAGGGCGCGGGTGTGTTGTGGCACAACGAAGGGGTGCGCAGGGCTCCTGACCTAGGGCCTGTCCCGTGGATCATGTGCCGGGATAGCGGGGCCGACAGTCGGCTGTGCCGACAGACGGGCATCGATGATGGATTGCAGCCGAATAAATAGGCGCATCGCGCATTGGTGCGCCGGTAGCGTGCCGCTGTGCCTGGACTGAGTGCCGGTACTCCGCGCATTCCCGACCTGCCCTGGAAGTCGCTGTCTCATCGACAGATCCCGGCGCTTTGGCGGCGTGCTGTCGCCGCCGATCTCCAGCTGGGAGACCGCGTAGATGGCATGATCGCCAAGCGCGGCGATCATGCCACAGATCATTTGTTGGCCATTCGTTGGCGAGACAGGACCCTGGAGCCCGGCACGCCGCGAGGAGGATCGGCAGAGAATGCCACCGTGCCAGGGCTTTGGTCTCTCAACAGCGCATGGGGACTCTCATACGCTGGCTTGTGAAGATCTTCACAAGCCAGCCATAGGGCTGGCGATGGTGATGGCACAGCGACGGTTCGCACTCCTTAACGGACGGCGCGGCACGTGGGTCCGCCCCTCGCGCATCCCAGGTCCGACTCCCGGGTGTGCCGCTTCCTGGCCGCTACCAGAGCGACGGGCCCTGGCGGCTGGTGACGATGAACGCGATCGGCGTGGGGCTGAGGCTGCCGTTGGCGGGCCGGGCGGCCTGGCGGCGCAGGTCCTTCGTCCTGGTGGCCGGGGAGCAAGGGCCCTGGGAAGCGCCGGGAGTGTGCGCCAGGGTCATGGTCATGAGACCTGACCTGGCACAGCAGCCTGCCGCCTACAACGATGCGGCGGACGACCAGCGGCCCGCCGCTAGGCCTGCCATCGACTGGCGCATGCTCAAGACGGCCGACCGCGCCTGCTGCTGCCCGGCCAAGCCGGTAGTGGTGGCGGTCATGCCCCCGGCACCGGGTCGCGAGCATCCCACCGACCTGCTGTTGTGCGCCCACCATTACCGGGTGTCCCGCGCTGCGCTCGACGCCGCCGGTGCGGCCGTCTTCGACGGTGCTGGCGGGCAGGTCGTGTCGGCCGCCAGAGCTCTTCCGGATCGTTGCTGAAGCCCGCTGACCAGGCAGGCGTTCGGTCACCGCTACCGGGCGAGGACAGGCCCCGGGTCCTCTGCGGGTGACACGCCAGCGCTTCGCTCACGGCCAGGCGCTCTCATGCGCTGGGCCGATTGGCAGGCGTGTTCTGGCGCCTGAGTGCCTGAACGCGGCGCCGTTCTGTGCATTGAAGGTGTCTCCTCCCCGGCGGGGGCAGTGCCACCCGAGCGGTGGGGCGATGGTCCCGGCTGGAGGGAGCGTCGGTCCCGGGCGCAGGGGGAGCATTGGCTCTTGGCCCGGATATGAGCCCGGCGGTTTGTCCCGCGGGCTGCCAGCCCGTGCGCTGCGTTCCCGAAGGCGGCGGCGCAGGCCGCACCGGCCTCGGCATACCTGGCCCCCGCATCACCGCCTGACGGCCGCCAGCTGGCCGGTGACCGGAGGGCTTCGCTCAGCACCGTGGCAAGCCGGAGCTGCGGTGTCGAACGTCCTAGCGATTGAGGTCAGGCGGCCGGTGACCTGGCCGGCCGGTTCTGGTCATGCTGGTAATGACGGGGAAGGGGCGACGAGATGGTGAGGCCAGAGAGGTCACGGCAGGTGCCGTGATGCGGGCGCGCGTTGGTGATGTGCTGGTGCTGCCCGGCAGCGAAGACCCTGCCGGTCTCATCATTGGCATGGTCGGCAAGGACGGGGCCCCGCCTTATGTGATCAAGTGGCTGAGCGACGGGCATGTCGCCATGGTGACCCCCGACCCGTACTCACGGATCGTCCCGGCGCCGGGTGATTCTCACCCCGGAGCAGATCCCCCCGGTGATCGGTAGACAGGCGCATAGGCTCGGCGAATCCCCGGCATCTTCCCACTGAACGGGCACCGGCCGGCATGGGCACGCTGGGCCTCCCTGAAATACGATCAAATCAGGGGTACGCCGAGTGCACGGAGGAGGCCTTCGTGGAGTCCCCAGAGCCGCGTCTGGTGCTCCCGCATCTGCGGCTCGATGACCTGCTGGCCGAGCTGCAGGGCCGGGTGCAAGCGGTGGTGGCCACGCGGGACCGGGTGCACGGCCTGCTGGAGGCGGTCGTCGCGGTCGGCACCGACCTGGAGCTGGAGGCGGTGCTGCGGCGGATCGTCGAGGCCGCGGTCACGCTGGTGGACGCCCGCTACGGCGCGCTGGGCGTGGTCGGCGAGGACGGCCAAATGGCGGACTTCATCCCGGTCGGGGTGGATGAGGCGGCCATCGCCCAGATTGATCACTGGCCGGAGGGACGGGGGCTGCTCGGGCTGCTGATCAAAGACCCACAGCCGCTACGGCTGGCCGAGATCACCAGCCACCCGCAGTCGTCGGGATTCCCGGAGGGGCACCCGCCGATGCGGACCTTCCTGGGGGTACCGGTCCGGATCCGTGACGAGGTCTACGGCAACCTGTACCTGACCGAAAAGCGCGGCGGCGCGGCGTTCGACGAGGACGACCAGACCCTGGTCACCGCGCTGGCCGCAGCGGCGGGTGTGGCGATCGAGAATGCCCGGCTGTTCGGGGCGGCCCGCCGGCAGCAGCGGTGGCTGCAGGCCAGCGCGGAGGTGACCCGCCGGCTGCTCGGCGGAGTCGCGGCACGTGAGGTGCTGGAGTTTGTCGCCGGGCAGACGCTGGAGATGACCGGCGCGGATCTGGTGGTGCTCGCGTTGCCCGATGCCGAGCGCAGCCAGCTGACGGTCAGGCACGCCGCCGGAGCCGGGGCGCAGCAGGCACTGGGTCTGGAACTCCCTGTTGAGGGGTCGCTGTCCGGGCAGGTACTGGCTACCGGGCTTGCGGTCAGTGTCGAGGACTTCCGCCACGACCAGCGGGTCGCGAAAGCCGCCCGGGACAACCTGGACCTGGGGCCGGCGATCGTGTTCCCGCTCGGCGGCTCCGGCAACGTGCGCGGTGTGCTGACCGTCGGCCGCCATCCCGGGTCGCTGCCGCTGACCCCGGCAGCAGTAGAACTGGTGACCACGTTCGCGGCGCAGGCCGGGATCGCGCTGGAACTGGCCGAGCACCGGGCCGACGCCGAGCGGCTGGCGGTGTTTGAGGACCGGGACCGGATCGCGCGCGACCTGCACGACCTGGTCATCCAGCGCCTGTACGCCAGCGGGATGAAGCTGCAGGGCACCATCCCGCTGATCAGCCGCCCCGATGCCGCAGACCGCGCCAGCAGCGTAGTGGACGACCTGGACGCCACCATCAGGGACATCCGAGGCACGATCTTCAGCCTGCAGGCCCGCGGCAGTACAGACCAGCCCGCCCTGCGCGCCCAGATCGCCGAGGTGGTCCAGCAGATGACCGAACCGCTGGGCATGTCCGCAGCACTGCAACTCGAGGGCCGGCTGGACAGCCACATTCCCGTCGGCATCGGCGAGGACCTGCTGAACGCCCTGCGCGAAGCCCTGTCCAACGCCGCCCGGCACGGCCAGGCGACCCGGGTCGAGGTGACCGTCCAGGCCGATGCCGATCTTGCCCTGATCGTCCGTGACGACGGCACCGGCATCAAAGGCACCTCCCGCCGCAGCGGGCTGGCCAACCTCGCCCGCCGGGCCAAACACCACGGCGGCACGCTCACCGTCGGCCCAGCCGACGGCGGCGGAACAGAACTGTGCTGGCGGGCGCCCCTCAGCCCGCCCACGCCCTGACCGGGCGCCGCCCTGCGCTATCGGTCAGCGCGCTAGCCCCGCTCGTCGTGCTCCTGGTCACTGAATATCCGCGCAGCATAGGCGGCGGCCTGGGTCCTGCGTTCCATGCCCAGCTTGGCGAACAGCGCCGAAGTGTAGTTTTTGACAGTCTTCTCGGCCAGGAACATCTGCTCGCCGATCTGCCGGTTGGTCAGGCCCTCGCCGATCAGCTCCAGGACCCGCCGCTCCTGATCGGTGAGCCCAGCCAGCGGATCGGAGCGCACCGCCTGCTCCCGCATCCGCGTCATCACCCGGCCCGCTGCTTCGGGATCCAGCAGGGATTCGCCCGAGGCGACCGTGCGGACCGCCCCGGCCAGGTCGGTGCCGCGGATCTGCTTGAGCACATACCCGGCCGCGCCCGCCATGATCGCGTCGAATAGCGCCTCGTCATCCCCGTAGGAGGTCAGCATCAGGCAGGCGACCTCAGGCATCTTCGACCGGATGTCACGGCAGACGCTGACGCCATCGCCGTCGGGCAGCCGCACGTCGAGCACCGCCACGTCCGGCCGCAGTGCCGGGATCCTGGCCAGGGCGGACGCTGCGGTGCCAGCCTCGCCAACCACGGTGATGTCGGGCTCGGCCTCCAGGACCTCCTTCACCCCCCGCCGGACGATCTCGTGATCATCAAGCAGGAACGCCTTGATCTGCCGCCGGGCCGGTACTGGCTCATCCATGAGGGCCGCTCCTTCTGCCCGCCGTCACCTGTTCACCCCAGGTCCGCTGCGGGCTGTCCACCCATCATCATTCTGGCAACACTCCCCGCACAGGACCAGGTGGCAACGGTGGTCACGGCCCGGCCACGCTGGCTCACGGCAGCCCTGCGCACACCATCGCTACCCACCCCCCCACAGGCGTCGTTACGGATTGGATTCGCTGCAGGTTTGCTGCCCCTGCGCCGGGACGGGTCAGCGGAGCTTGCGGAGGTAGGGGTCGGCGGGCTGGGTGGGCAGGAGGCGAACCCGCGCGTCCACCACGTGCACGCCGTCGGGGCGGGCGATGACCGGGTTGAGGTCGAGTTCGGCGGCTTGGGGGAGGTCGTCGGCGAGGCGGGAGACACGCAGCAAGATGTCCTGCAGCGCAGCCAGGTCGGCAGCGGATGTACCGCGGTGGCCGAGTAGCAGCGGAGCGGCGCGGATGGAGCGGATCAGCGCGGCGACGTCGGTGCCGGTGAGCGGGGTGAGCCGGGCGGCCCGGTCACCGAACACGTCGGTGGCCACACCGCCCAGGCCGAAGACCACCAGCGGCCCGAATACCGGCTCCTGTACCACCCCGATGGTCACCTCGGTGCCGCCGGTGATCA
>Ga0335085_10017199_pt1 | contig 10430 bp, 7 predicted proteins | sample Lox_Sample_45_FD_206712 | JGI IMG/M metagenome (GOLD analysis project Ga0335085, IMG submission 206712) | Soil microbial communities from Loxahatchee National Wildlife Refuge, Florida, United States - Lox_Sample_4.5 | ecosystem: Environmental > Terrestrial > Soil > Wetlands | place: USA: Florida...
ATACTCTGCAGCGCGAATGGTACCGGGCACGCCGGTGGCTATTCCAGCGAATGGGATCGGACGATGGAAAGCACATCTGAACGAGACGAGCGAGTCATGAGCATCGTGAAGCGGGCTCGTGGCCAGTCACCTGCCGAGCGTGAAGCCCTTTTGCGCCTCACTTGCGAGACCGATGACGGTCTTTACCAGGAGGTCGCCGAGACGCTCGACTGGGAAGACCGGATGGGCGGCTTCCTCAAGGAGCCTCTCACCGCTCTCACCCTGGTTTCACGACCCTTTGAGCCTGGCATGGTGATTGAGGGCCGATTCGAGATTGTACGCGTGATCGGCGAAGGCGGGATGGGCGTTGTGTACGAAGCCATCGACCGGAAGCGCAATCAGCGGATTGCCGTCAAGTCGGCCAAGCCTGGCTTTCAGCGCCTGCTTTCTCCGGAATTGGAGGGCGCGCTCAAGGTCCGTCATCACAATATCTGCCTGGTAAACCAGATACACACTACCAAGACCGATGATGGCGAAGTGGACTTCCTCGCCATGGAGTTCCTGGAGGGCGAGACTCTTTCCGCTCGCCTGGCAAGGACAGGCAAGCTCGAGCCGACCCAAGGTCTCGAAATCGCCAAGCAATTGTGCTCAGGACTCTCGACGGCGCATCACAGCGGAATCGTTCACGGCGATCTGAAGAGCAGCAACATCATTCTCTGTCGAAACGAGGATGAAACGATCCGGCCGGTGATCACCGATTTCGGGCTGGCCAGCGGCGCGAATCAAGCGGCGAACGAATTCGGCGGCACGCCCGCCTACATGGCGCCGGAATTGTGGCGGGGAGAAAAAGCATCAAGTGCAACCGATATTTATGCTCTGGGAGTCATCCTCTACGAGATGGTCACCGGCCACCTGCCCTTAGAGGGCAAATCCTTCGACGATCGCCTGTCTCGCCCGCCCGCGCCCAGCACCTTCGTCAAGGGCCTGGACCCGCGGTGGGATCGCGTGATTCTCGACTGTCTGAGTGAAAAGCCGGGGGATCGTCCCCCCGACGCGCAGCAGATCATCGCGCAGCTAGAAAAGCGGCCCTTGAGGAAGACGCCCCTGATCGCGGTTGCTCTACTGGTGATCGCCGCGCTGACGCCACCAATTCGAGAGCGAGTGATCGATCTCTTCCTGCCTGCCCACGTGCGACTGGCAATCCTTCCGTTTCAGGGCCCCACCGAAGAAACGGTTGTAGGGGATGGTGTGCTGCAGGATGTTTCTGATCGGCTCCGACACATGCCAAGCGCGCGTCGGACGCTGGTCGTGATCTCGCCATCGGATGAACTCAGGAACAGTGTGCAGACTCCCGATCAGGCCATTAAAGTTCTGCACGCAACTCATGCCTTGCAGACTTCGTTGCGGCGCGACGGGAATGAATACGTCGCGCAAGCTGCAGTCATCGACCTGGCAACGCAGACTCACCTCGGCGATTTTTCGGCGCGCTATTCGCAAGCGACGGTTGGAGCCTTTCCGGCAGCGCTGGCATCTGAGGTCTCGCTCGCGCTGCACCTGCGCTTGCCTGCCGTGAAGGAATCATTGTCGGCGGAAGCGACGCCGCCCTATGACAAGGCGCTCTATCTACTCCGAACCGATGACCAGACCTATGAAGATGCGATCACGCTTCTCAGAGAAGCAGCGCGCCTCGATCCGCGCTCGCCGTTGCCAAAAGCGGCTCTGGTTGAAGCGCTCGTCGTCAAGTACGAAGATACCAATGACCATAGCGCTCTGGTGGAAGCGCAAGCAGCGCTGCGGGAAGCGGAGGGTCTCAATCCGGACTCAGCCAGGGTGCGCTTTGCTGGCGGTTTACTGAATCAAACATCCGGTCAGTACGAGAAAGCTCTGGAAGACTATAACCGGGTCGAAGAACTGGAACCTCGAAACGTTGACGTTCTTCTCAAGAAAGCGAGTCTTTACTTCCGGGCGGACATGCCCGATAAAGCGATCGAGACCTACCAGAGGGCAATCACGCTCGACCCAGCTTATTACAAACCGTACGAGCAATTGGGGTCTTTCTATTACTATCGCGGAAGCTATCCCCAGGCCGCAGAAGAGTTTCAGCAGGCCATCGATCGCGCCCCAGGAAGATTTGTCGCTTACAGCAATCTCGGCGCCGCGTTAATGGACATGGGGCAGTTCGACGACGCGGAGCAGGCCCTAACGACCTCGCTAAAACTGCGTGAGACGGCCCCGGCACTCAATAACATGGGCGCAATCCGCGCTCAGCAGCGACGAGACTCCGAGGCGGTTGAGTACTATCACCGCGCGGTAGTCCTCGATCCGAATGATTACGTGCAGTTTACCAACCTCGGCGATTGCCATCGTCGACTAGGACACCTCAGACTGGCCAAGGTGGCGTACAGCAAGGCGATCGGCGTTGCTCTGGCAGCGCTGGGCGAGAATCCCAAGCTGGGCCATCCACGCAGCTATTTGGCCTATTGTGCGGCTCGGCTGGGGGATGTCAAACGGGCTGAGACTGAGATTGCACAAGCGCTGAGGTCGTCTCCGGGGGATCAGAAAGTGATTGGGAAAGCTGTAGTTACGTACGAGGCCTTGGAGCAGCGTGATCAAGCACTTACGCTGCTGACAGGAGCTCCGCCGGAATTGTTTCTACAACTATGCCGACAACCGGACCTGGCGGACTTCTGTCAGGATCCACGCTTTCAACTGTTGCGGAGTCAAATCGGGAATGGAGGGAGATAGAAAATGCCAGTTTCAGTGAGTACACATTACAAGATAGAAATACAGTTTCAGAAGGGAGCCGCGGTCGCGGTCCCCAACAACGTTGTCGCAAACGACGGGGATACGCTCGAGATTTTCTCGAATGATGGGATCTTCCGGGCCAAGTTCAAGCCCTGGCCCTTTGCCGAACCCGCAAACCCCAACAATGAGGTCGCGAACAGCGGTTCTCTGACATTCAAGAATGATGGTCCGAATGACCGGCCGTTCGAGTTAGAGTGCTATATCACTCCTACAGGGTCGAATGTCGAGGTCGCGTATGCGAAAGGATCAGGTGCGGATGGAAGGGTGAGGCCGCCAGGAACTAGTTAGTTCTTAATTGCCTGCGAGGTCGGCGGTAACGGTAGTAGCCGTTCCGCCGACAACGCTCCCTGCTACATTCGCAAGTGGTCTGAAAGCTATGTACTGCGCAGGCAGGACTCCGGATCAGGCTGGCGGTCGCGCTGCGCTCGTCGGTTGCTCGCGATTGTGTGTCTATCCGCACGCTTCGAGAAGATCGGTGTTTCCCCCAATCGTCAGTTCCCTCCCAGCCCAGCCAGCGTAATCAGCTCCGCAATGCCGAATCGTCCCTGCAGTTCGTCTGCGAAGGGAGCGAGGTTGGGCAGGCCTTTCAGGAACGGGTTCCAGTTCGGCCACTGCGAGAGGAAGGAGAGGGGGTCTCCTAGTATCAGGCCGACAAGCACCTCGGTCACGATGCGGCCGCCCACCGGGCCGAGCCTCACGTGGATCGAGTTCTTCGCAGCGTCGTCGCCGGTGTTCTTTTCGGCTTCTTTCGCCCACTGGTGTTGCGCTTCCGCCAGAACGTAGAACCACAGCGGCGCGTTGTCTTTGAAACTCGGCGCAACGTCGACGATCGACTTGTTGCTCTCAAGTCCGTCGACATTCGCCTTCCCAACCTTCAATTCATCATCGGGGATGGGCTTGATGTCCATGTGACGGGCGATGGTCTGGCCTGAGGGTAATCCCATCCGCAAGCCGCGCAGCAGATTGCGCAGCGCCAATATCGCGATCTCATTGCTCTTCGTTTTCGGGTGACCATCGGCATCCATCTCGAAATTTCCACCGCCTGCGTCGACGGAGAACTCGGGCAGAAATGCAAGCGGATTGACCAGCGAGCTGTCGATTTTGTAGGCGGGCTGAACGCGGCCAGGCCCAGAATTCGCCGGGTCATCGAGTTTTCGGTCGAATTCGAAAAACAGTCGCCAATCGATGGCCCATATGGACGGAAAATCGCGAAAGCCGTTCAAAGATTCGTTCCGCAGCGCACCGAAAATAAACTGCCGGCCAGCTACGCCGCGATCTTTCTGATCCTGCGTGGCATCGCTGCCCAATTCCGTATTGAGACGGTAAATGGGGCGCACCATCGAATGCCCGAAGCGGTAGGCTGCCGCAGCGAATTCAATCGGCATGAACGGGTCATTTCTCCAGGTGAAGAAATGGAGCCTGGGTTCATCCTGATAAATACTGGTGTGGTTCTTGAGATGTGGCAGCACCTTGTGCAGCATGTGCTCGCCGACAATCTTCGGCAGAAAATCGTGGAGCACCGCCCACTGATAATGCCAACGCACGATGCGTTGGACATCTTCAAAAGCTGGAGGCGTTTTCGTGACCGGTTCGGTCAGTTTATCGACGACAACGTTGTGAAACTGCAGAAACGCGCCCTGCAGTTGCGAGACGATGACGTTCTCGTCATTGCGCTTGTCGCCGATGATGGCGCGGTGATTGATGCGTGGGAGATCCTTGGCGTCTGAAGGTTTGCCGTTGCGCGTGAGCGGGTCGCCGAGGCGGAAATGCAGGCCGTCGTCTTCAAACATATAGGGCTGGTCGGCCGGCCCACGTCCATACACACAGTCCAGATCGAGGCGCGGCGTGCGAAAGTCGATCAGCGCCTCGGGATCGTTTTGCTTTTGCAGGCTGCTGGCTGGATCAAATGTGATGTCGTGATCGATGAACTGCCCAAGGTAGGTGTAGCCGGCGGGAATCCCGAAGTTCTCTTCATCGTCGCGTTCGGATTCTGGAGTTGCCTTGGGAATCAGGTGACCCTGTGGATCACGCACAGGATTGCCGTTCTCATCCTCTACTGCTTCCGGTTCGGCAGTCATGGCGTGCGCCAGCGCCAAAAGGTCTTCTTCGGGAAAAACGGCAGCGGGCAGAGTGCGAAACATCCTGCCAAAGAGCCCTTCGAATTGCGAGGACGAATTGGGCGAGTCGGCGCCTCGGATGCTTCCGTGACCACCGTCGGGACGCGCCCATGGAGTCAATCTTTGCTTGCGACTGAACGCGACGTTTTCGGCAGGGTTTCTTGGTTGATTCGGTTGGCCTGGCTGGTTACCCATAGGTCATCTCCTCTTTTTCGGCGTTCTACTTCGGAGGCGCACCGTGGCTCAAGGTCCATACATAGGCTGCGAGCGCCGATACCTGATCGGGTGTAAGTTCGGCGCCGCCCATCGGGGGCATCACGCCGCGATATTGCTTTGGCTTCGGCACACCTTCGGTAATCGTCTTCCTGATACCGGCAAAGCTGCCATCGCTCCACAGCCATTTCTTGCCTAACAAGTCCGGGCCCAGCGAACTGCCCTGACCATTTTCGCCGTGACACCCGGCACAGGCTGCGTCGCCGACTTGGCCGTGATAGACGCGGTTGCCCAGAGCCACCATTTCTCGAGTTACTCCCTTCGGCAGCGGAGGAGTTGCTTTGCCGGCGTCGGGATTGGTGCCTTCGGGCGGACCGGCTGGGGCTTCCGTGATTGCGCCCGCGGGAGACGCTGGGCTCGGGCACGGAGTCGGCTTCGCGGCAGCCGCGTCGGCGCCGCCTTGATAGACGATACGGTAGATGCGTCCATGCGTATCGTCGGAGACGTACAGAGAACCGTCGGGCCCGACGGCGAGTCCGCTGGGACGGTAGGCGGCTTTACCGGGAGATTTAACGGCTCCAGCAAAACCGTCTGCGAAAATCTCACAGTTTCCGGAAGCTTGTCCGCCAGACATCGGTTGGAAAACTACGTTGTATCCACCTTGCGCATAGGGGGCGCGATTCCACGATCCGTGGAAAGCAATGAAGATACCGTTGCGGTAGCGTTCAGGGAATTGGCTTTTGTCGTAGTATGCGGCGGCGTTCGGAGCCCAATGCGCGGGATAGGCGACTGTAGGAGGGATCTTGTTCGCACATACTCCGACTGTTTTGCCATCGCCACCGTACTCGGGAGCGAGAACCAGTCTATTCACGAATGGATCGTAGTAACATTCGGGCCAGCCATAGTCTCCGCCTTGCTTCAACTGCATCAACTCCTCGGCTGGGAGCGTGGCTTCTTCATCGGGCTTGTAGAACTCGGGCCAATTGGTGCGTAACTGGTCGCGTCCGTGTTGGGTTACAAACAAGCGGTCGTCGGAATCGATGGCAAAGCCTTCGCCATTGCGGATGCCAGTCGCGTAGCGATCGGCAGATGAGAATGCCTGATCATTCTTGTTCGCGTCGTAACGCCAGATGCCCCCGCGAGTCTCGAGTTCGGCACATGGATTTGCGCCCGGCGATTTGAGAGTCCGATTCTTCAGCTGGCACGAATTGCTGGCGCTGGCAACGTCGACGAACAGTCCGCCTTGTGAATCGATGATGAAGGGATGCATGGGATGATCGCCGCCCAGGGGCAACCGAGAAACAACCACCTCGGGTGGGCTCTGAGGCACGAGTGAGCTGGCAGGCAGGGCGTAGCGCACGATTCGATCATTGATCTCCGCATAGAGCGCTCCCTTGTACAACCCAATGCCCGTTCCACCCGCTCCTCCGCTTTGCACGGTCTCACCGAAGCGTTCGATGATGTTCGCTTTTCCCGATCCGGTTGTGTCTTTCATTGCAACGAGGAACCCTCCGGGATGCGCCGGTTGGCTGCCGTAATACCTGCTCCACCAGGTGTTTGCGTAGACCACGCCATTGGGGGCGACAACCAGGTGGCGGGCATGGCCAATGTCGTCCGCGAATACCGTCGCGCAGAAGCCGGCAGGCAACGTCAATCCGCTGTCTTCTTTGGGGCATGACTGGTTCTTTGTCACGGCAGAGTTGGACTGGATGGGAGCCGATGCCGAAAAACTGCCTGCGCAGAAAGCAGCGAGGGTGACGAGGCCATACAACACCTTGCGGTATGAATTCAGAAATTGCATAGCGGCTCCGAGCAGAAAAGGCTGTGAGATCGCGAAAATATATCACAGTCGAGTCAATGCAGCGGACAGCCCAGACTGTGCCGCGAGCGTTTTCGCAATCGCTGATTAGACGGCAGGTCTTGATCTGGAGGCAAGGCGTTTCTGCTCGGCGCACTATTGCGAAACTGCAGAAGCTAAAGAATTCGAAAACGGCACAGCAGCGGAAACCTCCACTACTGCACTACGCCGCCTTCTCAATTCTTCCGCCCTCAGGGCGAGGATTTAAGCCTTTCCAGTTTCGAATCAGCTCAAGGTTGGGATTCGTTGGCAAGGTATCGACCAGTCCTCGAATCGGGCTGCGAAGGCCGTCGCCGGCGCCCAAGATTTTCTCAAATGTTTCTCGATCGGCACGCTCCTTACTGCATTCGTAAGCGACCTGCAACGCGGTTGCCGTGCGGATTCCGTGAACGCGCAGTTTTTTGCGAGGATCCTGGTCCGGACCCATGTTCGTGTAGAGAATCGCCTGATCGATCCAGTCGATGATCTGTTCGGCTGGAAAGCGTGTCTGAACCATCAACTCCACGATGTCGGCCGAGGCCATGTTCGGAATATTCTCGATGCCCTCCTCTTCGAGTCGCGCTTCATGCCACACGGTCAGGCCATCGAGGTCGTTGACGGGGAGTTCGCTGCGCAAGCTGGGCAGCACGATCGCCGCGCCCAGTCGTTTGAATGCCGATTGGACGAACTGCCACACAATCGGGGGGAATACTCCAATGACAAAACCGATCATGTACAGCGACGGCTGGTCGTCAAATTTCAGGATATGGGCCACCGCGCTGACCACCCAGATCCCAATCACCGACAGGATGATGCGCATCGAGATGGAGATGTACGCGCTGGGCCGGAGATCGCGAAGAACATCTGCAAGGCAAAGAAGTACGCGCCCAGGAAAGCAAAGTTGACGGGAGAACTTTCAACCGCGAGTGCGGCAAACCAGACGGGTGTGTCGGCCGGCGCATCCTTAAGAGGAAGGACCAGCAACCACCCCAGGGCGATGAGCAAGGTCGCAACCACGACCGGGACGCCGGTTTCCGCTGTGAGAACTCTGTCGGTGAGGCCGCGAGAGTCCGATCCATCGTGGACCCCTTCCAAGGCATTCATGAGAGTTTCATCCGAAACCGTCCCGTACACGGCCTCAAACTTACGCACGTACGACGCAAACTCACCTCGGCGACGGACTTGTTTATCCAGCAATCCCAGCCCGTCAAGATTGGCGATGAACAGATTCAACAAGCTGATCTTCCGGTTCAGGATGAACAGGTAAAACATGACTCCGGGCAAGAGGATCACCACAATCAAGAACAGCGAACGCAAGGCATAAAACTCGTAGGTCGGGCGCCACAAGATGAATCCAACGTATCCCATCAGCAATGCGGGAATCAGGACAAAGAACAGCAAGCCCGCGCGTACTGATGTACCTTTTTCCTGCAACCATCGGGAAGTCGACGGTATGGCCAACGCCGCGAGAATCAGCACAACCAGCCCAATGGCCGCTTCCCACCGCCAACGCTCGGCGAACAGGAAATCCCGCGACCTATTGACCCACAAGGCAACGACGATCGCGAGCACCAGGTAAACAAGCACTACGCCCCTCGTATCAATTTCGGCCGCGGTCCTCCCCCTCCTGCTCGGCTCATCGGACTTATTGCCGGCCGCGGCGTCTGCTGTGCTCGACGGTTCATTCTTCTCAGTAATTACTTCCTGGACTGGCATACGAATCCTCCATTACAGGATCTCTCGCTACGCTTCAGTGGCCGCAAAACCTGGGAGTCTTGTCCGACTACGCACAACGCAACTGAAAAGACATCCAACAACGTAATACGGGGAAGATGAAGCCGGGCGGGAAGTCGGCGCGAAACAAGTTGGCTTCGATCAACTCTCGGCCAATGACTTGGCTAATATAGGTCTTCTTGCCTGATTGTCAACCTGAATTTTCGTGGCGCGCGATTGCCGTTCCGTGAGGGCCGCAGGAGTAGTTAACGGGTTTCCGCCTTACGCTGCAAACCCGCGCCAGTCGCCGATTTCGCGGAGGCCTTCTCCTTGCGCGTGTTCGAAGAGGCGTACTTTGTGGCGGGAATGCTCGAACTCGTGGATATCGGCCCAGACTTCGGCTTGCCAGGACTTTTCGTGGGTGGCGGCTTCTCCGCAGGTGGCACAGCGAGTGTGGAAGGTAACGCCAGGCTTGGGTGTCGCCGCTACTACGTCTTCCAGTTCAATAAAGACGCAGCGCACTTCTTCGATCTCCTCACTGGGGCCGAGAACGTGTTCATAGCGAAGCAGGTAACCAAAGCCCAGCTTCCGGGCTTCAGTCTCAGCTTCGGCGCGGGTGTGAAAGGGTCCGTATTCGGCGCGAAGCTGCTCGGTCGAATCGCAAGCCATCCAGAACGTCTCTTTGTACGACATGCCTACCTCAGTCTCGGGGATCAACTGAAAAGCGGTCGACCGGGTCGAACTCATAGATTCAGAAGCAATTTAAGGACCGGGGCGTGAGTGTTTGAGACTCGATTCTGACGATTCGTGGAAGCCCGGCGTTTGGAGATAACTCATTGCAAATCATGAGGCTAACCGAATCTGACCGCGAGACGGGGGGTGGTTTGCTGATTTACACATGTACAGAATGTGAAATCCACTTCCCTAAGTTGGAAGGCTGGCGCACTCCTTTGCGTAGGGTCGCCCAGCGCCGACCCGGGCCGGTTCAGGAATCGAAGAGATTCGGCCGGCGAGGGACATGCGTAACTGGAGTTTTGCTGCAAACATACGCTGTATCGTGACTCGCCGGACAAATTCAAGACCGGTTATGAAACGAACGCGCTAGGGCGCCTGACTCGCCGCAACAAAACTCATTTCCTCGGGCTTCCAATCCCCCGAAGACGGGGGCGACAGCAGACCAAGCTGCATATGCCAATTCGCGCCGCCGTGGCTGGCCACGTAGAGCGCCAGTTCCAGACGGGTCCAGACGCCCAACTTGTCGAAGGTGGTACGCAGGTAGTTCTTCACGACCTGCTCGCTGGTAGTAAGCACACCGGCGATGTCTTTATTCGTCAGACCCTGCCAGACCAGGGTCGCGACCTGAATCTCTCTCGCGGTTAACCGATCACGGGGCTGCATGGCTGTACCTGCTCCTTGATGAACATGGCGGTGGCAAGCTTTACCCGCTTGCGTCCTTCTTTAATGCCGGCACGCAGAAACAGCGTTCGCAAATGCTGCTTCACGGTGCGCGGACTGATGCTGAGCTGGCTGGCAATCTCCTTGTTGCTGCAGCCTTGGACGAGAAGGCGTAACACCTGCTGGTCCCGCGGAGTGATTTTGATTTCGCTGAGGTTGATCATGGGCTTTTGTCTTGCTCCTTCCGTTCAGTCTTGGGGTCGCGACCTGCCGCTCTGTACTGCAATAGATTCGCCAAATGTTCACCATCAGTTAAGTGTCTTTGCAAGAGTAAGTTGGGCGCAGACGGCGGCAGCGACCTTCGCCTTTTA